>Ga0209487_1004768_pt1 | contig 10312 bp, 12 predicted proteins | sample Poulit2012_FD_187524 | JGI IMG/M metagenome (GOLD analysis project Ga0209487, IMG submission 187524) | Agricultural soil microbial communities from Georgia to study Nitrogen management - Poultry litter 2012 (SPAdes) (version 2) | ecosystem: Environmental > Terrestrial > Soil > Agricultural land... | reverse complement strand
GGCGCGGGGAAGAGTGGTTCGTTTTTGGGCGTCACTACCTGCCGGAAGACCGAATCGAAGACGTTGAGAACCGGCACTATCAGAAGTGGCTCACAGATGGACACCTCCAGGGCACGGAGGGAGACATTATCGACCACGACGCGATCGAGGCTGACATTGCCGCAGACGCCGAGCGCCACAAGCTCCTGACGGTCGGATATGATCCGTACAACGCCACGCAGCTCGCTGTGAACCTTACGCGCCGGCGGATCGAAACGCTCGAAATACGCCAGACGGCAAAGTTTTTGAGCGATCCGATGAAGTGGATTGAGGCGCTCGTGTTGGCGGGTAACCTGTGGCATGACGGCAACGCGGCCATGACGTGGATGATGTCGAACGTTGTGGCGCGCGTGGATGCCAACGACAACGTATTCCCGCGCAAGGAGCGCGCTGAGAACAAAATTGACGGCCCGGTGGCTCTTATCATCGCCATGAATGTTGCCATGCGCCAGGAGGGTGCCGGCCCGTCTGTCTACCAGTCACGAGGCATCCGCACGCTATGAAAATCCTCGGCTTTGAAATCAAGCGGGCACCACGTGTGACGCCTGCCGATCTTGTGATCCAGTCGCACACGCGGCGGGCTATGTCGCCGGCGCCGGGTGCGTTCGACGGTATGGCGCACCGGGCCTTTCTGTCGCATCATACACTGAGCGGGGTCACGGTCTCAGAGGAGGGCGCGATGGCGCTGTCGTCTGTCTACTCGTGCGTGCGCCTCCTGGCGGAGTCGGTCGCGAGCCTACCGCTCAAGCTCTACCGCCAGAGCGGAGATAAGCGCGCGCTCGCACGGGACCACGCTCTCTACACCGTCCTGCACGACCAGGGAAATGACATCATGACCGCGATGCAGCTACGCGAGGTCATGATGGTGTACCTCTGTCTGTGGGGCAACGCCTACTGCGAGATCGAGCGTGACCGTGGGGGCAGGATTGTCGCCCTATGGCCAATACATCCGTCGCGCGTGACGGTGCGCGTGGTTGAGCGATCGGGGCGGATCGGCGTTGACTATGAAGTCAGCAAGACCGGCGCACCAGTTCAGACACTGACGGAGCGCGATATACTCCATGTGGCCGGCCTGGGCTTTGACGGGCTTGTGGGTAAGAGCCCGATCCGCCTGCACCGTGAGGGGATTGGGATCGCCCAGTCGGCCGAGCGATATGGTGCTAAGTTCTTCTCGAACGACGCGACGCCGGGTCTCGTGATCAAGCATCCGGGCCTCCTGGGTGACGAGGGATACGCGAACCTCAAGCGGAGCTGGAGCGAGGCGCATCAGGGCGCCGGCAACGCTCACAAGCTAGCGATCCTTGAGGAAGGCATGGAGGTGGACACTGTTGGTCTCCCTCCAGGCGATGCGCAGTTTATCGAGACACGGAAGTTCGAGCGTGCCGAGATCGCGTCGATATTCCGTGTGCCTCCGCACATGATTGGCGACACGGACCGCTCCACGAGCTGGGGCACCGGTATTGAGCAAATGGGCATCGGTTTCGTGGTGCACACGCTCCGGCCGTGGCTTGTTAGAATCGAGCAGGCGATCCGTATGCGGCTGCTGTCTGAGCGCGAGCGCGGCGATATGTACGCACTGCACATCGTGGACGGCTTGCTGCGCGGTGACAACAAGAGCCGAGCGGATTACTACCGCTCGATGCACCAGATCGGAGTATACTCGATCAACGATATTCGTGAGCTCGAGGATATGGACGCGGTGGAGGGCGGAGACCAGCGCTTCGTACCACTCAACATGATGCCGCTCGACGGTGACCGTGCGGATTATGTGCGGCCACGCGCGCCCGAGGATAGGGCGCTTCCACCGCCGGAGGCGGGCCGCCGGAGCGCTGCCCTACGGCACCGGACGGCCATGGCGATGGAGCACGTGTACCGCGATCTGTTTGGACGCGGTATGCGCCGTGAGATTGACGCCATTCGCGCGGCGGTGGAAGAGTATTTGTCCGGTGAAGTGGTGGACCGACACGGGTTTGAGGATTGGGCCGTGCGCTTCGCAGACGAACACGCCGTGTGGCTTAATTCGGCCGCTCGGCCGGTTTTTATGGCTATGGCAGAGGCGATGGCGGATCTGGCGCAGGATGAGGTGGGCGCGGAGATTGATATGGCCGAGATTGAGCGCTTTGTTGGCGAGTACAGTGAGGCGTACGCAGCCCGGCACGCGGGTGCAACCAGGGGGCAGGTACTGGACCGTGCCCGCGAGGATGACCCGGCCGCGGCAGTATCGCAGCGGCTCAGTGAGTGGGAAGGTGCGGATGGACACCCGCCTCGGGCAGAGAAGGAAGCCCGCCGGGAGCGCGCGCGGTCATCGAACGCGTTCGCGCGGGCGGCTTGGACGGTGGCCGGCGTCACGGCGTTGACGTGGGTGGCCAATCAGAGTGCGTGCCCGTACTGCGCGGAGATAGACGGCCGCACGGTCGGCATTGCTGGAGCGTTCGTTCCAGCCGGCGGGTCGGTCGGCGACCTGCAGGTGCCGAGGCGCACATCGCATCCGCCGCTGCATGACGGATGTGAATGCAGCATTGTGCCAGGATCGCCGCGCTCTACTGTGACGACGGCGGAGATCAGGTCGGCACTTGCGGTCATGCTCGATGAGGGAGCGGCTACTGAGGCGCCGGCCTCGGAAAAGGAGCGGCGCGACGCGGAGATCAGGTCGGCGTATCCTCGCTTAAAGGAAGAGCTTGGCGCGTATGCGGCGAGGCTCGAACTCGCCGATCGTCACGCGGTCAGTGAGCGCACAGTACGGCGCGTGCTGTTTGAGGAGGAAGCTACAGGTGAACGGTGAAGTGAGCAAAACCGCGAACCGCACATACCGCTTCCGGCTGTACCCCAACAGGGAGCAGCGCCAGGTGCTCGCCCGGACGTTCGGGTGCAGCAGGTTCGTGTACAATTGGGCCTTGCGACGCCGCTCCGACGAGTACCACACGGCGGGAAAGAGCCTGTCGTTCGCCCAACTCAGCCGCGACCTCACCGCCTTGAAGAAGGACGAGGAGACGGAGTGGCTTGGGGAGGTGAGCGCCGTCACGTTGCAGCAGTCCCTTCGGAACCTCGACACCTCGTTCACCAACTTCTTCGAGGGCCGGGCGCAGTACCCGCGCTTCAAGTCGAAGAAGCGGAGCAAGCAAGCGGCACGGTACGTCGGGACGGCCTTCGCCGTGAAGGAGGGCAAGTTGCAGTTGGCGAAGGTGCCGGGGCGCGTCAGGGTGCGGTGGAGCCGGGAACTCCCCTCGGAGCCGACCTCCTGCACCGTCACGCTCGACCCCTCCGGCCGGTACCACGTCTCGTTCGCGTGCGCGGAACGGATCGAACCCCTGCCGACGACAACCAAGTCGGTAGGGCTCGACCTCGGCCTCACGCATTTCGTCACGACGAGCGACGGCGAGAAGGTGGACAACCCGCGCCACTTCGAGCAGACGTACCGCAAACTCCGCCGTGCCCAGAAGAAGCTCGCCCGCAAGGTGAAGGGCTCCAACGGCCGCGAGAAGCAACGCCGCAAGGTGGCTCGGCTGCACGCCAAGATCAGCGACCAGCGGCAGGACTTCCTCCACAAACTCTCGACGCGCCTGATCCACGAGAACGGGATGGTGGCGTGCGAGTCGCTCGCCGTCGTGAACATGGTCAAGAACCGCTCTCTCAGCCGCGCCATCGGGCAGGCCGGGTGGGGCGAGTTCGTGAGGCAGTTGGAGTACAAGGCCGAGTGGTACGGCCGCACCGTAGCGAGGGCCGAGCGGTTCTTCCCCTCATCCAAGCGGTGCTCGAACTGCGGCCACATAGTCGAATCGCTGCCGCTCTCGGTCAGGGAGTGGACGTGCCCGGAATGCGAGGTAAAGCATGACCGGGACGTTAATGCAGCCGAGAACTTGCGTAGCGCGGGACACGCGCGAACGTCGCTCGCTAAGAGCGGAAACGCTCCCGGAGACTTGGGTAAATCCAGCGAGGGCTTCGCTCTCATTGGTTCCAGTCGGTGAACGGAGAATCCCCCTGCGCGGGGGGGGTGTCAAATGGTCGAACTGCCGCGTAACGGCATCGATGAGAGAATCCCCCTGCGCGGAGGGAGTGTCAATCCCACCTGATGGGAATACGAATGGGAGTGCGAATGGGAATAACCCGTCGTGGCTTTTCCCTGATCTTCTGCTTGGACCAGATCGGCATTTCATGCAGAAGCGGCACACATCATTGCCTGCGGGCGTCGAGCGGCGCGCGTTCCCGATAGAGCTTCGCGCTGAGGACGCCGACGCGCCGGGCCTCATTGGCTACGCGGCGCGCTACAACGTCCTTTCCGGCAATCTCGGCGGTTTCCGGGAGCGGATTCTGCCGGGTGCGTTCGCTGATGCTGTCCTCACGAGCGACATACGGGCGCTCTGGAACCACGAGGACTCGCTCGTGCTCGGGCGTACGAAGTCCGGCACCCTGCGCGTAGCCGACACCGAGCTCGGCCTCCACGTCGAGATCGACCTGCCGGACACCACAGCCGGCCGCGACGCGCTGACTTCCATCCGACGGGGCGATGTCGACCAGATGTCATTTGCCTTCACAGTCGGGCCGGACGGCGACCGGTGGTTCGAGGATGAGGACGGACGCGTGATCCGCGAAATCCGCAGCGTGAAAGAGCTCTTCGATGTCTCTCCGGTCACCTATCCGGCTTACGACGCAACCACGGTATCTGCGCGATCTATTGCTGAGGCTCGCATGGCTACAGCCTCTACCGACGCGGAGCGGGCTGCGCTGCGGAAAATGCTTGATGGCGGAAGGCCCAAGGGTAGACCGGTTTCCTATTTCCAAAAACGACTTGACCTGGCCTCTCTCTGAGGCAGTATAACCAGACGACGCTCAGCGTCTACATGCACCATGGACAAAATTCAGGAGCTCCGCGACCGCCGGAGTGCACTCAGGGAGAAAGCGCAGGAGATCCTCGCCTCTGCGAAGGATGGCATCCTGACAGGGGATGAGGAGAAGCGGTTTGACGAGCTGGAGACCGAAATTGCGGGCCTCGGCAAGACCATCGACCGCATGGAGCGCATGGCCAAGATTGAAGCTGAGGCGCAGGAGCGAAAGCTTCCGCAGACAGTCGAGACCGGCGACTCTCCAGACGAAGAAAAGCCGCAGGAGAAGCGCAAGAAGCCGGTGGACAAAGCCGGTATCCTGCCCCACATGACGTGGCAGCGGCGAACGGTGCGTTATTTCAACGCGCTTGCCACCGGTGAGGATGACCCGGAGACGGGACGATCCCTGATGAACCAGCTGCGCCGAGACGTGGCGAACATGCCTGCGGAGCAGCGCGAGTCGGAGCATCGGGAGGCTGTCGAGCGCATCGATAAGCATCCCCGGCTGACCTATGAGCAGCGCGCGCGCCTGAAGGGGCTACTGCCCGAGCGCCGCACCATTACGACCGTGTCGGGCGATACCCTGGGTGGCGATACGCTGCTTCCGGCGCCGTTTCTGGCCGAAGTCTTCATCCTGACGGAGCAGTACGGCGTAGCGCGGCAGATCTTCCGCACGATCCCGTTCTCCGGACCGGGCAATACGCTGTCGCTCAAAAACCTCGTTACCGACCCGATGGTGTACTGGGTCGGTCAGGGAGAGCTCATCCCGCCGTCCGACGCGAAGTTTACTGATGACCTCCTGGTCCTCAACAAGCTCGCTGGTGTGACGAGCTGGGTGACTGAGGCTGAGGAGGACATGATCGTCTCCCTCCTCCCGATCCTTACGCAGCGATTCGCGGAGCGCATTGCAGAGGCGGAAGACCGCGCCGGTCTCATCGGCGACGGCTCGGCCACGTACGGGGGGTATACCGGTGTACTCAATGCTCCGGGGGCGACGGTAGTGCATACCGGCGGCACGACGGGTGAGGTCACGGAGGCAGATCTTCGTACGCTCAAACAGAGCGTATCGCGCTCCCGTCGCGGCAATGCACGATGGCTGATGCACGAGTCCGTGATGGACCAGGTTCGCCAGTTGGAGAACACGGCCGGCTACCGGCTCTTCACCGAGCCTCCGACGCAGGAGGGCGCGACGATGCTGCTCGGCTATCCGGTGACGTTTGCCGAGGTCCTTCCCACGGCGACGGGCGTCAGTGGCAATGACGAGCCCGTCCTTGCCTTCGGCGACTTCTCGCGCATCCTGATGGCGATCAAGCGCGGCATGACGGCGGACGTGAGCCGGGAGGGCATCCTGCAGAATCCCGCCAACGGTGACATCATCTACAACGCCTATCAGGCTGACGGCGCGCTGCTCCGTGTGACGGAGCGGATCGGGTTCGCGTCGCCGACGGCGCTGCGTTCGACGATTGCTGTACTCCAGACCGAGGCCGGCGACGACGACGGATAATTCAAGAGGTGATCCTAATGGCGAAAGGGGAGAAGAAGCCGGCTACCGGCGAGAAGAAGCCGTGGAACGAGTACGTCGATACGACCCTTGCGCACGAGCGCGGGTCGAAAGACGGCAAGCCGCCCATGGCCGTACAGCAGATGCACGCTCTCGGGGTGGAAATCCCCGAGGGCGTGGCTCCTCGCATGGGTGCAGCCGCGGCCGCTGAGCCTGATGAGGAGGCAGAGGTCGAAACCGCACAGGCACCGCCGACGGCAGAAAAAGCCACCGGCAAGGCGGCGAATAAAAAGGCGAAGAAAAAGAAGTCTTGAGGCTGGAGGTCGTCATACCGCCCGAAAATGAGCCGGTCGAACTCGATGAGGCGCGCCGCTTCTGCCGGATCGACTCCGATCTGACGGAGGAAGATGCACTCCTCACAACGTTTATCACGGCCGCTCGCGAACAGGTCGAAGTCATGACAGGTCGCGCGCTCGCGCCGCAGACGCTGCGTATGACGCTCGACTCGGCGCCTCGTGAGCGCAGCGTCATGCTGCCTCGCGTGCCACTGATCGAGGTGGAGGATGTGACGTTCGCCGGCGAGATGGTGGAGGGATGGACTGTCACCACAACCTCGGTGCCGGCGGTTCTCTCGTATCCGCACGCATGGCCGGCGGGAGAGATGGGCATAACGTTTCGGTGTGGCTACGGCGCGGAGGAGACCGAGGCGTGCCCTGAGCGGGCGCGTCAAGCACTCCTGTTTCTTGTCAGTCACTGGTATGAGGAGCGACTGCCAGTAGTGGTCGGGCGGACGGCGACGTCAGTGCCGATGACAGTAGACAGCCTGATCAGCCCGCTCAAGACGTGGGTGTGGCGATGAGATATTCAGCATCACATCTCCGCGAGCGGGCGACGCTGAAAAAGGTCACGACAACCGTAAATGATGACTTCGAAGAGGTCACGGAGCTTCAGGCGGTCGCTCAGGTGTGGGGCGAGTATATCCCCCAGGCGGGACGTGAGGCGATGCGCGCCGAGCAGGTCACGCCGGAGCCGCGCGCCCTGTGGGTGATGCGATACCGCGACTGGGTGACCGAGCACCACGTGATCGAGATCCGTGGCCAGACCTACGTGATACACTCAGTGGTTGATGTGGGTGGCCGGCGTCGATACCTCGAACTCGTGCTCACGAAGGCACTTGAGGGGGTGGCGGCATGAGGCTCAAATATGACATCCCGCGCGAGGAGGTGAACAGGCTACTCGTACAGGTCGGGGCGCATCAGGTGATGCTGCGGCGTCAGATCATGAACCTGATCTCCGAGACGGCGGACAGGATCGTGAGAGACGCAAAACAGCTTGCCCCTGTTGACGAGGGTGATCTTGTTAGGTCGATCAAAAAGCGCCTTTATGAGCAGTCACTGAGCATAGCGGGCGACATAATCGCGACGGCGCCTCACGCCCATCTTGTTGAGCTTGGCACGGTGCGATCCGGTGCCACACCATTTATCACGCCAGCCTTCGAGGCGCATATAGGGCAGTTCACGGCTGAGCTGCGGAGGCTAATCCGATGATGCGGTTTCGGTCGGCAAAGCCTGCTCTTATCCGTGCTACTGGACAGGTCCTATCGTCCGCGATGGCTGATGCAGGAAAGAACGTCGTCTTCGTGCGCAACCCTTCTGCGAATAGACCCTTGCCCTACGGCGTGCTCGGTGACATCACCGAGACGGACAATTTCTCGAGCAAGACGGGCTTCGGGTCCGAGATGGTGCAGCTCATTCGCATTTACGCATCCTCCTGGTCGGAGGCAGACAGCCTTGCAGCGCTCGCGATTGCGGCGCTCGTAAGGCGCGACGAGGTAGCGATCGAAGACCCTTTTTACGTGGCCATGCGGCCAACCTTGCAAATGAACCAGACCATACCCGATCGCGACGAGCGCGGTGACACCTACGGTGCCGCGATTCAGATACGCTGGCGGATTGGTCAATATCAGGAGGCCTGACTATGGCAGCAGAAAAAAAGACCGGCACAGACATCCTGTTCAAAATCGGCAACCAGGTGGTTGCCGGCCAGACGGACGTGTCGTTCTCGGTCAGCGCTCAGGAGATCGAGATCTCGAGCAAGGACACCGACTACTGGGCTGAGTATTTACCCGGCCGCGCAGATGCGACAGTCTCTGGCAGTGGCATCATCATGTTCGATGAGGAGACTGACACATTCGAGACGACGCAAAAGGCCATTTTCACGGCCATTACGACGCGCCAGGTACTCGATGTAGAAATCGCGTTCACGGACGACCTGGTGTTCAGTGGACGCGGCTTTTTCACCTCGTACGGCGGCAGTGCGCCCGACAATGCCCCGACTTCGTTCGAGTGGACAGTCAGGATCACCGAAGGACTGACCCTTGAGGAGGGCGCATGAGCAAGACGAACACAAAGAAGCCCGCGACCTCGAGCGATCAGGCGGTGACGGTCACGATCGGTGGAAAGGAGCGAGAGCTGCGGTATAGCGTCGGCGCGTTCACGGTCTCTCAGGTACGGTACAAAATCCGTTTGCCGGTCTCGGCCCTCACCGACCCGACGATCGGTGACATGGTGATCATACTGTGGATCGGGCTACTGACGCACTACCCGCGACTGGATCTCGCGACCGTGACGGGATGGATTGAGGGCGAGAAGCATCCGCTCTTCAAGACGTACCAGCGAGTGGCACCAGCGTTTAGTCGTGCCCTGAGGGAGTTCGGGGTACCGGACCAGGAAGAGGAAGAAGAGGCCGAGGTGTCTCTGGAGGACATGCTCGCCCCTTTGGAATAGACCCGGTCCTACTTGATGCAGTCGAGCTGGAGAGGATGGCGGCGCGGTACCTCCCGTACCCGGTCGATGATCTGGAGCCGGGGCGGGTCAGGATGCTGGTGAGGGGTGCAGTTAAGCGGGAGGAGGATGCGTGGCACCGGGCGGCGTGGGAGACGGCTTATCTGCTTAATGTCCATCGTGACCCGAAGAAGTACCCGAACGCGATCCAACCGATAGATCTGCTGAGGCCAAAGCCAGAGATGACTCCGGCTGACATTGCCAGAAGCCGGCGCCGCCTTGTGGACCGGTTCGGGCTCGACAAGAGGAGAAACTGAGATGTCGTTTCGCGCACGGTTAGGGCTCGACCTTACGGAGTTCGAGAAGGCTCAGCGAGAGGTAGCGCGGGCGATTGCACCTGTCCAGAAGCAATTGCAGTCGGTCGGCCGGGCGATGTCAATGTATGTCACCGCGCCGCTGGCAGGTATCGGTACAGCGGCGCTGAAGGTTGGTGGCGACTTCCAGTATGCCATGAACCGCGTGTCGACGCTATCCCGTGGCACGGGCGACGAGGTCGAGGCGCTGCGCAAACAGGCACAGGAGTTAGGTCGGACGACTCAGTTCAGTGCCAGCCAGGCCGCTGATGCTATGGGGTTCCTCGCCATGGCGGGGTTCGAGGCAAACGATATTCTCGGCACAATGCCGGCGACGCTCGACCTTGCTGCCGCGTCGGGCATGGACCTCGCCCGCACGGCGGACACCATGTCCAATATCATGCAGGGCTATGGCTTAGCGACCGAGGATGCCGCCCGTGCGTCGGATGTGCTCGTTGCTGCCATGACACGGTCGAATACCAATCTTGAGCAGCTCGGCGACGCAATGAAGTATGCCGGCCCTGTCGCCAAGGGCATGGGTATCTCCTTCGAGGAAACAGCGGCAGCTCTCGGCATGATGGGTAACGCGGGTATTCAGGCGTCGATGGCCGGAACCTCGCTCCGCGGCGCCCTCACCCGGCTTGCCTCCCCAGTCGGCAGCGCGGCAGGCGTCATGCGCGATCTCGGCTTGAATGTCACGAACGCGGACGGCTCGATGAAGAGCCTGTCGGAGATCGTTGAGCAGCTTGAGCGGTCGGGCGCGTCGACCACGCAGATGATCGAGATATTTGGCCAGCGTGCGGGTCCGGCGATGGC
>Ga0209487_1004767_pt1 | contig 10312 bp, 8 predicted proteins | sample Poulit2012_FD_187524 | JGI IMG/M metagenome (GOLD analysis project Ga0209487, IMG submission 187524) | Agricultural soil microbial communities from Georgia to study Nitrogen management - Poultry litter 2012 (SPAdes) (version 2) | ecosystem: Environmental > Terrestrial > Soil > Agricultural land... | reverse complement strand
AACCCTGCGGTCATGCGCGCCGTCTCACCGTTACTGTTTAGCGCGAGGATGCGCGATTCCAAATCGCGCGGCGAATCGGCTATCTCCACGGAGTAGCGTTCATCGCTGTCCCAGCGCACTGCTTCGCCTGGCCCGGGTTGCTCAGAATTTTCGGATAGGCCCAATAGCCTGAGCACCCAATCCACATAGTGTTGGCTGCCGCCGGCCCGGAACTGGTCATTGAGATTGATGTGACGGACTTGGAGTCCCTGGGCCTGCACCTGTTGGGTAATCAACTCTCGGCTACCCGCTTCTCCGGGACGCACCACCTGGTGCTCATCGAGCAGGAAGACGGGCACCCTGGCGGCGTCGATCAATTCATCAACCTGGAGGCGTGCCCGTTCGCGGATGCGCTTTGGTGTGTACCGGTTGACCGACGTCTCCCGGATACGGTGCGCCTCGTCAAGGATGAGCACCTCCAATCCGTTCTTTTCCGCCTCCATGAAGGAGTTGAAATACTTGAAGAGCGCTTGGGTAGGCCGGGAGCGGTGGCCAGCCACCTTGCGAAGTGTCTGGGTGAAACTCTTCGACCCGGTGGCGTGCAGCACTGATCGACCTTGCCGGGCGAGTTCGCCGAGGAGTGAAAGAGCAATGACGCTCTTGCCCGACCCCGGACCGCCGGAAATGACGACCGCCGTCTTCGTGTTCTCGGTGCGCGCCCGTTCAACCTCCCGCAGCACGAGTTCGTAACTGAGTCGTTGTTCATCAAGCAGGACGAACTGCTCTCGCTCGCGGATTTCGTCGGCGGCGACGGTCAGGAGCTTCTTGGATGGCGCGATTTTGGATCGTAGCCAGAGGTCTGCCGCTTCAATGCCAGGCGCGTCGCTGAACCTACTCTGTAGGTGTTGAAGGAAGTCGCCTCGACGTTCGGAGGTGAACAGTGGGGCTTCCCGGATTGCGTCGGGATGCCAAAGGTCTGCGATCGCGCCATCGGTGGCGTTATGTAGGTATGCGACACCTTCGAGGTGAGGAGACTCGCTACTGAAGATCCCCATGAAGTCCCGTAGGTAGTCGCGGTAGCCGCCCACCTGCACACTGGGATGAAGTGACGGTCGGTATGGAGCGCCGTCTACGTCCACCAATACTGCGTCACCTTCCCAACTACGGGCGCGGGACCATTGCTTCAACTCGACGATCAGATAGGAGGGTTCACCGCTGCGAGGATGAACTCCGGCCAGAACGGCATCGGTGCGCTTGCTGGTGAGCGGAAGACGATGCTCAATGAGCACTTCCACGTGCTCTAACCCGGCGTCCCGAAGGTCCTGCGCGAGGACGGGGAGTGAATTGCGCCAGGAGGCCCGTTCACCTGGACCTACGCCGACGCCTGCGTATGCAAGATATTGGGCCAGTGCCTGCTCCACGCGTGACGGTTCAGGATGGGTCTGGTCGAGCAGCGAGCGCGCGGATAGCCGGTATGCCGACACGTATAACGTCCCCTCGGGCAGCACGAAAGTTCCGTGCGGTGGGGGACCTGTCGGCTCACCGAAGTCCGTCGGTACCGCTCACCTCCCACGTTAGTGCAGGTCGCGTTAGGAAGTGCGCGGGAGCAACTGCCTGACTAGTAGGGCTCTAACTTGTGTGGTGAAGTTCGACGCTGGGTCGCGTGCCCAACCAGTCGCACTCGTTGTTGTGTTCTCGAAGCAACCGTTCGCTAGGGCGGTTCGTACGTCCGTCAGGCACAACGGCGAGTCGTTCGTGGTCCAGTGCGCGGTAGAGCGGTTCGTTCACCTCGGGGCTCAGACGTACCGTGTAGCCACCCTTCTCGGGCGCGATGGTTAGCAAGCGAAGATCGAATAGCGTATGGACGTCGGAGCGCAGCAGGAGGCCGTTTTGCACGACATTGGTGTACGCGCCTCGATACGGGAAGATATGCGCGGCCTCCAACACCTGCAGCGTGGATGATCCGGTCACCGCACATCGAGCGTTGTAGGCCCTGATCAGTTCGCGACGAAACTTCGGTTGGCCCCGGCGGATGTCGATCTCGGCAAGGGTGCGCTCTCGAGTGTCGCGATCCTGGTTGGCGATCACTTCCTCAGCCTGGACTGCTTCATCGCTACGGAAATGTGCCTCGGCGTCGTCCCACGGCTCGAATAGTTCAGCGAGCCATCGCTCGATCAGCGGGTCATCGGTCCGATGACTCAAGGATGGGTTATGGGGCAGGCCTGTTTGTGCCATCACTTCGCCCCAGGACACCTGCGTCCTCTGTAGATCCGCAGTGCGCGAGAAACGTATTCGCGACCGGTACTGTCTTTCGCCTTCGTCGATCCAGGGCACCGGCGCGTTCCGCGAGAGTTCAGAGTTATCGCCGGCGACCTCAGCGCGACCCACGAATCCGTGTTTCGAAAGCCAGAAGTAGACGACGTCTCCCTGCTTGATGGGGAGTTGAGATGGTGTCTTGGTCATATCCCAGAGCATGTGCTCTTTGGCGATGTCCCAGTGTCTGGGATATTCGGAGGCGATGGTCAGCACCCAACTGGTCATGCAAGTTCCTCATCCGCGGTAAGGCGGGGGAGGCATGTCCATGAGTTGGAAGCCTGTCGATCCGCTGATCTGTCACTTCTTGCTCGGCAGTGCCGAGGGGGCCGACGACAGCGAGGCCACGGTCATGTCACCGTCACTCGCATACGCGTCGTTGCGCGGAGGGGACATATCTGTACGACAGAAGTCCGTCGGACCGCAGTGCTCCAAGTCTAGTGAGCCAACTTGGCGCGGGAGTCCCGCTCGCTACGCTAATCAGATGGTGAGGATCCCCGACTCCCCCTGCGCCGAGCGCCGATGACCGCCGAGACGGCACGGTCAGTGCTGGCGGCCCTGGCGGACGGTCGCGAGGTCGACCCCACCGCGCTGCAGGACTTGCGGACAGCAGACGCAGACACCGCCGCGCTGCTGGAGCAGGTGGTGGACCGGGTGGCGCGGCTTCACCGGCGCGACTCCCAGTTCGGCGCCGTCGTCGCGCTCACCCATGACCTCGTCGCCCAACGCGACGGCGCGCTCCTGGACAGCATCGTGGAGCGCGCCCACGAACTCCTCGGCTCCGACGTCACCTACATCTCGGTCTACAACCGCCGCGCGAAGACCTTCACGGTGCGCGCCGTCCAGGGGGAAACCACCCCCGACTTTCGCGGCATGATCGTCCCGCCCGGAGTGGGCATCGCGACCCGCGTAGTGGAAAACGTCAGCCCAGTTTGGGTGGATGACTACCAACACTCATTCGACTTCCCGCACGACACCGAGATCGACCGGATCCTGAAGGTCGAGCAGATCTCCTCCATCCTGGGCGTGCCGCTGGTGGCGGACCGAGTGGTGCTGGGCGTGCTGTTCGTGGCCGATCGTCGCCGCCGCCGATACAGCCCCGATGACATCGGCCTGGCCCGCTCCTTCGCCGACCACGCCGCCATCGTGATCGAGCAAGGCAACCTCGTCGCCGACCTGCACGCCGCCTCGATCCGGGCGGACCGGGAACGTGAACGGGCCGAATCCACCGCCGCCGCCGTCCGCCAAGCCGCCGCCCTGCACGAAGAACTCACCGCCCTGGTGGCCTCCGGTGCGGACCCGCAGACGATCGCCGTCGCCCTGGCCGCCAGCCTGGACCGGCAGATCGCCGTGGTGGATGCAGACCTGCAGGTCCTCGCCGGCCCGCAGTCCCTGGCGCGGGGTGAGCGTTCGTACACCGCCGCGTTGCGCCGCGCGATCGGCCAGGGCAGGTCCGTGGAACTGAAGTCCGGTCCGGCGGAGTTCATCGCACCGATCGTGGTGGAGCAAACCCCCGTGGGAGCGCTCCTGGTAGAGCAGACCGGCGCGGCGCTCAGCCAGGCCGAACGGCGCTCCGTGGAACGCTCTGGCATCGCTTTCGCCCTGATGTGGATGCAGCGCCGGGCGGTGGACCTGGCCGAGGAACGCATCCGCGGCGAACTGGTCAAGGAACTCACCGACACCCACGGCAACCGCGACCAGGTGCTGGAGCGGGTACGCACCCGAGGAATGAACCCCGAACGCCCCTGGCGGGCAGGCCACTTCCACATGGACGGCGCCGCCGCAGACCCGGTGCTGCGGGCATTGCGCGCCGACCGGAACGTGCTCGCCGGCCCCAGCGGGGGAGGGGTATGGGTGTTCACCCCCGGAAGCGACGTGGTCGATCGCATCCGGCGCGCCGTGCGGGCAGCCGGCGTCCAGGCGCCGCTGATCGTGGAACAGGACGCCCAAACCCTCGAGGAACTACTCGACCACCTGGAGATGATCCGCGGCACCCGCGACTTCGCCGCCGCGATGGGGCAGCACACCGGCGTGCTCCGTGCCGAGGCGTTCGCCCCCTACACCGCACTCTTCGATGGCCGGGGCGAGCGCGCCGCCGCATTCGTCGACGCCACCATCCGGCCCGTGCTGGACTGGGACGCCCGGCGCGGGGCCAGCCTGTTCGCCACCTTGTTGGCCTCCCTGGACGAGCAGGGCTCGGTCACCGCCATCGCCCGCCGCTTGGCGGTGCACCCGAACACGGTGCGCCAACGCCTGGACCGCATCGGCACACTGCTCCCCGGCGACTGGACCCTTCCCGACGCCCGGTTCCGCCTGGAGATCGCTGCCCGCCTGGAAGCCGCCCGCCGGGCAATCTCTCCATAAGTAAGCCGTTAACTATGGACGAACTGCCCATAGTGAGCGGGTGGGCGAAGTTGCTTCAATGAATGCCGTCCCGCAGGCAACCCCGAAGGAGCAACGTGGCCGAGACATCCCGACTGAGCGGACTGCGCAAGGATTCCCCGGCAGACCGGCTCACCAAGGTGCAACAGCAGGTACCGGCGCTGGCCGACCACCTCGAGGCGATCCGGACCGGCGGGCTGGACCCCGACCGCGCCGACCGGATGATCGAGAACGTCATCGGCCAGATCGGCGTCCCGCTCGGGGTGGCCACCAACTTCATCGTCAACGGCCGCGAGGTTCTGGTGCCGATGGCCACCGAAGAACCTTCTGTCGTCGCCGCCGCTAGCAACATCGCCCGGATGGCCCGCTCGACCGGAGGCTTCTTCACCTCCTCCACCCTGCCGCTGATGCAGGCGCAGATCCAACTGCTCGACGTGGCCGACCCCTACGGCGCCAAGGTCCGCATCGAGGAGCAGCAGGACCGGATCCTTGAGTTGGCCAACGCCCAGGACCCCCGACTGGTGGAGATCGGCGGCGGAGCCCGAGAGATCAACGTGCGGGTGATCGAGGGACGTCGCCGCACCCACGTGGTGGTCCACCTGGTGGTCCACGTGGGCGATGCGATGGGCGCCAACGCCGTCAACACCATGGCCGAGGCGCTCGCCCCCGAACTGGCAGAACTGTCCGGAGGCCGCTCCCTGCTGCGGATCCTCACCAACAAGGCAGACCTGCGCCTGAGCCGGGCGCGGTGCACCATCCCGCCCAGCGAGATCGGCGGTGAACAGGTGGTGGCGGACATGGTCGCCGCCGTCGACTTCGCCATCGACGACCCCTACCGGGCCACCACCCACAACAAGGGCATCATGAACGGCATCACCGCTGTGGTGCTGGCCACCGGTAACGACACCCGGGCCGTGGAAGCCGGCGCCCACAGCCACGCCGCGCGCGATGGCCGGTACACCTCCCTGTCCAACTTCGACCTGGACGCCGACGGCAACCTCGTGGCCACCCTGGAACTGCCGATGCCCGTGGGCCTGGTGGGCGGCGCCACCCGCACCCACCCCACCGCGCAGGGTGCCGTAGCGATGACCGAAGCCACCACCGCCCAAGAGTTGGCCGAACTGATCACCGCCACCGGCCTCGCCCAGAACGTGGCCGCGGTACGCGCGCTCGCGGCCGAGGGAATCCAGAAAGGCCACATGTCCCTGCACGCCCGGAACGTGGCCGTCACCGCCGGGGCCACCGCAGATGAGATCGACGCCGTCTCCGAGGCGATGGTCACCCGCGGCGCGGTGCGAGTGGATGTCGCCGAGCAGATCCTCGCCGACCTTCGAGCCGGCAAGTGACGCCGCTGGACCTCGGCCTGCCCGCCCCCGCCCCGGAGGCAGGCCTACCCGAACGCGTCACGATCTGGGAGATGGCCCCCCGTGACGGTCTGCAGGCCGAGTCGGTGCCCATCCCCGTGGCCACGAAGGTGGACCTCATCGGCCGGCTCGCCGCCGCGGGTTTGCCGGTGATCGAAGCCGGCAGTTTCGTGCGCGCCGACCGGGTGCCGCAGATGGCCGGCAGCGAGGATGTCCTGACCGGTGTGGCCGGCCTGGAAGCGCGCCTGCCGGTGCTCGTGCCAAACCTCAAAGGGCTGGAGCGGGCCGTCGCGGCCGGCGCGAAGGAAATCGCCATCTTCCTGAGCGTGACCGAATCCTTCTCCACCGCGAACCTGTCAGTGGACCGCACGACGGCGGAAAAGCGGGCCCGGGAGGTCGTCCACGAAGCCCGCGCCGCCGGGATGCCGGTACGCGGTTACCTGTCGATGGTGTTCGGCGACCCGTGGGAGGGGCCGGTGGCCATCGACGACGTGGTGAGCCTGTCGTCGTCGTTGCTGGACTGGGGTGTGGATGAGATCTCCCTGGGCGACACCATCGGTGTGGCCACCCCCGGCCTGGTGACCGCCACATTGCGAGCACTGACCGGCGCGGGCGTGCCCGTGGAACGGCTGGCGCTGCACATGCACGACACCTACGGCCAGGCGCTGGCGAACGTCTACGCCGGCTTGCGCAGCGGCGTGCGCATCTTCGATTCCGCCGTCGCCGGTACCGGCGGCTGCCCGTTCGCCAAGTCCGCCACGGGGAACCTGGCCACCGAAGACCTCATCTGGATGCTCACCGGCCTGGGCATCCAGACCGGTGTTGATCTACGCGCGCTGCTGGAGATCTCCCCGTGGCTCTCCGCGGCGCTGTCACGTCCCCTCACCTCCCGAGTCGCAAAGGCGCTAACCGAAAAGGAAGACACGTGAGCCAACAACACGATCTGGAGCCTGAGCAACAGGATCTGGAGCCCGAGCAGCAAGGCCTGAGGCCCGGGCAGCAGCACGCTGCCGAGGCCGAAGAGACCTACCTCGAGGTCTGGGGTGACACCGTCTCCTCCAAGCATCTGCTCTGGTCCATCCTCATGGGCGTGGGATTCGCCACCACGGTGTTCCTCACCGCCCAATGGTTCTTCGGCACCATCGGCGTGGACGAATCGATGGTCGGCTCCTACTCCCTGCTGGTGGGCCTGGCGGCCTGCGTGGCCGTCGCCGTCGTCTGCGCCCGCCTGTTCAAGCCCAAACGCTCCCTGGTGGAAACCGACGCCGGCAGCGACTCCCGGGAGAGCGCGATGGACGCGATCGAAGCCGAGGTCGGCCCGATCGGCGACCCCGATGAGTTCCCGGCGGCGGTGCTGGAGGAAGTCAAGATGCTCGGCCTCTATGACGACTTCAAGCAACGCCACGAGCGCAAGCAGAACGAACCGGCCGCTGATGCGTCGTCGGCCGCTCCGTCGTCGGCCACGAAAGAGGGAGACAAGTAATGGAAGCGCTGTTCCCGATGATCGGGTGGGCGGTGGGCATGGCGCTCATCGGCGCCATCGCCTTCGGCATGCTCGGCCTGGTCTCCGGCACTGACGAGACCGCCACCATCGCTCCCATCACGTTGCTGGTGATTCTGTTGGGCGTGCCGCCCTCGGGGGTGTTCGCCTTCTTCATGGCCGCCGTCACCGCCAAACACATCACCCACGCGGTGCCCACCACGCTGCTGGGGATACCCGGGGACACCATGGCCGCGCCGCTGTTGCGCGATGCGCAGTTGCTCCGCGAACTGGGCGTACCCCACATCGCCCTGCGCAAAGCGATCTCCGGTGGTGTGATCTCGGCGTTGATCGCCGTCCCCCTCGCGGTGCTGTTCGCCTGGATCCTCACCCCGTTCGCCGACGCGATCGGCGCGGTGGCGGGTTGGATCTTCCTCGGCGCGGCGTTCCTCATCGCCGTGCTGTCCAAGAGCCGCTGGGCGGCAGTGTTCGCACTCCTGCCGTTCGTGCTGATGGTGCTCGGGCTGAACGCGCTGACCACCTCGCTGCTGGACCGCACCCTGACGGTCAGCTTCTTCCTGGGCATCGCCACCGGCCCGCTGATCTTCGACCTGTTCCTCGCCGCCAGCCCGCTGGGCAGGAAGTCACTGCAACGGCAGGGTAAACGCGAGTTCGAACTCGCCGGCGACAAGCGCACCTGGACCGGCCGGATGCCCTCCCCGCTGAAGGTGCTCGACCGTCGTCAGGCCGGCATGACCGCCGGGGCTGCCTCGATCTCCAGCGCCACGTTCGTGTTCTCACCGGTAGCGATGACGGTGCTGATGGGTGAGGTGTTCGGCAGCAGGATCAAGGGTGCGTACCAGCGCCTGACCACCCAGATGTCGGTGAAGAACGGCACCACCGAGTCCACCTACATCGCCGAGACGTTGATCCCGTTAATCGCGATCGGGTTGCCGCTGTCGCCGATGGCCGCCTCAGTGGCCCAGCCGCTGTTCAACGCCCCGCCGGTGTACACCATCAACGCCGAAACGGGGGAGACCAACAACCTGCACAACCTGCTCGAACCGTGGCAGTTCCTGGTGTTCGGGCTGTTCGCGGTGCTGCTCGCGCTGCTCATCACCTACCCGTTCGCCATGACCCAGGCACACCGTGCCGCGAAGTGGATCATGCAGAAGGTCTCCCACGAGGCGATCGTGGGTGCCTTCGCCGGGCTGCTGATGGTGATCTGCCTGTACGAGGGCGGGCTGGTGGCCCTCTTCGTCACGCTCACCGTGGGACTGGTGGGCGGCATGCTGAACAAGCTGTTCGCCGTCCACACCGGCGTGCAGTTCATGGGCTACTACGTGGCCGTGCTCAGCGTGCCCAGCATCCTGGCGCTGGTGGGCTGACCGCTACCGGCCCGTCCGCCTGGCCGGCGGGCGGGTCAAGGCGTCTCACGCGCCGTCGGCTGCCGTTCTGGCGTTGCCGGATGACAGTTCCGCCCCTCGGCAGAAACCGCACCACGGGCGGTCCAGAACGGCTGCTCTGAAATTCCTTCTGCTTCAATGTCAGTGCTCGCATCTACAGTCTTCCGCGGACAGATCACGCGCCGAATGAACGTTTCACCAGCCGGGCGGCGCGATTGCGATAAGGAGAATGTAATGAATGCGAATAATCACCAGCCGTCGAAGCAGGAAGTCGCGGAGTGGCAGGAGTTCGAGACTCAGTTCACCAACTACCTGCAGCGCGCGGCCGAGAAGGCGAAGCAGGACTATCTGTTGCTCGAATTATCGGGTAAGTACGACGGCGGGGGGAGCGGCCCGTACGTGGAAATCCACACGCTGAATGGTGGAAAGGAATTCCGCATGGAGTTGGCCAGCAATTCGCAACTGGCCTCCATGTTCCACCTCGATGAGGAGAAACTGCGCCACCTGGAAGCCTTGGACTGGCAGGTCGGCGACAGTGAGACGAACCCGTACCGCACCGTGGCGAGTTTCGACAGCGCCGCCGTGGCCGGTGCAGTGACCCAGGTGCTTCGCGAGGTGTGCTGCGTGTCCGACCCCGGTCTGCTCACCTACCGTTCGACCGGGCCGGCCGCGCAACACGCCGCAGCGTTGGGCCTGCGGCATAGCGACCGCATGCCGGTGGACGTGGTGGACACCACCCCGCCGGTGGCGTACTCCCCAGAGAACACGGAGGACCTGCGGGCCATGGTGTTGGCTGCGGTGCGCACCTACCTCAAGGAAGAACCCGAGGTGGACCGCGACGGCGACATCGTCATCAGCGACAAGCTGGGGCTTACGTGGGTGAGCGTCAACGAGAAAGTGCCCATGGTCATCGTGTTCTCCCTGGCAGCGAGCAAGGTGCGCTCCCGGCAGGCCGCGGCCCTGGAACTCGGCCTGTTGAACCGCGACAGCCTCTGGGTGACGTGGGTATTGCGCGGGCGGAACGTGTGGCAACGAGCAGCCCTCTTCGGCGACCCGTTCGTCCCGGAGCATCTCCACGAGCTGTTGCGAGTGTTCGAACGGGTGAAGGAGCGGACAGTCGAGGACCTGAGCTTCCGCGTGGAAGGGCTGGTGGAGCAGTGAGGTGACCCGTTCGCCGGGGGTGGGTGTGCCACCCCTGGCGGTGGTGACTTTCGGCGCTCCCGCGTCCCTCGCGGGTCCGGCCAGGGTGGCCGGACCCGCTGCGGTCACCAACTGCGGAGCCGGTAGGTCACGGATGGGTCCTGCTGTGTCTAGGTCACGGATTGGTCCTGCTGTGTCAGACCATCGAGTTACCGTCGAGGAACCAACAAGCGAGAAGCGTGAGCAAA
>Ga0209487_1004766_pt1 | contig 10312 bp, 8 predicted proteins | sample Poulit2012_FD_187524 | JGI IMG/M metagenome (GOLD analysis project Ga0209487, IMG submission 187524) | Agricultural soil microbial communities from Georgia to study Nitrogen management - Poultry litter 2012 (SPAdes) (version 2) | ecosystem: Environmental > Terrestrial > Soil > Agricultural land... | reverse complement strand
CACGCGGGCTCGCGAAGCGTGGATACGAGGTCATCGTCACGGGCCGGACCCCGCCCGCGGACGTGGAAGGGGAACCTGCCGGAGCGGTGGAACACCTCGCCGTTGACCACGCCGATCCGGGCACGGTTGTGCGCGTGCGCGAACACCTCCGGCACCGCGGCCCGCTCGCTGCCCTCGTCAACAACGTTGGGCGGCGCCACGGCGCGCACCTCGGGGAACTCGAGTGGGAGTCGCTGCGCGAAACCTTCGAACTCAACGCGATCTCGGCGATCATGCTCACCCAGGGCCTCCTGCCCGCGTTCGGTGCCGACGGCGGCGCGATCGTCAATGTGAGCTCTCGGCTCGCTAGAGTGGGCATGGCTGGGGTGAGCGGATACGCGGCCTCCAAAGCCGCCATCAACGGATTCACTATCGCTGCCGCCGTCGAACTCGCCCCGCAGCGCATCCGCGTCAACGCGATCGCGCCGGGCATGACGAAGACGCCGCTCATCGAGGACTGGCTCGAGGAACAACCTGACGCGCAGGCGGCGGAGGCGGAGGTGTCCGCGAGGATCCCACTCGGCGCGCTAGCCACGCCGGCGGATATCGCCGGGGCAGCGGTGTTCCTCGCCAGCCCGGAATCGAGGTACATCACCGGGGTGATCCTCCCCGTGGACGGCGGCTACACCGCGAGCTAGGGCACCTAGATCCAGCCCGCGCGGTCCTGCAACGCCGCGAAGCTGAAGGCGATCGCCTGCCGGCAGGCTTCGATGGCGGGGGAGCGGTCGGTGCCGCGGCGCACCACGGTGAGCACCTTGCGGTACATCACCTCGGGCAACCCGGAAACGCGCTTGAGGGACTCGGGGAGCCCCTGCCCGATCGTGCTCGGTAGGAACGCTGCCGCCACCCCACGCTCCACCAGCTGGCGGTGCACGGTAGGGTCGGGGGACTCATATCGGACCCGCGGCTCGAAGCCGGCCTTGCGGCACGTGGCGACGCTCCAACGGAAGGAATCGCTGTTGCGCGGCTCCATCGCCCAGTGCACTTGAGCGGGATCGGCGTCCTCCGATGGCAGGAACGCCCGGATCGGCTCACGCCCGAGATCCGTACGCACAAGACCGAGGGTCGGGGGCAGCGGCACCCCGGGGTACTCATCGGCGACGGCGATATCGGCGCGCCTTGCCAGCACCTCGTCGATTGCCTCCTCGGGGTCGAGTTGGCGGAACTCTAGGTTAAGTGCCGGGGCGAGTTCCCGCAGGTGCGCCGCGACTTCCGCGAGCATTCGCAGCGCGAAACTGTGGAACCCCACGAGCCGCACCCGCCCGGACAGGGCGTCACGACTCGCGCTCAGGTCCGCCTCCGCCTGTTCCAGCGCGGCGAGGATGTCCTCGGTCTGGGCAACGAGCTGCCACGCGGCATCGGTGAGGATGACGCCCCGACCGACGGTTTCCAGTAGGCGCACGCCGGTCTCCTGTTCCAGCCGGCTCAGCCGTTGGGAAATATTGGAGGCGCTCATCTGAAGGGAGCGTGCCGCAGCGGTGACGCTGCCGTGCAGCGCGACTTCCCGCAGCAGTGCGAGCTTGTGAACGTCCAGCATCCGCGCCCCTATCGTTAACTCAGAATGAACTGTATCAGTCGCATGTTTTCCCTTCAATAAAGAGTCGGTGCCATCTAGGCTGAAGGTCCTAAGCGTTTGACGCTGTGGTGTGATCCGCGTTCGAAGGAGATCTTATGCGTGGAGAATTTGTCACCATCGCGGAGCTCGATGCCCGGCTGGAGGGCGTTCGAGCGCGCATGCGGGCACGCGAGCTTGGTGGGCTCATTGTTGCTGACCCCGCAAACATCTATTACCTCAGTGGCTACGATGCGTGGTCGTTCTACACCCCGCAGATCCTGTTTGTTCCGTTAGAAGGGGAACCGATCCTGGCGATGCGGGAAATGGACGCCTTCGGCGCGCATCGCACCGCGCTGAAATACGCCGAGAATGTGCTCGGCTACCCCGAACCCCTCGTCCACCACCCCGATGTGCACCCGATGGAGTGGGTCGCGAGGCAGCTGCGGGACGCCGGTTACGCGCGCCGCATGAAAGTGGGTTTCGAAGGTGATGCCCATTTCTTCGCGGTGCGTTCCTACCTCTCGTTCCTCCGCGAGCTCCCCGAATGGGAACTCGTGGAGAGCAAAGAGCTCGTCAACTGGGTACGGCTGGTGAAATCGGAGGCCGAAATCACGTTGATGAGGTGTGCCGGCGCGATCGCCTCGGAGGCGATGCGCAGCGCCGTCGCGGCCATCGAGGAGGGGGTGACGCTCAACGTCGTCGCCGCCCAGGTCCTCGAGGCTCAGGCACGGGGCGTGGGGCCGATCGACGGCGATTATCCGGCGATCGTGCCGATGTTCCCGCAGGGAGAGAGCGCGAACACTCCGCACCTGACGTGGAGCGCCACGCCGGTCGCGAAGGGGGAGATCGTTTCGGTGGAACTCGCCGGGGTCTACCAGCGTTACCACAGCCCGCTCGCCCGCAGCGTCATCCTCGGCACCCCCTCCCGGGAACTGGACCGGGTCGCGGGAGCGACGGTCGAAGGGCTCAACGCGGCATTGGAAGAAATGAAGCCCGGCAACACCCCGGAAGACGTCACCGCCGCGTGGAATGCGGTGATGAAACGCAACGGTCTACGAAAGGACTCCCGGCTCGGCTATTCGATCGGCATCGGCTATCCCCCGGACTGGGGCGAGCGGACTGTGAGTATTCGCGAGGGTGATGAAACCGTGTTCACCGAGAACATGACGTTCCACATGATCGCGGGAATGTGGCTCGCCCACGACAGTTTCGAAGTTTCAGAATCCGTACGAATCGGCTCCCGGGGCGCGGAGGTGCTGACCAACTGCCCTCGCGCCCTCATAGTGAAGGAGGACTATGAACGCCCAGATCACTATTCCCTTCGCGCTTAGAACCGATCAACTCATCGGCTCGGTCATCGACTCCTCGACGGCCCTGCTCGCGAGCCAGAAGCATGACATCGTCCGCTTCGCCATGGGCGCTCCGGGCGAGGACCTCATCCCCCTCGCCGAACTCGACGCGGCGTACGGCACCGCGAAGAGGGGGCGATACGACTACGGTGAAAGCGAAGGCGAACCCCGGCTTCGGGAGCAGATCCTCAAACTCAGCGCAGAATCCGGACAGGCGACGACGGACGAACGCGTCCTCATCACCAGCGGCGGGATGCAGGGGTTGGACATCGCCTTCAAACTCTTCGTCGATCCCGGTGACGTCGTCGTCATCGAAGCCCCGACCTACACCAACGGCTACGCGACCGCGCTGAGTTACGGGGCGGACGTCCTGCCGGTACCGGTGGACGACGAGGGGATGGTTGTTGAACAACTTCCGGGCCTCGTTGCCGCTAAGGGCCGGGCACCGAAAGCGATCTACACGGTGCCGAACTTCCAGAACCCCTCCGGGGTGACGATGAGCCGCGCCCGGCGAGAGGAACTGCTGCGCCTTGCCGAGACGTGGGGCGCGATGATCATTGACGACGATCCCTACGGGGCGCTTCGATTCTCCGGCGCGCACGAGCCCGGCTTCCTCGAACTAGCCCCGCAGCATCCCCTCGTGTTCGGCGTTCGCACGTTTTCGAAGATCATCGCCCCAGGCCTGCGCACGGGCTGGATCGATGTCGACCCGAACATCCGCGACCTCGCGATCGCAGCGAAGCAGGCGATGGATACGTGTACGCAGGTGCCCGCGCAACACACGGTCGCGCAGTTCCTGGAAGAAGGGCACCTGGGATCCCACATCACCCGGCTCCTGCCGATGTACGCCGAACGAAAGGACGCGATGCGCCGGGCGCTGCACGCGCACTTCGGTGAATCGGTGCAGGCGACCGACCCGGACGGCGGGTTCTTCCTCTGGGTGACCTTCGAGGGCGAACTCGCCGACGTCGACACCGAGGAACTGTTCCCCCGCGCGCTCGCGAACGGCGTTGCCTACATCCCGGGGCCGGCATTCACGACCGACGGCTCGATGCGGTCGAGCCTCCGGCTGTGCTTCGCCACCTCGACTCTCGAGCGGATCGAAGAAGGTGTTCAGCGCCTCGCGCGAGCGGTGAGGAGCTGAAATGAGCGAATACACCGATCTTGAGGCCACGGCCCTCGGTCACGTCAGCCGCACCCAAATCGTCGTCGACACCTGCCAGCTCATCATCGCCCGCGGCGAGAACCCGGGCGAGACCGAAGCACAAACCGTTCGTTGGCTGCGGGAGATGTGCCGCCGGATCGGGGCAGAGGTGGCGACGTGGGAATTCGAACCCGGGCGGGAGAACCTCCACGCCTGGCTCGGGCCGGAGGACGGCCCAGCGATCCTCTTCCTCGGCCACTCCGACGTCGTGCCCGCCGGGGAGGGCTGGGATGGCGACCCGTTCCGGCCTCGCTTCGGCCACGACGCGATCATCGGCCGCGGCGCCGCCGACATGAAAGGGGGTCTTGCCGCCGTCGTTGCAGCGATGGACGCGATCCACCGGGTCCATCCGGGCATCCGGCTCGAACTGCTGTGCACGGGGGATGAGGAGGACCGATCCCTGGGGATCCGCGCCGCCCTCGAGCGTTTTACGGGCAAGGAGTACCTCGCGTGCATCGTCGCGGAGCCGACGAACCTCGACGTCGTTGTCGGTTGCCGCGGCGCGAGTAACTTCTGGGTGCAGATCACCGGGTCCTCCGCCCACGCGGGCAGGCCCGAGGACGGTGCCAACTCGATCGAAGCCGCGAGTCTCCTCATCGACCTCGTGCGCGCCCACCACCGGCAGGCGGGCGATTACGAGGCGGACCCGCTGCTGGGCGCGGTGACGTGGAACGTCGGCACGATCAGCGGAGGTACCGGAACGTCGATGGTCCCCCGCGAAACTCTCGTGACGATCGACCGGCGCACGATGCCCGGGGAAGAACCAGAGGGTATCCTCGAGTGCCTCCTGACCCAACTGCGGCTCGACATCGAGGAGCTCACCAACGCAGACTGGTTCGAAGTCAATGGAGGTGTGGACATGGAAATGCCGGGGTTTCGCTCAGCCCCCGATTCCCGCCTCGTGCGCGTCGCCCGGGAAGCGCTCCTCGCCCTGGGCCAGTCCGCGCTCGTGACCGGCTGGACGGCGGCCTGCGAAGGCGGGTTCTTCGCCCGCATGGGCGTGCCGACCGTGGTGCTTGGCCCGGGGGATGTCAACGCCCAGGCCCACCAACCGAACGAGGAAGTATCGATCAGCGATCTCGTCCACGCCGCCCACGCCTATGTGCTCATGGGGCTGCGGCTCGCCGCCTCGGCGGAACCGGCGCTCCGGGGCGAGAGTGAACGAGAAGACGACAGTGATAAGGAGAGGATGGCTCTGTGACGCGAGTGGCGTTGGTGACGGGTTCGACGTCGGGCATCGGCGTGGTCGTAGCGCAAAAACTCATCGACGACGGTTTCCAGGTGGCCATCAGCGGCCGCTCCCGAGAACGCGGCGAGCAGGTCGCATCGGAACTCGGTGAACACGCGAGGTTCTTCCCTGCCGACCTCACCGGCGAGGGGAACGCCCGTGGCCTCGCCGACGAGGTGGCCGGGGCCTACGGCCGGCTCGATGTGCTCGTGAACAACGCGGCCATCGACCATACGAACGACCTGTTGGAGGTCACCGAACAGGAAATTCGGGAAACCTTCGAGACGAACACGTTCGCGGCGATGAACCTCCTCATCGGCGCGGCCCGCCACATGCGCGACCGGGGCGGGGCGATCATCAACGTCACCTCCCGGCTCGCGAGCATCGGTGTGCCGACGATGGGCATCTACTCAGCATCGAAGGGAGCGATGCTCGCCTTCACCACCGCGGCCGCAGTGGACCTCGCCAAATACAACATCCGAGTCAATGCCGTCGCCCCCGGAATGACCCGCACCCCGCTGTACCAGGAGTGGCTCGAGAGCCTGCCGGACCCGGCCGCCGAAGCGGCAAAGGTCGCGGCGGCGATTCCGATGGGTCGGATCGCCGAATCCGAGGACGTCGCCGCCGTCGTGCGCTTCCTCGCCTCCCCGGAGGCCGCCTACCTCACCGGTGCCTCGATCCCCGTCGAAGGCGGATACCTCGCCACCTGATCCCCTCGAAGACGAAGAAGGAGAACATGACCACCCCACACCGCGACGTTTCCCCCACCGAGCAGAAGGCCGCCGCCGACGCGCTCGCAGGATTCCAGACCCACGCGCCGTCCGACGGCGAGTTCACCGTGCTCAATCCCGCCACCCAAGAGCCGATCGCGACCCTGCCGTCAGCGACCCCGCACGACGCGTTGGCGCAGGTACGCATCGCGGACGAGGCGGGCCGGGCGTGGGCACGGACGACCGCCAATCATCGCTCCCAGGTGCTCCACGATGCCTACGACGCGCTGATCCAGAACCGGGACCGGCTCGCGTACGTCATCAGTTCGGAGATGGGAAAGCCGCTCGCCGAAGCGCGTGGTGAGGTGCAGTACGCGTGCGACTACGTCCGCTGGTACGCCGCGGAGCTACTTCGCCCCGCAGGCGCTTACCGCGAGAACCCGGCGGGTGGGTCGACGATCCTCACCCGCCGCGCTCCGATCGGACTCGCAGTGCTCATCGCGCCGTGGAACTTCCCAATGGCAATGATCACGCGCAAGATCGCGCCGGCGATCGCGGCCGGCTGCGCCGCGGTGATGAAACCGGCGACCCTCACGCCGCTGACGACCGGCATCGTCGTCGACCTCATGATTGACGCCGGGGTGCCAGAAGAGCTCGTCCGGGTCGTCACCACCACCGACGCCGCCGGGTTCTCCGAAGCGGTCCTCGCCGATCCGCGGGTGCGCAAACTCTCCTTCACCGGCTCCACCGGGGTGGGAAGCACGCTCCTGGGCCTGGCGGCGAAGAACATCGTCAAGAGCTCGATGGAACTCGGCGGGAACGCGCCGCTGCTCGTGTTTGATGACGCCGATGTGGAACGTGCCGTCGACGGGGCCGTCAAAGCGAAACTGCGCAACGGCGGCCAATCGTGCATCGCGGCGAACCGCATCTTCGTCCAGGAGGGGATCGCCGACGAATTCGTCGCGGGTTTCACCGAGGCGATGGACCGCGTCGTCATGGGCAACCCGCTCGCCGACGGCGTCACCCTCGGACCGGTGATCGACGAGCGCGCCGTCGCGAACATGAGCGCACTCGTGGACGACGCTACGGCGCGTGGCGCGGAGCTCCGCACCGGCGGGCAGGCGCCGGAGGGGGAGGGGTACTTCTTCCCCGCCACGGTGCTCGACCACGTTCCCAGCGATGCCGATATCGCCAACACGGAGATTTTCGGCCCCGTGGCCGCCATCAGCCGCTTCCGTGAGGACTCGCAGGTGCTCGCAACCGCCAATGACACCCCGTTCGGCCTCGCCGGTTACGTGTTCACCGAGAACCTCGACCGTGCACTCAACGTCGCCGACGCGTTGGAAACCGGGCTCGTGGGCATCAACAACGGGGTACCTTCCTCTGCTGCCGCACCCTTTGGGGGGATCAAACAATCCGGGCTCGGGCGGGAAGGCAGCCACGAAGGGCTGGAGGAATACCAAGAGGTCCGGTTCTACAACATCGCCCGCCGCCCTACCGCTAACTGACCGCAAGAAATACCAAGGAGAGATCGATGACCCGCTCGCGCATCACGACGACCGTACCCGGCCCGAAATCCCAAGAGCTCGCGGGCAGGCAGGCGAAGTTCGTCTCCGCCGCGGTGAGTTGCGCGCATCCGGTCTACATCGAGCGCGGAGAAGGGTCGATCCTCACGGATGTTGACGGCAACGAATACCTCGACTTCGGCTCGGGGATCGGCGTGATCGCCCTCGGGCACGGCAACCCGCGCGCGATCGAAGCGGCGGAGCAGCAGCTGCGCAGATTCACCCACACGCTGTTCACCGTGACGCCCTACGAGCTCTACATCGAAGTCTCGCGGCGGCTGACGGAGCTCACCCCGGGAGACTTTGAGAAGAAGTCGGTGCTGAGCTCGACCGGGGCCGAAGCGATCGAGAACGCGATGAAGATCGCCCGCGCCTATACGGGACGGAACGGAATCGCCGTCGTCGACCACGGGTATCACGGGCGGACCAACCTCACGCTCGGACTCAACTACAAAGCCGGGGCCTACTCCGCCGGCGCCGGGCCCCGCCCGGGGGAGATCTACCGGACGAACAACTCACACCCCTACCGGGACGGGATGACGGGGAAGGAGGCCGCGCTGACCGCGATCGAGCGTCTGGAGATGACGTCCGGGGCGAAGAACCTTGCCTGCCTCCTCATCGAACCCATCCAGGGGGAGGGCGGGGTAGTGGTGCCCGCGGACGGGTTCCTCCCCACCTTGCAGGAGTGGTGCCGGGAGAACGGAATCGTCCTCGTCGCCGACGAGATCCAAACGGGTCTCGGACGGACCGGGAGAATGTTCGGTTCCGAGCATTTCGGGTTCGAGCCCGACCTCGTCGTCACTGCCAAGGCGATCGCGGCCGGGATTCCCGTCTCAGGGGTGACGGGGCGAGCGGAGATCATGGACGCGATGCTCCCCGGGGCACTCAGCGGCACCTACTCCGGGAACCCGGTGGGCTGCGCCGCCGCGCTGGAGGTGTTCGACCAGCTCCAAGCAGACGGTTTCCTCGAGCACACGCGGGGGGTCGGGGAGAAGATCCAATCCGGGTTGCAGGACCTGCAGCGCCAATACCCCGTCATCGGCGACGTGCGCGGGTTCGGCGCGCTCCATGGAATCGAGTTGATCCATTCGGATGGCACGCCGAACCCGGGTGCTTTCACGCAACTGCGCTCCCTTGCCCTCGAACGCGGGATGGTCGCCCTGCCCGGTGGGAGCAACGGGCACGTGCTGAGGCTGTTGCCGGCACTGAACATCCCCGAGGAGCTCGTCGACGAAGGACTCGCGATCCTCGGGGATGCGCTAGCGGCAATGGGTTAGGAAGCCGGGCCCTGGCCTTCCCGGCTCGCTTCCACCCGCGCGAGTTTGCGGGCGGCCGCGTCCCGCCCGCCAAGGCCGAAGGCGAGCGCCGCGGCGAGCGCACCGCCGACGACGAGGGAGCCGAAGGCGAGGGTGATGATCGAATCGGCGATGCCCATGAACTTCAGGCCCATCGCGGCGAAGAGCACGATCGTGGCGTAACGAACCACGGTCGTAGCCGTGCCCCCGCCAACGGCGCCCGCGAGGATCTTCGCGATGAGGAAGCCTGCGGCAATGATGGCGCCGCCGAACAGCACCCGCCCGCCGAGGGAAAGGACCTCGTTGAGGATGAGGCTCACCTGTGGGAAGTCGAGGGCTTGTGCCGCCATGATGGCGAAGAACACCATGACCGCAACCTGTGCAACGCGGGTGAGGATGACCGAGGGCGACGTGCCAGCGCTGGTGATCCCGAGCCCGGCGATCGCCTTGTCGGTGCCGAGCCCACGAAGGGTGCTCTCGAGAATTGTTCCCACGATCTTCGCGATGAGGTAACCGATTCCGAGGATGAGCACGGCGGCGATGATTGCGGGGATCGCGCCGAGGAGGAGAGTAAGCATCTGCTCGGCCGGGTTCGAGATAGCGGAGATCCCCAGCACCTGCAGCGCCGCGATCGTCACGAAGATGAGGATGACACCGAACGTGATGTTGGCGAGCACGGAGGCGACCCGCGCGGAGCCTGTCGGTGCGGAGTGCGCCGACGTGGGGGCGGTTCCCGGCGCGGAAACGTTCTCGCCCGCAGTGGCGGTGGCTCCCGCGGCGGCTGCCGGCGCAGTTGCGGCGCCTGGCCGGGTGGGATCAGCGCTCTTTACCTTGGCGGCAAGGGCGCCGAAATTGATCATTCCGACGGCTGCTTCAATGAGCTGTTTCGCGATCCTGGCAATGACGAAACCAATGAAGAATACAAAGATCGCGCCGATGACGTTGGGCAGGTACTCCATGATCGTCTGCAAGAGTCCCTGGATAGGGGAGAGCACGCTCTCCAATGTGAACACTTGCAGGACCGCGACGAGCCCGAACAGCCATACGAGGAGGGAACCTACCGTGCCGATTGATTGGCCCACGGCCTGCCCATCGGCACCTTCGCGTTGCAATACCGGAACCTTGGTGACGAGCTTGCTGATCGCCCATTTCACGAGCAGGGCAACCACCCAGGTCACGAGGACGATGACAATGGCGAGGCCCAACTTTTGGACCATACCCAGCCAATCGATGTCGGCCATATTGGATCTCCTTAGGTATTCCTTCCTTCAGACGGACGCCCGAATGGTCAAAATACACTACCGACATTCCTCGCAAACGTAAAACGTTTAGCAAAGGATACGCAATGTCGGAGATCAGGGGATGAG
>Ga0209487_1004765_pt1 | contig 10313 bp, 8 predicted proteins | sample Poulit2012_FD_187524 | JGI IMG/M metagenome (GOLD analysis project Ga0209487, IMG submission 187524) | Agricultural soil microbial communities from Georgia to study Nitrogen management - Poultry litter 2012 (SPAdes) (version 2) | ecosystem: Environmental > Terrestrial > Soil > Agricultural land... | reverse complement strand
CCTTTTATTACTGCTATCATCTTTTATGACTTTATGCATTAAAGTAATTATAGCTAATATAGTCTATATTTTCGATTATAGCTCTTATAGGCTATAATTTAATAAATAGCTGTTTTAGTATATTAAATAGCTTTCAACACGAATTGAACAATAGGTTAACCTTAAGAATGCTAGTTTAAGCAACTAAAGTAAATTTTTGTATATTTCAATGAAAGTTAGTTGATTAAAAAATATGAGCAGAGCATTTGTAGACGAAGACAGACATGAGGAGCCAAAGTTTGTTCCGCCTAGAGCCCCTTTACCAGAAGGGGTGAGCAATTATGTTACCGAGAATGGCTTAAAAGAGTTGGAGAGGGAGTTAGAAGAGTGGGAGCAAAAGCTTCAATCGCTAATGCAAGAAGAGGAAAAAGACGAGCGTGAAAAAAGACTAAAGGCTAACTTTATAAATGATAGTATGTCCCTTTTAAGGGAACGCATAGCGACGGCAGAAGTTGTATCTGCAGACGATCAATCTAGAGACGATATTCGATTTGGGGCAAAAGTAAGTTTGAAAATTGGAAATGCAGCAAAACAAACCCTTCAGATAGTAGGGGTGGATGAAGCCGATGTGAAAAAGAAGAAAATAGCATTTACTTCCCCTTTAGCACGAGCCATTATTGGAAAAAAAGAAGGCGAGGACGCTACCTTAAAACTAGGAGGAGAGTCTCGCCCAATTAAAATATTAAAGATAAGTTACTAATCTTCTTCTATCACTTCTGTAGCTTGGTAAGCTCCTGCATCTGGGTTTTGAGAGGGTCTAGAAACACCATCTAAATCTTTAGGCGCTTCCGATACATAAGCAGCATTCCCAATACCTTTAGCAGCAGAATCTAAAATATCTATATGAAAATTTAGAAGGTCTGTGTTATGGAATTTTGGATCGCTATTTATAATACTGTTCTTATATAAATCCGTGTTTTCAAAATCGTACTCTGGAATATCTACCAATCGATTATACGGGTCTTCCAAACGGATTAAACTATGGTCTATAGTGAAATTAAATTCACTTTCAGGATTGTTTTCCAAAACTAGTTCTTGCTGATTGCTTCCATATATAATACAGTTTTTAAAATCAGCTTGCTCTAAATCAGCAACAAGTACTTCCGTATTGCTAATGGCCATCTGGTTGCTAAGCAATACCGCAGGTAAATTGCGATGTCCACGTCGCCAATAGTTTGCAAAAGTACTATGGGTAAATTCATATTTTCCGCCTAGAGTACCAGCAAAAGCAGATTGACCGCTATTGGCAACAAGTACGTTGGTGCCATATATATGGCCAGTTCTGGCAAGAATACCTACATTACTATGGTTGTATATCTTTACGCTCTCTAAACGTACAGTTTCACCACCATCATTTCCTTCTATTAGCAAACCAACAGTTGCATTTTTTACCGTGGTGTGTTTTAATACGTTATTTGTACTACCGTTAGTAAACCAAATAGCACCCCATTGTCCTGGGATGTCAGCAAAATTTGGTTCCAATCTATCGCCTTGAAATATTATTTCATTCTCCATCATGCTAGGGTCACTACTAGCTTGTCCATTAGCTTGTATGCTTGCTTGATTAGCTACAATAATCCCACTGTTTCTATGAAAGTGTAATCTGGCACCCGCATCGATTTCCAAAGTTTTTCCAGGTGGTACTGCAGCATAACCATAAAACACATAAGGAAGCTGTGATGTAAGGTGCAGGTGTTCATTTTTTAGGAAAAATCCTTCTATTTCTACTGGATCCCCATCTTCGTCTACGCCTAGATGCAAGCTTTCGGTGGTGCCGTCAGGAAAGCGTTCTGGATACAGGAAAATTGCATCTTTCACTAAAGTAACCAGTTCTACTTCTTGCTGCTGGCTACTTCCATCAAATATAATTTGATCGGTATACAAGTAGGAGTCCTCTTGGGAAAGCTCTTCTATATCTAAAGTGGTTTCTATAAAAACAAACAAGCTGTCATTTGCCAATAGCGTTACATCGGTAAAGTCTTTTCCAGGAATACCATCTACATTCAAACGATAGTTAGAAAGCTCTCCTTTTCCTAATCGGATGGAAGGGATGTGGATGTCTTTTTTGCTTCGGTTGTACACCTTAAGATTGTATGTACTCGAACCGATGTTGGTAAAGACAGTATCAAGATATACCGTATCTTTTGAGAACTCTAGATTGCCGCTACTTATTTCCGTCTCGAAATCGGTGCGACAAGAGCTGAGTAGGGTAAGTACTATTATAGTAAGTCCAACGGGGAGATACTTGTAGAGTCTATTTTTGGAACGCAACATAAGGCTGGGTTTAATTTTCTGTTATTTTTATCTTGAATAGTTTATTCCAGTTTTTTCCTGTAACATAAATAATATCTTTTTCACCACGATAGGCAATTCCATTGAGTACATCTAAATCTCTATGGTTTTTCACTTCTTTTATAAGAGGGCTTAAGTCAATAACCCCTTCAAGTTTTCCTGTGTTAGGATTTATAATGCTAATGGCATTTCTAGTGTATACATTAGAGAAAACTCTACCTTCTATCCACTCTAATTCGTTGATTTCTCTTACGCGACCAGTGTTGGTATATACTTGTATATAATCAAGCTCTTCCAATGTATTTGGGTCCAATCGCCAAATTCTATCCGTTCCATCGCTTTTATAAAGATACTCGCCATCGTTGCAAATTCCCCAACCTTCTTTACTATTTTGAAAATAGAACGTATCGATTTTATCCATAGTTTCTAGATCGTAAACAAACCCTACATTCTCCCGCCAAGTTAATTGGTATATTTTATTATTGAAAATGGTAAGTCCTTCGCCAAAGTACTGGTTTTCTAAATCTACTTGCTTTAATATCTCACCTGAAGTTAAATCTACTTTTCGTAAACTAGATTGTCCATATTGGCCTGTGCTTTCATATAGGATATCCCCTTCATGGAACTCCAGTCCTTGCGTGTAGCCTTTAATATCGTGAGGATATTCTTCTAGAATCTCATAAGTGTAGATTTTAGGTGCTGCATCAGCAAGTAGAACGATAGAGTTTTGAATGGTATAACTTTTACCTCCACTATAAATATCTGCACGTAGTACATGTTGTCCTAGTTTTTCGTTTTTGGTAGGAATTTCATGTGTGCCATTTGCTTGCGTGGTTGAGAATGATTTATTGAATCCATGATAGACCACAGAGTCTATGGCTCGCCCTTTTTTGTTTTCTATCTCCACAGAAAGTGGAGTACCAGCATGTAATTTACTGGTTTCTTGACTAACCTTTAAACCAAATAATAAATTAGCGCTTTCTTCTTTTTTATCGCAGCTAGTTAAGTTTAGCATTATCGCACTGATAGCTAGTATTCTAAGTATCCTCATAGATATTTTGTTTTGATAAGGTGCAAGGTAATAAATTAAAATAGAATAGGATATATTTTGTTATTGGTAAAACTTTTATATATTTGCACCCGTGGCAAGTCCCACACAACCAGCTCCCGTTGAATCCCCCAGGGTGGGAACGCAGCAAGGGTAGACGGTCGTAGCGGTGTGATGTGGGGTCCTTGCCACTTTTTTTTATGCTTATTTGTGAAAATAAAGCAATCTAACGCAAAGTTTTAAAGCGTATTTTATCTTCTTAAATGATTTAGTTCTATCATGCCACAAGTCGTTTTTATCACCGGAGGATCCTCAGGAATAGGTAAGGCTATCGGAGAGTTACTACATGAAAAAGGGTATAAAGTATATGGTACCAGTAGGAATAGTGTTAACTATCCTAACTCCATGTTTCCATTAATAGATATGGATGTACTAAATACTGCTAGTATTACCAATGCAGTAACCGAGTTGCTAGATAAGGAAGGAAGGATAGACGTGCTAATAAACAACGCTGGAATAGGAATCTCTGGTCCTATGGAAGAAATTCCTATAGAGGAAACACATCGTGCCATGCAAGTTAATTTCTATGGACCACTACAGGTTATCAATGCGGTTTTACCTATTATGCGGAAGCAGAAAAAGGGTCGAATTCTAAATATCACCTCTATAGCTGGCTATATGGGGCTGCCTTATAGAGGGATTTATTCGGCCTCGAAAGGAGCTTTGGGAATAGCAACCGAGACCTATAGACTAGAACTCCAAACTTTTGGAATAGAAATGTGTAGCATTGCGCCAGGCGATTTTGCTACCAATATTGCTGCAGGAAGATACCATGCTCCAGTACGAGATGACTCACCGTATAAAGAAATATATTCCGATAGCTTAAAGATGATGAATGAACACGTGGATGATGGCAGCGATCCAAAACTAATGGCCACATCAGTGTATAAAATTCTACAAAAAAGAAAACTTAAGGTACATTATAAAGTAGGAAGCCCTTTACAAAAACTATCTACTGTTCTTAAGCGAATTCTACCCGACACGGTGTACGAAAAAATGCTAAGCAGACACTATAAGCTATAAGAGCCGTTATGTTTCTTGGTAGATAAAAGAAATTGAATGCAAAGGCTGTTTTTAACTTGTAACTTCTGTATTTTTGCAGCTGTAACTTTTAACTTAGGTTAAAAACAAAATTCTATGAAATTCTTTATCGATACAGCTAATTTAGATCAAATTAGAGAAGCGCAAGACTTAGGTATTCTTGACGGAGTTACCACCAATCCATCCTTAATGGCTAAAGAAGGCATTACAGGAACCGACAATATTTTAAAACATTATGTAGACATCTGCGAAATTGTCGAAGGCGACGTTTCTGCAGAAGTTATCGCTACCGACTACGAAGGAATCATCCGTGAAGGAGAGCAGTTAGCAGAATTACATGAGCAAATTGTAGTAAAAGTTCCTATGATTCGTGAAGGTATAAAAGCGATTAAATATTTTTCGGATAAGGGTATTCGAACCAATTGCACCTTGATTTTCTCAGCAGGACAAGCACTTCTTGCTGCAAAAGCAGGGGCTACGTATGTGTCACCTTTTATTGGTAGATTAGACGATATCTCCACCGACGGACTGAATCTAATTGCAGAAATCCGACATATTTTTGATAACTATGGTTTCGAAACCGAAATACTAGCTGCATCTGTACGTCATACCATGCACATTATAGATTGTGCAAAAATAGGTGCCGATGTTATGACAGGACCATTATCGTCTATCGATGGCTTGTTTAATCACCCATTAACAGATATAGGCTTAGAGAAATTCTTGGCAGACCATAAAAAAACTAATAAATAATTTTATAGCCTCTTGTAAGCAAACGTAGCTATATACTAAACAATAAACGCTCTTGCTAAAATTTAGCAAGAGCGTTTGTTATATTATAGAGTTATTTCGATTAAAATTTTCAAGAAATGGTTCTATAGTTAATTTAAATATTGCAATAGTTCATTTTCTATAGACCTATGATAAATGTTTATGTGTCCATTCCTAATAACGCCATTGCTATCTAGAATAAGTACTTTATTATGAGAAGTGATAACTAATTGTTTTTTAGCTGTTTTTGGATCAAATAGCTGGTATTCATTATCCTTGTCATATCCTATACTTTCAATTTCGGAACGCCACCTTTTAAAATGTCCATCGGTGTTGATACCTATAAAACTATATTCTGGATACTTCGCATGTAACTCCTTTGTTCGCGTATGAATAACTTTCTGATGCTGGATATCTTTTTTCGACCAAAAAAATAATACGGTGGGTTGGTTTATAATATCCAATAAGTTTACTTCGGTATTGTAGTAAGTAAGTAGTGGAATATTTGGCGCTTTATTTCCTGGCTTAATTTGCGCGGTAAATGCGCGTAAATCGGTTAAAGTATTCTTGCTTAATGGGCAAGAACTCAATTCGTTATGAAGGCTAAGAAACTCATCCTCTTCTGATTTATTCTTAGAGTATAACAAAAAGCTTCGCGTACTAGTGTATAGAAGGCAGTTCTTGATATCCTGATTGTCTACAAGCGAATCTATTAGATTTAACTTATGCTTATTAAGTTCAAAATCGCTTCTGTTGAAGAAACTTTTTCGGTTAAAAGACTCCAATACTTTATTGTCTATATAAGTGTGTAGTAATCTGTAATAAGGATAATAGACTTCCATAGTGTCCTTTTGAAAACTTATTTTTTCTCTATGACGGTAAAAGTCCTCTGGAATATCTTTAGCATTAAACTCATCCGATTGATTGACTTGAAGATAGCGCTCCTTATTAAGAAAAATATCTTGTTCTATTACCCCCTCAGCAATTCTAAGAAAACGACTTGTTACATTTGGGTTGTTGAGTTTAAAATCACTTAATAACTTTCTGTTCTCTTTTTCACGTTTTGCTAATTCCTCTGTAAATTCTTCCGGAGAATATTCGTGTAACTCAGACCAAAAAAAACCGTCGTTTCTTAAACGATGATTAAGCTTTAAAAGCAGGTTGTTTTCTGCGGCATGGTCGTTAGTGAAGTATAAAGATGTCTCAAAGTCCAATGTATTAGCAAGAAGCAGTAAGCTATCGCCTTGGGCTATATAAAATGGGTAGGATTCTCCATGCTCAAAGCTATACATCCCTTCTGTTACCGGTTTCTTGAACTTATATCGGAAAAAATTGGTGTCGTCAATTTTTACCGTATCGAGTTGATTGCGATTATGTTTAATAATTACGTACTCTTGTGTCGGGTTATCTATTTTTCCTACAAGCCAAGTACTATCATTTGTGGGATTTGGTTGGCATGCAGCAATAAATAAAATGAATAAGAGTGCTATAAAGGGGGACAGTCTTAACATAGTTTAATTTTCAGTGGCAAATTTACAATAACAAACATACAGATGTGTAGCAATTGTGCTGTTAATTATTGGTTAAATAGCGTTTAGTTATACTATTCATTTTATTGCTACGGTCAAAATAACTAAATTCGCACAAAATTAGAGGAAAGTATATGTTATCAGTATCCAATTTATCGGTTCAATTTGGTAAGCGCGTTTTATTCGACGACGTTACCACGCAGTTTATCAATGGGAACTGCTATGGAGTTATCGGCGCCAATGGTGCAGGTAAATCTACGTTTTTAAAAATTCTTTCTGGACAAATGGAACCTACCTCAGGTAGTGTTCATTTAGAACCAGGAAAACGCATGTCGGTTTTAGAACAGAACCACAACGCTTATGATGAATACACCGCCTTGGAAACCGTTTTAAGAGGTAACAAGGAACTACATAAAATAAAATCGGAAATCGATGCGCTGTATGCTGATTATACCGACGAGAATGCAGAGAGAATAGGGGAGTTGCAAGTGCGTTTCGAAGAACTTAACGGTTGGAATGCGGAATCGGATGCTGCAACCTTACTATCTAACTTAGGTATAGATCCAGACTACCATTATAGTTTAATGGGAGATCTAGACGGTACGTTAAAAGTACGAGTGCTTTTAGCACAAGCGCTTTTTGGAAATCCAGACGTACTGATTATGGACGAGCCTACAAACGACCTGGATTACGAAACAATAACCTGGTTGGAAAACTTCTTAGCTAACTACGATAACTGTGTGATTGTGGTTTCGCACGACCGTCACTTCTTAGACTCGGTGTGTACCCATATTTCGGATATAGACTTTGGTAAGATAAATCATTACTCAGGAAACTATACTTTCTGGTACGAAAGCAGTCAGCTAGCAGCTAGACAACGTGCGCAGCAAAACAGAAAGGCAGAGGAGAAAAAGAAGGAGTTAGAAGAGTTCGTTGCTAGATTTAGTGCTAACGTTGCTAGATCTAGACAAGCAACTTCTCGTAGAAAAATGATCGAGAAGTTAAATATAGAAGACATTAGACCATCTAGCCGTCGTTATCCTGCCATTATTTTTGAGCAGGAAAGAGAGGCGGGAGATCAGATATTGAATGTAAATAATCTTGCCGCATCTATAGAGGATGAGGTGCTGTTTAAAGATGTTTCTATAAACCTAGCTAAAGGCGATAAAGTAATTATATTCTCTAGCGATTCCCGTGCTGCTACACAATTCTATCAAATTCTAAATAATGAGGTGGAAGCAGACGAAGGGACATTTGAGTGGGGAATTACCACCAGCCAAAGCTATTTACCATTGGATAACCAAGCGTATTTTGAGAAAAAACTTTCTTTGGTAGATTGGTTAAGACAATATGCACAAACACAGGAAGAGCGTGAAGAGGTGTATGTTCGCGGTTTCTTAGGTAAAATGCTGTTTAGCGGGGAAGAAGCACTAAAAACTTGTGATGTGCTTTCTGGAGGAGAAAAAGTTCGTTGTATGTTAAGCCGAATGATGTTATTACGCGCAAACGTGCTGATGCTAGACGAGCCAACCAACCACTTAGACCTAGAATCTATTACTGCTTTTAACAATGCACTTATAAAGTTTAAAGGGACGGTATTGCTTACCACGCACGACCATGAGTTTGCAAGAACTGTAGGTAATCGTGTAATTGAGTTAACTCCAAACGGTGCCATCGATAGGTATATGACCTTCGAAGAGTACATGGAAGATCCTAAAATAAAAGAATTACGAGAGAAGATGTATGAGGTTAAATAGATGGGTTACTCCTCTTCGCCAATCTCTTCAAAGTAATCTTCTATTACTTTTCTAGCTATTTCAAGTTCGTCTTGTCTTATAAAAAGGCGAACTTGATTTAGAACACCTACAGCAAACCCACTGCGAAGCGCGCTTGTCATGTCATCTTTTTCGATAGGGGTTATCCCGATTTCATTAAGCCGAATGCTTAAACCTCTTGCTATCATGCTAGAGCCTGTAAAAATAAGCACACTTTGTTTAGATGTATCTTTCATAGCAATGCTGTTAAGTGGTTATTAATAAATTCTCATGTTGGTGGTCTGCGTTGATTTTAAATCTAAAAACGTTCAGACTAAATTAAAAGAGTAACTTGTTCACATTATACAAGCCGACAATTCCAATTTACTACTTTAGTTTTACTCAAGTAACTGCTCGTTTATACAATTTACAAAATATGCAGTAGGTTTATCTATAATACTAGGAAAATTTTAAGCCGATAGTTTAGTGTTTCATCGGAAAAGAAAATATTAATTTAATGTATTTGTTGTACTTGTTTTAAGGACTTCGTATTTTCATTACATTGTTGTTTGTATATTTAGATGGAAAATCCATATCGATTTAATCCTTTGCACCGTAAATGAGATTATACTTTCTTTTTTTAATTGTTGGTTTTTACTTCATGCCATGTGTGCTATTTGCACAGGATTATGAGCGTAAAAAAGATTCCACAGATAAAAAAACGAAAGTGCAAATCGAAGAGATAAAAGAGAAGTCGAAAAGCGGAAAATTGAGTAAACTCCTAAGTCGACTATTGATAAATGACCCAAACAAAAAGGGTGTTTCTAGAAATAAAACTCGACCTACCTTTGAACATGCTGAGGGGAAAGTAATACGCAAGATAGATATAGTTACTTTAGACCCCTTTGGATATTCCTTAACTAATCCTGACCAAAAACCAGATAAGTGGATAAAACGAGCTAGTAATGCTGCGCACATTAAATCTAGTCGTTTGGCGATTCGCAATTACTTGCTGTTCCGAAAAAATAAGCGATTAGACTCTACCAAAGTTTTAGAATCCGCTAGATTGTTGCGTAATCAAAATTTTATTAGACGTGTTCATATAGAAGCACACGAAGTAGGATTGGATTCTGTAGACGTGAAAATTCGTGTTTTAGATGCTTGGTCTACGGTTCTTATTCCCAGCGTATCCGCCAATAGTTATAAAGGAGATTTCCGTGAGCAAAACTTCTTAGGTCTTGGTCATTCTTTCGTAAATAAAGTGAGTCATCGTACCGATGAAAGTAGAACTAGATATAGCGGAAGGTATACCATTCCAAATATCTATAATACGTATATTAGAAGTACCATCCGGTATTCAAAGGATTTTCAAGCCAATCATTATAAGAGAATAGCATTCGATAGGCCGTTTTATTCCAATTTAGCTACATGGGCAGGTGGTGTGGAAATGGCTGAGGTATATTTTAGAGATTCCTTGCCAAATGTGCAGCAAGAATATGAAATACAACCCGTTAAGTACTTTCAGCAAAGGTATTGGGGAGCGTATTCCGTTCCTGTTGTAGACAATCCAAAAAGCGAATTTGCAAACTATAGATTGATTAGTTCAATGGCTTATGATTCAAAGAATTATTCTGAGACTCCTACTCAGGAATTCGATAGCATTGGGTATTACTCAAACGAACGGCATCTTTTGTTTAAGGTGGCATTGTCATCTAACTCCTATGTGCAAGACCGATATGTATTTAGATATAATGAAGTGGAGGATATACCTATTGGAAA
>Ga0209487_1004764_pt1 | contig 10314 bp, 6 predicted proteins | sample Poulit2012_FD_187524 | JGI IMG/M metagenome (GOLD analysis project Ga0209487, IMG submission 187524) | Agricultural soil microbial communities from Georgia to study Nitrogen management - Poultry litter 2012 (SPAdes) (version 2) | ecosystem: Environmental > Terrestrial > Soil > Agricultural land... | reverse complement strand
AATTAGCAATGCCTTATGCACAACATTTTATGGATATTGATGTGTGTCATGCTGGTTCATATGCTGGAATGATCCACCAACATAATGAATGGCATAATTCTAAGCGACCCAAATTAGGATCCCATGCTTGGATTCGTGGCCTATTAGAGTATTATTGTTTTTCAGGAGACTTTCGTGCCCGTGATATTGCTCGCATGGTAGCGGATCGTTGGAGCAAAGAGATTATTGCCAAAGGGGTTGGAGAAGGAACAGAAAGAGGTGTGACTTGGCCAGTGTTGTCTATGCTAGGAATGTATGATACATTTCCTGAAAACAAATATTACCAAGCGGCCAAAATATTAATCGATACAGTGCTGGATTGTCATGACCCTCAAGAGGGACACTTTAAGGGAGTAATGTTCCGTGAGACGACAAAAGATTACTGGGGTACATTTGTCATAGGGTCTCCTGTGTTGGAATCATTAATTATGTATTATCAATCAACAGGCGACGAACGAGCGAAGGAAGCGGTAGTTAATGCATCACGCCGATTGGCACGGTTAAATTTCCTTGATGATATTGGCGCATGGGAGTATACACATTCTATGTTAAAAGGGAATGAGCGGGCACATAATGCAAAGACAGATAAAATGGTCACCCCTGCTGTCCTGTACGGGTATTTATATTCTGGTGATAAAAATCTTTTGGAAAAAGCGGAACAAGCCTTTAAATACAGTCAAGCAACACCTGCTAAAAATGGAAAAGATCTCGGTCAATCCTATTGTTTTGGTATTCGTATTCCTGCCTTACTTGAGAAGAGTAAAAGTTGGCATAATAAACAGTGAACCAAACTTGGTAAAAATGATACAGAAGAACTTTTTAAAAATAGAAATAGTAAAGAAAAAATTAATAATCTATTAGGAAATGGGGAAGAATTACCCAAGGAGTGTCCCGCAAGTATTGGTATCGCTCTTTGGATTCGTTGTTAAAGAGTCTATGTTTAAAAAAACGCTCTAAATAAATTTTGAAGGCGGTACTTTGTAATGCTTTTTAAAATAATAAATATAATACTTTTCAGATAATCCCGCTATCTTAGCGAGTTCTTCTATTCGCAAAGGTTGATGCAAATGATCATGAATGAAATTGAAAACAGACTGCAGTGTTTGTAGAATAATGGTTTGTTTTTGATGAGAAGCATTTTGAATAAACTTCCCTTGATAATCTCCAAGACTATAGATTTCTATGATTTTAGCAATCAAATTCATTAGACTACCTTTTAATCGAAGGCCAGACATTGGTGTATGTTGTTTATATAGTTCGTACGCGTTTAGAAACAAACGGATTTCCTCTGGTAGCAGTTTGGTATCAATAATACCAGACAGCTTGAAGTTCTAAGCTTTGCTGAGAATTCTGTAAAGTATAGAGGGATAGATTGTGAGATATCTGAAAAGCATGGGATCAGAATGTGTTCAAGAGATACAATTGGACCAGGCGGCATTTTTCGAGCCATGAGGGAGCCTCCTATGATTATGGAAGCTGTAATCGAAACAAACTGAACTGATGATGTGACGTCTTTATCTTTAAATGAGGTAAAGGCGTCTTTTGTTATATAAGTAAGTTTATAAGTTTTTTACAAATTTAGTTCATGTTTCATCCAAATCCCGAATAATTGCTAAAATATCCCGGATGCCACTCGATAAATCCTGGATTGGTCTCATAATTTCTTGAATCAACTGCCCAATTCACTAGAATAAATTAATATTTACCCGAATCAGATATCGTGTTATCAAGCAACATGAAAAACAATATTAAATTAATCAGGAAAATAATGTTTAAATGAACAAAAATTATTTATATGTATCTCCTGAACAATGATGATAAAGACCTATCTTGAGGAAACATCTAAACGGTAAAAAAGTGATAGAATCCAAAAAAATACTTGTTAAACAAAAATTTAGAACCTATAAATTGTTCATTATTCAGACTAGAATATTTAAAAATCAGACAATATATTGACTTTATAACTTGATGAATTTAATATACCGGCAAATGAATGATATAGTTGTCAATAATCATGTATATTTAATGTTTTTAATTGCTACTGACCATGTACTACCCTGTTTATAAGTTAATTATATCTAAAGACCTATATAATTCTAGGCTTAAAATATTGCTTCTTTATTTTACAGAATTGAAATTCATTAAACTTGTAAGCGATTGCGGAGATTCATTTTTGCCGTGTACTTACAATGGATAGTTTTACTTTATGAGAGCTATCTATTGTTTTTATAACATTTAATGAGAGGGAGGGTGTATTGTAGATTATATTTTCATCAAACTAAGGAGGTAATATATTGCTAAAGAGAATGTCTAAGTTTTTAAGTCTGTTATTGGTATTATCCTTTTTTCAAGGAACATTTTTTATGAACAACCATAATTACAGAGTGTTAGCAAGTAATGGAGATACACTTGAAAATTTACAAATAACAAATGTAACAGATTCATCTGTATCCTTAAGTTGGAATGCTTATCCAAGTGCCAGCAGACAGTCCAGTTGCTAATGGATATCTGCAAGTAACAGATACAATGAATTATGATGAAGAAAGAGGTTATGGCTTTGCTGATGGAACAGATGGATTTCGTGATCAAGAAGGTCCAGATGATTTAAGAAGGGATTTTATTCTAGCTAATGATAGTGAGTTTTTAGTAGATCTACCGAACGGTGAATATGATGTGAAGATCATTACGGGTTCGAATTGGAATGACGATACAGCATATTATACGCTTGAAGACGGAGAAAAACGTGGAGGAATTAAGACGGAATCAGGCGAATTTATGGAGTATAAAGACACTGTAAAAGTTGAAGATGGACAATTAAATATTGCGTTTTCGGGTACTTGGGCACGTATTAATGGTGTTGAAATAGTAGCTGTCAATGACTTTAATGTTAAATTTGACTTTGGTTCAGCATCAAGTCCCGTGGCATATGGATACAATCAAGTAACAAATACGATGCTTTATGATGAAGAACGAGGCTATGGTTTGGATAAAGAAGTAGATGAACGTGATCGCGGTGAGCCGAATGATGTAAGAAGAGACTTTATCATTGGTAGTGATTATCAATTTAAGGTAGATCTTCGAAATGGAAACTATCTGGTTAAAATAGTTGCTGGAGATAACATTGCCTCGAATAAGTCGACTTTTATCATTGAAGGAGAAGAATTTGGCAGTATTTCATCGGCGGCTGGGCAATATGACGAGCTTGAAGGAATAGTAACTGTTTCTGATGAACAGTTAAATATTGATATTACAGAACGTATTAATGGGCTTGAAATCTATTATATGCCAGTATCAATTATTGATTTTTCTGTGCTAGAAGAGTTGATAGCTGAAGCAAAATCTATATCCAATGAAGATGAATCATATACGGAAGAGTCGTTTGAGGGCTTACAATTAGCGATAGAAACAGCTGAAGCATCTTTAGAAATAATAGATTCAACTGATGAATTAACTTCTGCTCTTGAAGCATTGCAAGCGGCAATTGATGGATTAGTAAAAAATGATCCAATTCCAGATCCAGAAATAGATGTTTCACAGCTTGAAAAGTTAATAACAGAAGCAAAATCTTATGCAAATGAAGATAAAGCTTATACTACTGAATCATATAAAGCTCTACAACAAGCTATAAAAGTAGCTGAAGATGCTTTGAAAACAATTGACACAGAGGAAGCATTGCATATAGAAATAGCTACATTACAAGCAGCAATCGATGGATTAATACAAGTAGAAGATGATTCAGAGTCAGTTATAGAAGATCCTGAAGAAGATAAGAATGGGCACGTTGATAAAGATAAGGAAACAGATGTAACTATACCAGCTGGACAGGATGGGGATAGTCTTCCCAAGACAGCAACATCAATCTATACAATATTATTAATTGGCTTAATATTGCTAGCGGTAGGCGGCGTATCATTCATTTTAATAAAAAGAAAAGGGCTAAAGCGTTATTAAGCAGTTGGTGAACTAAATTGTCTCTCTTAAACATTATACTAATACTGAAAAAAATGTTTAAGAGAGTCTCCTAAAAATCTTTGTATGCTTTAAAAATTCATTATAGAATGAGGGGCTTAAATGGGCAGAAAAATCTCAGTTTTTATAATTTTCTTTATGACACTTTCACTATTCTTATTTAGCAATATAATAACTAGTTTTAATGTATTAGCAGCTAACGAGAAGGAGTTACCATTTAGGCAAATGGAACAATTAAATCGAGCTTTAGTTGCTGTAGCAACAGAGAACGGTAATTATATCGGTTGGAAAATGCTTGGTACGGATCCAGAGGATGTAAGTTTTGATATTTATCGTGATGATGAAAAGATAAACGAAGAACCAATCACAACGAGCACGAATTTCCTTGATGAAGATGGAACAATTGATTCGACCTATCAAGTAAAAGTAAATAATGGAAGTGGTGATCAACTGACCGAAGTTGTAGAAGTTTGGTCTGAACAATATTTAAGTATCCCACTAGATAAGCCAGCAGATGGTGTAACGCCAGATGGAGAGACATACACATATCGTGCAAATGATGCGAGTGTTGGTGATTTAACAGGTGATGGAAACTATGAAATTATTTTAAAATGGGATCCATCAAATGCAAAGGATAATTCACAAAGTGGTTATACAGGTAATGTTTACATTGACGCATACACACTAGAAGGTGAACTGCTATGGAGAATTGATTTGGGTAAAAACATTCGTGCTGGTGCCCATTATACTCAATTTCTTGTTTATGATTTTGATGGTGATGGGAAAGCTGAATTAGTTATGAAAACAGCTGACGGTACTGTTGACGGAAATGGAAATGTCATTGGCGATCCAGATGCAGATTATCGTAATTCAGGAGGTTATGTGCTAGAAGGATCAGAATTTTTAACTGTATTTAATGGAGAAACAGGAGCAGCAATGGAAACAATCGACTACAATCCTCCACGCGGTAATGTAAACGATTGGGGAGATGGTTATGGGAATCGCGTTGATCGATTTTTAGCAGGTGTAGCTTATCTAGATGGAGAGAGACCTAGTTTTGTGATGGCTCGTGGATATTATACGAGGACCGTTTTAGCAGCCTATAATTGGCGTGATGGAAAAATCACAGAAGAATGGGTTTTTGATAGTAATGAACCTGGAAATGAAGAATTTGCTGGGCAAGGAAACCATAGTTTATCAGTTGCTGATGTAGATGGTGATGGAAAAGATGAAATCATCTATGGTGCGTCAGTAATTGATCATGATGGAACAGGTCTATATTCAACTGGTTGGGGTCACGGGGATGCGAACCATGTTAGTAATTTAAATCCAAATCGACCTGGAATGGAAATTTATGAAACTTATGAAGATTCAAGCTCGCCATATGGTTACGCTATTCGAGATGCAGAAACAGGAGAAGTATTATGGGGCGTTCATACGGGAACAGATGTAGGTCGTGGTATGGCAGCAGATATTGATCCACGTTATGAAGGAGCAGAACTATGGGCATCTGATAGTTGGGATGGTTCTGCTGGTGGCAGCGGATTATTTACTGTAGAAGGTGAATTAATTACTGAAAAAACTCCGAAATCTATTAATCATGCTATTTGGTGGGATGGTGATTTACTCCGTGAATTACTTGACCATGATTTTAATGAAAATACAGATCCACATGGAGTCGGTAAGATTGAGAAATGGAATTGGGAAACGGAGGAACTGGAAACATTACTCGTACCTGAGGGAACACGGTCTAATAACCATACGAAAGGTAATCCTTCTTTACAAGCCGATATTTTCGGAGACTGGAGAGAAGAGGTTATTTGGCCAACTTCAGACAGTACAGAACTACGAATCTATACAACAACAGATGTAACAGAACATAGAATTTATACACTCATGCATGATCTGGTCTATAGACTAGGTGTTGCTTGGCAAAATGTTGCCTATAATCAGCCACCACATACAAGCTTTTTCCTAGGACATGGCATGGATAAACCACCTGTACCTAAGATTGTAACAGAACCAGTTGAAAGTTCGACAGGTTCAGTAAGTGGCTGGGTAGATAATGGTGGGGGCAAGCAGATTAGTAATGCGACCGTGTCAGTAACGGTAGAAAGTAAAGAATATACAGCAACAACAAATGATCATGGTTTTTATTCAATCCAAGGAATTCCATATGCGGGTAATATTATTGTATCTACATTTAAAGATGGATGTGAAGCGGGAACTGAATCCATCAATATAGATGGTGCAATATTTCAGAATGTAAGTATGTATTGTCCGATTACAAGTATAGAATTTGATCAGACAGAGACAAATTTACTTTTAGATGAAACAGAGAAGTTAAACGTAACAATCTTACCTGATGATGCAAGTCTAAATCAAGTTGAGTGGGCATCATCAGATTCAAATATAGCAACTGTTGATGAGACCGGATTAATAACGGCTTCCTCATTAGGTAAGACAACGATAACTGCAAGTTCAAAAGATGATACAAGTATTTCCGCAACAAATAAAGTTACTGTTACTGGAATACAGGTTGAAGAATTAATTTTAGATAAATCAGAGTTGCATTTGAAAATTGGTGCAGTAAAACAAGTCAATACATTCGTGGTTCCTTCCAATGCTTACAATAAGAATATTCTTTGGAAGAGTGCTGATCCACAAGTTGCAACTGTTGATGAACAAGGCAGTATAACGGGAGTTTCTTTAGGTACAGTGACTATTACTGCAGCTACAGAGGATGGTGGATTGACAGAATCAGTAACGGTAACAGTTCAGGATGAGGAAGTTTCTGTAACTGGTGTAGAGCTTGATCATGATGCATATTATTTCAGTTCAGATCATTTTTCTGAATTAAACCCAGATGACAATGAACCAATTAAACGAGTAATTGCGAATGTTTTGCCTGTAGATGCAACAAATAATGATGTAGTTTGGTCTACGAGTGACACTAACATCGCCGAAGTAGATCAATTTGGAAGGATTACTGCGAAGAAATCAGGATCTGCAGATATAACAGCTACAACAGCTGATGGTCAGTTTGAAGCAACAGTCATGGTTCATGTACCTGTAATTAGTGAAAGTTTTGATAATCGAAATATTGGTGATAAATGGGGATCTGGAACAGGTACGGCAGGTGGAAGCGGGAACCTTGGGGGAACCGTTGAAGAAATTACAGGCAATCACGTATTTAAAGTGAGTGGTGGAGGATCTGGTGTAAGAAGTACACAGAAAAAATTGTCAGAACCAATCATTGCTGAGAATGTATTATTAGATTTCGATTGGAATGTAGGTAGTCCTTCCACTAATTCAGATGGTGCACAGTTAAGTATTGAGGATAGTAACGGCAACAGGTATTTAACATTCCAGTACAAAAACAATCAGGAGCTAGAATATGGAACAGGTGGAACAGCCTCTAACACAGCTATTGAAGGAGTACCGATCGGTAGTGGATTTGATGTAAATGAAGCCCTGTACCATATTCGAGTCGCATTGGACTTTGAGAACAGAACGATTCATTTGCAAGCAACAAACAAAGAAAATCCAGATATTTCATCAACGATAGCGAACATTCCATTCGCTTCAGAAACTGAATATAATGATAATGTCGGAAAAATACAATTTGTTTTGGTAAGACCAACAGGAGCAACAACATCATGGACAACATGGATTGATAGCTTTAATATTTTTGCTTTATCTAACCATCAGGAACTAGAGTTAAACAAGTCTGAATTAGAGAATAAACTAGCAGAAGCACAGGCTATTACGAACGAGGATGGATTGTATACTGATGATTCATTCGAAGCGTTGCAACAAGCTATTAATTTAACAAAATCAGTACTTGAAACAGCAACATCTCAAGAAATGATTGATGAGGCAGTCGTAGCGTTACAGAATGCAATCGATGGATTAGTCGAATTGGAAGTAAGCTATGACCATCTTATTACATTAACAACAGAATTTATCACAGATAATGGTGGAAATAAAGGAAATATAAATGCGTTTGTATCAAAGTTGGAGGCTGCAAAAGCTTCAGAAGAGAGAGGAAATATGAATGCAAGAAATGGGCAATTAGGAGCTTATGAAAATCAAGTTAATGCTAAGAAAGGGAAGCTATTTACCGAAGAGCAAGCGGAAATATTATTTCAATATGTAAATAAATTAAAAGAGTACGAGTTTTGATAACTTATCATTCCAGGAAGCTAATTTGGTTTCCTGGTCTTTTTTATATTAAGTAACTATCAGGTAAGGAAAACAGAGTATACGGGCGAAAAAGTGTCATTGAAGGAAATGAAAATTGGATGTATCATTTCTTTAGTGTTTATTATAGGAAGGAATTTGTATGGGGAAAGGAAGAATTTTAGAAAGTGAAGTTATGTCATTCCGTGATCGCTTAAGTAATGTGAAAATAAAAAAGCTATGAAGATGGAATTACAGTTGGTTGTCATTGATTTACTGAATCGCTAGATCTTCAAGATGGGAAGTTTCTAGGTCATATCAAATACGATAATACAGATCATCAAGAATATGAATTTCCTTATCAAAATATGCACATTCATTCAAATGATTCAACATTAATCGTAGTTGATGGGTGATGGGCAACAAGCTAGTGCATATCATGGTCAAACATATGAGGATTGCATTTTCTTCTGGAAAAAAGTGGAGAATAGTTATGAAAGACCAAGAATCCTATGTAGGCATCGTGGAAGTTTTCATACGCAAAAAGTACATGTCCATCGCAAATTAGCTCAGATGGAAAGAAAATTTCATTTTCAAGCGATATGGACGGGTATGGAAATGTTTATTTAGCTGATATTCCTCCATTTGACGAGTGCCATTTTGAATGAGAAGAAGATTTAATCAACTATAAAAGAATTGCAAAAAAGTGTTAAAAAACAAATAAATGATAAAGGACAAGTTGAGAAACGCATGATATCGGCTTTTTACTTTGCAGGATTAATATTACATAAGAGTGACAAAAGATTGATATTGCCGGAAAAATGTAACCGCTTTATTATGGGGGGTAAGTTGTAATTGAATTGCAAGACTTAAAAAGAAGGAGGGAGAATCGTCAATTAGTTAAAAGCTAGATATGAATATTTAAATAAGAATAGGGAGGAAAATGAATGCTTAAGAAAAATATGATGAGATTGCTAGGAATTGCATTATTAAGTATATTGTTTATCACATTAGTAGCTTGTCAAGACGACAACTCGAACAATAAAAATAACACGACAAAAAATGATTCGAATAACACATCTGAAAATAATGGAGAAGACACTGAAGAACCATTTAAAATATCTATTATGACAACGGCCCATAACCCAGATCCACCTACTAATGACAGCCCAAATGTAAAGGCATTGGGTGAATATACGAATACAGAATTAGATATGATTTTTGTTCCGGCAAGTAATTATGAAGATCGTTTCAATATTACATTAGGTTCGGGTGAATTACCGACAATCATGTTAGCAAGTAAAAGCCCGAGTTTTATTCAAGCTGCCCGTGATGGTGCATTTTGGGATATAACAGATTATATAGACGATTATGAGAATCTTAGCCAACTCAATGATATTATTCGAAATAATATTTCAATTGATGGGAAAATATATGGACTTCCACGGACACGGCCACTAGGAAGAGAGGCTGTATCAATTAGAAAGGATTGGCTAGATAATCTAGGATTGGATATGCCAGAAACAATTGATGACTTTTACGAAGTTTTGAAGGCGTTTACTAACGATGATCCAGATGGAAATGGTGAAGACGATACTTACGGTCTAATCGTATCTGAATATGAAGGGCCTTGGAATGTCATGCAAACTTGGTTTGGTGCGCCTAATAAATGGGGAATTGACGATGAAGGCAAGCTATACCCAGATTTTATGGCACCAGAGTATAGAGAAGCGTTAACGTTTTTTAAGAAAATCTATGATGAAGGATTAGTAAATGAAGACTTTGCGGTAATGGACCCAGCACAATGGAGTGATCCAGTTGTAAATGGTGAAGCGGGAGTGATGGTCAATGTTGCTGATGAAGCCAATCGACTTCAAAATAAATTATTAGATGTTGATCCATCTCTAGAAGGAGCAATTGATCTTATCGGGGCTATTGAAGGTCCTCATGGTTTGTTTAGTTTACCAACAAGTGGTTACAATGACTTGCTTGCCATATCTACAACCGCTGTAAAAACAGAGGAAGAACTGCGTAGAGTCTTAGAGTTTATGGATATGCTCTCTACTGAAGAAGGAGAAACTTTGGCACATAACGGTGTAGAAGGAATTCATTATGAAATTGTGG
>Ga0209487_1004763_pt1 | contig 10317 bp, 5 predicted proteins | sample Poulit2012_FD_187524 | JGI IMG/M metagenome (GOLD analysis project Ga0209487, IMG submission 187524) | Agricultural soil microbial communities from Georgia to study Nitrogen management - Poultry litter 2012 (SPAdes) (version 2) | ecosystem: Environmental > Terrestrial > Soil > Agricultural land... | reverse complement strand
TTATCGCGCTTTTAATTATTCGCTCTTTTCGAAAAAAGATGCTCATTACCGTGTCAGGATTAATTGGTGATGAATATGGACGTGCAGCCCGTGGGATTTCTGGAGCGATCACCGCTTTCACTTTCCCAATGTGGTCTGTAGCTACTTCGATCGCATTTGCATCTGCCATCCACGTCTTTACTGGTATCTCACTCTCTTTATCGGTCGCCTTTACAGCGATATTACTGTTTATTTATTTGCAAGCTGGTGGGATGTGGTCGATTGCTCTCACACAGACATTGAATTGTATTCTCTTTTTATTGATGTTCATTATTGGCATCATAGCCTTTATTATCAATCCTGGTGTCGATGGATTGCGTGAACTAGCTGTCAACGATCCATCCATGTTTAGCTTTACAGGTGTTGGCATTCAAGTGATCATCGCCTGGTTCGGTACCTTCCTTGTGAACGTTGTTTTGGCACAAGCAGCTTTTCAAATGGCTCTCTCTTGCAAGACGCCAGAAGAGGGTCAAAAAGGATTAATTTATGCGGGTTTTATGGCTATTCCCTTTATCATTTGCGGTACTCTTATCGGTCTTGCCGCAGCAATTGTTGTTCCAAATGGCCAGGCTGGACTTATTGCCGTACCTCAATATTTAATGGAAGTATTACCAGCCCCACTTGTTGGACTCTTCTTTCTTGGGGTCTGGGGATGTGCATTAAGTTGGGGAGCCCCTTGCCAGTTTTCTGGTGCCACGAGTTTAGGACGTGATGTCGGAAGTGCTTTAAATCCAAAGGCAACTGACAAGCAGTTAATAAAATATACCAAAGTATCCTTGCTCATTTTAACATTCCTCATGATTGGCTTCGGCATGTTACGGACCGAACAATCCGCTTGGTGGAATGTGTTGGCATGGACTATGCGTAATAGTGCAACATTTTCTCCCGTTGTTGCTGCTCTCTTTTGGCCAGTCGTTTCAAAACGAGCTGTTATCGCATCCTTATTTACTGGATTCACGAGTGGCTTACTTTGGTATTATCTAGGTGATTGGCAACCAAATGAGTTTTATTTAAATATTCACCCTGTATGGATTGGTAGTTCAATCAATATCATGACCATCGTCATCACCACTTTATTTGATCGAAAATCTAATTGGATGATCAATGCAGGGCACCGGATAAAACGAGGTTATGCTACAGTTACCGCTTTTGTTGCCGTAACAACCGTAAGTATTATTTATTTTGAACGCTTGCATGAAATGGGATTAACCGGGTTACTTTTGTTCATCATAAGTCTGCTCTTCTTTATTGTGGCTATCATCTTTATTAGACCTAAATCCGGTAAAGAACATGCCTTATCTTCTGCTGCTTAAATGAAATTCATAATACTGGTTTAGTGCAACACCGATACAACATATAGTTTCGTCAGACCATTCTTAACTACATCTCGTATCGGTGCTGCTGGTTTTGGTAATTATGAATTTCATTCTCTTAAATAAGTTTATAAAAAACGAAGAGATATGATTTCTTTATAGATCATATCTCTTCGTTTTTGTGGGAAATAATAGAAATCCATCATGATTTGGAGTAAACGTCAAAAATACGTCATTACTTCGTTCATCTTTTGTGACAAATCTCCCCCATAAGGTGTCGCCTTTCTTATACAATAGGAATAGACCAAAACGGCACTAGATAGACTGCCATTTACACGATGGTCATAGTGGTTACATTATAAAACAAAAATAAGACTGTATATGATTGTGAATAAAATCACATTGTCTAAGGGGAGTAAATAGAATGGAAGTACTTGAATTAGCGCGTATTCAATTTGCATCGACAACAATCTTTCATTACTTTTTCGTTCCAGTATCAGTTGGTCTGGCATTTCTCATTGCAATTATGCAAACCATCTATACGGTGACAGGTAATGAAGAGTATAAAAAAATGACGAAGTTTTGGGGGACTTTGTTTTTAATTAACTTTGCAGTTGGTGTCGTCACAGGGATTCTCCAAGAATTCCAATTCGGCATGAACTGGTCAACCTATTCAAGATTCGTTGGGGATGTTTTTGGTCCATCACTTGCGGTTGAAGCCTTATTAGCTTTTTTCCTTGAATCTACATTTATTGGGGTTTGGGTGTTTGGTTGGGATCGGCTATCCAAAAAAGTCCACCTATTATCCATTTGGCTCGTATCACTTGGTACCATTTTATCCACCTTTTGGATTTTATCAGCTAACTCTTTCATGCAAAATCCAGTTGGCTATGAAATGGTTGATGGAAGAGCACAAATGAATAGTATTTCTGAGATTTTAACCAATCCGCATTTGTGGTCACAATTTCCGCACGTTTTAATAACGGCAATTGTTACAGGTTCTTTTCTTGTTGCCGGTATTAGTGCATGGAAAATAGCACGTAAACATGATGTATCCATGTTCAAAAAGTCATTTAGGATCTCTATGATCGTTGGTCTAATCGCGTCTGTCGCGGTTTTATTTACCGGACATTTACAAGCTCAGCATATTGTACAGTCACAACCTATGAAATTAGCAGCGGCTGAAGCGCTTTGGGATACAAGTGATGACCCGGCACCTTTTACAGTGCTGGCAAAAATAGATCCTGAGAAAAAGGAAAATAAATACGAGTTGAAGATCCCCTCCATTTTAAGTTTCTTTGCTTATAATGAATTCAGTGGGTCCTTGGAGGGAATGAATCAACTACAGGATGAGTACACTGAAAAATATGGACCTGGAAACTATATTCCTCCCGTTCGCACCTTATTCTGGAGCTTTAGGGCGATGGTTGGAGCTGGAACAATAATGGCTTTACTCAGTTTGTATGGGATCTATGCTTCTCGAAGGGGTATTTTGGAGCAAAAGGCTCGTTATTTAAAGTGGATGGTATTTGCAATTGCCTTACCATTTATCGCGAATACAGCTGGATGGATTATGACTGAAATGGGTCGACAACCATGGGTCGTGTTCGGTGTCATGAAGACAGAGGATGCTGTCTCACCTAGTGTGACATTTAATGAAGTTCTCTTTTCTTTCATATCCTTTACAAGTCTTTATGCGCTATTAGCAGGTGTCAGCATTTTCCTCTATGTGCGACATATTAAAAAGGAAGATCATGAATTAGTTACAGAAGATGAGACAACAACAGATCCATTTGATAAGGAGGAAATAACCAATGTCACTTAATGAACTGTGGTTTCTCTTAATTGCTTTTCTATTTGTTGGGTTTTTTGTTCTCGAAGGGTTTGATTTTGGTGTCGGTTCAGTCGCTAAGTTTCTAGGGAAAAATGATACGGAACGACGAGTGTATATCAATACGATCGGCCCCTTTTGGGATGCGAATGAAGTGTGGTTAATTACAGCTGGTGGAGCGATGTTTGCAGCATTTCCGCATTGGTATGCAACGATGTTTAGTGGATTCTATATTCCGCTCGTATTTATGCTACTTGCCCTTATTATTCGTGGGGTTTCCTTTGAATTCCGCGGACAGATCGATCAGGAGCGGTGGCGAAATACATGGGACTGGACATTATTCGTAGGTAGCTTTTTACCGCCAATACTATGGGGTGTTGTCCTTGGAAACTTTATGACAGGAATGCCTATTGATGGGAATAAAGAAATGGTCGGTGGATTTGCACAGTTTCTCCATCCTTTTGCCTTGTTAAGTGGGGTTATGTTCCTTCTTTTGTGTCTTGTACATGGCTTGCAATTCATCACGATTCGAACAACTGGTGAATTACAGGAACGGGCTCGACGTGTTGGTAAAAGATTAGCTCCCATCACACTCCTTCTCGTGATTGCGTTCTTCATTATTGGCGCAATCAAAACAGATATCTTTACGTATCATGGGAATGGATGGATATTACTGCCAATCTTAGCCACTGTAGCCCTATTTGTTGCGGCTCTATTAAATAGTAATAAACGAGATGGATGGGCATTTGCGATGACGAGTTTTACGATTATCTTATTAACAGCAAGTATTTTCATCGGCATGTTTCCACGTGTCATGATCAGTTCAATCAGTGAAGCTTATGATTTAACGATCTATACGGCTGCTTCAGGTGATTATACATTGCGATTAATGTCTTATTTATCATTGGGATTACTCCCGTTTGTTATCGGCTACCAAGGATGGAGCTATTATGTGTTCCGTCATCGGGTTAAAAATGATAAGGAAACGTTAGAATACTAATGGCACGCCGAAAAGGACTGCCAACATATCCTGGAAGTAGACCGCTATATATTTCACTCGGTTTCCTCTCACTATTAGAAGCCGTGAGCATCGTTTTTCAGGCAATTTTCCTAGGTAAATCGATCACCAATCTGTTTAACGGTGTTCCCTTTTCCGATATTGTATTTGATGTCGTCTATTTCTTGATTGCTTTTCTTAGTAGACATGGATTAACGCTTATACAGCAGCGATTAGCAGAACGGTTTTCTGAACGAATGGGGAAGAAATTACGGGAAGATCTTGTGGAAGCTTATTTCCGACATGGGCAAACATTCGTTAACATTTACGGAACGGGTCGATTAGTCACATTAGCGATTGAAGGGATTGCGAATGTAAAGGAATATATAGAAATTGCTATTCCGCGAATGATTCGCACGACAATTGTCCCAGCTCTCATTGTAATTTATATCTTTACCGTTGATTTATCTTCGGCCGGAATCTTAGTCATCACGGTTCCGGTTGTCATTGTATTTATGATTTTGCTCGGTTTAGCAGCTCAAAAAAAGGCTGATCAACAATATGAAACATACCGCGTGTTATCCAATCATTTTATTGATTCCTTGCGAGGGTTGGAAACATTAAAATATCTCGGTCAAAGTGTCAAACATGAAGAGAAGATTGGGCAGGTGAGTGGCGAATACCGCAAAGCAACTGTCCGAACATTACGGATCGCTTTCTTATCATCTTTTGCACTTGATTTCTTTACGAGCTTATCCATTGCCTTTGTTGCGGTTGGATTAGGGATCCGCCTGATTGATGGAGCGATCCTCCTATTACCGGCACTCACGATTTTAATTCTTGCTCCAGAATACTTTTTACCGATTCGAGCCGTTGGAAAGGATTATCATGCGACCTTGGATGGACAAATTGCTTTAGGTGAAATCGAACAGATTATCGAATCGATACCAGAGCATTTACCTACCGAACAAACCGAATCCATCCAGTGGAACGCAGCAAGCGAGCTCCTATTTGAACAGATTGATGTTCACCATGATGATAATCTAATCTTAAAAGATATTTCTTTTTCTTTTGCAGGTCATGGATTAATTGGAATTATCGGACCGAGTGGTGCTGGAAAATCCACCTTAATTAACGTGCTCGCCGGCTTTCAAGCGCCAAGTGATGGATCGATTGCTGTAAATCAATCTAACACAAGCAGCCTACAGCGTGATGACTGGTTGCAACTCATTACGTATATTCCGCAACATCCGTATATTTTCCCAACATCTTTAGCGAATAATATTCGGTTTTATCATCCGGAGGCAACAAATGAGCAAGTGATGGAAATAATCGACCAGATTGGCATGCAAGCATTTGTTGAACAACTACCTGATGGTATTCATGAACGCATTGGTGAAGGTGGGCGCATATTAAGTGGTGGGCAAGAACAGAGAGTAGCGATGGCTCGGGCCTTATTAAGTAATCGACCGATTATTTTATTAGATGAGCCAACCGCACACCTTGATATCGAAACCGAATATGAAATTAAACAGGTGATGCTCCGTATTTTTAAAGATAAACTCGTCTTTTTTGCTACTCATCGAATGCATTGGATGAAGCAAATGGATTATTTACTCATTTTAGAAGATGGGCGATTAGTTGAACAAGGATCACAAAACGGGTTACTTGATGAAGATAGTAAATATAAACAATTCATAACGGAGCAAATGAACAGGAGGCGATCTGAATGAGAGAATGGGTTCTCCCTTATTTAAAACAATATAAAAGCAGAATGTCGCTTTCATTAGTACTCGGTATCCTTGGCATTGGCTCAGGAGCGATGCTCTTATTTGTCTCGGGTTATTTAATTTCAAAGTCTTCTCTCCGGCCCGAGAACATTATGGTTGTTTATGTACCCGTTGTAGCTGTTCGAGCATTTAGTATCGGGCAAGCTGTCTTTCTGTACGCTGAAAAATTAGTGAGTCATGATCTTGTCTTACGGACACTTGAAAACATGCGAAGAAAATTATATCAAATTGTTGAACCACAAGCCCTTTTCTTACGGTCACGCTATCAAACAGGTGATTTATTAGGCGTCTTATCTGATGATATTGAACATTTACAAGATCTTTATTTACGGTCGATCATCCCAGCTGTAATGGGCCTTACCATCTACACTATTATGATCGCTGTATTTGGCATATTCGATATCACTTTTGCCATTATGATGGCACTCATGCTTGGCGTACTCGTATTTCTTGTTCCGGTTATTTCTTTTTATATGACACGTAGCCACCATACAACAATGAAAAGGCAACGAAATAAACTATATCAACATTTAACAGATGCGATCTTTGGAATGAGTGATTGGCAAGCAAGTGGAAGAACAAATGAATTATTAAACCAAGTCCATATGCAAGATGAGAAAATGATTGAAACAGAACGCAACATACAGCGATGGCAACATCTAAGAAATGCCTTCATGCATCTAGTGATTGGTATCATTATCATTACCGTCATGGGATGGTCGAGTGTTCAGGCGAATGAAGCTGTCATTACGCCCACCCTGATTGCCGCGTTTACACTCATGACCTTTTCCATCACAGATGCGCTGATCCCTATTTCCGAAGCGACTGAACATATACCGACGTATATAGATTCAATCCAACGCATTCAACAAGTCGAATCCAAAGAAATAGCGCATACGGAAACAAAGGAAGTCGATTGGCTAGCTGAACCACAGGTTGAATTACAGGTGAGTAAGTTGCGTTATCAGTACGATCAGAGCGATATCGATGTGATCAAAGACCTATCTCTGACAATACCTGCTGGAAAAAAGATAGCGATCCTTGGTAGAAGTGGAACTGGGAAATCGACATTATTAAAGTTATTGGCAGGAGCGATTGATCCAACTGAAGGAATGATTATGTTAAATGGAGAAAAGATGCATAGTGGCCTATTATCTCAAGCCGTATCCGTATTAAACCAAAAGCCACATTTGTTTTCAACAACTATTGCCAATAACATTCGGATCAGTCGACCGGAAGCGACTGATGAAGAAGTAATGACTGTAATCAATCAAGCCCAATTAGCTCCATTGATTGCTTCTTTACCAAACGGGGTACATACCCCGATGCGGGAAATGGGCCATCGCTTTTCAGGTGGGGAAAGACAACGCATTGCTTTTGCAAGAGTGCTTCTTCAAGACACCCCCATTATCCTCATTGATGAAGCGACAATTGGACTTGACCCGGTCACTGAACACCACTTACTCCAGACGATGTTAGCGGCAACGACAGGTAAAACCGTCATTTGGGTTACCCATCATTTAGCAGGTGTGGAGTCCATGGATGAAGTCATCTTTTTAAAAGAGGGTGAAATATCCATGCAGGGCAGCCATGATGAGTTAATGAAAACGGAAGAACACTACAGAGAACTATATGCCATGGATCAAGGCATCTAATATTTATGAGTATTTCCAAAAATCCCCGTACATGCTATGTCGTATACAGCGCAAGTTCGGGGATTTTTTTACTGCATACTGTCCGTATCTGATAACGATTTCCCTGTATAAATTGAATCAATGAATGTCCGCTGGAATCGATCCCCTGCTTTTGTTTTCCCTTCCAAATCAATGGTAATATTATAGATCGTATCTGACTGATCTAATGAAATATGTTGGGATAAACTCTCACGTTCGGTCACATACCATGTATCCGTATTTTCTGGATGACTAGAATCTACCACATGGTATGTTGCGGTTAGTGATTCTTCATTGATCTTCTCTCCATCCACATCTAATTGATAAGCAAGTTGCAGCTTTTGAGATTGATCAGAGACCTTTTTATTCAAGTGCATCGTCAACCCGTTATCTGCTTCCGTTTCAAAATCAGTCATTAACAAATAAGCATTATCAGCTGCTGAGAGCAGATCAAACTCCCATTCCCCTGCCTCAGGTTGATCTAATGTAATCGAGTAGTGACGAGCGCCTGGGAAATAAGCCTCATTCGTTTGTACCGTATGGACACGGTGTTCAACTGCTTCCCCTGCTGGATTTATTAAGCTAACATCAGTGAGATCTTGTGCCGCAATCAAGTTTAGTGTGACTTGATCCACATGCTGTTCAATCGGGATATGGATCGTTTCCTTTACTTCACGCTCTAAAGGTCCACCAGAAACGAAACGATTTGAGGGAAGATCATTTTTGGCAACTGTCCGTTTTCCTAGTTGAGATTTCCCTTGTTGTTGATTTCCTTGCAAATAACCTTGAAACTCAGGAAATGTTATGCCGGTTCGAATAGAGGAGTGATCCCAATCACCACTAGCGATTTGTTCGCCTTCTGGAAGAGCACTGCTAGCCAATGTCACCACACCATCATTTGAACCATATGGCGACAAATATACCCCCCCAAACCAAGTGGCTGAGAAAGCACTCCCCCAACTTGTTCCCCCTAATGTATAGTAATTAGCTTTCCCTGCTTCTGGCTCGCCTGCTGTTCTTGATCTAAAGTCTTCCATATATCCCGTTTGCATGACATACGTACCCTCTCCTTGCATGCCAAGTAAATCAGCTAACCATCCCGCCCAAAAGCTATTTGCTAAGTCGGCTAAGGGAGTACCATGGTGAGGACTAGATAATGTAATGACATTATCGACATAAGGCCAAGCGTCATAGTAGGTGAGTGCTGTTTGTGCATCAACCCCACCTTTACTATGTGCAATAATCGTAATCTGTTTTCCACCAAAATGATCTGATATCTCAATAATTTTTTCGGCTAATAATTCACCATTGTCCCACATATCAGCTGAGGCTCCACCGGCATCATATAATTGTAAAAAACTCGTTTGATAGCCTGCCTCATAGGCGGTGTTATACATATCATTATCTTCCCACCAGTCTTGTGCTTTCCCATTCATACCGGCTATGAATAACAATATGGGGTCATTTTCATCAACATCGCTTGGTGTTTCGCCTGTGTACCATTCACCTGGGTTTTCATCATTTCCATTACCTGCTTTCCCCATGATCGAATGAGTTGAGGAATTCCCAACCTTCTCTGGTTCAACCGCATTTACACTTTCGCTATTTTCAGCTGCATATACAGTTCCGATAAAACTAGATCCAATCATCAATATAATCATGATCAGGGGTATACGTAAAACACTCCATTTCATACTGATCGCATATCTCCTCCTCTAGTTGTTCGATTGATTTACCTCATTCTATGCATCGTTCGCAGCTTCATGCACCTATTTTTGTCGTGACAAAAAGCATCCGCTAAGATGCTTTCGTTATCACATATCAATAAGACTTATTCAACAAGACTAGTCTACTAGATCTTCAAAAAAATCATCTACTTTTTCAATATAGATTTGTTTATTTTGTTCATACGATTTAACATGGCCTTTTCCATCTGTTAACCATAATGTAAAGACATCTGGGTGTTTCTTTACCATCTGCTCACTTTCATGGTAAGGGATTGAGTCATCCCCTTTATTGTGGATAAATAATACGGGCCGTGGTGCAATATCATCTAATACGGAGATCGGGCTTGCTTCCTTTGGATCTAAATCAGTCATGATCGGCATGATATTCATAATAAGCGGCGTAAATGGAAAATTAGGCAAGTCTGACCAGACTGGGAGATTCACTTTTAAATAATCCTCCAGATCGCTAAACGGACTATCAGCTACGACACCGACAACATCATCTGACTGTGATGCAGCAAGTAATGCAGTAGAAGCACCCATTGAGATTCCGAGCAAACCAACTGGTTCCTCATAATGATCTGTAGCCCAGTCAATTGCCCCCAACATATCAAGTTGCTCTTTGGCCCCTACGGTAGACATTGCGCCTCCCGAATCACCAGCATAACGAAAATCAAATAAGATCACGCGGTAGTCTTTTTCTAGCAAATCTTCAGCCATTGAGAAAAAGGAAACATGATCTTCAAACCGATTACCTTTATAGCCATGACCAAAAACAACAGTCATTTTTGCTTGTTCTTCAGGATTCAAAACCCACCCTGATAAATTGGTTTCACCATCTCTACTTTCAAACGTAATATCTTCAAACTCCATCCCATAATCACTTGGAAATTGATCAATTGGCTTTTTATCGGGATGTGTCATACTATGCCCGACATAAATGGAAA
>Ga0209487_1004762_pt1 | contig 10317 bp, 9 predicted proteins | sample Poulit2012_FD_187524 | JGI IMG/M metagenome (GOLD analysis project Ga0209487, IMG submission 187524) | Agricultural soil microbial communities from Georgia to study Nitrogen management - Poultry litter 2012 (SPAdes) (version 2) | ecosystem: Environmental > Terrestrial > Soil > Agricultural land... | reverse complement strand
CTAGGTGTTTTTGGATATTTACTTTCTGAGGTATTATTAGGACTATTGGGTACACCAGCGAGTATGATGGCAGAGGCAAAAGCCTATTTACAAATCAATTTTATCGGGATGCTATTTTTATTCGGTTATAATTTTATCAGTACTGTTTTAAGAGCTTTAGGAGATAGTAAAACACCATTAATGTTTGTTATGATCGCCGTTTTGCTGAACGTTGTTATCGATCCGCTTTTTATCGCCGGATTTAAACTCGGGATTGAAGGTGCTGCGGTCGCAACGATTTTATCTCAAGGAAGCGCATTTGTTTTTGGTCTTGTTTATGTGTTAAGGAAAAAGTTAGCACCCTTTGATATACCGAGCAAACCAGCTGCAAGTGACATTCGGTTAATATTAGAACTTGGTATACCTTCAGGCTTACAAATGTCAGTGATTTCAGCTGGTTCAGCTGCTATTATGAGTGTTGTTACCCAATTTGGTGGGGCTGTTGTTGCGGGTTATGGGGCCGCTCAAAGACTTGATAGATTGGTTATGCTTCCGGCACAAGCGCTTGGAACAGCTGTTAGCAGTATGGCTGGTCAGAACATTGGTATCAGAAATTGGCACCGCGTGTCAGCCGTCACCAAATATACTTTAATGTATAACTTTTTAGTTATGGGGATTATGGGACTCTGTATATACTTTTTTGCAGAGTTTGGTGTGAAGTTGTTTATTGATGACCTTGAGGCTATTGCTTTTGGAACAAAGTATTTAAAGATTATGGCATTTTTCTTTCCTTTTCTAGGTGTTAATTTTATCTTAAACGGAGTTGTTCGTGCAGCGGGCGCTATGTACCAAGTGTTAGTTTTAAATATTTTGTCCTTTTGGGTTTTAAGGTTTCCATTAACATCACTTTTTTCACACTTTTATGGTGATACAGGAATTGCGATTGGTATGGGTGCAAGCTTTGTGGTGAGTTGTTTATTTGCAACTCTTTATTATCGTTACGGAAAATGGCGTCAAAAGCAATTGTTTGCAAAAAGTAGTTAAAGAACTTTTGAGAGAGGACGAAATAATGCGACGGTTAATGGCTTTATGCGTCATTGGTTTGTTAGCAGGATCCATTTTTGGTGGGCTATTAAAGCTGATTGAATTGTTGACAGATAAAAAGGTATATACATTATTACTAAATGTTGATTATTTTCCGATACTAAAGGATGTCTCACGATCGGAATTAATGGACTTTATGTTTCATCTAATCGTGTCTATGATCGTTGTCATTGTATTGTTTAATTGCCTGAAATACATGGGCAGGGCTTACAACGTGATGGATTATGTTTGGTTAAATATTGCGATTGCATTTGTATTATATTTGACAACCACCTTTTCCGAACGGACGCCATTACTTACAGATTGGATTGCCTTGGCCTATTGGACGGCTGGACATATTGTGTACGGGCTACTTATCGGATGGTTTGTAAAGTATATTGAATCGTGATTGATAGTGAGCGGTGTATCGAAATAGATCATTGAGTTTAAAGTAGATTATGTCTCTTTAATCAGATCGATGGACATTTAATGCGCAAACAGAAAGGTAAACATGTTATGATGAATGCGACAGTTTATACAAGGAGGACATAATATATGGTAAAAGAAATACATACAGATCAGGCACCAGCAGCTATTGGACCTTATTCTCAAGCGATACAGGCGGGGGATTTTACGTACGTTTCCGGACAAATTCCCGTCAATCCTGAGACTGGAAACGTAGCGGAAGGCATTGAAGAACAAACACATCAAGTTTTGAAAAATATTCAAGCCATATTAACAGAGGCTAAGGCAGACTTTTCACAAGTTGTAAAATTTACGATTTACTTAGCGTCCATAGATGATTTTGCAATCGTTAATGATATTTATGGTAGCTACTTACAAAAGCCATTTCCAGCACGGGCAACAGTAGAAGTGAGTCGTCTTCCGAAAGATGTTCTTGTTGAAATGGATGTTATTGTACATCAACCTTAAAGAATTTTATTACTTGAGGGCGGTCAACAGACCCTTCAATGTTCCCGAACGGCATCTCGATTGGTGCCTGAGGTCACATAGACCACTTCCCCTCAAAAAAACTAACACATAAAAGTTACCAAGTCAACATCATATGTAATCTCGCAGTTTCAGTTACCAATAAAGTTTATAAAAGGAAACAAAAAAAGAACTCCCTATGAATAAAATATAGTGAGTTCTTCTTTTATGGCTTGGCGTATATTATCTAGGCAAATTTCAGGTGTTTTTCCAAAAATACGTCGATTATTAACAATGGCGTACGGAACAGAACGGCAAAGACCACAAAATGACAGACACTGATTAATTATGACCGCCACCTCTGGAAATTCATCTTCAATAATAGTCTCTACATCAATTGTAGTGAGCACATTCGCGTCACATACTTCGACAACGATAATTTTCATTGCATCACTTTCTTTCTCCAAGTAGATAATAATCACGATATAAAAAAACCATCTGTTCTAACATATTATTTACTGTGGCTAAAGGAATACACATTGTTATATTCATATTTGTACCATACGAAAAGCATGACACACCCACTCAGTAAGAGCAATCCACTTGTAACAAAGAAAACTGAAGAAATACCGAACATGCCAGAAAGGACGCCTCCAAGTGCAGGCCCAATAATATTACCTAAAAACCTTAAACTCGTATTATACCCCAGGACTTCTCCTTGCATAGATATCGGTGCCTTTTGACGTATATAAGCAATGCGCACGGGAATAAGTCCGCCAATCGCAATTCCCAGTAGAAAACGCAGAACAATCAGTTGGTATACATTTGTTACAAATGCACCTGGTAAGTAAAAAATACCAGCAGCAAACAGTAAAGCAATTAGTATTTTCACGTAACCATATTGATCACCAAGCCCACCCCATCGCCTGGCCATAAATAAGTTTCCTAGACCGGTAATTGAGAAAGTAATACCCGACATTAAAGCAATTTTTTCCATACCGTTCAACTCGATAACATAAAGCGAAAGAATCGGTTGAATACTAAAATGAGCGACTTGGACAACCATTGATATAAGCATAACGACGAGTAAAACGGGACTTTGTAAAATGTGTTTAATGACTTCTTTACTACTATACTGGCTTTTCTCCGCTTTATTCGTTACTTTAGCTTTCAACTCTTTAACACCAAATGTTACAATGATCGCTGATAAGAAAAGTGTGATAGACGTCCATTTAAAACTTGCTGCATAACCAAACGTGTCAGCAAGCACACCACCTAGCAAAGGTCCTAACAATGTGCCGGTTATACTACCTGTTTGCAGAGAACCGAGTACTTTACCTGCAATAGCTTGCGGTGTTTGAATTGAAATGAGTGCTTGCGATAACGGCACAAACCCAGTGAAAATACCCATAAATAATCGTAATAAAAAAAGCTGCCAAACGGATGTGGCAAACCCCATAAGAAAAACAGAAATAGTAAGTCCAGTTGCAGAAATGATTAAAATTTTCTTTCTGCCAAATAAATCCCCAATGCGTCCCCATATAGGTGAAAAAATAAAAGCTGTCACAAATGTGATAGCAAAAATCCAACCAGACCAAGTTTGAACATAGCTTTCGGAAAAATTACCGAAAGATTGGATGTAAAGTGAAATAAAGGGGAGCACCATTGTCATACTTCCCGCAACAAAAAAGTTCGCAAACCACATGATCACGAGATTACGTTTCACGAGCGATTGTTGATAAACGATGTTAAAGACTTCCCTTCACGAGTTGACACGTATTTGTTTCAATATTATTATAGCCTTTCTAGAAATGAATTTAAATAATAATGCTCAGTTTTGAAAAGGGGCGATAGGCAGTAGCGCCAATAAAAATATTCATATTGAATGACATAAATAAATTGTGGTACTCCTTTATGCAGATAGAAATGATTGTTGACTTTAGATTAATACAACTAAATTCGTATTTTTCTCAACATAAGGGTAAAATATCTATATATCGGTTATATAACTTTTAAATATTAATATGAATAACAATTTTAGCAAGCAACATACATATCAATAGGGAGATGTATATCATATGAAAAAAGTATTAAGTGTATTAGTTGTACTGTTATTGTCGATGGCAATTTTACCAATGTCAAAATCAACACAAGCTGTAAGTGAATCAGAAGATACGATCATTATTTATGGAGCAAGTTTAACCGATGAACAAAAAGAACAAGTTCGAAAGAGCCTAAACATAACTGACCGCGATGCAATTAGAGAGTACATTGTAACAGGTGAGGATTATGCCAGATACATTGATGGTAACCCTTCTTCAAACATGTTTTCTTCTGCGAAAATTGAGATACAAGAACCAAATAAAGGTTTAAGCATTCATATTGTTACGCCGGAAAACATTACACAAGTTACAAGCGATATGTATGCGAATGCCCTGTTAACTGCTGGCGTTGATTCAGCAACAGTAGAAATAGCCTCGCCCGTTCAAGTCACAGGTCACTCTGCCTTAACGGGAATCTATAAGGCGTATGATGAAGATGGCGAGGAATTAGACAAGGATAGAATGGAACTAGCGAACGAAGAACTCAATGTTGCAACAGATTTAGCTGATAAAGAAGGTTTAAGCCAAGAAAAAGTATCAGAACTACTTACAGAAATTAAAAAGGAAATTGCTGATCAAAAACCGGCAACGAAAGAAGATGTTGAACGTATTGTCAAAGAACAACTTGATAATCTTAAGATTGAATTAAATGATGCAGATAGAGAGATGCTTATTAATCTATTTGAAAAAATGCGCGATTTAAATATCGATTTCAGCAAGGTGAAAAAAGAACTAGAAGATATTGCATCCACGATTCAAGATAAACTAGATGACTTAGGTTTAGATGCTGGCTTTTGGGAAAAAGTTGCCAACTTCTTTAAAGAATTATTTCAAGCGATTGGCAATTTCTTCAAGGGTTTATTCGACTAAAGCCTGATCCCAAACGATGAATGGATCAGTATTGTTTCAGTCCTCCAAAAGCAAATATTACAAAGCAGATGTAAACTTGTTAAAAACACAAAAATCATTTATAATTTAGTGAATAATATCTAATTTATTATACCCATTTTTTATAGATATATTTTCAGTTTATTTGATAAATTATTCTAACTTTTTCGACTGGCTAGTCGTGTTTCAAAGGGAGAGGATTATAAATGAGCGATAAGCCTGAACAAAATGCTTTGCTGGAAGTTAAGCATTTACAAACGAGCTTTATTATAGATGGTGAGTTACATCATGCAATATCGGACATTAACTTTGAGGTCAAACCGAAAGAAGTTGTTTGTGTTGTTGGTGAGTCTGGCTGTGGTAAAAGTGTTATGTCTTTATCAATTATGCAATTATTACCAAACTTAATCTCCAAAATATCTGATGGCGAAATTATTTTTCAAAATCAGAATTTAGTCGATTTGACAAATAAACAAATGAACAAAATTCGTGGAAAAGATATTTCGATGATTTTCCAAGAACCCATGACAGCACTAAATCCTGTATTTACCGTTGGTTCCCAAGTTCAAGAAATACTTTTGAATCATACAGACATGTCAAAAAAAGAAGCAAAGGAACGATCTATAGAATTACTTAGGCAAGTGGGGATTTCACGTCCTGAAAGCATTATTGATGAATACCCACACCAATTATCAGGTGGAATGAGACAACGGGTGATGATCGCTATTGCAATTGCATTACACCCTAAACTCCTAATTGCTGATGAGCCTACAACAGCACTTGATGTGACAGTACAAGCCCAGATCTTAGAACTCTTGCGAGATATTCAGGAAACTGGTGACATGGCTATTATGTTGATTACACATGACCTTGGAGTCGTAGCAGAAATGGCTGATAAAGTGGTTGTCATGTATGCGGGCCAAGTTGTAGAAACATCAGATGTTGTTGATTTATTTGAAAATCCAAAACATCCATACACATCGGCATTACTTAAAAGTATTCCAAGAATGGAAGAGGATGTTGAAACATTAAATAGCATTGGTGGTATTGTGCCATCTATTCAAAATATGCCTGAAGTAGGATGTCGCTTTGCAGACAGATGCCCGATGGCATTTGGCGATTGTAAAAAGGTCACACCACAATTAGCAGAAGTAAGTGAAGGACATACGGCAAGATGTCTCCTGTTTGATGAATGTTATCCAGCCAAAACTGAAGAAACTGGGGAGGCGAGTGTATGAGTGAGCAAACAGTGCAAAACAATAAAACACACGATGAAGGCTATGTTTTAGAAGTGGAAGATTTGAAAAAGTATTATCCTGTAACAGCTGGTTTTTTCAAACGTAAAATTGGGGATGTCAAAGCTGTTGACGGTATTTCACTGAAACTAAAACGCGGTGAGACTTTTGGGCTTGTTGGCGAGTCTGGTTGCGGTAAATCAACAGCAGGACGGACAATTCTACGATTGACAGATCCAACTGAAGGCAAAATTATATTTGATGGTAAGGATATTACGAGATTACGCGGTGCGCGGTTAAGAAGAGCCCGCCAAGATTTTCAAATGGTATTTCAAGATCCATATGCATCACTCAATTCAGAAATGATGGTCGGTCATCTTGTTGATGAGCCTTTACGGAACTTTACGAAAAAGTCCCATAAGGAATTAGAAGCAGAAGTGAAAAAACTTATTCAGCGTGTCGGTTTAAGAGAAGAGGACTATTATAAGTATCCGCATGAATTCTCAGGTGGCCAAAGACAACGGATTGGTATCGCGCGTGCGCTCGCTTTAAATCCAAAACTCATTATTGCTGATGAGCCTGTCAGTGCATTGGATGTTTCAATTCAATCTCAAGTTTTAAATTTATTGAATGAATTACAGGATGAATTTGATCTGACATACTTATTCATCGCGCATGATTTAAGTGTTGTAAAGCATATGAGTGACCGGATTGGTGTTATGTATCTTGGTAACATTGTTGAAGTGTCAGATAAAGATGACATTTATGAAGAACCGTTACATCCTTATACACAAGCATTAATATCAGCTATTCCGAATCCAGATCCACTTAAGAGAAAAGAACGCATCATATTGGAGGGGGATGTACCAAGTCCACAAAACCCACCAACTGGTTGTGTTTTTCATACAAGATGCCCAGTAGCGATGCCAAAATGTAAAGAAATTGTTCCGCAATTGAAGGAGGTGAGGCCTAATCGACAGGTCGCATGTCTTTTGTACGAAGATGAAGATGAGAGTGAAGCGTGACAAATAATAAGGGGGAATATAATTGTCCAAGAGATTATGGTTTGTAGTAGCAATCGTATTTTCGTTAGTTTTAGTTTTAGGCGCTTGTGGCAGCAATGATAATAACAATAACAATGATAACAATGAGAACACAGGCGAAGAAAATAATGATAACAATAATGGCAACAATAATAATGATAACGATAATAATGACAATAATGATGAAGAAGCAAGTGGAGATTCAGAAGATGGTACATTGACATACGCCATTGATAATGAACCAGATGGTATCTTTGTTGATGGTTTCACATCAAGTGCTATCGACGGGCAAATTATTGACTTTGTCCATGAGTCTTTATTCGATGTAGATGAAGAGTTACATTATTCTGGCAATCTCGTAGAATGGGAAACAGAGGATAACCAACATTATACTTTTACACTCGAAGAAGGTGTGGAGTGGCATGATGGTGAAGAATTAACAATGGAAGACTGGCAATTTGCACTTGAAGTGCTTGCACATGAAGATTATGAGGGCGATCGTTACAACTATGTATCAGGCATTGAAGGTGCGGAAGAATATCATGAAGGAGAAGCTGATGAAATCTCTGGTTTTGAGTTGATTGGAGATTATGAAGCTGAAATTACCTTTACAGCACCACGTGTAAATAACATTGAAAACCTATGGTCAAGTCCATTACCTAAGCACTATTTAGAAGATATTGAAGTGGCAGATCTGGAAGAATCCGAAGAAATTCGTGATAATCCGATCGGTCTTGGGCCATTTAAGATTAAAGAAATTAACCCTGGTGAATATGTGAGTTTAGAACGTTTTGATGATTATTGGAAAGGTAAACCAAAATTATCAGAAATCCTTGTTAAAGTAATTGATACATCACAAATCTCTGGTGCACTTGAAAGTGAAGAAGTTGACATCATGGAGATTCGTCCTGATGATATTGAACAACTTGAGGCACTAGATAATGTTGAAGTTATAGAACACGAAGGTTTAGGTTATTCTTATATCGGCTTCCGTTTCGGTCATCGGGTAGATGGTGAATCTGTACCTGACTTTGATAAATACGAAGACAAACGTGTACGTCAAGCCATGTTTTATGCTATTGACCGTGAATCAATCATTGACGCTTATTTAACAGGTGCGGCAACAGTTGTTAACTCTCCAGTTCCATCAACACACTGGATCCGTGCTGATGAATCTGAATTGACACAGTATGATTATGATCCTGAAAAAGCTGAAGAGTTGCTTGATGAAGCTGGTTATACGATCAAAGATGGGGATGAATTTAGAACAGACCCAGATGGTAATGAATTCGTTATTAAATTCAGTCACTATGCTGGTGGCGATCCATTCCAAGGACGTACAGATGCAATTATCCAAAACTGGGAAGATATTGGTTTGGAAGTTGAACTGGCAACAGGTCAGTTAATTGAGTTTAACCAGTATAATGAAATGAAGGACAATGATGATCCAAACATCGAAGTATTCTTTGGTGCATGGAGTACAGGTGCGGATCCGGATCCATCAGGTCTATGGGGCAGTGACGCAGAATTTAACTTTGGACGTTGGGTAAACGAGGAGTCAGATGAGCTTTTAGCTGATGCGCTTGGTGAAGACGCATTTGATGAGGACTATCGTGCAGATGTTTATGTGGAATGGCAAAAATTATACAATGAAGAACTTCCTGGACTTCCACTTTGGGAGAACGTCGACCTTTATGGTATTAACAACAAAGTTAAAGGCTACACAATTCAAGTTACCGGCTTAAAAGACTTCCATGAATGGTACATTGAAGAAGACTAAAGCCTTACCCGAAAGAGATTTTGTAGATAAGGAGATTTTGCTATGTTGGCATATGCATTACGCAGAATTTTAATCATGATTCCTATGTTAATCCTTATCTCCGTGGTTGTATTTTTCCTGGCATTACTTATGCCAGGAGACCCCTTTTCGGGGGAAATTGATCCTAACAATACAAGTGCAGAATATTTAGAGGAGATGAGAGAAAAACAGGGGTATAATGATCCGATCCCAGTCCAATATCAACGCTGGGTAAAGAAAATTATAACAAAAGGTGATTTTGGTAAATCGACAAAGTATAAAAAGGACGTTATTGACGTTGTTTTAGAAAAGATACCAAACACCCTATTTCTTGCAGTTTGTGCTCTTATCATTACATATATACTGGCATTTATACTTGGCATGTATTCCGGGAGACGACCATATACACTCGGAGATAATTTAATCGCAACGTTTAATTATGGTGGTATTGCGATTCCCCAATATATCATTGCGATTTTAGCGATTTACTTTTTCGCCTATAGTTTAGGGTGGTTCCCATCTAGTGGTTCTGTAACACCTGGGCTAGAGAGTGGTACATGGGCGTATTGGGCTGATAAAATCCATCATGTGATTTTACCTGCGTTAACTTTAGGATTATTTTCAACAGCTTCTTATACACAATTTTTGCGTAATGACATTATCCAAAATAGTCAAAGGGATTTTGTACGAAGCGCAAGAGCACGGGGTACAAGTGAATCACGTATTTATAATAAGCATATTTTGAGGAACTCTATTATTCCACTTATAACGTTTTTTGGATTTGATTTAGCAACTTTAATCGGTGGCGCTATTATTACAGAAACGATATTTACGTACCCAGGTATTGGTATGCTCTTTATAGACTCGATAAATAACCGGGACTATCCAATTATTATGTCGCTAACGCTTATGTTTTCAACCTTAACGTTAGTGGGTAATCTGTTCTCGGATCTATTATATGGCGTTGTCGACCCAAGAATTCGTTATTAAGTAGGAAGGAGGTTGCTCATGGAACCAGCAGCAAATGCATCAGAGGAAACTAAAATAAATCAGAAAAAGTATGATTCAACGTGGACAATAGCACGAAAGAAGTTCATGAAGAATAAACTGGCTATGATTAGCTTAGGTTTTCTATTATTTATGATTTTGTTATCTTTTTTAGCCCCATATATTACAACAAAGGATATTTCAAGGGTCAATTTATCAGAAATAAATTTGCCGCCATCTGGTGAGTATTGGCTTGGAACAGATGCTGATGG
>Ga0209487_1004761_pt1 | contig 10317 bp, 11 predicted proteins | sample Poulit2012_FD_187524 | JGI IMG/M metagenome (GOLD analysis project Ga0209487, IMG submission 187524) | Agricultural soil microbial communities from Georgia to study Nitrogen management - Poultry litter 2012 (SPAdes) (version 2) | ecosystem: Environmental > Terrestrial > Soil > Agricultural land... | reverse complement strand
CCGTACAGCAAATTATTTAAGAACAATGCGTGAAGGATTATACATGCTGGGTGCTTCTTGTGGAATTGATACACCAACGAAATTTAATTCGAACCATATCACTATTCGAGAAGCAAACAATGAAGTGAGAAAATTAGAAAATTTAGTTGCTACAGGAGCAAACCAAGCATCAAACAAAGTAAATGTTGACATCGAAAGTGAAACTGTCGTGGAAAAGCCAAAAGTCGCAAGCAGTTAACGCTGAAAAACATTAAAGGATTTGCATTAATTGCAAATCCTTTTTTATTGAGATAATTTATACATACTGCTTTACTCATCAAATGGCAAAGCAAAGTTTTGTTTCTTTTTATTTTTACTAACTAACAAATGGGTTTTTAGAGACGTGTCTTTTGTATATGAGTAGTCTTTTAAATACTTTTCAAGATCCCTTTTTGTTTTTATTCCTTCCACTTTTAACTCATGAAGCAATCTTTCAACATAATCGTCACTTAACTCGAAATTTTCTACTTTTATTTTACCCATGAAGATTTACCTCTCTATTTTTAATTGTCGCTTTATAAAACCTTTCATTTGCTTCAGCTAATATTTTAGCAGTATGTTCCCAATTTAAAGTACTCAACTCGTTCATTTCATTTTCAGTCAGCATATGAGTATATCCATATGAAAGAACCTTTCCATTGATGCCAATTCGCACAGCATTTTCTGCTTCTTCGAATGAAATTTCTTCAAATTTAGCTTCTGGAATTGCCTGCTCAAAAAACTGTTTTGCTTCATCTGATTTAAAAACGAGTAACAACTTATTTTGTAAAAAGTTATCTACATGTCTAATGTAAAACTGTAACTTATCCAAATAATCCACCTCTGCACGTATTATAACAAATTAATGTACAGACGTGAATTTTTGCTTCTTATTTTCACCCTACCCCATCGCTATTTATTACTCCATAGGATCCTAAATAAATTTTTACTTTAAACAACTTTATCCTCATATTGATTAATGAAAGGACCTATACAAATTCTATATATTTAAATTAGATATTCAAGGTAAAAAACGTTCCTAATTTAATAGGAAGTTTAAATATTTTTTGGTACTTTAAAAGAAATTTGCGTCCCCTTGTTCAATTCACTTTTTATATGTAGTTCCTCTCCAAACAATCTCTTTAACCGTTCATTTGTATTAATTAGTCCAATCCCCTTTTTATCTTCCAATCCTATTTTTAAAAGTGATGCCATCTGATGTTCATCCATTCCAACACCATTATCAATCACTAATATTTCTGCTTGTTCTCCTTTATCTAAAACTTTGATTTGGACAATTCCCCCTTCACTCCGTTTCAATACACCATGGTTTACTGCATTTTCAACAAGTGTTTGTAAAGACAACGGGGGAATTTTCACTTCATCTGTCACTTCTATTTCCCACTCTATTTGTAAGCGTTCATTAAATCGTACTTTTTCAATATATAAATATGCTTCTAATAATTCCAATTCATCTCTTAATGTGATTAAATGATCTACACTTTTAAAATGAAAACTCTTTTGTAAATATTTCGATAAGTTATCAATTAATTCCATTGACCTTTCAAAATTAACTTCACTTAGAGACACGATAGAATTTAACGTATTAAATAAGAAATGTGGACGAATTTGCGCTTGCATCCAAGCAGATTCCATCCATAATCTTTCTTTAATTGACATTTGTAAGTTTGTTAAAAACTGTACTCGAACTGTTAATTCAATCGAATCGGCTGGCTTTGTCACATAATCATTCGCCCCTGCCATAAATCCTGTATAAATATCTTCTAGATTTGATCGAGCTGTTAATAACAAAATCGGTAACTCTGAAATAGAATATTTTTTACGAATCAGCCGTGTTAATTCATACCCAGACATTTCTGGCATCATGACATCAATAATCACTAAATCCCATTGACCTTCATCAATCTTTTTAAGAGCATCCTTACCATTAGTTACCGTGTCAATCTCATATTCATTCTCCGATAAAATACTTTTTATAACTTCCAAATTAATAGGATCGTCATCTACAGATAAAACTTTTGGTCGATATGAAAATATCGAAGAACTTTTTTTCATATTTTTTAAAATTGTAGAACCTACATTTGCTGGAACTTCATCTATTTCAAATAAATTACTATCTTTCGTTAAAATTTCTTTTTCTTCTACTTCTCCTTGTTCGTTAGCTAATGGCAAATTAAAAGTAAATGTTGAACCTTCTCCTAAAATCGAATCAGCATGTAACGACCCATCATGTAAATTTACTAATTGACGACAAATGCTAAGTCCTAAACCAAGACCACCAGATGATGTAGTCATAGCCGATTCCCCTAGTTCATAAGGTAGAAATACCTTTTTCAACGTTTCCTTCGACATACCAATTCCTGTATCACTTATATTGATATATGCTCGATTATTGTCAATATCCGCGGAAATCGTAATAGTACCTTCATTCGTATACTTAATAGCATTATGAATTAAATTAAATAATATTTGAATTAGTCGATTTCGATCCCCGATGACATGTGGGAAATCTTCAGGTATTTCGTTATGTATCGTCAAATTTTTACTATCACTATATACCTTTAATATATCAACAACACCGATGGCTAAACTTCTTATTTGTATTGGTTCTAAATGAAGTTTAATTTTAAATTCTTTCAAACGGCTTAAATCAAGTAAATCTTCAATCGTTTGTGACATCACCCGGGCAATTGACAATTGGAGTTGTAATTTTTTATTTATATCCTCATTTAATTGTCCGGACTGCTGAGTTAATAATGTTTGCGTAATATTAATAATTCCATGTAATGGATTACGTAATTCATGAGATGTATTTGCAAGAAATTCGTCTTTAAATTTCACTTCTTTTTGCAATTGTTTTGTTAATTGTTCATTATGCTCGTTTAAAATTAACAATTGCCTATATTGTTCTTCTGTCTTTTTTGACCTTTGAGCAAAATCCCTACTCATAAAAATAACGTGAATTAAAACATATATTCCAACAGCAGGTAACATTAAATTCACTGAATTATACCAATTGTTACCAATGGCGAAGTCATTAAAAAAGGCCAAAAAAATTAATAACATTCCAAAGACATTTACTTTTGCTATTTTATTATTATTTTTTATACTTTTTGTAACGACATAAATCATATAAATAAAAAGTGGAATAGTTATTGTAAAAACTTTAAAGAACATCTCTTGAAAGAATACCGGTTGTGTAAATAAAGTAATAACAATCATTGTTGATAAAAGAATTATTAAACCGTAAAGTACTTTTTTAGAAAACTCTTTTTCATGCCACTTCCATAATAAAATAAGATAAAATAAAGAACATGCTTCTGATAATATGTACTCGAGCCTTGTTCCCCAAAGCCATGACATTTCTGTAAAAATAATCGTATAGTAAAATGGTACGGTAAAAAGAGCTCTTGCCGATATTAACATCGCAAACATTCCGAAAATAAAAAACAGTTGCTCTTGGCGACGATTTAGTGAAAAAAGAAACATAAATAGACCTATAATAAAAATTGAGCCATTTAAAAATAAGTTAAGAATAATATTAGTATAATTTTTTTGTGAAACAACGGAAGAGCTACCAATGAAAATTGGATTTTCAAAACCACCACGTATATGATCGAAACTAGATACTTGCATCGTCAATGTTATTTCATCCGATTGAGCAATAAAATATCCTACACTTGGTGCCATTTCAGCTTGATGGGTTGAACTATCTTTGCCAACTTCGCCGTTTTTTGTTATTACATGATCATCGACAAACAAAGTATAGGCACTATACTGAAACGGAACATGTATTGCTAAAGTTTCCCCAACATATGATGACGGTATTTTAACTTTAGCTTGGTATGTTCCGTAAGTATTAACATCTCCCGTATGTACTTCAAAGGAGTCAGGTATCGTCACTTTTTTTCCTTCTAATAGTCTAAAATTTATATCTTCAGGATTTAATAATTGTTGTTCAAAAAAGAGCCACTCACCATCCAATTTTTCATAAAACTCTTTCGATGATGATACGTGACTTAAATTGATGAAATCTTCTTCTTCACTTTGGGCATGGGGATTTTCTGTTATTAGAAAAAAAGCATATATGAATATTGATGTAAAAACAAATAGTATTTTTAATTGTCGCTTCAATTGACTCTCTCCATGCATCTCTTATTGTAATGTTTAACGTTACTCAATTAATTTCTATCATACTATTAAACTATTTATTTGTCTTAAAAAAGCTGAATATATCATCATAAATTTAATGAACGTCCTAGGATTTGTTACGGCAAGTAGATAAGAGGATTAATAGTGCACGACTGATAAAACACACAACGATGGGATGGGATTTATACCCGCCCGTATTTTTTAAGTTTATCTCCTTCATCTTCCTTCAAAAACGATGCTTACAACAACATTTTTTTAATCTTTTACAATTCAAGTACCTTGAAAATAAATATAACATTAGTTAAAAAATCCTTCAACTTGCTAAAAAAATAGCGCGATATATAACTTATATACCACGCCTTAAACTTTAATATTTTAAAAAAACTTATAATATTTTTCCTAAAAATGACTTCAATCGCTCACTTTGAGGATTTTCAAAGAGTTCCGAAGGCTTTCCTTCCTCCACTATAACGCCCTCATCAATAAATATTACACGGTCACCAACTTCTCTGGCAAAACCCATTTCATGAGTAACAACCACCATTGTCATACCTTCTTTTGCTAGATCTTTCATTACCGCTAAAACTTCTCCAACCAATTCTGGGTCAAGCGCTGACGTTGGTTCATCAAATAACATCACTTTAGGACTCATCGCTAATGCACGAGAAATCGCCACACGTTGCTTTTGCCCACCTGACAAACTTCGGGGATAAGCATCAATTTTATCCGCTAACCCAACTTTTTCTAACAATGATTTTGCAATTTCTACTGCTTCTTCCCGTTCCATTTTTTTAACTTTCATCGGGCCTAAAATAATATTTTCTAGTACCGTTTTGTGTGGGAATAAATTAAAGTGTTGGAACACCATTCCAACCTGACTTCTTAATTCATTAATATTCGTATTTGGGTCTGTTAAATTAACACCGTCAATGATAACATCTCCAGATGTTACTTCCTCTAACATATTCATACACCTTAAAAATGTACTCTTCCCTGAACCAGAAACACCAATAACACAAACGACTTCTTTTTCTTTTATTTCCGTCGATATCCCTTTTAAAACCTCATTATCTCCAAAAGATTTATGTAAGTTTTGAATGTTTATCACTATACATCTAACCTCCGTTCAATTCGCCGCAATATTAACATCGCTGGTATTGTAATTGCCATATAAAAAATAGCAACCATCGCATATGGCTCAAAATAAACAAATGTGGAAGATGCATAATATTTACCTTGGTATAATAGCTCATTTACCGCTATTGCTGAAAATAAAGATGTATCTTTCAAACTAATTATAAATTGGTTTCCTAATGGTGGAATCATTTGTTTAAGTGCTTGTGGCCACACAATATAACGCATCGTCTGCCAGGATGTTAACCCAACTGACCGACCTGCCTCTGTTTGCCCTTTATCAATAGACTGAATACCGCCTCTAACAATCTCCGCTATGTAAGCGCCAGCATTTAATGCAATAGCAATAATAGACGCAGTCATTTTATCTAAGTTAATACCAAATAAGTCGGATAAACCAAAGTAAATAAAAAATATTTGTACTAGTATAGGTGTTCCCCTAATTACTTCAACAAATACAGTAGTGATGCCAAAAATAAGTTTGTTTTTTGAAAGACGACCTAGTCCAGTAAATGCCCCGATCACAAACCCAATAGCTACACCAACTACTGTAATAATAAAAGTAAGTTGAATTCCTTCCCATAAATAAGGCAGTATTCCAATGATATGTTTCGACATCTTTTCACCTCATGATCCTTATTAAGATAGAAAAGCGTGATACAAGGATCACGCTTTTCTATATAGAGATTCATTTATAACCCTTTTTTTATGTTCCTTCTGGACGTTCTCCAAACCATTTTTCATAAATATCATCATATGTGCCATTTTCTTTTAATGTTGTTAATGCATCATCAATTTTATCGCGAAGTTCCGAACCTTTAGGGAATCCAATTCCATAATCTTCACCAGTTAGTTTTTCACCAACCGTTACTAGCTCCCCTCCGGCTTCTTTTTCAGAATAGTAAAGAACGTTTGGTAGATCATATAAAACAGCATCCGCACGTCCGGATAATACGTTTTGATATGCCTCAACAATTTCCGGGAATGCTTCAGGTGTTGCATCTGTATTATCCTTTAAATACTCTTCACTCGTTGAACCTACACGAGTAGCAACAACTTTACCGTCTACATCATCGATAGATTGAATTTCATCCAATTTATCTTCAGTAACAGCTAAGATTAATCCTGCCTCATAATATGGCTGAGTGAAATCAATGCTTTCTGCGCGTTCTTCAGTAATTGTCATACCGGCTATACCGATATCAAATTTACCTGAACCAAGCCCTGCTACAATACCAGAGAACTCAAGCGTTTCAATCTCAATTTCAATTCCAGCCTCTTCAGCAAGGGCCGTAATTAAATCAACATCAAACCCTACTAGTTCTCCTGTTTCCTCATCTAAGTACTCAAATGGAACGTATGCATTGTCAGTCGCTACTGAATAAACTGTGCCATCGTCATCACCATCATTGTTGTTATTTGCATCATCATTATTTGCATTATCTGTGTTGTCAGCATTGTTTTCATTATTATTAGCATTATTATTAGCATCGGCATTTCCATCATCAGAAGAACCGCCACATGCTGCTGCAACGACTAATATAACTCCTAGCAACAATGCTAAAAACCATTTCTTATTCATATTAAACTTTACCCCCTATAAGTAATTTATTGTTTACTTACGTAAAGTATAACATAAAGAATAAATAAATAAACTATATTTTCTAAATAGTTTCATATTTTATAAGACTCGATAGATGTATACATGACAGAATATCATTAACAATTGCAAATCACAATCAATTTTTCAAATTAAAACTTTAGTTTTGCAATTACGTTTCTTATAAGATACACTATTCGCAGTTATACATATTTCAGAAGGAGGATATATCATTGATCGTTAAATCTTTGGAAGATATCAAAGGCACTGAAGATGAACAAATCGGTGAAACATGGGAAAGCAGACGCTTCATTATGAAAAAAGATGGAGTCGGATTTAGTTTAAATGACACGATTATTAAAGCGGGAACTGAGAGTTACTTTTGGTATAAAAACCATATTGAGGCTGTCTACTGTATAGAAGGTGAAGGTGAAGTAGAAACACTTGAAGATGGAAAAGTTTATCCACTAAAGCCTGGAACGATGTATTTATTAGACAAACACGATAAACATTACTTACGTGCTAAAACGCAAATGCGGATGGTTTGTGTTTTCAATCCAGCATTAGTTGGTACTGAAACACATGATGAAGACGGAGTTTATCCTTTATTAGAAGACTAATTAAACAAAACGCTTGGTTCTATTATTAGAATAGAATTCAAGCGTTTTTTTAAAACTTATTATTCACTGTCTTCCGGTGTATTAACAATACGATTTGCTGGTATAGACAACCGACCTAATATTTCTGAAAAATAAGGTTCTTCAATTTCAGCATCTGTTAACGCCTGCTTCATACACCAAAGCCATGCATCTCTCCGTGAAGGTGTAATTTCAAACGGCATATGTCGATAAGGCAACATCGGCCTGCCTATTTCTTGCATATACCAATTTGGACCACCTAAAAACTGTGTTAAAAACAATCTCTGTTTCCGTGCTGATTCAGTTAAATCATCTGGAAATATAGGTAACAATGTTTCATTGACACCAATATGTTTATATAAAGATTCTACGATACGATCGACAGCTGGTTGACCACCAATCCCTTCGTAAATCGTCATTAATTTACCCATTTTATTCACCTACTTTATGTATGTACAAATTTATTATAACAATATTCCGATTAAATCGTAACAAATTGATTTTTTAATATTAAAAAAGTGCAATTAGGACAATTAAACCCTTAACTGCACTTTATATTATCTAGCTTCTAGATTTATTATTTTTCATCAGGTGAATAATCATATCTTAACATTAAACGTACATCTGTCCCCTCTTGATCAATGTCTACCCTTGCTTTCCCATCATTAGAAAGCTTTAATCGATAGTTTGCATATTGTTCTTGTAGGTCAGAGTCTCCATATGCTTTATCTTCTAATTCAATAAAGTTTTCTTGCATTTCATCATCTATCTAACCCCACTCCGCATTTTCTATTATGAATTCTCCCCTCACATTGCTTGTGCGTTCTCTTATCTTCCCTAATTTTGCACATTCAGGGATATAATAATCATAATCAAAATATTCTGTAAATGAAGTGTGAACTTCTGGTTCATCTCACATCACTTCACCTGGATCACCTTGACCCATCATTTCTTCATTATTCTGATTTATAACTTGTTTGGAAAGATACTTTTGAACATAAAAAATATGCAGCCTAGATGACTAATCGCCTTAGCTGCATATAATCATTTAATTTATTACCTTCCCATTAATCTTTAGGGTAATAATATGTGAGTCTAAGATCCGTTCGATTTTCTTCTTCTTTTTGCCAAATCTGTATTCTTAAGTCTGCTCCATTGGAAAGTTCTGTCCACATATCAGAAGTTTTATTTGAATAATCACCTTCGGGGTTCATATTAAATTCATCTGCATATGCATCCATAAGTGCTTCCCAATCTGCTTGTTCAATTTCAAAATCACCTGAAACATAATCACTCTTTAAATTTATTCTATCATCTAGCGCTGCACACTCAGGAACCCATATGTCATAGTCTACATGTTTAAAAAATGTGGAGTGATCCATTGGTTCAGTACAAGTCCCAAGTCCGGGGCCACCTTGCCCCATCATATCAGTGTCTAAATCATTGGCATTATCGTTATTATTTGTCTCATTAAAATCATTATCGTTATTTGCATTCATATCATTGTTATCATTATCATTGCCAAACATATCGAATATACTATCGTTATCTTCATTATTATTTCCATCTTCACCACTAGCCGGTACAAATTCAATACCATCCGTGGAAATTTCTAGAGAACTATCTCCAATTGGAATCGAGATACAACCCGCCAACACAAATACCATTAATACAAAACTAAATCCTAATAAAATTTTATTTCTCATTTTAACTCCTCCTTTTTTTAATCAGGGTGCTTACTTTTTTGACTAAGGTAACGATAAAACAATTATATTTATTCTTATTAGTACATGATATTTAACTAGATTTTATTTTTGATCTTCCCCCTTTAAATACATTCCATAATTAATACTATAAATGATGAAGGTTAAGACAAGGTAAATTTTTAAAAACTTTTTAATTTTTTTTAGATATTATTCAAAATCCCTATTTATATATAGTTTAAATCTTATTTACTTTATTTTCCTGGATAATAATAGGTGATATGGAATTCAACATAGTCACCTATTTGATGTTGAATTTCAACTCTTGTTTTTCTCCCATTGGATAGTACTCCTTCTAAATCAGCCCACTCCCACTCAGCTTCATCATCAATTTCATCATTTGTTAATTCTCCTTCTTGCTCTAAATAGGCCATATATTCATATGTCACTGCTTCCCAATTTGCTCCTTCGTGTATTTCAAATTGACCTACAACACTATCATCATAAGGATTGACATCGAACACCTCTGCACATGGTGGAATCCAATAATCATAATCAACGTACACAAAAAATTCAGTATGATCCTCATCTTCCTCACAAGCTCCAAGTCCTGGACCACCTTGCCCCATCATTTCAGGGTTATCACCATTAGCACTATCGTTATTAGTACTGCTATTATTGACCCCCTCTGATTCATCATTATTAATATCACCATCGACTACTTGATTATTAACTAATTCAAAATCGTCATTTTTTTGTGGAGTTGACTCATCATTTTCGTCTAGATCGAGATGAAACTCAATACCATCCTGTGAAATTTCTAGTTCACCATCCCCCACCGGAATTCTAATACATGCCGCCAACACTAACACCACTAAAATAAAACTAAAACTTAGTAAAAAGTTTCTTTTCATTCGATACCCTCCTCGTATAATATGTTTAAGCTTCATTTTTGGCTTATTAAATTCTTAAAAACTGACTTGCATTTATGTCAAATCTCTTGGACGTTTTGTGATGTTCCTAGATAATGGTCTTAAGGATCATTTGGGAC
>Ga0209487_1004760_pt1 | contig 10320 bp, 6 predicted proteins | sample Poulit2012_FD_187524 | JGI IMG/M metagenome (GOLD analysis project Ga0209487, IMG submission 187524) | Agricultural soil microbial communities from Georgia to study Nitrogen management - Poultry litter 2012 (SPAdes) (version 2) | ecosystem: Environmental > Terrestrial > Soil > Agricultural land... | reverse complement strand
CCGCCGGAGTCGGCGTAGCGCTCGGCGTCGCGGCCCTCCTCGTAGGCGGCGAGGAAGCCGCGGAAGGTGATGACGGTGCCGGAGGCGCTGAAGTCGGCCTGCCGGGTGCCGTCGGCGAGCTCGGCCTCCGCGCGCAGCCGCACGGTGGCCGTCGAGCCGCGGGCGTCGGCCATCTGGGAGGCGACGGTCCGCTTCCAGATGAGCTCGTAGAGCTTGAACTGGGCGCCCGTCAGCTGCCCGGCCACCTGGGCGGGCGTGCGGAAGGAGTCACCCGCGGGCCGGATCGCCTCGTGCGCCTCCTGCGCGCCCTTGGACTTCTGCGCGTAGAACCGCGGCTTGGCCGGGACGTAGTCCGCGCCGTACAGCTCGGTGGCCTGCCCGCGCGCCGCGGCGATCGCCTGCTGCGACAGCGCCGGCGAGTCGGTCCGCATGTAGGTGATGAAGCCGTTCTCGTAGAGGCCCTGCGCGGTGCGCATCGTCTCCCGGGCGCTCATCCGGAGCTTGCGGCTGGCCTCCTGCTGCAGGGTGGAGGTGGTGAAGGGCGCGGCCGGGCGGCGGGTGTAGGGCTTGGTCTCCATGGAGACCACGCGGGCCTGGGCGTCCTCCAGCGCCGTGGCGAGCGCCGTCGCGGTGGCCTCGTCGAGGTGTGCCACCTGCGCCTTGCGCGCGGCGGCGGTGAGCTCGCCGTCGTCGCCGAAGTCGCGGCCGGTGGCGACCTTGGCGCCGTCGAGCGCGACGAGGCGCGCGTCGAACGACTTGCGGCCCTCGCCGTCGTCGGCCGACCCGCCGGTGAAGGTGCCCTTGACGTCCCAGTAGGAGGCGGCGCGGAAGGCCATCCGCTCCCGCTCCCGCTCGACGACCATCCGGGTGGCCACCGACTGCACGCGGCCGGCGGAGATGCGGGGGCGGACCTTGCGCCACAGGAGCGGGGACACCTCGTAGCCGACGAGCCGGTCGAGGATGCGACGCGCCTCCTGCGCGTCGACCAGCCGCTCGTCGAGGTCCCGGGTGTTCTCCAGCGCCCGCTGGATCGCCTCCTTGGTGATCTCGTGGAAGACCATGCGCCGGACGGGGACCTTGGGCTTGAGCTCGTCGAGCAGGTGCCAGGCGATCGCCTCGCCCTCGCGGTCCTCATCGGTGGCGAGGTAGAGCTCGTCGGCGTCCTTGAGGGCGCGCTTGAGCTCGGCCACCTTCTTCTTCTTGTCCGAGTCGACGACGTAGTACGGCTCGAAGTCGCCCTCGACGTCGATCGCGAACTTGCCGTAGGGACCCTTCTTCATCTCCGCGGGCAGCTCGGAGGGTTGAGGAAGGTCACGAATGTGCCCGACGCTCGCCTCGACGTCGAACTCTGGCCCGAGATAGCCGCCGATGGTGCGCGCCTTCGCGGGCGACTCGACGATCACGAGCTTGCGGGAACCGGCCACCGCCTACCTTCCTTCATCCACAGGGGGTGTCGGGGTGACGGTACCTGATGGTTCTTGCGAGTGCGGGGCCTCAGCTCGGTCTGGGGAGGCCCAGCCGGGTGCGCACGCCGGGTGAGAAGTGGACGAGGGCGTCGTCCGCCGACGGCGGCAGCCCGGCCGCCGCGAGGAGCTCGCCGGCGTCGAGGGCGACGGCGCGGGCCGTGTACAGCGGCCAGTCCGGGTGGGCCACCGGGACCTGCCAGATCCGGCCGGCCCGCCGGGTGAAGGCCCACCAGCGGGCGGTGAGGGAGACGGCGAGCGCGTCGGGGTGGTCGAGCAGGGTGCCGACCTCGACGTCGGCGCGCAGGCGCGCGGGCCCGCCCGGGCCGCGGCGGCGGCTGCGGTAGCTGAGGCGCCGGGCGACGGCGGGGCCCCCTGGGTCCGTGACGACGTCGGCGGCGGCCCACCGGTAGGGCAGGCCGAGGGCACGCAGCGCCGCGACGATCCACAGGCGCGGGGTGTCGAGGGAGAAGAACCAGATGCCGCGGGTGCCGTTGGCGTGACGGACGTAGGTGCGGCAGTTCACCTCGGGGAAGAAGGACAGGTGCGGCAGCGGCGGCAGGCCCGCCGGCCGCACGGCGTGCATCCGGAAGGGGGTGATGCCGACCCACGCCAGGCCCTCGGCGGTGTCCACCTCCAGCCCGGACGGCAGGAGTCGCTGGACCACCGCGGGCGGGTAGGACCAGTGGAGGAAGGTCAGGTCGTGCCAGCCCTGGAGGTTGACCGCCCGGAAGCTCGGCGCGCACTCCATGCCCGGAACCTACCCGCGGCACGGCCGGACGGCGCGGGCGGCGCCACCCCTCCCCCAGAGCGGCGTCACCTCGTGGCCGCGACCGCAGGCGATTATCCCGACCGTGCCCGAACCTTCGCCGGCGCTCGGCGGAGTCGCCTGCGGTCGCGGCCCTGGGGCTCGGGGGCGGCGGGCTCAGGGGGTGGCCGGATACAGAAAGCCGTCGAGCAGGAGCTCGCGCACGGCGGGCAGGACCTCGGCGGCGACGGCGTCGGCGGACTGGTCGAGCAGCACCGAGAGCCCGCGGACCACCTGGCCCAGGGTGAGCTCGCCGTCGCAGGCGCCCACCGCACCGGCCACCAGGGTGCCGGGGCGGTAGGTACGGCCGAAGCCGCCGCCCTGCCGCAGCTGCAGGACGCGCGGGTCCTGCTCCCCGGGCCGCAGGTAGCGCTCCTCGGTGACGTCGTCGGCGACGACGAGCCGCTGGGCGGCGAGCGCGTCGTCGTCGTGGGTGGCGAGCCACTCCTGGGCGGCGAGCACGTCCGCGACGTGGCCGCCCAGGGGCCGGTGGACCGGCGCGTCGATGTCCTCCACCCGCCGCCACCGCGCACGCGCCCCGTCCACCGGGCGGCGCAGGGTGACGTAGCCGAAGCCCACCGCCTCGACCCCGCGGGCGGCGAAGTCGTCGAGCCAGGCGGCCAGGGCGGTGTCGAACAGGTCCGTGCCGGGGCGCAGCCCACCGTCCCGCAACCAGGTGTGGGCGTACTCGGCGGGGTCCTGGACCTCGCGCTGCACCACCCAGCCGTCGGTGCCGGCGGCGTCGAGCCAGGACCCGACCCGCTCGCGCCAGTCCTCCCCGCAGTGGTGCTCCCAGTTGCCGAGGAGCTGGGCCAGACCCCCGGGCCGCAGGTGCCCGCCGAGGCCGGAGACCAGCTCGGCCACCAGGGAGTCGCCCGGCATCGCGCCGTCCCGGTACTCCATGACCGGCAGCCCCGCGGCATGCGCGGCGGGCGGGGTGATGACGAAGGGCGGGTTGGACACGACGAGGTCGAAGTCCTCGCCCTCCACCGGCTCCAGCAGGGAGCCCGCGCGCAGGTCGAGGTCCACCCCGGCGAGCGCCGCGTTGAAGGCGGCGAAGGCCAGGGCGCGGCGGGAGACGTCGGTGCCGACCACGTGCCCGGCGTGCCGGGTGGCGTGCAGCGCCTGGACCCCGCAGCCGGTGCCGAGGTCGAGCACCCGGGGGCGGTGGTCGCGCACCGTGATCCGGGCCAGGGTCAGCGAGGCGCCCCCGATCCCCAGGACGTGGTCGGCGCGCAGGCTGCGCCCGGTGGCGAGCTCGCCGAGGTCCGAGGCGACCCACCAGCGGGCCCGCCCGGCGGCGTCCTCGGCCTCGTAGGGGCGCAGGTCGACGACGGCGCGGACGTCGTCCGCCGCACCCTCCCCCGCGGCCACGACGAGCCCGGCGGCGGCGGCCCCGGCCGTCCAGGTGCGCGGCAGGGCGGCGTCCAGCTCGGCCCGGCTCGCCCGGCCCCCGAGGAGGAACAGGCGGGTGAGCACGGCGGTGGGGTCCGGCCCGGTCGCGGCCCGGCGGGCGGGGACGGGCTCGTCGCGGGCGAGGGCGTCCGCGGCGACCGGCCCGAGCATCTCCTCGACGGCGGCCAGGCGGTAGGCGGCGGCAAGGTCCTCGCGGAGGCCGTCGGCGAGGGCAGCGGGAAGATGCGGGGGAGGTGGGCTGGGCATGTGCCGAGGGTACGGGGGTGTCCTGTGTCACAGCCGGGCGCTACCCTCTCGGGACGTGCTCGGGGACCGGGGACCCGACCGCCCACGTCACTGTCGACGCCCTCCCCCGGACGATCTGGGAAGGACCACATGCGCACACGCAGCACACTGCCCACCCTCGCGACGACCGCCCTGGTGCTGGGCCTGGCGGCGGCACCCGCCGCGGCCCAGCCCACCGACCCGGACCAGCTGGAGCTCACCCTGCTGGCCACCACCGACGTGCACGGCCACGTCTATGACTGGGACTACTTCCGCAACCAGCCCTTCCCGTCCGAGGGCGAGGACGCGGACTCCCTCGGCCTCACCCGCGTGGCGACGGCCGTGGAGGAGATCCGCGCCGAGAGGGGCGAGGAGTCGGTGGTCCTCCTCGACAACGGCGACGCGATCCAGGGCACGCCCCTCACCTACTACTACGGCATGGGCCAGGGCCGTCAGGCGGTGCTCGACGACGAGATGACCCACCCGATGGCCGCCGCCTTCAACCAGCTCGACTACGACGTCCAGACCGTCGGCAACCACGAGTACAACTACGGGCTCGACCTCCTCGCCGCCTACGAGGAGGACCTCGACTTCCCGCTGCTCGGCGCGAACGTCATCGACGTCGCGACGGGCGAGCCCTACCACGACCCCTACGTGCTCATCCCCCGGACCATCGACGGCGAGGAGGTGACGATCGGGGTCATCGGCATGGTGACGCCGGGCGTGCGGATCTGGGACAAGCAGCACGTCGAGGGCGTCCTGGAGTTCCAGGACATGGTGACCGCCGCCGAGCGGTGGGTGCCGGAGGTGGACGCGCTCGCCGACGTCGTCGTCATGATCGCCCACACCGGCGACGGGAACGTCACCGACGCGGAGTACGACCGCACCGCCCTGCACGAGGACGTCACGGGCAACATCGCCCGCCAGGTGCCCGGCATCGACGTCATCGTCGCCGGCCACACCCACCAGGACGTCCCCGAGCGGGTCTTCACCAACGTCGACGGCGACCAGGTCCTCATGACCCAGCCGAACTACTGGGCACGGTCCGTCACCGAGACCACGCTCAACCTCGTCCCCGACGGCGAGGACGGCTGGCAGGTCGACTGGTCCGAGGGCAGCGCGCCCACGGCCGTGGCCCACTACGGCACGGAGTACGCGGAGGACGAGGACCTGCGCGAGCTGCTCGCCGAGGAGCACGAGACCACGGTCGACTACGTCAACACCGCCGTCGCGGAGTCGGTGACGGAGCTGCCCGCGAGCACCTCGCGCTACGAGGACACCCCGATCATCGACTTCATCAACCACGTCCAGCAGACGACCGTCGAGGCCGCGCTCAGCGAGGAGGACCGCGCCGGCCGGACGGTGATCTCCCAGGCCTCGCCCTTCTCGCGGACCGCCGTCTTCCCGGAGGGTGAGGTGACGATCCGCGACATCGCGGGCCTGTACATCTACGAGAACACCCTGCTCGCCGTCGTGCTCACCGGTGCGGAGCTGCGCGACTACCTCGAGTACTCGGCCCGGTACTTCAACCAGGTCGAGGAGGGCGCGGAGTTCGACCCGGAGACCGGTACGAACGCCGTCTACGACGACCGCCCCGACGGCGTGCCGGACTACAACTACGACGTCATCTCCGGGCTGGAGTACTACATCGACATCTCCCAGCCGGTCGGTGAGCGGATCACGGGGCTGTCCTACCCCGACGGCACGCCGGTGGGCGACGACGACGAGTTCGTCATGGCGGTGAACAACTACCGGCAGAGCGGCGGTGGGGCCTTCCCGCACGTCGCCGAGGCCGAGGTGGTCTACGACGAGCGGCTGGAGATCCGCCAGCTGCTCATCGAGTGGGCCCAGGAGCGCGAGGTCATCGACCCGGACGACTTCTTCGTCGAGAACTGGTGGCTCATCACCGAGCCGCTGCCCGCACCGGGCCCGACGACGGAGGAGCCCACCGCCGCGCCGACCGCGGCGCCCACGGCGGCACCGACCATGCGGCCGCCCACGACCGGGAGCGGGGACCGGCTGCCCGACACCGGCACCCCCGCCGTCGCGCTGGCCGGCCTGGCGCTGCTCACGGTCGCCGGCGGTGCGGCCCTGCTGAGGCGGCGCCGGCACACCGCGTAGCCACCCGCCGGCGGGCGGCGCCCTCTTCGGGCCGCCGCCCGCCGGTGCACCGCGGCCGCGCGCGGCCGAGTTCCGTACGCTGGAGCCATGAGCACGCCCACGGTCACCGCGCCGCGGCAGACCCTGCGGGCACCGGAGTGGGTCGCCCGGGAGGACGCGCACCGCCGGCGCGCCCGCGAGCTGACCGCCGCCCACCGTGAGCGGCGCGCCCGCGGGGAGCGGCACGCGGTGGAGGACTTCCTCTTCGACTACTACTCCCTGCGTGCCGGCCGGCTGGAGCGCTGGCACCCCGGCGGGCACGTCGCGCTCGACGCCGGGGCCGACCCGGCCGCCGCCGAGCGCCTCGACGAGCGCGCGGGCTGGCGCTGGCACCGTCGCCTGGCGGACGGGACGGTGACGGCGGACCTCGCCGGGTTCGTCGCGGACCGCCGGCCGGCCCTGGAGCGCCTGCTCACGGTGCTGCGGGCCACGGCCTCCCGGCCTGCCCACCTCGGCTGCCTCGGGCTGCACGAGTGGGCCATGGTCTACCGCCAGCCCGAGGAGGAACGCCGTCACGGGCTGCCGCTGCGGCTCGGTGCGGCGGGGACGGACGCGGTGGTCGAGTCCCACCCCGTGCGCTGCTCGCACTTCGACGCCTTCCGCTTCTTCACCCGCGCCGCCCGCCCGGTCAACCGCCTGCAGCCGAGCCGGGAGAACCAGCCGGAGCTCGAGCAGCCGGGGTGCCTGCACGCGAACATGGACCTGCTCCGGGCGGCGCTCACGCTCGGCCCGGCCTGCCCCGGCGACCTCCTGCTCGACGCCTTCGAGCTGGCCCGGGACATCCGCGTACTCGACATGCGGGCCTCGCCCTACGACCTCACCGCGCTCGGCCACCGGCCGGTCCGCATCGAGACGGCCGAGGGCCGCGCGGAGTACGTCGCCGCACAGCGGGCGTTCAGCGAGCGCGCCCGTCCGCTGCGGGACCGGCTCGTGGGCGTCGCCGAGGGGCTGGGGCTGTGAGCGCCCGGGCGGTGCGGGCGGCGGCGGTGCTCGCCGTCGTCGTCCTCGGCGCCTGCGGGACCAGCCCGGGCGACGGCGGGGACGGACCGGCCACGCCGGCACCGTCGCCCTCCTCGCTGGAGCTGCCCACCACGCCGCCGCCCACCGGCAGGACCGCGTCACCGGGGACGGTCCAGGCCCCGGGCGTGGACGGGGCCGTCGCCGACCTCGCCGAGCACCTCGGCGTCCCCGCCGACGCCGTCACGGTGGTGAGCCTGGAGGAGGTCACCTGGCCCGACGGCTCGCTCGGCTGCCCGCAGCCGGGGATGAGCTACACCCAGGCGCTGGTGCCGGGCCAACGGCTCGTGCTGGCGGCCGAGGGCCGCGAGTTCTCCTACCACGCCGGCCGGGAGCCGGAGTTCCGGCGCTGCGACCGCCCGCAGCCGCCGGCGTCCACCACCTCACCCCAGACATCGTCCCCCCGGACATCGTGAAGGGTCCGTCAGCGAATTTCTGACGAACCCTTCACGACGTGCTCCTGCGGGGCCGGCGGCCGCGGCCGGACCTAGCGGGTGCCGGCGCGGACCTCGGCGCGGGCCTCGTTCTCCTGGTCGACCTTCGCGGCCCGCATCCGGGAGGCGATGACCGCACCGAAGGCGATGGCGGCCGCGACCGAGGCCAGCCCGATGCGCAGGACGTGGTTGGCGTCCGCGGGCACGCTCATCTGGACCACCGCCGGTGCGATGAGGAGCGCGACGAGGTTCATCACCTTGATGAGCGGGTTGATGGCCGGGCCGGCGGTGTCCTTGAAGGGGTCGCCGACCGTGTCACCGATGACGACGGCGGAGTGCGCCTCGGAGCCCTTGCCGCCGTACTTGCCGTCCTCGACGATCTTCTTCGCGTTGTCCCACGTACCGCCCGCGTTGGCGAGGAACACCGCCATGAGCACGCCTGCCGCGATCGCGCCGCCGAGGAAGCCGGCAAGCGGGCCGACGCCCAGGCCGAAGCCGACGGCGATGGGCGCGAAGGCGGCGAGCAGGCCGGGGGTGGCGAGCTCGCGCAGCGAGTCGCGCGTGCAGATGTCCACCACGCGGCCGTACTCGGGCCGCACCTCGCCGGTCATGATGCCCGGGTGCTCCCGGAACTGGCGACGCACCTCGAAGACGATCGCCCCGGCCGCCCGGGTCACGGCGTCGATCGCCAGCCCGGAGAAGAGGAAGACCGTGGCGGCGCCGAGGATCACGCCGACGAGCGTGACCGGCGAGATGATGTCGTAGGCGAGCATGGAGCTGATGACCCCGCTGCCGACGTTCTCGATGGTCTCCAGCGACGTGGCCACGGCGTCGGCGTAGGAGCCGAAGAGCGCGGTGGCGGCGAGGACGGCGGTGGCGATCGCGATGCCCTTGGTGATCGCCTTGGTGGTGTTCCCGGCGGCGTCGAGGTCGGTGAGGATCTGGGCGCCCTCCTCGCCGACCTCGCCGGACATCTCGGCGATGCCCTGGGCGTTGTCGGAGACCGGCCCGAAGGTGTCCATCGCGACGATGATCCCGACCGTGGTGAGCAGGCCGCAGCCGGCGAGCGCGACGAGGAAGAGCGCCAGCCACACCGAGCCGCCCGCGAGGAGGAAGACCCCGCAGATCGCGGCGGCGATGATGCCGGCGGTGTACACGGCCGACTCGAAGCCGACCCCGATGCCGGACAGGACGACGGTCGCGGCCCCGGTGCGCGAGGTGCTGGCCACGTGCAGCGTGGGCTTGGAGGTGGTGCCGGTGAAGTAGCCGGTCAGCCACAGGATGATGCCGGCCAGCACGACGCCGATCGCGACGGCGGCGGCGACGATGACCCGCGGGTCGCCGGCGTGGTCGGCGAGGTCCGCGCTCACCCCGGCGATCGCGCCGAAGGTGGAGGGCAGGTAGAGGAAGGCCGCGACCGCCGCGAGGAGCACCCCGGCGAGCGCGGAGATGTAGAAGCCGCGGTAGATGGTGGTGAGCGCGTTCTCCCGGCCGCGCACGCGGGTGATCGCCACACCGAGGACGGCGACGACGGCGCCGATGGCGGCGACGATGAGCGGGAAGATCATGCCCTGCTCGCCGAAGGCCGCCTTGCCGAGGATGAGCGAGGCCACGAGCGTGACGGCGTAGGACTCGAAGAGGTCGGCCGCCATGCCGGCGCAGTCACCGACGTTGTCACCCACGTTGTCGGCGATGGTGGCGGCGTTGCGCGGGTCGTCCTCGGGGATGCCCTGCTCGACCTTGCCGACGAGGTCGGCGCCGACGTCGGCGGCCTTGGTGAAGATGCCGCCGCCGACGCGCATGAACATCGCGAGCAGCGCGGCGCCGAAGCCGAAGCCCTCGAGGACGGCCGGGGCGTCGCCCTGGAAGATGAGGACGACGCCGGCCGCGCCGAGCAGCCCGAGCCCGACGACGGACATGCCCACCACACCGCCGGTGCGGAAGGCGATGCGCGCCCCCTCCTTGCGTCCGTCGGCGTGCTGCGCGGAGGCCGCCACCCGCAGGTTGGCGCGCACGGCCAGCCACATGCCGAGGTAGCCGATGGCGGCGGAGAAGCCGGCCCCGAAGATGAAGGCGATGGCCCGGCCCACCTTGATGCCGCCGTCGCCGGGAAGCAGGAAGAGCAAGGCGAAGACGACGACGACGAACAGCGCGAGGGTCCGGAACTGCCGGTTGAGGTAGGCGCGGGCCCCCTCCTGGATCGCCTGGGCGATCTCCCGCATCCGTACCGACCCCTCGTCGGCGGCCAGGACCTGACGTCGCAGTATCAGCGCGATGACCAGCGCGATGACGGCGACCCCCGCGATCGTCGCGGCGATGGCCATACTTGTTCCACTCAGCTCGAGCATCCGCCCTCCTCGGCAGTGCCCACCGCGCGCCCACAGCGATGTGGCGCTCGGTGGTGTTCGTTACGGCGCGTGGCCGCTCAGTGTCGAACGGAGTCTACGCATGCCGGCGGCTCAAACCGAGTGCTCTGGACCTGCGGAACGCCAAGTCCCGCCTCCGGGACGATGGCGTCTCATCCTCTCGGGCCAGGTCCGTGGCCCGGTCGGCCCGTCCCGTCGGCGATGATGGAGGGGTGACCGAGCTCCTCGCCCTCCTGCAGCGGCTGGGCGGTGACGACGGCCGGCTGCTGCACGTGGAGCGCGTCCCGGCGCGCCCCGGCCGCACGGCGCCGTGGCCGGGATGGGCGGACCCGGAGCTGGTCGCGGGTTACGGGCGGCTCGGGGTCGAGGCGCCCTGGGAGCACCAGGTGGAC
>Ga0209487_1004759_pt1 | contig 10322 bp, 8 predicted proteins | sample Poulit2012_FD_187524 | JGI IMG/M metagenome (GOLD analysis project Ga0209487, IMG submission 187524) | Agricultural soil microbial communities from Georgia to study Nitrogen management - Poultry litter 2012 (SPAdes) (version 2) | ecosystem: Environmental > Terrestrial > Soil > Agricultural land... | reverse complement strand
AAAAGTTTAAATTTACTACCGAACGTGCTTGCTAAGCAAGAAGCTAAAGAAAATAATTGTTATGAAGCAATATTACACAAAGATGGCGTCGTCACTGAATGCAGTTCTTCGAATGTGTATCTAGTTAAGGATGGAAAAATATACACCCATCCATCTTCAAAAAACATTTTGCATGGTTGCGTCAGAATGCGTATAGAGCAATTTGCAAAGGATTTAAACATACCATTTATCGAAGAACCATTTACAATAGGTGGTATTGAGGATGCCGATGAATTATTTTTATCGAGCAGCACTTCAGAAGTATTACCAATCGTCACTGTTGATGATTTAACAATCAATGGCGGCACACCTGGACCAATCACAAAAAAGCTACAAGAAACATACGAAAAAGATGCTCAAATAACAGGTGCTGAACCTGCAACAAGTAAATAACCTTAGCAAAAAGCAACCTAGCATGTGCAGGTTGCTTTTTTGTTTTAATTTTAAAATTTCACCCCATTCTATTGCTTCGTGACTCGAATTAGTTTAAAATTAATAAAACTAATTATTTTTTACGAATATGCTAACATTAATTATCAGAATTTTAACAATGATGACTACACTGGAGGTTATTTAGATGACAAAAGAAAAAAGAGCACTAACGACAGATGACTTTACTAACATAGCTGTTTATAGCGATCCTCAAGTTTCACCAAACGGAAGTACATACGCATTTGTTTCAACAACAGTTAATGAAGAAAAGGAATATATCTCACATTTATATTTACAATCTCTTCAAGAGAAAACTCTGACTCAATGGACGTTTGGTAATGAGAAAAATAGCCATCCACGTTTTTCACCTGATGGATCACAACTTGTGTTTCAATCAAATCGAAGTGGCACACCCCAGCTATGGTTAATGAACATTAATGGTGGTGAAGCTAAACAGCTGACAACATTTAAACATGGAGCTACCAATCCTGTTTGGACAAATGACGGGACAAAAATTATCTTCACCTCAATGCTAGATAATGACGATGATGTCAAAACACAAGCCGAACTTACCAAAGAAGAAAAGGAAAAGTTACGCGAAGAAAAAGAAAAACAGCCGCTCATCGTGAATGAGCTAAAGTACAAGTCTGATGCTCAAGGTTTTCATGATGAAAAACGAAGTCAACTTATCATGTATGATTTAGAAAATGACACATTAACTCAATTAACTAAAGGCCAAGCCCATCATAGTTTCCAAGATATCTCACCTGATGACAAGTATATTTTATTTTTTGCCAACTTAAATGAAGAAGCAGACTATGAACTAACGAACGATTTATACTTTCTTAATACCTCGACATTAGAGATCGAGCAGCTCACGAACGGAAATGGTGGTTACCAAAGTGCACACTTTTCGCCTAGTGGAGATAAAATTGCCTGCTTGGGACATGAGTATGAATTTAGTGGTGCAACCCTTAATGAGCTATATATTTTTAATGTTCAAAGCAAGGAAAGAACATGCTTGAGTAGCAATTGGGATTTTCAACTTGGTGACGCCATGATTGGTGATATGCGTCTGGGGACGTCTGAAACGGGACCTGTTTGGTCGAAGGATGAAAAATATCTCTATTTTATAGGAACTGATTCAGGTGCGACTGGTTTATACCAAGTTGATTTAGATGGAGAATTAACTGCCCTTTATAGAGAAGATACTCATGTATTCGGTTTTTCCTATGATAAATCAAAAAATGCTTTTATTTTAGGTATGAGCACTCCAACTAATCCTTGTGATTTTTATCTTCTTGAGAATGAATCAAAGTTAACTAGATTAACAGAAGCAAATCAATCCTTTTTAGATGAAGTCGCCTTAAGCACACCTGAACCGCTAATTGTAACAGCCGAAGATGGCTGGGAAGTTCAAGGTTGGTTATTAAAACCATATGGATTTGAGGAAGGTAAAAAATACCCATTTGTTCTGGAAGTTCATGGTGGACCACACGCGATGTATGGTCAAACCTTTTTCCATGAATTACAATTACTTGCAGCTAAAGGATACGTGGTTTTATACACCAATCCACGTGGCAGCCACGGATACGGACAAAAGTTTGTCGATGCCGTTAGAGCGGATTATGGTGGAAAAGATTATACGGATCTCATGAGTGCAGTTGACTATGTGATAAAGCAATATAGCTTTATTGATGAAACACGACTAGGTGTTACTGGTGGAAGTTATGGTGGTTTTATGACTAACTGGATTGTCGGTCATACAGATCGCTTTAAAGCAGCCGTAACACAACGCTCAATTTGTAACTGGCTAAGTTTTTATGGTGTTAGTGACATTGGTTATTTCTTTACCAAATGGGAATTAGGACATCATTTGCTTGAAGATCCGAAGAAACTATGGGAATTCTCCCCATTAAAGTATGTTGAAAACGTAAAAACACCTTTACTTATTTTACACGGCGAGCTTGATTTCCGCTGTCCAATCGAGCAAGGTGAACAACTCTTTATTGCTTTAAAACATTTACGTAAAAACGTAGAGTTTGTCCGCTTCCCGGGTGCAAATCATGAATTAAGCAGGAGTGGCCATCCTGACATGAGAATCGAGCGACTCAATCATATAGTGCGTTGGTTTGAAAAACATTTATAAAAACAGAAAAGGCTGTCAGGACGCCCGAGTTCTACCAGCCTTTTTATTGTTGACTATTAGATGTGAAAAAACTATATGCAGAGCTGAGCTAAAAGTGAAGCAAATTGAGATGAAAGACAAGTTGGAGCATTTCCTGTGAAATATGTCCTTCATAAGCACAATGTAGGACAATTACTCCTGCAACGAAACGTTCGTCATAGACGTATCGTTCGATAATTATCCGGAATAGAAATTCCAAAAACAGCAACCCCTCAATTAACCTGAGACGTTGCTATTTTTCAAAATGATTCAAGATGATCTATCAATCTATATATCTATCCAAGAAATTGTTTAGATGTTTAATATATTTATCACGTGCTATTACAATTCCCTCACCATGTCCTGCTCCCTCAAAAGTAACAAGTTCTTTATCGCTATGCGTATTTTCATAGAGTTCATGAGCTAATTCTGTAGGTACAAAAGTATCTGCTTCACCATGTAAATAAAGTATCGGAATATCCGTTTTTTTCACTTGTTCAAGTGCTGAAGCTTCTTTCAAAGAATAGCCTGCTTTTATTTTAGTTACAACACTTGTGCTGTTCAACACAGGAAAAGAAGGGAGCTTAAACATACGTTTCATTTGATATGCAAACAAATCATGAACATCTGTATATGGACTATCTGCAACAACAACTTTAACATTATCAGGAAGGTCTTCCCCGCTTGTCATGAGAACCGTTGCAGCTCCCATGGAAAGACCATGAAGTACAATTTCAGTATCAGGGCCTAACTTATCGACTAACAGATTAACCCAGTCCACATAATCAAGACGATCATGCCAACCGAAACCAATATAGTCCCCTTCACTTTCGCCATGTCCTCGTGCATCAGCGGTGAACACATTGTAACCTAAATCCTCATAATAATGTTGCCCGAATAAAGACATGTCGCTAGCCCTTCCAAGGTAACCATGAGCGAACACAACTAATTTATTTGTTGGTTCCTTAGCCTTTAAAAAGTATCCTTTTAAATTTAAACCATCATACGACGTCATGTTGAGTTCTTCAAATTGTTGTTCATCATTCCACTGACGCCAGTCGCCGTCTAAGAAAACGTCCATGGCTTCAGCGGACACTTCTAAATCCGAATTACCTTGTAAGAAGTCTTTTGGTCCACGATCAATTGCTAAATTATAAAAATAAAAACTAGCAATAATGTCTATAATTAAAAGAATAGCAACAAAGCCTACCCCTATCTTTAACCATTTCTTATTTTTCAGTTTAATCACTTCCTTGTATACTTACCTATCTTTATTATACAAGAAAAAAGGGAGTCAGTCTTATGAATTTAATGGTATTACTTGAAAATAAGACCTATCCCTTTAAAAATTCACATTAACCACCTGAATATTTATTAATGAAAGACGCCAGACTTCTGAGATTTTTCAACGAGTTTATTCGTATGTTTATTAATTGGTTTCTTTAAGAGTGTGCCAAAGATTATCGCGATTAAGCCAAAGAAAGCAAGGACTATTAAATCAAATATCACGTTATTCCAAACAATACCGCCAACCGCTTCTCTCATAATATCAACGGCATAAGTAAATGGAAGAAATGGACTGATTGTTTGGAAAAACTTCGGCAAGAGGACGACTGGATACGTTCCACCTGATCCGGCAATTTGCAAGACAAGCATAACGATTGCCAGTGCCTTTCCAACATCCCCAAATATAGAAACAAAAGTGTAAATAATTGTAATAAACACTAAACTGCAAAATAGTCCAAATATAACAAACCACCCCGGATTCGCCATTTGTACGTTGAGTAAAAAGATATCCCCAGTTGTAACAATAGTGGTTTGAAGAATCCCTATAAATGCAAATGTGAATAATTTTCCAAAGTAAACGGCTTGTGAACTAAATTGTTCAGGTTCCGGACGATGGACATCTGTAGATAATAAGGATATTAAGAGCAATCCTCCAACCCATAAAGACAGTACCGTATAAAAAGGTGTCATGCCTGAACCGTAATTTTCAATTGGAAAAAGTGAATGCTCATCTAGTTTGACAGGTTCAGCAAAAAATCCTCTTTCTGTTTCCGGGTCATTCAATAATAAATCAATAATCTCATTAATATCGGCTTCATCTTTAATATCCCTAATTTTATTCGCTAATTCATTAACCTTATCGTTTACATAAGGATACTCTGCCAAAACATCTTCAAGCAGGCCTTTTCCATCGTTTAAACTTCCATCTGTTCGTTTGAGTAGTTTCTCTACTTCTGGAATGGTTGATTGAATATCGACTAAAATACCCCGCCCCTCTGACAAAGTATTTTTAGCATTGGTTAACTCTTTTAGCACAGTCGGCTCAATCGATTCGTTATATTCTTTGACAAGCTTATCAAGCCCTGTGCCAGCATTTTCGGAAATGTCCTTGATGTTGGCAAATATTTCATCAACTTCACCTTTTTTCTCATCGATGAACTGATCAAGTTGTTCCGTATTTTCCCTACCTTCATTCAAAACATCTTGAATGTGCTGTACTTTATCGATAGCCTCGCCTACCCGATCCATTTGATCTTGATCAGGTTCCTCTGCATTTGCCATTTGTTCTAATATCCCTTCAAGCGCTGTTTCCACATTACTTAAAAATTCGGTAGATTCGTCAACTTTTTCCTCTAGTCTTTCTTTTAACGCTCGCCCTTCATCAAAGTTAATGTCAGTCGAGTCAACATCATTCAACAACGCATTAAAGTTCGTAACCGTCTCCTGAGCCTTAGCTAAATCTTCTTTGATTTTTGGCCCCATTTCATTAATCTGTTGTTCAGCTTTATCTAAAAACTCACTCGTCTCATCAATTGTTGTCAACCCATTACCGATAACATCTTGAGCTTTAGGTATTTCTTTTTGCGCTTTTGAAACGATACCACTAGCTTCATTTGCGTCTGATAGTGTTCCCTTCAATGTTTTATGAATCTCAGGCAATTTTTTCTCAATTGTAAATATATAATCCTCAAACTGTTCGATATCTGGTAGGTCGGCTTCTAGTTCAAGTCCTATATTATTAAATATTTCAAAAATAACTCCATTGACCGTTGATATAAATTCACTACTGACGTCCTCAACAATAACACTCGCCCCTTTTTCGGTAATTTTCGGAGCGATGGCATTTAATTTTTCATTCACATAGTACTCGACATGTGCTTTTTCAGGACTAGCGTTTATCACCGTGCCAAGATTCTTTGAAAAATCTTTAGGTATGACAATGGCAGCAAAATAATCCCCTTTTTCTAATTTATCCATGGCTAAATCTTTACTGTCAAAGTGCCACTCCATCGAATCATTTTCTTTTAAGGTATCAACCAGTGTATCTCCTACATTAATATCCTCATCCAAAACGGTTTCGCCAACGTCTTCATTCACTACTCCTATAGGAATTTGATCTGTTTGTCCATAAGGATCCCAAGAAGCTTTTATGTTTAACCAAGCGTAGAGAGAAGGCAATAAAATCAATCCACCGATAATTATTGCCGCTACCCAGTTTATTCCTATGTTTTTGATATCTTTTGAAAATATGTTCCAACTATTTTTCATAACTAACATCCATTCCATTTTATAAATTCTTATAAATTAACTAAATGAATTACCATTCACTATCTATAGTTAGTATATAATCATAGCAAAATAATTTATTACTCTCAATTACAAAGACTGCACTATTTAGTATGTACCTCTCTTCCCTTATTAACTAACCTTTCTAAGACTTTTTAATTAAATATAAAAAAACTCTAGACCACCCAGCCCAGAGTTAGTAGGTTAAACTTATTTATATACATACCGCTCTTATAGTCTTTGTTTTAAATTTTGATCTAAACCATTTGTTCTAATCTTTTTGAACATAAATTTACTTCTGGTCATATTGAACCATTTTCTGTAAATTTGGACATTCGACACTTTTCTTGTAGTATAATGTAGTGGACAGGAAATGTGAGGTCAAAAAGACTTAAACTTATCTAAAAAACGGTGGCTTCAAATTACCCAAGAAAGGGGTTGAAGCATATGATACCAATTGAAAAGACGATTGAATTAATGATTGCGTTCTCGACATTGGTATTGTTGATCGTCACTAGCCGTGAAAAAAAGTAACCATCCCTGTCATACAAATAATGAACAGGGATAATTACCTTTTTCACTCTCAATGAAGTCGCCTGCCTTGCACGACTGTCTGAGTCGCAAGCGGCCACTTGCGACTCCTCTGTTATTGTATTATAAACTACAACTAAATTCAACTTCATTTTGTTAATATTCGGCCTATTTCAAGCGAAAATAGCTTACCCCATTACATTCGTGAGATTTCTTACAATTCGGTTACAATAAATTCACTCAATAAAACGTTTATTCTTTTGAATGAAATCACTAAGTCCTTCACTGCACACATAAAAAATTATGTAGTTTAACATTCAAAATGCATCTATCGAATTTTACACCCACCATCATATATATTGATGTTTTTTAATAAAATGACTAAAAAATTATTTTAAACTAATTTTTTCTAAAGCCATTCCAAAAACTCAATTCGATTCCCAAAACAATCATAAATATAAAAACGATTAGCTCCTGGTAGACGAGCATCAACAGTAACATCGATCTCGTTATCCAATAACTCTTGGCGAAATGCTTCAATATTTTCCACTTCAATCGCGGGATGAGCCTTTCTTGCCGGCATAAATGTTTCTTCAATGCCAATATGGATATGAACATTTCCTGCTTTAAACCAAACGCCACCATTTTGTTTTAAGCTGTCTGGTTTCTCCACTTCTTCAAAACCTAATATACCTTTATAAAACTTTCTCGCTTTTTCTTCCCCACCAATGGGGGCGGCTAATTGTATATGATCAATGACTTTGATTTTATATTCCACTCTATCCCTCCTAAAATTAGCTTACATTATGATTCCATAAAATTAAAATACATTATACAAATCAATGTTGATTACTGTGAGTTATAGGTTGAATTTATGATGAAAGCCAAAAACCCAGTCTAATATTAGACTGGGTTTGTTAAATTCATATTATTAGATAGTAGCCACAATTGCCGTATCAGGAATAAAAAGTTTTAAACCACCACTTCTACAAAGTGGGTGTCTGCAGAAACCTTCCTGTCTTCCATACTACAGACGGCACGACATTCCAGTTTCGATATAAAACTCCCTATTAACTAATTAGAGGTTAAAACTTAATAAAATACGAGCATCGCAGCTTCTATAATTATATTACTACGATTGCTGATAAATTTCAATGGATATATCTGCCTATTTTTAGTATAGATGCTGATAAATCTCGTTGAGTTGCTTTTCACGTATTTCATCATAGGCATTCCGAGCATAATTCATTTCTTTTTTCAAAATATAATTTAAATAAGCAACATCTTCCTCACTCAAATCATTAATAAATTCTTCTTTATCATAGTAATCTTCACTGTTTAATTTATTGTAAATATGCTGCCCGGTTTTATTGTCTTCTGTATAATTCGCAATCGATTCTTTCAAATAAAGAAGTGTATTCATCAAATAACCTTCTTTCTTTATCATAATTCAGTTATATTTTAGTGTTTTTCTTCTTAGATCGTTGCTCCAGTTGAGATGTTGGACTTTGATTAACTTCATCTTCACTATATCCTTGAGGATTCACACTTGAGTTCACTTTCTTTTTACTCCAGTTATTCTTTTTTTCACTCATTTTAAACACCTCCATTTAATATTATTTCTTTAAACAAGTCTTTTATCCAAACTGAAATACTATATCCAGTTGCGTTTATCAAAAACTTAAGGCAATATTGGAAATATATCGTTATGAAAATCTTTTTGATAGTAACACGTATAAAAAAGAAATTATCTTTTGAATAACATTTAATACAAAGGGGCTAAAAATGTGAAAAATCTAAGACTAAGCCTTAGCTTGATTTTGCTTTCTTTATTAACGGTTGCATGTCAGTCAGATGAAGTTATCACCTTTTCTGATCAGCATTTTGAAGAAGCTATCAGAACAGAATTAAACCAGCCTGAAGGTGAACTTAAAGAATCAGATGTTAACAACATTACTGAAATGGACTTAGCAGAAGCCGAAATTAAAGATATTTCAGGGATTGAATCTTTTGTTTCTTTAGAAAAAGTCAACTTGGAAAATAATCAAATTGAAGACGTGTCGCCATTACGTGAGTTAAATAATATTGAATACGTTAACTTAATTGGAAACAACCTAGATAAAAAACAACATCAACGGCTCAAGTTCTTATGGGATGATGGAGTAAAAGTGCTTACTATGAAGGAAGCCGATGGTCCGGGTGGTTTTTTATGGAAAGTGAAACACGGAGATACTACCGTCTATTTACAAGGAACAATTCATGCAGGACCGAGATTTTTATCCTATGAATGATGAAATAGAAAGTATTTATAAGGAAGCTGATGTGATTGTTCCGGAAATACATCCTAAAGACATGTCCACTCAATCAATGATGACACTCTATAATGAATTAGGTACATACCAAGATGGAACGACGATTGAAGACCATATTCCCGCTGATTTATATGATGACGTATCAGCTTTTTTAAATGATCATGGTTTGCCAAGTGAATTGGAGTCTTATAAACCTTGGCTGTTATCTAATCTTATTAGTTCCTTTATTATGCAGGAAGCAGGATATACCTATGGCGTTGATGACTACTTTTTATCGAGAGCTCAAGATGATGATAAAGAGATAAAAGCTTTAGAAACTGCTGAAGAACAGCTTGCTATTTTCGCCGATACTTCTGATGATTTTCAAGTTGAGCTTTTAAAATCCTCTATTGAAGAAATGGATCATTATGAAGAGGACATGTTAGAAATGTTTTCTTTATACACAGATGGAGATTTAGAGAAGATGCTTGAATATACAACAACAGACAATGATAGTGAAATGAGTAAGGAAGAACAAGCATTTATGAACGCCTTGAATGATGAACGTAATGACAATATGAGTGATCAAATTATTGACTATCTAGATTCAAAAGAAGATACAACATATTTGGTGATTGTAGGATCACTACATCTAATTGAAAAACCTAGCATCATTTCAATTTTAGAAGATGAAGGTTATGATGTTAAACATATCCGTTAATATAACATTGCTAAAATAAAAAACCCGAAGCATCTTACTTAGACTCCGGGTTTTTCTTTCATACTAATTTTGGCTTTCATATTGTTCTCTTAATGATCGCTTCAGTATTTTTCCACTTGGATTCTTTGGTAGATCTTCTGTGAAGTAAACATATTTCGGAGCTTTAAAAGACGATAATTGACTCTTACAAAAGTCAATAACCTTTTCTTCTGTGATCTTTGCATTATCTTTTACTACAATAATGGCCGCAATTGCTTCAATCCAGTAAGCGTCTGGTATACTAATGACCGCAACTTCAGCAATCCCATCCATTTCATAAATTGTCTCTTCAACTTCTCGACTGGAAACATTAACACCGCCTGTATTAATCATATCTTTTTTCCGGTCGACAATCGTCACATAACCCTCGTCATCCATCGTCCCTAAATCACCACTATGAAACCAACCATCCTTAAAGGCTTCTGCTGTTTTTTCGGGATCATATAAATAACCTTTCATGGCGTGTGGGGTACGGTGAACAATCTCGCCGATTTCACCACGGTCAACTTCATCCCCATCCTCATCAACT
>Ga0209487_1004756_pt1 | contig 10326 bp, 10 predicted proteins | sample Poulit2012_FD_187524 | JGI IMG/M metagenome (GOLD analysis project Ga0209487, IMG submission 187524) | Agricultural soil microbial communities from Georgia to study Nitrogen management - Poultry litter 2012 (SPAdes) (version 2) | ecosystem: Environmental > Terrestrial > Soil > Agricultural land... | reverse complement strand
GTTTCTTCTTTTTGTTTGGCTAAACCAAGTAGATAGGCAAGGGTCAATCCGATTAAAAATGCTCCTGCACTTGACAGTATAGCAACTCCATTTGTAGGCCATCCTGGAAAGATGACAGAAAGCGAACCAATCACAAAGCCGATAATCATAGCGTAAGTGGCCACAGGATATTGCTTCAAAAAATAACTGATGACTTTACTCATAACCACAACCCCTAAGCCAATACCGATTGCTGTGACAATTAAAATATCAATTTGCAGTACGGTCACTGCTCGAATAATTGTTCCATAGGCACCGATTAAGAGTAACATCAATGATCCACTAATCCCAGGAAGAATCATGGAAGAACTAGCGATAAAACCAGCAAATAATAAAAACAAGTATGTTCCAGGAGTCATTTCTGTAATGATCGTTGCCTCCGCAGGACTGAAAAACTTCAAGCTAGCTGCTATGATGACACTAAAAATCAGCAGAAAGACATATTTTCCATTAATGGTTTGCTTTAAACCAGATTGTTTCAATAATAAAGGTAGCGATCCTATAATTAGCCCAATAAAGGCAAATTGAATCTGCTGAGGATATTGTTCAAATAACCAATCAATAACGTTGGCAAACAAAAATGTTGCAACCACTAAACCTGCGCCAACTGATAATAAAAATGGCAACTGCTCCTTCCACTTCTTGCTAAATAAATGATTGATCGCAAATATTAGTCGGTCATAGATACCTAATAATAAAGCAATCGTTCCACCACTTACGCCAGGTAATACATTCGATACCCCAATGACCAAGCCTTTTAAAAAATTACTCCATACCATTTACTCGTTCCCCTTTTTACTTTTTAAAACATCGTTGTTTTTTATCTGTTATTCATAAAAGTCTAACTCAGGCATCCATTGTGACATATGTGCTTTAATTTCTTGATAATGGCCGTTTGCGCCTGGGAGTTGCTCGTCAGTGACATCTTTTAGTGGAAATACTTTAAATCCACTTGGAATATCAACATAAGTTGGCAAAAACCTTGGATTATCAAGTGCAATCGTTTCTGAAGACGATCTGACTTCCTTTTTAATTGTTAATTCAACAATACCGCCTATCTGACGATAAAGCTGATCTTGTCCAGATAAAAAATTCCCTAATGAATAAATAACAAAAGCTTCATGTCCTGAATCTGATTTCACCCATTCTGTTGGTTGAAGCACATGCGGATGATGGCCAAAGACAATATCAACGCCTAAATCAACCACGTACTGAACGAGTTCTTCTTGGAACATGTTTGGTAGTCGAATGTATTCATCACCAAAATGCAAATGCATGACAACAACATCAGAGATTGCTTTAGCTTGTTCTACATCTCGTGCCATTTGTTCTTGATCAATCAAATTGATTAAATAATCTTTCCCATCTGGGATGGGTATTCCATTTGTTCCATAACTATAGCCCAAGAATGAGACGGCAATATTATTTTTTTCAATCACTCGAATCTCTTCTCTGTCTGCTTCATCGCGATAAGACCCTGTGTACAAAACACCTAATTCATCCCAATAATCAAGTCCAGAAAGAACAACTGCTTCCCCACGATCAAGAGTGTGGTTAGTCGCAAGGTTCACAATATCAATGCCGACTTCCTTTACCATATCCCCTACTTCATGGGGACTATTAAATCGTGGATAAGTCGAGAGACCGAACGCTTCCCCACCAATCATCGTCTCCTGATTGGCAGTTGTGATGTCAGGTGCTTCTAAATACTCTTTTACCTCCTCGACCATCGGCATAAAATCAAAACCCGTATCAGTGCGTGCATAGTCGTATACTCTACCATGTATTAACAAATCACCGATTGCAGCGATAGTGAGTTCAGATATTTCTGGTAACCAATCCACTCGTTCTTTTTCTAAATGAGTCACTTCTTTATTTTCAACATTACGAACTTGATATTCTTCATCACTAATTGATAGACAACTTGATAAGAGAATGGCTATAATTAAATAAAGACTTATTTTTCGAAACTTAGCCAATAAAATCAACCCCTAATTCTAATTATGATTCTTTTTATGTAGAAAGATCCTTTCTAAATATGAATAAGATAAGTATAATCATAGTACTATAATTTATTTTATTAAGCTAGCAGGATAAAAAGGTGGTGTAAGTGTGATTACAAACAGATTGATGCGAGCGATTAGCTTTGCGACGGTGAAGCATGATGGCCAAAAAAGAAAAGTGGATAAAGAACCGTTTATCGCCCATCCTTATCGTGTCGCTATGTTATTAAAAGATCACAATTGCGATAACGATCTGGTGATAGCTGGTTTATTACATGACGTTGTCGAAGATACTGAAGGGACATTAAAAGAAATAGAGGCTCTTTTTGGTGAAAAAGTGTCTGATCTTGTCAAAGCAGTTACCGAAAAAGATAAAAAACTGAATTGGGAGACTCGTAAAGAACGTAGCATCGCCACTATAAAAAATGCACCATCAAATGTTAAATTAATTGCTTGCGCAGATAAAATTGATAATCTACATTCCATCTTAGATAACCAAATGGTTTATGGGGACTCAATGTGGCATGAGTTTGAACGAGGGAAGACTGACCAACAATGGTATTATAAAAAAATGTATGAAAGCATTACCTATGGTATCGATCAAATTAAACGTCACTCCTTGATCGTTTTGTATAAAACGCTCTTAGATGACTTTTTAGAACAGTAGTACATCTGCTCAAATTAAGACACAACTTTTTTAAAAATAAAGTTGTGTCTTTTTTAATTCAATTTTTGAGGAATTTAACGTATAAGGGATGTTACGTGACTATTCTTTGGAATGAATAACTTATTTACTTGAGAGGATAGGAGATCAAAAATAATCCAATTTAAACGCCCTTTTCATGGTTTGATATCTCATTTAACTATTCGTTATGATGGAGTATGTGCAAGTCAGACCTAATTTTTAGGTTTGAAAGTAATCAATGGTGGTATAAAAAAATATAAGCTGCCAGATATGGGGACAGGGAGACTTGTCATCCAAATATTTTAGGAGGGGTATTAATTTTGAGAAATATAGTTAAAGGTTTCTTACTAATTTTAGTATCAGTTGTCCTAGTTGCTTGTGGAAATGGAAACGGTGATGACGTCACTGATGAAAATGGTGACACCACATCAAACGGGCGATTGGCCGAACTACAAGAAGCAGGGACAGTTACTGTTGGATTTGCCAATGAAGCTCCTTATGCATATGAAGAAGATGGTGAACTTAAGGGAGCGGCGGTTGATATAGCCACTGCAGTTTTTGCTGAGTTAGGCGTTGATAATGTTGAAGGTGAATTAGCAGATTTCGGTCAACTTGTTACAGGCGTTCAATCTGGACAGTTTGACGTTGTAACTGCTGGAATGGCAATCACCCCTGAGCGTGGTGAAAACGTCCTCTTTGGTGAGCCAGAGATGATGTATGGTGAAGGGTTAGTTGTTGAAGCAGGCAATCCACATGATCTTTATAGTTATGAAGACATTGCCGCTAATCCTGATGTAACAGTTGTTGTTATGGAAGGCGCTACTGAGATTGAATTCATGAGAGATTCTGGCGTTAGCGATGACCAAATTACAACAGCTGCAGATATTCCTGCCACATTTTCAGCGATTCAAGCAGGTCGCGCGGATGTCACAACTGGAACAGAAATGACAGTTCGAATGGCTCTTGAATCAGCTGATACAGACGATATCGAAATAGTTGAAGATTTTGAACAACCAGATGTAGAAGGTAATCCTAGTTATGGTGCTGCAGCTTTTGCATTAGAAAACGAAGATTTACGTGATGCTTATAATGAAGTTTTAGCTGAGTTAAAGGAAGATGGAACAGTTGCAGAATTACTTGAAGCAAATGGTTTCCACCCAGAAACGAATTTCCCACCTGAGGAAGTAACAGCTGAGAGTGTTATTAGTGGAGAACATTACTAAATTTAAGTTTTGATGTTCATAATAAGGGAAAGATAAACTCCATAGGTCCTGTTTCCTCTGTGGGACAGGACCCTTCTTTTTGGAATATTTTTATCTTTATAAAGGAGTGATTAAAATGAATGATGTGATTAATATTAGTCGTCAGCTCCTTCAAGGGCTGGGCGTGACTGTCACGATTTTGCTCGCAGCGGCAATCTTTTCTTACCTGATGGCTTTTATTGCTGGACTTTCTCGACTTTCAAAAAATACGTTCTTGAGAAAATTTACTGGTTTATATATTGAAATTTTTCGAGGAACATCCTTAATCGTTCAGCTATTTTGGTTCTATTACGCGTTACCGATGTTATTCGGCTTTAATCCGGGTTCAAACTGGATTATTGGAGTAATCGCCATTGGATTAAATTACGGTGCTTACTTATCAGAAGTTGTTCGAAGCTCAATTGTCGCTGTTGCCCCTGGACAAACAGAAGCTGCCACGGCTTTAAACTTGTCAAGTTTTCAACGGATGCGCTTAATTATATTTCCCCAAGCGGTTCGAATGATGTTACCAGAGTTCGCAAATTATACAATCCAAATGTTAAAAGGGACCGCATTGGTGTCATTTATATCTCTAAACGATATTCTTTATTATGGTGATATCATGCGAAGTACAAGTCTATCACTTGCGCCACTTATCTATATGGTTGCGCTTGGATTTTACTTTGTGCTTGCATTACCACTTATTCATCTGTCACGTAAAGCAGAAAACATTGCCAAGAAGGGAGTGGCTAGTTAATGGGTAGTAATTATTGGAGTTGGGAAACATTCGCAGACGCTCTTCCTTTTGTCTTACAAGGGCTAGGCACGCTCGTTTCCGTTACGATCTTAACCTTCTTATTCGCATTAGTTTTTGGATTTGTATGGGTTATTTTAAGGCGGATCAAAAATAAGCAAATCAACTGGATTGTCACATGGGTGATGGAATTTATTCGATCGACCCCGCCTATTGTTCAGTTATTCTTTATTTATTATGCCTGGCCAGTCATGCCTGTCATTGGAGTAACAATGAGTGGTTTTACAAGTGCAGTCATCGGCTTAGGTATCCACTTTAGTACGTATATTGGGGAGATTTACCGCTCGGGAATTGAATCGGTTGATAAAGGACAATGGGAAGCAACGACTGCCTTAAATATTTCAACTTGGGATAAATGGCGAAGAATTATTTTGCCGCAAGCGATCCCACCAACCATCCCGATGCTAGGAAACTATTTTATTATTCTATTTAAGGAAGTACCAATCACATCAACAATTGGTGTGCAGGGGATTCTATTTATGGCCAACACGTATGGTGCACGTAATTTCTCTTTTCTTGAACCAATCACCATTGTTGGATTAATTCTATTAGCTTTAAGCTATCCTTCAGCTATTTTAATTAAAAAGTTAGAAGTTAGAATGAATACACGCTTTGATAAAAACGCACCGATAAAAATTGATAAAGGAGTGACACAACCTTGACAAAACCTATTGTTCGTTATCAAGATGTTCACAAATCATTTGATGATGTTGAAGTATTAAAGGGAATTGATTTAGATATTTCTCCAAGTGAACGGATTGCAATCATCGGTCCAAGTGGATCAGGTAAAACAACCATTATTCGGATGCTAATGACATTGGAAGAACCCACTTCAGGAGATATCATTGTCAATGGACAAAACCTCTGGAAAATGGAGAAGAACGGTAAAGAGGTCACAGCTGATGAAAAACATTTACGCTCAGTTCGCGGGGATATTGGCATGGTGTTTCAGCATTTCAACCTCTTCCCACATATGACGATTTTAGAAAATTGTACGACAGCACCGATCCATGTTAAAGGGATGAATAAAGCAGAAGCTGAGCAAACTGCAGTTGAAATGCTAGAAAGAGTCGGCTTGAAAGATAAAATGTATAACTATCCGTCTCAATTATCGGGGGGGCAAAAGCAACGAGTTGCCATGGCGCGTGCTCTTGTGATGAAGCCTAAAGTTATGCTATTTGACGAGGTGACTTCAGCACTTGATCCTGAGCTAGTTGGAGAAGTGTTAGAGGTCATTCGTGATATTGCCAATAACGATGATATGGCGATGGTCTTAGTAACACACGAGATGGATTTTGCCTTAGACATTGCAGATCAAGTTTTATTCCTTGATAATGGTGTGATTGCAGAACGAGGCTCTGCTCAAAAAGTAATCAATGAATCAGAGAACGAGCGATTACAAGAATTCCTTACTCGTTTTAGAAACTGATTTTAAACAATAAATAAAAGCTGGACGCAATATTTGTGCGTTCAGCTTTTTGGTGTGTTAAAATTACAACACTAATAATTATATTGAAAAAATAACCCGTGATTTCCACTCTGGGTGGACGCTTTCCGCGGGCACGGCCTTAGCCTCCTCGGAGAAAACCACTCCTGCGGGGTCTTCGGACTCGCGCTTCTCCCGCTGGAGTCGCCACCCACCGTTTCAATCACTTGTTTGAGTTTTTATTAATGTTCACTTTTTTGATTTACTCTATTGTAGTTTAAGTCAATTTAGCCTCTTCTATGACTAAAACGATTTAGTTATCAACCAAATTTCCCTGTAATATAGTCTTCTGTTTCTTGTTTGGCTGGGTTTGTAAAGAGTTGATAAGTTTCACCAATTTCAATCAACGCACCATCAAGGAAAAAGGCTGTTTTATCTGAAACTCTCGCCGCTTGCTCCATATTATGGGTGACAATTACGATCGTATAATCTTTCTTTAACTCATTTAGTAGATCTTCAATTCTAGCCGTTGCTAGTGGGTCTAATGCTGATGTCGGTTCATCCATCAAAATAATATCTGGTTCAACCGCCATCACCCTCGCAATACATAACCGCTGTTGCTGACCACCTGATAGACTCGTACCAGACTCATCTAAACGATCCTTTACTTCATCCCATAAAGCCGCTTGACGGAGTGATTTTTCGACAATCGCAGTTAATTTCTTTTTGTCTTTGATACCATGCGCTCTAGGTCCATAAGCCACATTATCAAAAATGCTCGTCGGAAATGGATTTGGTTTTTGAAAAACCATTCCAACAGCACTTCTTAATTGAACAACATCTACTTTGGGATCATAGATATCTTGGCCATCGATTTTAATCTTTCCGGTCACTCTTGTTTTATATATTAAATCGTTCATTCGATTGAGTGTTCTTAAAAAGGTTGATTTACCACTACCTGACGGGCCAATTAATGCAAAAATTTCCCGCTCAGGAATTTGCAATGTCACGTCGTGTAATGTTTTTGTATCATCATAAAAAAATGACAGAGAATCGACTTCTATTTTATTTCTTTCTACCATGTTAACTTACCCCCAGTTTTGCTGACAAAAAATCCGAGTTTACGAAAATCTTTTCACTAATCTTTTAAATAAAAATCCTGCAAAGAAATTGATAATCAGGATCAGTATAATCAGGACAGCACCAGTTCCTAAAGCCATATCCATATTCCCTGTTTCCATCGCAACCATATAAAGATGTAGGGAGAGTGTTCGACTTCCATCAAAAATGGATCGTGGAATCAGGAGACTTCCACCAAGTGTTAGTAAAAATGCAGCGGTCTCTCCGACCACACGGCCAATCGACAAGATAATACTCGATAAAACCCCCGGAACCACAACAGGTAAGACAACTTTTTTAATGGTATACCAACGTGTTGTCCCTAACGCTAAGCTTCCTTCTCGTAAAGTATCAGGCACGTTTCTTAGAGCTTCTTCTGAGGCCCGGATAATAACGGGTAAAATCATAATCACACCTGTTAATGAACCAGAAAGAATCGACCAGCCACCGGTATAGGGCTCTAGCATAATGACAAAGAACACAAAGCCAAACAAACCAAAGACAATTGAAGGAATCCCAGCTAAAGCCTCTGTCGTAAATCGAATGATTTTTTTCAAGGGACCTTCTCTTGTATATTCATTTAAATAAATCGCTGTTCCAACTCCAATAGGGGCTGCAATTAATAGGGTCACTCCTACTAAATATATTGTTCCTAGAATGGCAGGATAAATTCCACCCTCAGCTCCCATATTTCGTGGGTTATCAAGGAGAAATTCTAAATTAATCATCTTCAAACCTTGGCCCATGACATAGAGTAGGATAGCTAATAAAATAACGATTGTAAACGCCGTCGCTAGGCCTAACAAACTAAAAGCAATCCATTGATTTCGTTTTACTTTATTCATTGATTAAGCCTCCTTCTTCTTCACAACGGCCAACGTTATGGAATTTAGAATAATGATAAAAACAAATAAAATAATCCCGGTTGCGAATAATGCCTGTCGATGCTCTGGTCCAGCATAACCCATCTCTAAAGCAACATTTCCAGTTAACGTTCGGACCGGAGAAAAGATACCCTTCCAACCGAATTCTGGAATGGCAACAGTGTTACCTGCAACCATGATAATCGCCATCGTTTCACCTAGTGCGCGTCCCATACCTAAAATAATCGATGAGACTATCCCCGATTTTGCTGCTGGAACAATGACAGTATAAATACTTTGCCATTTAGATGCGCCCAAGCCAATCGATGCCTCATAATATTCACTTGGTACTGAGTTAATTGAATCGGCTGAAATCGTAATGATCGTCGGTAAAATCATAATCGCTAAAATAATACTACCAGCTAAAACTGAGTATCCTGTTTGATAATTGGCTGGTAAATAACCACTTAGCGGTCCGTGAGCCAATTCTCTGATTAAGGCTCGAACGACAATCATACCAAAAAGCCCATACACTACGGATGGGATTCCGGCCAAGAGATCAATCATTGGTTTAACAATTTTCACAAGTCTTTGTGGAGCAATTTTTGACAGGAATACTGCTACCGCGATTCCAATTGGTGCTCCAATTAATAGAGCTAACAGCGTCACAACGATTGTGCCAATGATCATTGGAAAAATACCATAAACTTGTTGTAGCGGAAACCACTCTGTACCAAAGATAAAATTAGTTATCCCATAATCAAGCATGAATGGTAACCCTTCTCTAAAGATAAAAAAGGCGATTAGTCCTAGAGCTGCTACCGAAGTCAATGCCAGAATAAATAGAATGACTTTCACAATTCTTTCTTCTAAATTATTATTCTTCTTGCTAAACATTCATTTCACCCCGTCACTGTTGCATGCGAACAACTTTTTAACAGCCAAGAACAGGGCAGTTTAGGCTACCCCGTTCTCCTGTTGATTCTCTCAATTTTATATTACTTTTAAGCCATGATTGATAACTCTACTTAGTCAACCCGCACATACCCTTGTTCTTCAACAACATCTTGTCCTTCTTTACTTAAAACAAAGTCAAGGAATGCTTGCGCTAATTCAGATAGAGGTTCATCCTCATTTGACATGTAATTAAATGGTCTTGCTACAGTATAATCGCCTGCAACAATATTTTCTGGAGTTGGTTCGACTCCATCAATATTTACAGGTTTTACATCATCATTTAAACTACCTGTTGATAGATATCCAACCGCGTTTGCTTCAGATGCAACCGATTCTCTAACAGCCCCACCTGAATTTTGAATCAATGCCGTATCGACTAACGCCTCGTCTCCTAGGACGATATCATCAAATGCACCACGTGTTCCTGATCCTTCTTCACGGCTGACAACGACAATATCTTCATCGGCACCACCAACTTCTGACCAGTTGGTGATTTGACCCGTGAAGATGTTTTGTACATCTGCTACAGAAAGATCATCGACCCCGTCATTATCTGGGTGAACAATAATTGCAATTCCATCTATTGCAATAACATAATGGTCAATCCCTGTTTCATCGTCTCTAATTTCACGAGAAGCCGCTCCAAAATCTGCTGTGTTTTCTTGAGCAGCCGTTACTCCTGAACCTGATCCACCACCAGAAACTTCAAGTCTAGCACCCTGATGTTCTTCCATAAAGACTGCAGCAAGTTCCTCTGAAAGTGGTTGAACTGATGTTGAACCTGCCATTGTAATAGTACCCTCAAGACCTGATTCTTCATCTTCTGATTCATCTACTTGATCTTCAGTTGATGTATCGTCACTTCCGTTGTCTGTATCACCGTTCTCTGCACAGCCTACTAATAAAGCAATTGCAAACAAGCTAATTAGTAACAATAAGATTGATTTTTTCATCTTCATGATTTGATAATCCCCTCTCGAATCTGTTTTATTTGGTTACAATACTTAGTATAAGATATGAACTTTAAGCTACTGTTAATTCACTTTTAAGTGATTGTAAAGAAATTGTTAGGCTTGTGTAAATTTATTATTCGCTGAGAAAAGCGATTTATACGATTTGCTCCCAAGTTCAGTGATTTGTCTGCATTTTGAGTTACTCGTTTGCATTTCGAGTTACTCG
>Ga0209487_1004755_pt1 | contig 10326 bp, 10 predicted proteins | sample Poulit2012_FD_187524 | JGI IMG/M metagenome (GOLD analysis project Ga0209487, IMG submission 187524) | Agricultural soil microbial communities from Georgia to study Nitrogen management - Poultry litter 2012 (SPAdes) (version 2) | ecosystem: Environmental > Terrestrial > Soil > Agricultural land... | reverse complement strand
GCCGCCGAGCGCGGGCGCGATATCGAGCGCGAGCTGCTTGCCGAGTTCCACGCCCCACTGGTCGAAGGAGTTGATTCCCCACACCGCGCCCTGGACGAAGGTGATGTGCTCGTACAGCGCGATGAGTTGGCCGAGCACGGACGGGCTGAGTTCGGGGGCGATGATCGAGGTCGTGGGCCGGTTGCCCGGGAAGGTCCGGGCGGAAACGAGGTCCTCGGCCGTACCCTCGGCGCGCACCTCCTCTGCCGTCTTGCCGAACGCGAGCGCGCGGGTCTGGGCGAAGAAGTTCGCCATGAACAGGTCGTGCACGTCCTGCTCGCCGTCCTTGAGGGGATGGGCGGGGCGGGCGACGGCGATGAAGTCCGCCGGGATGAGCCGGGTGCCCTGGTGGATGAGTTGGTAGAACGCGTGCTGGCCGTTGGTGCCCGGCTCCCCCCAGAACACCTCACCGGTGTCGTAGGTGACCCCCTCCCCGTCCCAGCGCACGCCCTTGCCGTTGGATTCCATCGTCAGTTGCTGCAGGTAGGCGGGGAACCGGTGCAGGTACTGCGAGTACGGGAGCACCGCGTGGGTGTGGGCGCCGAGGAAATTGACGTACCACACGTTCAACAGGCCCATGATGAGCGGGGCGTTGTGGGTGGGGTCGGCGGTGGCGAAGTGTTCGTCCATGCGCGCGAACCCGGCGAGGAAGTCCGCGAAGTTCTCCGGCCCGATCGTGATCGCGAGGCTGAGCCCGATCGCGGAATCGACCGAGTAGCGCCCGCCCACCCAGTCCCAGAACCCGAAAGCGTTCTCCGGGTCGATCCCGAAGTCGGCAACCCGGTCCAGGGCCGTTGAGACGGCGACGAAATGTTTGGCGACGGCACGCTCCCGGGCGGCATCGTCGTCGTCGGAAATCACCCCGGAAGCGCCCAGGCGCTCCCACAGCCACTCGCGGGCGAGGCGGGCGTTGGTGAGGGTCTCGAGGGTGCCGAAGGTCTTCGAGGCGACGATGAACAGCGTGGTCTCGGGGTCGAGATCGCCGACGGTCTCGGCGAGGTCGGTGGGATCGATGTTGGAGATGAACCGCGCCTCGAGCCCGGCCTGCACGTACGGCCGCAGCGCTTCGTAGGCCATGACGGGCCCGAGGTCGGAACCGCCGATGCCGATGTTCACGACCGTTTCGACCCGTTTGCCGCTCACCCCGACCCATTCGCCGGAGCGCACCTTCTCGGCGAACGCGTACATCCGCTCGAGCACCTCGTGGACGTCGGCGTCGATGTCCTGCCCGTCGACGACGAACGGCTCGCCATCGGGGTCGGCGGGGCGGCGCAGGGCGGTGTGCAGGACGGCGCGGTCCTCGGTGGTGTTGATGTGCCGACCGGCGAACATCGCGTCGCGGCGTTGCAACACGCGGGTCTCGTCGGCGAGGTCGAGCAGGAGCGTGAGCGTTTTGGGGCGCAGGAGGTTCTTCGACAGGTCGATCCACAGGTCGCCCGCCTCGTGGATGTTGTTGACGACCCGCCCGGGGTCGGTGGCGAACCACGTGCGCAGATCTGGGACGAAGCGCCCCGCGTGCTCGGCCAGCCGCTTCCAGGCGGGGGTGGTGACGGGATCGATCGAAGGGGTCATCTCGTGCTCCAGTTCTCGGCCGGGTCATTCCTCCCCCCACCATATGGCCCATGGGCGGGTCCTGGGGCAGCAGCGAGCCTTCGTTGCTCGCCGAATCGCTAGCAATCGTTGCGGAGGCCGCTCGCGCTGCGGTGCCCGCGCGGGGCTACTACGCTAGTTTTCATGGCTACCACCACGCGGCGCATGTACGACCTGCGCATCGACGACCACACCCTCACCGTGCCACTCGACTGGGCGAACCCGCGCGACGGGCGGACCCTCGACGTCCACGCCTCCGTCGTCACACGCGAGGGCGGCGAGGACCTGCCCTATCTCGTGTTCCTTCAGGGCGGGCCGGGGAACGAGGCCCCGCGCGCGCTTGCCGCGCCGTTCTCCCCACCGTGGCTGGAGGCGGCACTGAAGGAGTACCGCGTGGTGATGCTCGACCAACGCGGCACCGGCAAGTCCACCCCCATCACTGATGAGATCCTCGCCGAGGGCACGACCGCCGTCGTCGAACGGCTCCAACTCCTGCGTGCGGATTCGATCGTGCGTGACGCCGAGGCGATGCGTGAGCATCTCGGCGCTCCCACGTGGAACACGCTCGGGCAGTCCTTCGGCGGGTTCACCACCCTCGCCTACCTCTCGACGAACGCCGCCAGCCTCGACCGGGTGTTCATCACCGGCGGGTTGAGCGCGCTGGGCCGCGCCCCGGCCGAGGTGTACGCAGCGACCTATGACAAGATGCGCACGGCGAACGAAGCCTATTATCGGCGCTTCCCGGAGCAACGGGAGGCCGTTCGCCGGCTCGTGGACCTCGCCGATCAGGGGCGCATCGTGTTGCCCGACGGCGAGGTAGTTTCGGTCTCGCGGCTGCGTTCGCTCGGGATGCTGCTCGGTTCCGACGATGGTTGGCAGACCCTGTGGAGCCTGCTCGATCAGGACCCGGCGACCAACGCATTCCGCCACGACCTTGCCCGCGCGATGCCCTTCACCGGCCGTAATCCGCTGTATTACGTGTTCCACGAGTCGAGCTACGCGGACGGGCACCCGACGAACTGGGCCGCGGAGGCGGTGGAGCCGGAGGATTTCCGCGCCGATCCGACACTGCTCACGGGCGAGCACGTGCGCCGCGACTGGGCCGATACCGTCCCTGCTTTCCAGCCCTGGCGGGAAGTCGTCGACGCGATGGCGCAGGTCGCCTGGCCGAAACTCTACGACGCCAACGTGATCGCAGGCTCCGGCGTGGGCGGGGCCGCGGCGGTCTACGTCAATGACCTCTTCGTGCCGTACGAGTTCTCGATGGAGACGGCCGCGTTGCTGCCGGGTGTCAAGGTGTGGGCGACCTCGGAGCACGAGCATTCCGGGCTTCGCACCGGCCCGGTACTCACCAAGCTCCTTGATCTCGCCCATGACCGGGCCGCCCGCTGACCGCTCGGAGCCCCACGCGCTACCTGTGGCGTGGGCAACGCCCGCTCGATGTGAAAATTCGCCTCGAGTTTGGGTATGCTGGCTCAAGTGATCGTTGATCACGGCCACCGGTGAACGCCGGGCGGTCTCGCGGGTGTAGTTCAATGGTAGAACTTCAGCTTCCCAAGCTGACAGCGCGGGTTCGATTCCCGTCACCCGCTCCACGGTTGGCCGCGGCGTGCCGCAGCCGGATCCCAGCGCCGAGAATGACATTAGGGTTAGTTTTCTTCAGTTCTCCAACCCCAATCTCATTCTCGAGCAACCACAATCTCGTTCTCGACCGATTCAACCCTCGCGGCACCGGGATTCGGGCGCGTGGCGAGCGCTCCGTGGCAGCATGGAAGCGTGAACGGTGAACCGGATGACTACGCGGAGCAGGTGCTCGACCTGATCGCGCAGATCCCGCCGGGGCGAGTGAGCACTTACGGCGCGATTGCCGCGTTGGCGCGTGACATCACCGGGAAGGGTGGCCCGCGGTCCATCGGGATGGTGCTCTCCCGGTTCGGATCAGGGGTGCCCTGGTGGCGGGTCTGCGCAGCGGGCGGCCGGCTGGCGGTTCACAAGGCTGATGAGCAAAAGGCGCTGCTGCGCAAAGAAGACGTGCCCTTCACCGCCTCGGGGCGAGTGCGCCTCCGGGAAGTCGGCTGGCCGCGAGAAACCGAACCTCTCGGGTAATTCCCGAACGGTTGAACACCTGTCGGCAGATGTCCGCAGAGGCAGAGCAGGCCAGAAAGCACGGCTAGCACCCCGCGGCGGCTCACGGCTAGTCAAGGAGAGCCTGCGGTTCTATGCTGAAAACATGTCCACCATCGCCCTTCCCGGCGGGGTCGTCCACGACCTCCCTGAAGACCTCGCCCGCGCGCTGCTCGCGAGTACGACGGCGCAAGCGGTCTGGGAGGACATCACACCGCTGGCCCGCAACGAGTTCATCTGCTGGGTGGAGGACGCCAAGAGGCAACAGACCCGCGAGCGCCGGATCAGGCGGACCGTGGAGGAGCTCGATGACGGGATGCGCCGGCCCTGCTGCTGGCCGGGCTGCTCTCACCGCGAACGCTCCGCGCGGAAATAGCCGCGCGAACACCATTCGTACACGCACTGGTTCTCTACGCGCCCTCCCGGTACGGGACGGCAGCCGCTGGCTCCGTTAGCTGTCGCTGCCCTGCGGACGGGTCTGATCCGTGCCGCCGCCGAGCTCCTTCAAGAATTCGTGGCACGTATGCGCGCGATCGGAATCCTCTCGCATCACCCGTTCGAAGAACTCAGCGATCTCGTCTTTGCCTGCGTTGCGCGCGTCGCGCACGTACTGGCCGTAGTCGTGGCCGGCTTTCAGCGCGTGGTACTGCACCGAGATGAGATCGAACGTAACGTCGTCGAAGCCGGTTTCTCCGGTTGCCATCGTCACCACTCCCCTTCTTCCCCGCGGAACTTCTTCCCTACGAGGAACGTTGTGATTCGGTGCTTACCCACTGTGTGGCACCGGGAAATTCAAAAAAAGAGGGTTGAGATTCGTCGGCGGATCAACTATCCACCGGAACCGGGAAGAAGACCGGCAGAAGGGCTCGGCCGGGAGGTCGTCAGTCCTCAACCTCGCGGGCGCCCGCCTCCGGGTTGTTCTGCGCCGCCAACCCCTCGGCTTCCATGTGCTTATCGGGGGCCTCGCCGGCGTGCTTTTCCTGAGCTTCGCCCTGCTTCTTGATGGCTTCTTCCTTCGACTTCTTATCGGTCATGGCCAACCTCCTGGAGTAGGGCTCGATCCGTCTGCCCACGGTATCCACCCAGCGGACTCCCCGCAATCCTCACCCGGAGGGGTAGATCCGTGGGCCGGCGCCCCCGCACACCGGATCTCAGCGCAGCACCTCTAGCGCATCGCGCACCGACGCCGAGAACGGCTTCGACCCGGGCGTTTCCTTCGCCCATGCCTCAAGGGCGGCGAAGAACGCACCGGCGTAGGCGCGGGAGAGGACGTCCGCGCGCAGCCCGTCTTCGCCCGAACGGCGGAAATGCTCGGCGATCGTACGCGCGAGGCGTGCCTGACGTTGCGCACCGGTGAGCACGAGCTCGGCCACGACACCCATCGCTTCCGCGTTCGCGATCGCGAGCACCGCTACTCCCGGGGCGAGCGTGTCCGCCGCCTCGAGGAGAACCTCACGCACCGCCTCGGCTCCTCCGCCCGGCCCTTCATTCGCCCCGTAGCCCAGGGTGCGGGCAATTCCGGCGATCGCGTCGTCCACCGATGCCCACAGCAGGTCCGACTTCGAATCGACGTAGTTGAAGAAGGTCGCGCGGCTCACCCCTGCGCGCTGGGTGATGTCGACGACCGAGGTGTCCGCGTACCCGCGTTCGAGGAAGAGTTCGCACGCGGCCTCTTCAAGCATCTCGCGGGAAATCGCCTTCGGGCGCCCCGCCGAACGGGGAGTTGTCATGCACTCAGCCTACGCAAAGACACGCCGCTGCGCCCGCCTTTCGGGGGGACGCCGGACCCACCTGCCGCGACCCTCATGCCAGGGGCAACTATCCCCGCGCGCGCCTCCCCACCTGGTAGGTGCCCCGCCCGTCGGGCGAGATGCCGAGGGCGAGATCCCGCCCTGGCTCGCGTCGGGATGGTGTTCACCCCGCCCGCCCACCCCGCGGCTAGTAGCCTGGCAAGCAGCAGCCTGAATGCGTTCTTAAGGGTGAGAAACTTGGCCGAGCAGATTGACGAACGTGACCGTCAGATCATTGATGAACTGCGCCGCGACGGCAGGATGTCGATCCGCGCGCTCGCGGAGAAGCTCCATATCTCCCGCGCGAACGCCTACACCCGGGTGCGCCGGCTCCTGGACTCCGGTGTGCTGCGCGGGTTTCGGGCCGAGGTGGATCCGGAACTGCTCGGACTGGGCACCTCGGCGTACATCACGTTGAATATCGATCAGGTGCAGTGGCGGAACGTTCGGGAGTCGTTGCGCAAGCTGCCCGGGGTCTCCCACATCGCGCTCGTCGGCGGGGAATTCGACGTGATCATGCACGTGCGCGCGAAGGACAACGCCGATCTTCGCCGGATCGTGCTCGAGCAGATCCAAGGCATGCCCGGGGTGATCAACACTCGCACCCTGCTCGTCTTCGACGAGCCCGCGCTCGAGCCGGATCCGATCGCTGGGGAGCCAGCCTAGGAGAGCCCCGGCGGGCACGGCCTCACATTTGCGCGATCGCGGTGGCGGGGTTTTCGATCGCGTCGGCAACGTGCCGCATGAACCCCGCCGCGGTCGCCCCATCGCACACGCGGTGGTCGAAAACGAAGGACATCTGGGCGATCTTCCGCGGAACGATCTCGCCGTGCACGACCCAGGGGCGGTCGATGATCCGGCCGAGTCCGAGAATGGCCACCTGCGGGTGGTTGATGATCGCGGCGCTGCCATCGACCCGGAAGGCGCCGTAGTTGTTGAGGGTGAACGTGCCCCGCTCGAGTTCTTCCCCGCTCACCTTTCCCGCCCGGGCGCGCTCGCTCACCTCGCGGATCGCGTCGTGCAGTTCGGCGGTGGTGAGGGTGTGGGCATCCGTGACGGCGGGCACGACCAGTCCGCGTTCGCCCTGGACCGCGATCCCGAGGTTGATGTGTTCGTACTCGACGATCTCCTCCCGCTCGGTGTCGAGGCGGGAGTTGAGCACGGGGTAGGCCCCCAGCGCCGCGACGACGAACCTCGCGATGTAGGAGAGGAGCCCGGGCCCACCGCTCTCGCGCGTGGACTCCCGCAACTCCCACAGCGCCGTCGCGTCGACGTCGACCCACACGGTCGCCTCGGGGATTTCACTCCGGCTCCGGCTCAGCGCGGCCGCGGCCGCCTTCCGGAAACTCGTGAGCGGGCGGCGGCGCTCCCCGCTCACGGCGGCGGGGGCGAGCGCGCTCTCCACGTCCCTGCGGGTGATCACTCCGCCCGCCCCGGTCGGGGTGATGCCGGTGAGGTCCACGCCGTGCTCACGGGCGAATTTCCGCACGATCGGGGAGATGACGAGCGGTGCCGCGCGGGGTGGGAGTGCGGGGCGCACCGCGGGTGCGGGTGATCGCGGCCGGCGGCGTCGGCGCCGGCCCACCCCGGTTTCCGCCGTCCCGTAGCCGACGAGCACGCTGCCCGAGCCGGCCCGTTCCTCCTCGCGGTATTGCTCGGCCGCCGCGTGCTCGGGGTCGGGGGTGGCGGTCACGGTGAGGAGCGGCGCGCCGACGGCGAGGGTCTCCCCCGCGTTCACGTGCAGCTGGGTGACGGTACCCGCGTAGGGGGAGGGCACTTCCAGGGTGGTTTTCGCCGTCTCCACTTCGACGATCGGCTGGTCGACCGCGACGGTATCGCCGACGTCGATGAGCCAGCTGATGATGTCCGCATCCGCGAGCCCCTCGCCGAGGTCGGGGAGGAGGAAGACCTGCTCGCTCACGCGTCCTCCCACTGCAGGTCGTCCACCGCGTCGAGGATCCGATCCACGGAGGGTAGGTTGAACTCCTCGAGGTGAGGCGGCGGGAATGGGATGTCGAAACCGGTGACCCGGCGCACCGGGGCAGCGAGGGAGTGGAAGCAGTTTTCGCTGATCTGCGCAGCGATCTCGGAGGAGACGCTCGCGAACCCGGGCGCTTCGGCGACGACGACCGCCCGACCGGTCGATCGCACGGCAGCAAAGACGGTTTCCGCGTCGAAGGGCACGATGGAACGCAGATCAACCACCTGCAGGCCGCGCCCCTCACTCGCGGCGACGCCCGCCGCGTCGAGGGCCACCGGAACCGAGGGGCCGTAGGCGATGATCGTCGCGTCCGCGCCGCGAGTGCGGATGGCGGCGCGGCCGATCGTGGGGTCCCCCGTGGCGCCGAGGTCCACTTCCTCCTTCGCCCAGTACAGTTTCTTCGGCTCGAGGAACACCGTCGGGTCGGGAGAGTCGATCGCCTCGCGCAGCATCGTGTAGGCGTCCTGGGCAGTCGCCGGGGCGAGAACATGCAAGCCCGGGGTGTGGGCGTAGTAGCTCTCGGAAGAGTCACTGTGGTGCTCCACGCCGCCGATCCCGCCCCCGTAGGGAACGCGGATGACGATCGGGAGTTCAACCTCGCCGCGGGTGCGGTTGCGCAGTTTCGCCACGTGGCTGACGATCTGCTCGAACGCGGGGTAGGCGAACGCGTCGAACTGCATCTCCACCACGGGGCGCATGCCGTTCATCGCCAACCCGACCGCGAACCCGACGATGCCCGATTCCGCGAGGGGGGTATCGAAGCAGCGGTCCTCGCCGTATTTCGCCGTCAGGCCGTCCGTCACCCGGAACACCCCGCCGAGGGGGCCGACGTCTTCGCCGAACATCAGCACTCGATCGTCGGCGGCCATCGCCTCGTCGAGCGCGCGGTTGAGCGCGCGGACCATCGTGAGTTTTTCGCGCTCCTCCGCGCGGGAGTGCGCAGGTCCCGGGGGTGAATCCAGCGCCGTCATAGCGCCGCCTCCTCTCGCTGGAGCTCCTCGCGCACCTGCTCGTGCTGGGCGCGGAGCTGCTGGGTCGGCTCGGCGTACACGTGCGCGAACAGCGTGCTCGGGTCGCGGGGCGGATCCTGGTTGAGGATCTCTCGCATCCGGGCGGCGACCGCCTCCGCCTCCTCCCGGAACCGCTCGTGCGCCGCGTCATCGAGGGCGCCCTGCGCCCGCAGGTAGGCCTCCGCCCGGCGCAGCGGATCCTTCGGTTCCCACTCCGCGACCTCGCTCCGGTCCCGGTAGCGGGTCTCGTCGTCGGCGTTCGTGTGGGCCTGCATCCGGTAGGTGTGTGCCTCGACCAATTGGGGCCCCGCGCCCGCCCGGGCGCGTTCGACCGCGTCGTCGAGCACCTCGAGCAGAGCGGCGATATCGTTGCCGTCGACGCGTTCCCCGGGGATTCCGTACCCGACGCCCTTGTGCGCGAGGGAGGGGGCGACCGTCTGGCGGGCGAGCGGCACCGAGATCGCGTATTCGTTGTTCTGGATGAAGAAGACCACGGGGGCGCGGAACACCGCGGCGAAATTGAGCGCCTCGTGAAAATCGCCTTCGCTCGTGGCGCCATCGCCGCACAACGCCATCACCACCGATCGCTGCCCCCGCAGGGTCGCCGCGTGGGCGACCCCGGCGGCGTGCAGAAGCTGGGTGGCAAGCGGTGTCGCCTGCGGCGCCACTCTGTGGACGTTCGGATCGTAGCCGGTGTGCCAATCGCCCTTGAAAAGGGTGAGTACCTCGATCGGGTCGACCCCGCGGGCGACGACGCAGGCGGTGTCGCGGTAGGTGGGAAAGAGCCAGTCCTCGGAGCTCAGCACGTGGGCGGCGGCGACCTGGCAGGCCTCCTGTCCGTGGGAGGAGGGGTACACCGCGAGCCGGCCCTGCCGCACGAGCGCGGTGGCCTGATCGTTGAGTCGGCGGGCGGTGACGAGCCCGCCGAAGGCCCGCAGGAGCCGGCTGTTATCGGGCATCGCGTAGCCCGGCGCCGAGACCGGGGAACCGTCGGGCTCCACTAGGCTCACCGGCGTCGTTGCGGGAAGCAGCCGTTGCGAACTATCCATAAATGTATGATCTGTCACAGTACCCGCGCGTTCAATGCGTCTCGTAAATTCAAGAGATGTGTTGCGAGACAGCGGGAGCCAGTGGCCTTCTGTCTTTCTTGTCGCGCAGAATCGCCGCAGACCAAGACATTTGGCTCCCCTCCTCCGGTCGCGGCAGCACAGCTGGCATCGACGGCGCGACCCGGGGCCGATCCGCTAAAGTAGGACCATTACCGAACGGTCGGTCACTATTGCAGGGCAGACGAGGAGGTCACGCGGATGCAGGAGGCATTCATCGTTGCCGGGGCACGCAGCCCCGTGGGCCGCTACGGCGGCGCATTGGCAGCGATGCGCCCGGACGATCTCGCCGCTGCCGTGGTGCGGGAGGTCATCGCCCGCGCGGGGGTTCCCCCCGAGGCGATCGATGAGGTGATCCTCGGGGCGGCGAACCAGGCGGGGGAGGACAACCGCAACGTCGCCCGCATGGCCGTGCTCCTCGCGGGCCTTCCGGACGAAATCCCGGCGTTCACCGTCAATCGCTTGTGCGCATCGGGCATGACCGCGACCGCTTCGGGCGCGCAGGCGATCCGGGCCGGCGACGCCGATGTCGTCCTCGCCGGCGGGGTGGAATCGATGACCCGCGCACCGTGGGTCCAAGCGAAACCCGCGCGGCCCTGGTCGGGGCCGGGCCCCCAGTTCGATACCTCCATCGGGTGGCGCTTCACCAATCCCGCCCTCGCCGCGCGCGATAAGGCGACCTACTC
>Ga0209487_1004754_pt1 | contig 10332 bp, 8 predicted proteins | sample Poulit2012_FD_187524 | JGI IMG/M metagenome (GOLD analysis project Ga0209487, IMG submission 187524) | Agricultural soil microbial communities from Georgia to study Nitrogen management - Poultry litter 2012 (SPAdes) (version 2) | ecosystem: Environmental > Terrestrial > Soil > Agricultural land... | reverse complement strand
ATGAAAGCATATGTATCTCTCCTTATTATGTTAGGTTCATTGTAAACAAAAACGAATAAAAAAGCATGCTATTTACTCTTTTTTAACGTTGTTTTATTAATCATTTTTCATGATGATTTGCTATAAATGGTATCCCTATTTTCGATACCACCACCGCTTGTTTTTATTTGACAATAGAGTCAATTTCATAATTAAGTATTTTATGTAAAAACACGAACGATAAAGTAATATGCATTCCAATCATTCGCTTTTAGAGAGGCTATCTAGTTGACTGGGCTTGCCCGTGAATGCTCGCCCCATCGAAAAGATTTGTAGTGAAAGTCAACGGGATATGCATCTTTCCTAATGTTCGTGTTTAGGGCATTATCTTTTGAATGAAATTGACTCAATCACCAACTAATAAAATATAAAAAAATCATGAAATATATTTAACTACTACTTTCTTATGCTATTCTAGTACATAGAGTAAGTGAGGAGGAAACGAGATGGCTTCATTACCATTACAAGTAGAGCATGTTAATGTGTCTATCCATGCAAAAACAATCCTTCATGATATATCCTTTAGACTAAAGCGTGGGGAAGTGTTAGCTTTAGTCGGTCATAATGGTGCTGGAAAATCGACATTAATGAAAACAATTATGCATGTAACAGAAAAACAAGCTGGAAAAATCACTATAGAAGATACATATGACCAAGATACACATTTATTAGCTTTTAAAAAACGGATTACGTATTTACCAGAAGAGCCGTTATTGTTATCAGAATTAACGGTGATGCAACATTTCGAATTATATGCCCTTAGTTATGATATGGATGAAGATGAGTTTCAATTAAAATTAGATCAATATGTAACAGGATTTGGCTTACGCACGAAACTAGATGCTTACCCAGAAGAACTTTCGAAAGGTATGCGCCAGAAAGTACAAACCATTTGTGCCTTCTTACCTGATGTGCCTGTCATGTTAATTGATGAGCCTTTTATGGGGCTTGACATTTATGCAATGGAATTTTTATTAATGTTGTTAGAAGAAAAAGTAAAACAAGGGTTAAGTGTTGTATTAACGACTCACCAATTAGAGCAAGTGAAAAATGTAGCCCATACTTTTATGTTGTTAGAAGATGGGAAAGTGAAGAATACAGGAGATATAGCGGATTTTCAAACGATTACAAGAGGGGTCCATGATGATTAAGTTATTTTTCTTGTTAAAGCGAGGACGTTTTCAAAAAAAAGTAACTTTATATAAACGAGTCTGGCAAATGTCGTTTGATGTGATGATATTATTTTATGTCTTTGTATTCATTGGATATATCGTTTGGGCGGTTATCCATGAAGGAAATATTGGGGAGCGAATGAGTCAGTTTGCTTTTCAGTTAGAAGCGATTTCTATAACGTATTTTTGGATGATTATAACGGTGATTCCTATTGGGCTATTACTTCGAACGTTTACGCGACCGGGAATTATTATTTCAACAGCTGAATATATGGCGACAATGTTAACGTTTACGAAAAAACAAATATGGTGGATGGCTACATTCGAGCGTTGGATTAAGTTAGCGATTATTTTATCATTTATTGGTACAGGTTTACTTCTTTTATCACCAACGAGCGGCTTTGTGATTATTTTATATATTGGATTATTGTTCGGTTTAAATATATTGATGACGGTTATTGAATGGCGTGTTTTTCAATTACATATTATATGGAAGTTCATCATTATTCTTTTGGCAATTAGTATAAATGTGATTTCTATTATGACATCACCACCAATTATTGCGACAGCTGTACTGCTTTGTTTAATTTTCATCAATCTTTTATTGCTACCACGGGTTGATGCGAAGATTGATTGGAAAAAGGTAACAACAGCTTGTGATTATCAAATTTGGAATATGGCGTTAATCGGATATATGACGAAACAAAAAATGAGAAAAGAACGTGCTTATACGATTTGGCAGCGCATGCCTTTTTGGCGAAAAGCCTTTTCATACAACAAGGAAAAAGCCTACCACCGATTATGGCATATTTATTTTCAAAGACAAATCGTCATCGTCCTACAATTTACAGGAGCAATGTTGTTATTAGTTAGTTTTATTCCTGTTACAAATCGATGGGTCATTCCATTAATGGACATACTAGGGTATTCGATGAATCCACTAAAGGATTGGTTTTTCTTAATTGCTTTAGTGGTTGCCATTCATATGTATGTGAGTGTTGCTGTTATCATATGGAGAGATCGTTTAACGACAGACATTATGCATGTTTTACCTTGGGATGTCGTCGCATTACAAAAATCATATTTAAAATGGGTGGACACTGGAAGTATGATATTTATTATTCCAATCTATTTATACGGGTTAGAACATTTCTCCTTATTATTCATCTTACAAATGATTATCGCGCTTTTTGTATTACTTTTTTTATTATTTTGGAAAATTGTGGCTGCTTTTCAAACGATATCAGAACGAGAAGTGTTCCACATACCAAAGCAATTAATCCCATTTGGTTATACATTATTAATCATGATGATTGTTAGTGAATTTATTCCTTATATGATCCTTATTACGCTCGTATTCCTTGTATTAGTCATTGCTTCCCATTATCGCTATCGCAAGCAGGTAAGGTGAGCAAATTAGCACAGAATATGATCGGACACATAGTATAATAATAAATAGAGATAGGCTCATGCCTACAAACATGAGCTATCATAAGGTTATTATTTCATAAAAAGGGAAATGTAAAGAGGAGTATTGTAAAAGGAAGGGATTCTAATGATAGGGTGTTTAATCATACATGGTTTTACAGGGGGGCCTTATGAGATAGATCCTTTGCGTACGTATTTAGAAGAACATACAGATTGGCGAGTGGAAGTGCCTGTATTAACAGGGCATGGTGATGAACTGGATTTAGAAGATGTACCATATGAAGTATGGTTAGAAGATGCGAAACAAGCATTAGAAGCATTACAAGCATCATGTGACCGTGTTTATGTCATCGGATTTTCAATGGGTGGCATGATTGCAGCGTATTTAGCTGGCACACATGATATCGACAAATTAGTTTTATTATCTACGGCAAGAAGATATTTATCGTTCAAATATTTAAGTTATTATGTCGGTAAAATGATTGGTGATGGTTTCAAAGGAAAGTTACAGGAAAATGAAATGTACTTGCATTATAAAAGTAAAATTGGGCAAGTTCCGTTTCGTTCGAATATCGAATTTATGAAGCTCATCCATGATACAAAAGATTATTTAGAAGATATCACATCACCAGTTTTAATTGCGCAAGGACAAAGAGATGGGCTTGTACCTTATAAGACAGTATATGCATTAGAAGATGAGATTGGTTCCAAAGAAAAGGAAGTTGTATTCTTTGAAGAGTCAGATCATTTAATCTGTCTTGGGGATAATGCAAATATTTTAGTACGAATTATTTATGAATTTTTATCGGAAGAAGAAACAGAAGACGCCGAATTGTACCGTTTATAAAAGGTGAATAATGTATACAACAGGGATGCACAACCGTTATGAGGAGGCAATCCCTGATTTTTTAATATAAGGAGGAATAACTATGACAAATCATGACTCACAAACACTTGATTCTAAACAGCAGGATATATTACTTCACACATTACAAAAGCGTTTTGAAGGAAATATGCATCGCCATCAGGGTCTTGAATGGTCGAATGTTCAAGCGAAGTTAGTGGCATCCCCTAATAAGCTGTGGTCGCTTTCTGAGATGGAGCGAACTGGTGGAGAACCTGATGTTGTTCAGTATGATTCAAAGTTAGATCAATACATGTTTGTCGATTGTTCGAAGGAAAGTCCAAAAGGCAGAAGAAAAGTTTGTTATGACCGTCAAGCACTTGAGGCAAGGAAAAAATATAAGCCAGAAAACAGTGCAATGGACATGGCAGAAGATATGGGAATGGAACTATTAACAGAAGATGCATATCGAATGTTACAACAAGTGGAGCAAGTCGATTTAAAAACATCGAGTTGGATTCAAACACCAAATGCCATAAGAGAATTAGGTGGGGCACTTTTTGGTGATTGTCGCTATGATCATGTTTTCATCTATCATAATGGCGCAGATTCCTATTATACATCGAGAGGGTTTCGTGGTCTCTTAAAAGTGTAATTTCCGAGTTCATATAATAAAGTTCGTGAAAAAAGACGTGTAAGTTAAGAATTCAGACAGTTTACGCAACTAAATAAACTATTCGAATAGTAGCAACAAATTACGACAAATTTTGAAAAGAACATGTAGTAGAATATAGACATGAATACAAAATAGGCAAGCCTATGGGAAATTATAGGCGTAAAACGGTATGTCTAGAGTTTGAATGTGAAAGACGGAAGTTGCCTAAAATTAATTATTATTTTAGGAGGATTTGGAATTGGTAAGGGAAATGCAGCATTTGGAACAGGAAATTAAACAGTTGAAAAGTGAGCTATTACTAACTGCACAACTAACCGGGTTAACGAGTCACGATACACTTATCTGTAGTCAAAAGTTAGACGAAGTCATCGTGACATATCAAAACAGGTTTAAACTCCCAATTGCAATAAATGGATAAACAATTTGCATCCATTTCAACATATATGTATGGTGATTAGCGAACAACTTCATGTAGTAAAAAAACACAGAAAATATTCTGTGTTTTTTTATCTTTATATATCGCTCAAATAAACAGGTTACTGAAAGTTTGTCATCCTTATTTTGAATCATCCTTATTATATGAAATGGTTACTTTCGGCTTTCGTGTGGTGCTCATGATAAATAAAAACAATCCAAAAATAACGATGGAGCCCCCGAGCCATTGTGAAGGGGTTACCACTTCACCTAAAATATAATAAGCTAAAATCGTTGCTCCAATAGGCTCAAACACAATCGCCATGGAAATAGTTGATGTACTTAACCAACGTAATGTCCAATTAAATAACGAGTGGCCTAAGAAGGTTGGGATAATTGCTAGTGCGATGAACCAAATCCAGTGATCTACAGGGAAACTAATGAACGTATTTTGTGTCACGACATTATATAAAAATAGTGTAATGGAACTAATACCATAAACGATAAACGTATAGGTCATAAGTGATAAATTACGGCGCATTCGTTGCCCAAGTAGGAAATAACCAGTTACAGTCGCAGCTCCAAGTAAGGCAAGAATATCTCCTAAAAGAGCAAGGCCACTAATTTGAAAGTCTCCCCAACTAATGATGAAACTACCTATTAACGTAATGAGCATACTAATAATCGCAGCTACGGAAAAACGTTCTCCAAAGAAAATATATGTCCCAACAAAAGCGAAGATTGGTTGTAATGTCACAAGGACGACAGAACTCGCAACAGACGTATAATTTAACGATTCAAACCATAAAATAAAATGCAGTGCCAAGAAAACACCTGACAAAATAGCTAACATCCAGTCGCGTTTTGTAATCGAACGAATTTCGGCTCGATATTTAAGTAAAATCGTCGGCAACATCAGAACGACAGCAATAAATAAACGGTAAAAAGCGATAGTCCCTGCTGGAGCACCACTTGCTAATTTGACAAAAATAGCCGATGTCGATACGGCAATGACGCCAATCACAACAGCGACATATGGGTTAAATGGAGGAAAACGCAAAGATAAGACTCCTTTTTTATTCATGTTATTTTTTAATTAGTGTACAGTTGTATGATGGATATTTTTTCATCAAAAAATGCTGACATCTAAGTTCAGCACTTGTTCGTTTAATGTATCTATAAACAGTGAATTCAGAAAATGTCTGACCTTATATAGTATAACGTATTCTAATTTAGAATGGTATTAAGAACTTGTTTGTGAGTAGTTTTTGTAGATAATATGGAATAAAAAAGCGCATTTTTATGAATTTTATCCAATATCCAATTCGTAAAATAACATAATGGTTATATAATATGTAAAAAGAAAAGTCTTTCTGTGGATATAGGTTGTCGGATTGTGCTATACTATTTAGGCTGTGTACATGAGTAATGGAATATATTTTAAATCCATGTAGGAGGAAGCCTCCTGTAACTTTAAGGATTAATGAATATGTACTTAATCAAGAAGGTTAAGGAAATGTAACGTAATGATCCGTAAATAAATAAAAATTACAATCAAATGTGTACGTTCAAAAAGTCGCCGAAAATTGTTTGAGGAACAAAGCAGTTATGTTGGATTTTTTGAACGACTTCTTAAAGTAAGATGTGAAGGTTTCCGCTTATGTAAAAAATTTACAAAGGTAGGAAAAGGAGAAAAAGTTATGACAACTTTTAAAGAATTAAACATATCTGCACCAGTGATGAAAGCATTGGAAGCGATGGGATTTGAAGAAGCAACACCAATTCAAGCAGAAACAATTCCTCATGCAAATGAAGGCAAGGATGTTATTGGACAAGCACAAACAGGAACAGGAAAAACGGCTGCATTCGGTATTCCAATGATTGAACAGTTCGATACGCAAGTTAAAGCGGTACAAGGTTTAGTAGTTGCACCAACACGTGAACTTGCGATCCAAGTAGCTAATGAAATTAACCGTCTTGGAAAATTTAAAGGGGTGCGCGCGCTCGCTGTCTATGGTGGTCAACATATGGACAGACAAATTCGTGCACTAAAAGATCGTCCACAAATAGTCGTGGCAACACCAGGAAGACTGCTTGATCATATTCGCCGTCGTACGATTCGTTTAAATGATATTAAAGTAGCCGTTTTAGATGAAGCAGATGAAATGTTAAATATGGGTTTCATCGATGATATTAAAGAAATTTTAAAACAAATTCCCGAACAACGTCAAACACTGTTATTCTCAGCAACGATGCCAAAGGAAATTCGTACGATTGCAACGACATTAATGAAAACACCAGTCGAAATTAAAGTAAAAGCAAAAGAAATGACTGTTGAAAATATCGATCAATTTTTCATGGAAGTGCCAGAACGTTTTAAATTTGATACATTAACGAATCATTTAGATATTCATGCACCAACACTTGCGATTGTATTTACACGTACGAAAAAACGTGTCGATGAAATTACCGATGGACTTCAAGTACGAGGTTTTCGCGCGGAAGGAATCCATGGAGATTTAACGCAAGGAAAGCGAATGAATGTGTTAAACAAATTTAAACACGGTAGAATTGAAATTTTAGTTGCAACAGATGTTGCGGCTCGTGGACTTGATATCTCTGGTGTCACACATGTGTACAACTTTGATATTCCACAAGACCCAGAAAGTTATGTCCACCGAATTGGTCGTACAGGTCGTGCGGGAAGAACTGGGGAAGCAATTTCATTTGTCACTCCACGTGAAATCCCACATTTACGCATTATTGAAAAAGTGACAAAAAGTAAAATGAAACGTATCGTTCCACCGACTAATCAGGAAGCGGCTCGTGGAAAACAACAAGCTACTGCAGAAAAAATTTCAAAAACAATTGAAAAAGAAGATTTAAAAGAATTTAATGAATCAGCAACAGAACTATTAGAGGACTATGATTCTGTGTCAATCGTTTCTGCTGCATTAAAATTACTAACGAAAGAACGAAAAGATGTGCCAGTTCGCATATCTTCTGTTCAACCAATTAGTGTTAAATCAGGTGGTGGCCGTGGTCGTGGCGGTGGTCGTGACTCCAAACGTCGTAATCAAGGTGGCGGCAAACGTTTTTACGGAAAACGCGGCTCAGGTGGCGGTGGAAAGTCCCGTCGAAAAGGCAATTATCAAAACCGTCGCGGACGCTAATTAAAGAAGCAAAAGAGCTATTTTTAAAAAAATAGCTCTTTTTTGATGCCAAAAACTAGTGGATTAGCAAGATGTGCTCCACCTCGCGTGTTCTTCGCTCCATTCCGAAAAAATTCGCTCCATTTCAAGTCTTCTCCGCTCCACTCCGAAAAAATTCGCTCCATTTCAAGTCTTCTCCGCTCCACTCCGGAAACTATCACTCCATCCAGGGCATCCTCACTCACTCCATTTCGTATAAATCTGCCACATATTATTTTTATGTATGTTTTATTTAATCTATATTTAAATCTAAAGAATTTATTAAGTTGGTTTATGTAAGGACAATATATGTTAAAATATGAATGGGAAGTGAGGGTTATAGATGAGGCAACAACCAAAAAATAACATCGCAAAAGATGCGATAAAAGCTTGGAGAATTACAGCGTTAATATATATGGTCGTATTATGGCTCATCATTATTGGTGGGGCAGTACTTACGTTCATATTTGATATATCATACATATATAGTGGGATTAGTATTGGACTTGGAGTCATTGCACTCTTTGTGTTCGTTTATCTTATTCCAAAATTACGATACCGTAGATGGCGTTATGAAATATTTGAGCAAGAAATTTATATTCAACATGGAATTTTAATTGTAACGCGAACGATTATTCCGATGATTCGAGTACAACATGTTGATACGGAACAGGGACCAATTTTAAAAATGTATAAACTTGCAACAGTTTCTATCTCTACCGCAGCGACAACACATCATATTCCAGCCCTCAATGAAGCGGATGCTTCGCAGTTACGTGATCGCATTTCAACATTAGCAATGGTGGATGAAGACGATGTATGAAGAACATAACAATGTAACGCCACCAACTCAAACTGAATTGTCAAAGCCACAACGTTTACATCCGGCAGCGATTTTCTTTAATCTAATAAAAGTTTTAAAAGAAATGATCTACGGAATAGGGATTGGATTTATTTTAACATTAAAAGAATCCGTGTTTTACTTTTTCATGTTTGTGACGATTTTTCTTATTTTGTTAATTATATTTAGTGTTGTATCGTGGTTACGATTTACTTACCGAGTTGAAGATAATGAACTGCGGATTGAACAAGGTATTTTTATTCGCAAAAAACGTTATATTTCGATCAATCGTATCCATAAGATTGATGTGACGGCAGATGTGATCCATCGTTTATTTAAATTAGTGAAAGTACAAATCGACACCGCAAGTAGTGGAGATGGTGCAGAAGTCAACCTTAGTGCAGTAAAAATAACGAAAGCAGCAAAATTACGTCGTGCATTAAAGAAAGAACGCACAACGATGCCTGAAGACGATAATGAAGTGGAAACAACGAAACATCCACAAAAGAAAATTTCTTGGCAAAACTTATTTATCGCAGGGAGCACATCAGGTACAGCAGGATTTTTACTCGTAGCGATGCTTGCTGTTTTTTCGCAAATTGAAGAAATGATACCTCCAAATGTGTATAAATCCACCTATGCATTTCTTTTTGAATCTGGTGTCGTTTTTCTAATTTTGATGATTATTATGTTTTTATTTATGCTCTGGTTAATCGGTATCGCTGGTACGATGATTCGTTACGGAAGATTTACGATTGAAAAACGGGAAAACGAATTATTTATTAAACGTGGCCTCATTGAAACGAAGGAATTAACGATACCATTTGACCGAATTCAAGCGATTAGTGTGAAGCAAAGTATGATTCGTCAACCACTAAAATATGTCAAAATGACTGCCGTTGTAGCAGGTGGATCATTTGATAAGCAAGAAGCGTTTCCAGTTATTTTTCCATTAATGAAGGAAAGAGATGTAAAGCCATTTTTACAAGAGTTTTTGCCAGCATATCAACATATTACAGACGATATGGTCCCATTAGCAAAACGCGGAAGAAAATATTATTTATTTCATTCCGTCATTTTATTTGTATTGGCTCTCATTCCGGTATGGATATTTATCCCATCCTACTATTGGGTGGTGCTCGCCCTGATCGGTCTTAGTTTATGGAATGGTTGGATACGTCATCGTGACAGTGGATTTTGTTTAAGTGGTCGATGTTTGTTATTGCGGATTCGGAGTGTTTTTGAAAAAGAAACGATCATCATGTATCAGCGCCGGATTCAAGCAATGGAGAAAAAACAACACCGTCTGCAACAATTGGAGCGAATTGCCACGATTAAAATTTCATTACTTGGTTCAGATGGACTTGGCACACACTTTCGTTTAAAACATTTACAAGAACAAGATGTAGAAGATATGGCAGATTGGTTTTCTAGAAATAAACGAGTACCTGACTTGTCGAATGAGGAAGAATGATGTAAGCTTGACCTATTTAATGGAGTTATTTTGCTTCGTTGAAAGAGGGGGAAGTCGTCATGTTTAAAAAATTGGGAATCGAAATGGTAACTATTCCGTTGCCATTTCGGTTAGACCATGTTAATTGTTTTATCGCAGAAGGAGAACGTGGACATGTCATTATTGATACGGGGTTACATGATAAAGCGGCAATATCTGCTTGGGATGAAGTACTAAAAAAGCATGATGTCACAGATGTTATCGTTACACACAT
>Ga0209487_1004753_pt1 | contig 10332 bp, 9 predicted proteins | sample Poulit2012_FD_187524 | JGI IMG/M metagenome (GOLD analysis project Ga0209487, IMG submission 187524) | Agricultural soil microbial communities from Georgia to study Nitrogen management - Poultry litter 2012 (SPAdes) (version 2) | ecosystem: Environmental > Terrestrial > Soil > Agricultural land... | reverse complement strand
GTGAACCCGAGCATCCTGCCGGCGGAATACTCTCTGCGCTGAGGTCCGTGCTGTAGCAGCGGCGCCATCGCGGTTCCTAGGCCCCCGCTTTCGCGGGGGAAACGAAGAAGGAGCGCGGGGGAAACGAAAGGAGCGGCAGGAGGGCTGGTCGGGATCATCTGCTGGTCGAACCGTTTTACTACCCCTGAGGAGGCCCTTGCAGGAGAAAGGGCAGGGCCAGGGCGGTCAGGGCGCCGGTGAGGCATAGTCCCAGGCTGGCGTAGGCGCCGGCTCGGGGGCTGATTTCAAAGGCGCGGGCGGTGCCGATGCCGTGGGCGGTCAGGCCCAGGACAAAGCCCTGCACCCGCTCGTCGTGGATGCGCAGCAGGCGAAACAGGGGCGGTGCCAGGCTGATGCCCGCAGCGCCGGTGAACACCACCACCCCCGTGGTGAGGGTGATGCGCCCGCCGATTTCCTCGGCGATGCCGATGGCGATGGGGGTGGTGACGGACTTGGGGGCCAGCGACAGCAGCGTCTCGGCATTGCCTCCCAGCAGCCAGCCAATGCCCACCGCGGACAGCACGGCAACCCCCGCCCCCACCACCAGGCTGATCAGGATGGGAGCGGCCAGGCTGCGCACGCGGTGCAGCTCGCGGTACAGCGGTACGGCCAGGGCAACCGTGGCCGGGCCCAGCAGGAACATCAGCAGGGCATTGCCGGAAAGATAGCGCTCGGCATCGAGCTCCAGCACGTGGAGGACGACGGCTACGGTCACCGCTCCGGCCACGGTGGGGTGACACAGCGGCAGCTGTCGACTGCGCTCGTAGAGCCACAGCCCCGCCTGGTAGCCGGCCAGGCTGAGCAGCAGGGCAAACAGCGGGGAGTGGAACAGCTCGCTCCAGTCGGCAACCATGGTCACGAATCAGAGGACTCCCGCCCCACCAGGGCGTTCATCAGCAGGCCGACGATGGCCACGGTCATCACCGTGCCCAGCAGGACTGCACCGATGACGGCGGGCCACTGGTCGGCAAAGCCCCGGCCCAGAAAGAACAGCCCCACGGCGGGGGGCAGAAACATCAGCGACAGCATGCTGATCAGCCGCTGGCTGGTGGCGCCCAGCCAAAAGGGCACCCCCCCGCGGACCAGCAGAATGCCCAGCAGGATCATCATGCCCAGCACCGGGGCCGGCAGCGGCAGGCCGGTGGCGAACCGGATGACCTCTCCCAGCCACTGACAGGCCAACAGCACCAGCAGGCCGCCCAACAGCCCCGCCGGGGAGAGTGGGCGCTCACCCTGAGCAGGGCGCCGGCTCATGGCGCCCTCCGCAAGCCCTGCACCAGGGCCGCCAGCAGCAAGGCTACAAAACACAGCAGCGACCAGGCCGGCATGCTCAGGCCCAGGAATTCCCACACCACCTCGGCGCAGTTGCCATCGCCCCGAAACATCACCTGCAGGGTTTCGGACAGAGGGAACATCTCCAGCATGTACTGCAGGCTGGGCCCGCAGGCGGGAACTTGATCCGGGGGAAGATGCTGCAGCCACACCTGGCGACCCGCCACCGCGGCACCCCCTGCCGCCGCCAGGGCAATGAGCCCGCTGTAGACCGCTCTGCCGGTGCGCCCGGGATGATGGAGCGCCGCCACCAGGGCCAGCAGTCCCACCAGCAGGAAGAAGGCGCGCTGGGTCATGCACAAAGGACAGGGCTCCAGCCCGTCCACCCACTCTGCATACAGGGCATAGCCCAGCACGGCTACCACGGCGGCAGCCATGAGCACAAAGCCGAGTCGAATGCCGGGAAGGCTTGGGGTCATGGGTGTCTCTCCTGATTCCAGGCGGTCGAAGCGGGCAGGGGCGGTCCTGCTCCGGGCCGGCCCGCGGGCCAGCGCCGGGTTCACGCCGCGGCTGGCTCCATAAAGATCTCTGATGTACGGGCCCGGCAGAGTGGGAGCGAGCAGGCTAGAATACAGGCTTCAGCCACGTCTTGCCGGAGTTGTTCCATGCCCAGGGTCCCGCTGTTGCTGGTCATGTTGATCCTTGCCCTGCCCGTCCTGCTGCACAGTTCCCAAGTGCGGGCCAGCGCCGAGGCCGGGGAAGAGGACCCGGGCCAGCAATACCTGTCCCTGGAGCCCGCCATAGTAACCAATTTCGGCGCGCCGAGCCGGCCGGGCTATCTCAAGGCGGACATCGTGCTGCGGGTGCGCGGTGACAGCGATTCCAGAGCACAGGTCCGCCATCATTTTCCCCTGCTGCGCCATCATCTGCTCATGCTGCTGCACCGCCAGACAGCGGGGGAGCTGGACAGCAGCGAGGGGCGGGAGGAACTCCGCCAGCTGGCCCTGGCCACGGTTCAGCAGCTGCTGGAGGAAGAGACCGGGGCCACCCTGGTCGACGACCTGCTGTTCAGCAGCTTCATCGTGCAGGGAGGTGCCCGCTGAGCTCCAGCTGGCCCGGCAGCTCCCGATAGAAGCGGGCCATGGGAAGCCGCCAGAGCTCCCACCGCGGCGCCAGCACTTCGCGGGAGCGGTGCAGGGGGTTGGGGCGGGACAGCCGGCGGCCGATGCGCTCCAGGGTGGCAATCACCATGTCCCGGTGGCGGTAGTCCTGCAGGGGCTGGTGGCGAATCAGCAGGCTGGCGTGGCGGCGGGCCGAGGGCGGCAACTCCGGCAGAGCCTGGTCCAGCACCTGGTAGACCCGCTGGGCAAAGGGAGCCAGGGGTTCGTCGCTGACTTCGGACCAGTGGCAGGCCAGCCAGTGATCCAGGCAGACATCGATGAGCAGGCCACCATAGCGGCGCCACTCCGGCGGCAGGCTTTCCCGGCAGGGGTCCAGAGCGGGATGGCGATCGGTGAGGGCATCGATGCGCCGGTGGAGGCGTATGCCCGCCAGCCAGGAATCCGGCCAGTCGCCCTCTCGCAGCACCCCCTTGACGTGGTCGCCCAGCAGGGCCCCCACCATCAGACCTTCCTCGGGGGCCGCCAGCTGGAAGTGGCCCAGTTCATTCACAGCGTTCGATACTGCTCATAGTACTGCTCGAGGTAGCGCTCGAAGGAGATCTCCGTCCCCTCGTTCAGCTCCTGCAGCCGGGTCAGGGATTCCGCCGCCACCCGGGCCATGGCGGCCTCGTCCTGCGCCGACAGGGGCCGGGCCAGGAAATGGTCGGCCACCTGCCGGCTCTGGGCCAGACCAAACTGACCAAAGCTCTGCCCCGCCTCTCGCATGGTGGCCAGCACCCGAGCCGAGGGGGTCAAGTCGGGGTTGGCCAGCCGCTGCCGCTGCAGGGCACAGGCCCGGCGGTAATCCTCTCCGCCCAGGGCCTGGTCCAGCACGGCGGCACAGTCCTCGATGGCGGTGAGCAGCTCTTCGCCCCATTCCTGCAGGCTGCGGGCCCGCACGCCGTCTTCCAGCTCCAGCCCCGGCTCCCGCCCCTGGTTGACCACCCGGTGGTGGTTGCGGTGGATGATCTCTCGCATGGCGTCGTCGCACAGCGGGCTGTCGGCCAGCAGGCAATAGAGCAGGAAGGCATCGAGGAAGCGGGCGGTGGCCGCATCCATGCCCACCGGCTCAAAGGGGTTGAGGTCCAGGCAGCGGACCTCGATGTACTCGGTGCCCCGGTGGGCCAGTGCGGTCAGCGGGGTCTCCCCCGGCCGGGACACTCGCTTGGGCCGAATGACGCTGTAGAACTCGTTTTCAATCTGCAGCAGCCCCGTCGACAGCTGGCGGTACTCCCCCTGCTCGTCGCGCAGGCCGATCCGCTCATAGTCGGGGTGGGGGCGGAGAATGCCCCGCTTCAGGGTCTGCACGTAGTTGTCCAGCGAGTTGTAGCAGATGTCCAGCTCTTCCTGGGCGCTGCTCTGGTAGCCCAGATCGCCCATGCGCAGCGAGGTGGCATGGGGCAGATAGAGGGTGGCTCCATCCAGCTCCTGCAGCCGGTGGGAGCGGCCGTCCAGGAAGCTCTTGCACATGGCCGGCGAGGCACTGAACAGATAGAGCAGCAGCCAGGACCAGCGGCGGAAATTGCGGATCAGCCCGAAATAGCGCTCGGTGATGTAGTCCTGATCCACATCCTGGCCATCGGCCAGCACTGGCCACAGCGCATCCGGCACGGAAAAGTTGTAATGGATGCCGGCGATGGTCTGCATGTGGCGGCCATAGCGATGACCCAGCCCCACCCGGTACAGGGTCTTCATGCGGGCTGCATTGGAGCCCCCGTATTCGGCGACGGGGATGTCCTCATCCCGCCCCAGCAGGCAGGGCATGCTGGAGGTCCACAGCAGCTCGCCGTTGAGGTGAGAGAAGCTGTAGCGATGCAGCCGGTCCAGATCGGCCAGGGTGTCTTCGACGCTGTGGCGCACCGGGGTGATGTACTCCACCAGGGCCTCGGCAAAGTCGGTGGTGATTTCCGGGTGGGTCATTGCCGAACCGAGGGCCTCGGGGTGCCGGGTCTGGGCCAGCTCGCCATTGGGCTGTACGCGGAGGCTCTCCTTTTCGATGCCCCGGCGCAGTTGCCGCAGCAGGGAGAGGACGTTGCTGCGACCCAGGGTCTGCAGCGAGCGATGATGGCAGGTAGGCACGTGATGATTCCCTTGCAGCCAGCAGAAGACAAAGCTCAGAAGGATAACAGCTTGACGACGCCGGCGCCGGCGGAATGTCCCCCGGCTCCGGACGGGGTCGAAGAAAACTTTTTTGCCAACGTTGGGAACTTTTGGGAACGGCGGTGTTCTTACGAAATACCATGTCTCCCAACTGGTACTTTCGGCGCCTTCGGGCGCCGCTTTTTTTCCTCACTTTTTTCCTCTCTCCTGCCCTGCCCGGCGCCACCGATCTCGCCCGTTGGACTCCGCGTGCATCTTCGGGTTCGCAGAACGACCTGTCAGCGACCCGGCCAGGCCCAAAACCACAGCACCACGGCCAGCGCCAGCGCCAGCCCGCCGAGATTGACCCACCAGACCATCATGCCGCGTCCTCCCCTGCCTGCGGAGCCGCTCTTCGACTGCCCTTGCGCCGGGGCCTGAACCACCTCAGCCGTCCCGCATTGCTGACCACGGTGACGGAGGACAGGGACATCGCCGCCCCGGCAAACACCGGCCCCAGCTTCAGCGTGGCCGCCAGCGGGATGCCGAGCACGTTGTAAATAAAGGCCCCGAACAGGTTCTGCCGAATGTTGCGCAGGGTGGCCTGACTGATGGCAATGGCATCGGCCACGCCGTGGAGGGAGCCATGCAGCAGGGTCACCGGAGCGCTCTCGATGGCCACATCGGTGCCGCCGCCGATAGCAAAGCCAACATCGGCCGCTGCCAGCGCCGGGGCATCGTTGATGCCGTCCCCCACCATGGCCACCCGCTCGCCCTGCTGCTGCAGCTCCTGGAGCAGGCGGGCCTTGTCCTCGGGCAGGACCTCGGCCAGCACCTCGTCGATGCCCACCTGGGCGGCGATGGCCCGGGCGGCGGCTTCGCTGTCGCCGGTCAGCATCCAGACCTTCAGGCCCTGGTCATGGAGGCGCTGGATGGCGGCGGCCGAGTCCTCCTTGACCTGGTCGGCGATGCCGAGGATGCCCAGCAGCCGCTCTCCGGCGGCCAGAAACAGCGGAGATCCCCCCCCGGCGGCGATGGCCTCGGCGGCTGTTTTCCCCGGCGTGGCGTCGATGCCTTCGGTTTCCAGCCAGCGGCGATTGCCCAGCCGCAGCCACTCGCCCTGCCACCTTCCCTGCACGCCCTTGCCCTGGAGGGCCTGGAACTGATCGACCTCGGTCAGGGCCAGCCCCCGCTCGCGGGCCAGAGCGACGATGGCGGCGGCCAGAGGGTGTTCGGAACCCTGCTCCAGGCTGGCGGCAGCGGCCAGCATTCTTTCCTCGCTCCAGTCGCCAAGGGGGTGGAGGGCGGTGACGCCGGGCCGGCCCTGGGTGATGGTGCCGGTCTTGTCCAGCACCACGGCGGTCAGACCGGCGGAGCGCTGCAGGGCCTCGCCCTGGCGGATCAGAATGCCGTGTTCAGCGGCCTTGCCAACGCCCACCATGACCGACATGGGCGTCGCCAGGCCCAGGGCGCAGGGGCAGGCGATGATGAGCACGGTGGTGGCCGCCACCAGCATGTGGGGCAACTTGGGCGCCGGGCCGAAATTGAACCAGGCCAGAGCGCTGGCGATGGCGATGAGCAGCACGATGGGCACAAAGACCGCGGAAATGGAGTCCGCCAGCCGCCCGATGGGCGGGCGGGAGCCCTGGGCCTGCCGCACCAGGTTGACGATGCGGGCCAGGGCCGTGTCCTGGCCGATGCGGGTGGCCCGAACCACCAGGGTGCCCTGCTGGTTGAGGGTGCCGGCGGCCACCTCGTCGCCCGGACCCCGCGCCACCGGCATGGGTTCGCCGGTCAGCATGGATTCATCGATGTGGCTGCCGCCGCTCTCGACCACCCCGTCCACGGCGATGGTCTCACCGGGGCGGACCCGAATGCGGTCATCGACCTGGACCATGGCCACCGGCAGATCCTGCTCGGTGTCGCCGGCCAGGACCCGGGCCGTCTTCGGGCGCAGGTCCAGCAGGCGACGCACCGCCTGGCTGGTTCGCCCCCGGGCCCTCAGTTCCAGGGCCAGGCCCAGGTTGACCAGGCCGATGATCATGGCGCTGGCTTCAAAATAGATGTGTCGCGAGCCCTCGGGCAGCCACTGGGGCACCAGCACCACGGCCATCGAATACAGCCAGGCCGCACCGGTGCCCACCGCGATCAGGGTGTCCATGGTGGCCTGATGATGCCGAAAGGCCTGCCAGGCGCCACGGAAATAGTGCCGGCCCGGCCCGGCCAGCACCCCCAGGGTGGCCAGGCCCACCGCCAGCCAGGCCCAGCGGGCGGCGCTGCCCGGCTCGACGCTCATGCTGCCGCCCAGCATGCCCCACAGCATCAGCGGCGCCCCCACTCCCAGAGCCAGGGCCATGTCCCGCATCATCCGCCGGTACTGCTGCCGGTCCCGGGCCTCCTGTTCATCCAGGGCGGTGGCGGTGTCCTGTTCGATGACGGGGCGGGCCTCGTAACCCGCTCGGCGCACGGCCTCCACCAGGGCCCCGACCTCGGCACTGCCGCTGACCAGGGCGCTGCGGTCGGCAAAATTCATCCGCGCGGACTCCACGCCCTCGACGGAGCCGAGGGCCTCTTCGATGCTGCGCACACAGGCAGCACAGCGCGCGCCTTCAATGTTCAGGGCAAGCAGCGGCGATGGGGCGGTGGATGTGGCCATGGGAGTGAGCTCTCCGGCTGGGGATGAAGCACAGCGCGCGGATATGGCTGGAAAACGGGCAGGGAATGCCTGCCTCTCCCGCGCTGTCCTGACTGCATTTTATCGCTTCGAGCTGCCCGAGGCGAAACCCCGCCCGCACCCGGCCGGTGACCGGTCGGGACCCGGGAGCCGACACCACTGGGGCCATCCCTCAACGATGGTATTCCCCTGCGGCCTCGGGCTGGTATAGCAGAGCCTCCACCCGGAGCCGCGTCTGGCCCCCGCCCGGCAGCGACCAGGTGATGTCCTGGCCCACGCTCAGGCCCAGCAGGGCCGCCCCCAGCGGTGCCAGCACCGACAAGGTGTCCGCCGCCGTGTCCGAGCGCTGGGGGTAGACCAGGGTGCGCACATGAATGCTGTCATCATTCAGGTCTCGAAAGCGCACCCGGCTGTTCATGGTCACCACATCATCGGGCATGTCGCGGGGCGGCAGCACATTGGCCCGCTCCAGCTCTCTGGCCAGCGAGCCAGCGGCGGCCAGCTGACGGTAGTCCGGGCGCTCGAGCAGCTCTTCGAGGCGCTCGAGATCGAGCTCGTTGATGATCAGCTTGGGGCGATCCATGGTCATGGTCCTCACCAGAGATGATGTGGCTCGTCGGCTGCCGCTCAGGGCGGCATCGGGCTGAACAGCCCGGGCGCGACGATGTTGCACGATGCACTGTTATGATGGATGTCGCGGCTCCGCCGACGCACTCGCCAGGACATCGAGCGGACCTGGCAGTTAGGCCACGGAGATCGCGCATCGTTGCTCCAGGCTTCCACGCGGAGGGCAAACCATGGAGGTGTCATGTTGAATCGGCCAGACTGGCGGCGCCTGCGCCGACGGGCACAGCGGGAACTGCAGCGTGGGGCCGGGGGCCTTGAACAGACCTGGCTGCGCCTGCGCGGGCGGCACCTCCGACTGGGCATTACCGGCTTTTCCGGGGCCGGAAAAACCACCCTGATCACCAGCCTCATCCACCATCTCAGCCACCCTTCAGCCTATCGCCAGTCGCGCTTTCCACCCATTGCAGATGGCGTGCTGCTGGAGACTCGACTGCTGCCGCTGGATGCCGAGACGCCGCTGTTTCCCTATCGCCAGGCTCTTGCCAGCCTGGCCGGGGAGCCGCCGACCTGGCCCCAATCCACTCGCGGCCTGTCGGGCGCGCTGCTGGAACTGCACCTGCAGCGAAGCCGCCGGGCTCGAACTGCCCGGCTGGAATTGCGCGACTACCCCGGCGAGTGGCTGCTGGACCTGCCCCTGCTGGAGCAGACTTATGCCGAGTGGTCCAGAGAGACGCTGGCCCTGCTCGATCGGGCGCCTCGCGCCAGTCACTTTGCCGACTTTGTCCGCCTTGTGCAAACCCTCCCTCCCGACCCGCCCATGCACCGGGAACTGGCAGACCAGCTGGTGGCCGCCTACCACGAGGGCCTGCAGCGCAGCCGCCAGGCGGGGCTCGTATTCAACCAGCCCGGGCGGGCCCTGCAGCCGGAATGGCGGGAGGGCTGGCGGCCCTTTGTCCCCCTGCCAAAGGCGACGGCGACCGCCAGCACGGGGGCATCTCCCACCCTGTTTCAGTGGTTTGAACAGGCCTATGACGACCATGTCGAACAGCAGCTCCGGCCCTTCTTTCAGCACCATTTCGCCGCCATCGACCGCCAGCTCATCCTGGTCGATCTGCTCGGCCTGCTCCGCGCAGGCCCCGAGGCACTGCTGGACTTCCGCCTGGCCCTGGGAAAGATCCTGGGCTTTTTCCAGTACGGCTCCAGCCATGCGCTGCAGCGCCTGTTCACCCCCCGCGTAGACCGCGTCATCGTGGTGGCCACCAAGGTCGACCAGCTGCGGCAGGATCAGTGGGAAAACCTCCGCGAGCTGCTGACCGTGGTGGTGCGCGATGCCCGGGTGCGCGCCGGCTCCACCGGAGCCCGGGTGTGGATGGACGCCTGCAGCGCCGTGCGGGCCATCTACCCCTCCCGCAGCCGGGGCGAAACCATCCTGGTGGGCACCCTGGCCGATGGTCGCTCGGGCCTGCTGCAACACCCCGACATCCCCCGGGATCTGCCCACCGAAGAGCAATGGCAGCAGCTGACTGCCTGGCCGGAACTGCCCCTGCGTCCCCAGCCGGCCCCCGGCCTCGCCGATGGGGCAGAGCTGCGCAATTATCGCCTGGACGCCGTGCTCAGGGAGTTGCTGGATGGCCTCTGGTAGCGGCAACCGTGTCGCCTGGGGCGACGAGGAGGAATCATGACCCGAGTCACGCACGATCACTTCCTGCCCCTGCCGGAAGGCCCCCTGCCCCGGGAAGTGGAGCTGGACGATGATTTCCCCCCCGGCCAGGCCGTCGATCCCGCCGACCCGGCGCTGGCGGCACCGCGCAATCGCTGGATCAAGCCGGCCCTGCTGGCACTGACCGCACTGCTGCTGGCCGCAGCGCTCAACCAGGTGGTGGGGCTGGTGCACTCCCTGGCCGGCATTCACCCGGCCCTGGGCGCCCTGGGCCTGGCTCTGGTGGCCGTGGCTCTGGGGGTGGCGGCCCTGGCCCTGTGGCGGGGGCGCAACACCCTCAAAGACCAGCGGACCCTGACCCGGCTGCGGGCCCGGGCCGGTGCCCTCCGCGGGGCCCGCAGCTACGGCGGCTTTGCCGAGCTGGAGCCGGCCCTGCGAGACTATTATCGCGGCAAGCCCCAGCTGGATGCCCTGGAGGAGGTGCTCGCCGAGCTCTCCCCCGACTGGGAGGACGGCGAACAGCTGGCCCATGTCGAGGAGCGCTTTCTGGCCCCCCTGCGTAGCCAGGCAGCCGCCCGGGTGCAGGATGCCGCACTGCAGGCGGGGGTCATGGTGGCGTTTAGCCCGTGGATAATCCTTGATATGGTACTGGTGCTGTGGCGCACGCTGAGGCTGCTGGACGAGGTCGGCAGAATCCACGGAGTGCGCGGTTCCATGCTGGGACGCTGGGTAGTGCTCAAGCGGGTGCTGGGCGCCCTGGTGCTGGCCGGCGGCACGGAATGGCTGCTGGATCTGTGGGCAGAGCGAACTTCCAACCGCCTGCTGTCCACCGTCAGCGGAGGAGCCGCCCAGGGCGTGGGCTGCGGGCTCTATGTGGCCCG
>Ga0209487_1004752_pt1 | contig 10332 bp, 9 predicted proteins | sample Poulit2012_FD_187524 | JGI IMG/M metagenome (GOLD analysis project Ga0209487, IMG submission 187524) | Agricultural soil microbial communities from Georgia to study Nitrogen management - Poultry litter 2012 (SPAdes) (version 2) | ecosystem: Environmental > Terrestrial > Soil > Agricultural land... | reverse complement strand
CCATACCGTACGCGAATCAACACTGGGCATTCAGTGGCACATTCTGGCCATGTTTGGCCCCAGCTTTGTCACCGGTCACCTGATACGCCGCTTTGGTAAAATCAACATCACCATCACCGGCATGCTGCTTTTAGGCGTTGCCAGTGTTGTCGCCCTGGGCGGTCTGAGTGTTGCGCATTTCTGGACTAGCCTGATTCTTCTGGGTGTAGGTTGGAACTTTGGCTTTATCGGGGCGACTACCCTCGTCACGGATTGCTACCATCCGCATGAGCGTAACAAAGTACAGGCAGTCAACGACTTTCTGGTCTTTGGCAGCGTAGCCGTTTCCTCCTTCTCTTCCGGGCAGCTGTTAGCCCTGTATGGCTGGGATGGCATTAATATCTGGAGCTTGCCCGTTGTGGGCGGTATTATTATTTTGCTTTTGATACTGGCCTGGTATGAACGTAGCAATCAGGACCATATTATCGCCGCTGAGCCTTGAGTTAAAGCGCCAAAGCCCCCTTTTCTCCTGTGCGAATACGCACGACCTGCTCAAGGGGGCTGACAAAAATCTTGCCATCGCCTATTTTGCCCGTGCGTGCTGCCTGCACGATAAGCTCAATCACCTGCTCGGCCAGCTCGGCCTGTACCGCCACCTCAAGTTTTATTTTGGGCAGGAAATCAACCACATACTCGGAGCCACGGTAAAGCTCAGTATGTCCTTTTTGTCGTCCAAAGCCTTTGACCTCGGTGATGGTGATGCCGTGAATCTCATGCTCAATAAGCGCCTCGCGCACTTCGTCGAGCTTGAATGGCTTGATAATCGCGGTAATTAATTTCATGATGTTGGCTATGATGATTGGTTAATCCAAAGAGTATATCTTGGATTGCTATGGAGCTGTACTTTCATAGTTCTGGCTATCCCGAGTTTGTAAATGCTCTATGCCCATACGTAAATCCTGCCCCGAGGGCGCCTGATATAAACGCAAGGACATCTCTGGCAAGATAGCAATGAGGTGATCAAAAATATCCCCTTGTATCCGCTCATAATTCACCCAGGCAGTATCATTGCTAAAACAGTAGACCTCGACCGGAATGCCTTCGGCAGTTGGTTCCATCATGCGCACCATCATGATCATGTCCTTGTGAACCCCTGCGTTTTGCTGCAAATAAAGAGTGGCATACATCCTGAAGGTGCCCAAGTTGGTCAATCGACGCTGGTTGACTGGATCTTTGCCCTGTTGCAGCAGTTTTTCATTATCTGCCTGTATTTCTGCCTGTTTTTCACTGAGGTATTCGTTTAACAATTCAAAGCGTTTGAATTCCTCTATCTCTGCATCTGTCAAAAAGCGCACACTATTAGAATCTATACGCAGACTGCGCTTGATGCGCCGGCCTCCCGATTCAAACATCTGACGCATATTCTTGTAGCTATCAGAAAAGAGCTTATAGGTCGGAATGGTCGTCACTGTTTTATCCCAGTTTTGGACCTTGACCGTATGCAGGGCAATATCGATGACAAAACCGTCGGCGTCGGCCTGGGGCATTTGAATCCAGTCACCGATACGCAGCATGTCATTGCTGCTCATCTGGGTGCTGGCAACCAAAGACAAAAGCGTGTCTTTAAAAACCAACAGCAATACTGCAGATATGGCCCCCAGACCAGAGATCATGATGAGCGGTGATTGCTCTATTAATATGGACAGCAAAATGATGGCACCAATAAACCAGATGCCGATACGCACCACCTCTATATAGCCCTTGATTGATTTGACCTGGGCTCGTGGCGTGCTGGCGTAAATCTCATGCGCAACGCTTAGCGCCGTACTGATGGACAGAAAAAGATAAAAAGTGGCTATGGAAAATACCACGCGCTGCAACACACCCACCAAAGTCGGACTAAATGGTACCCAGTCCAAAATGGCCGATAGAATGAATAGTGCGAGGGCCCATGATAGATGCCGGCGCAAACGCGAGGACTGAATTATTTCCAGCCAGTCCTTTTTCCCCAGCGTCAGCAGAAACCGTCGTGTTACCACCCCAAGTACATAGCCACTTAGCCAATAGATAGAGATAAACACAACGAGAACCAGGGCGAACCCCAGCACGAACTGCAGCCATAGCTCGGGGATGGCCTGCTGTAACCAGTGTTTGATATTTTGTTCCTGTAGAATAAAGCCGTTTTCCATAAAGCTTACCTTTTCATGGCGAAATTGCAGCGCCCCTCAAGAGTCGTTAATATAACCCAAAACCATTATCACCTTATTTGCCACTTTTTTATTTACTATGACAAAAGACAACCCATCTTCTTCGCACAGCCAGTTTGATAATAAAGATCAGGCTTGGTCTGCGCGTTTTAACGAGCCCGTCTCCGAGCTGGTCAAACGCTACACCGCCTCCATAGACTTTGACAAGCGCTTGGCCTTATATGACATACAGGGCTCGCTGGCCCACGCCAAGATGCTCGCTTCCGTCGGGGTACTCAGCCCAGAGGACCTGGCTGCCATTGAGCAAGGCATGCAAACCATTATCACTGAGATCGAGGCCGGAGACTTGCAGTGGTCTGTCGACCTTGAGGATGTGCATCTGAATATAGAAAAACGCCTGGTGGATCTCATCGGTGATGCGGGCAAGCGCTTGCATACCGGACGCTCGCGCAATGATCAGGTCGCCACGGATGTGCGTCTATGGCTACGCGATGAAATTGATCAAATTATTGATTTTCTCAATGCCCTGCAAAAAGCGCTTGCCAAGCTCGCATTACAACACGCAGATACTATCATGCCTGGCTTTACCCACCTGCAGGTTGCCCAGCCCGTAACCTTTGGCCACCATCTGCTGGCTTATGCCGAGATGTTCAAGCGGGATAGCCAGCGTCTGCTGGACTGTCGCAAACGGGTAAATGTATTGCCTCTGGGGGCTGCCGCCCTGGCCGGGACCAGTTTCCCCATTGACCGTGAGTTTGTGGCACGTGAGCTTGGTTTTGACAGTATCTGCCTGAATTCTCTGGATGCTGTATCCGATCGGGATTTTGCTATTGAGTTCTGTGCTGCAGCCACCCTGATCATGACGCATTTATCACGTTTTTCCGAGGAGCTGATTATCTGGATGAGCCCCCGCTTTGCCTTTATTGATCTCGCCGATAGATTTTGTACGGGTAGCTCCATCATGCCGCAAAAGAAAAACCCCGACGTCCCCGAGCTGGCACGCGGGAAGACCGGCCGGGTCGTGGGCCATCTGGTCGCCTTGCTGATGCTCATGAAAGCCCAGCCCCTGGCTTATAACAAAGATAACCAGGAAGATAAGGAAGGCCTGTTTGACACCGCTGATACCCTACGGCAGACGTTGCAAATATTTGTCGATATGGTTGGTGGTATCACTGTCAATCAAAAGGCCATGCGCACTGCTGCTGCCGAGGGCTTTGCCACAGCCACTGATTTGGCAGACTACCTGGTCAAAAAAGGGGTTCCTTTCCGGGATGCTCACGAAATCGTGGCCCAGGTAGTACGGCACTGCGTGGACGTGCAATGCGATCTGAGCGACCTCAGCTTGGAGACCTTGCAGCAGTATTCAGAAACTATACAGGAGGATATATTTGCAGTTTTGACACTCGAAGGTTCTGTGGCCGCACGCGCCCATATCGGCGGCACGGCACCCGAGCGTGTGCGTGAGGCAGCACAAAACTTACTTGCTGAGCTGCAGTGATTCCTGCTGACCTCGCTCAAACACAGCCATAGACTCTATATGGGCGGTATGGGGAAACATATTTACCACTCCGGCCGCCTGCAAGCGATAGCCTCCTACATGCACCAAAATCCCGGCATCACGCGCCAGCGTTGCCGGGTTACAAGATACATAAACAATTCTTTCAGGTTGCTGTGCAATCGGCAGTGCACTAATGGCCTTGGCAACTGCCACGGCGCCATCACGGGGCGGGTCAATCAGCATTCGATCAAAATACCCCAGTGAAGTCAGCCAGCGTTCATCAATATTGAAAAGATCGAGCACGGAGAACTCGGCACGCCCCTGCAGCCCATGCGCCCGGGCGAGCTCCTGGGCACGCTCAACCAAAGTTTCACTACCTTCAACGCCCACTACAGACTGTACCTGCGTTGCAAGGGGCAGGGTAAAATTGCCCAGCCCGCAAAACAAATCAACAACTCGATGCTCAGGCTGCAACTCTAACAAGGATAATGCCCGGCGAATCATGACCTGATTTACGGCGTGGTTCACCTGGGTGAAATCAGTGGGTTTGAAATGCATGGTCAAACCATATTCGGGCAAACGGTAAAACAACCGATCTTGCCCTGCTTCCAGCGGGTGAGCAGAGTCTGGCCCTTTGGGCTGTAACCACCAGCATACATCATGCTTCTGCCCAAACTGACGTAATTTTTCCAGCTCATCAGCACCTAAAGGTTCCAAATGCCGCAATACCAAGACGGTTTGCTCATCACCCACCGCCAGCTCAATTTGGGGGATGCGACGTACCACACTGAGCGTAGCCAAAAAATCACGCAAGGGCGTAAGCAGTGCTGACACCTGCGGGGGTACCACCTCGCAGCTGTGCATATCCATGACAAAGCGGCTGTTACGCTCTCTGAAGCCAACAAGCATCCCCCCTTTCTTGGGCACATAGCGGGCTGAAAACCGTGCCTTCATGCGATATCCCCAGTACGATCCATGAACGGGAGGCAATACCTGATAGTTTTGTATCTTGGCGATATGTTGCAACATATCCTCAAGCGCACGTTGCTTGACAGCGATTTGCGCTCCGGGGTCCAAATGTTGCATCACACAGCCCCCACAGGTCCCGAAATATTGGCAGGCCGGCTCGACACGCAGGCTCGAAGGCTCCAGGATCTCAATTGCCCGGGCTCGGTCGTAATTTTTCCTGCTGCGAATGGGCTCTACACGTACCCGCTCTCCTGGCAGTGCGCCTTCTACAAAAACCACCTTGCCTTCTTCATCGTGGGCCACTCCCTGCCCGGCAAGGTCAAGAGACTCAATCAACAACTGCTTTGTGTTCATAAACAATGACTCAATAAAAAAAGCCTGCACTCCTGATCGTGCCGTGCAGGCTTGATAAACAACCAGCTGAAACAGTTAACGCTTGGGCAAATAAGAGATGGGATTGACCGGGGTACCCCGACGACGAATCTCAAAGTGCAAGCGAGGGGAGTTGGCTTCAGTCTGCCCAAGCGTGGCGATCCTTTGGCCCTTTTTGACCTCCTCACCTGTTTTGACGAGCAAACTGTCATTATGAGCATACGCTGTGATAAACCCATCACTATGACCTAACAAGATCAAATTGCCCAACCCACGCACCCCATTGCCAGAATACATGACCTTGCCTGCTGCTGCTGCGACTACAGGATCACCCACCTGCCCTTCTATATCTATGCCTTTGGTGCTCGGCGTAAAATCCTGAATGACTTTCCCCTGCCCGGGCCAGCCCCAGTCTATCAAGTTGGCATCGCTCGCCCTTGGCGCAGCGCTGGACTCAGCCGGCTTTTTATCGGGCTGAAGCACCGGTTTTTCCTCAGGTTTGGGCTTATCTTTTTTGGGACTGAGCTCTATCGGACTGGCAACAACCTGGCTTGCACTACTGATATCAGTTTGTGCGGCTACCTCTGTTGCCCCCGGGATCTTGAGGCTCTGACCGACCCGTAGCTGCGAAGGGTCAGTAATATTATTCGCCTGGGCGATTTGCTGTACAGGGACATTGTGCGCAGTGGCAATTTTATAGAGCGTGTCCCCCCGCTGCACCGTATAAGTTTTACCTGTAGGCCCGGGCACATGAACCGAGGGGGTTCCCTGCGCTACACTTAAATCCGTGATGGGCGCCTTGTGCGTTGTTGAGCTACAACCCGCCAGAACTCCCATAACTACAAACGCAGTCCACACCACCCACTGCCTGGGTTGGTGCAAATCGAATAATCGTGCTTTTGCACGCTCAGCAAATGACACAAACCTGCCTGCTGAATGCATAAAGTCTCTCCTGAAAATACTTAAATCTGAGTACCCGGCCGTAATGGCACAAATCGTACAGGCTCCAATACCTGTCGAGTCCAGCTATCGCTGCCTGTACGCTCGATTAAAACCAAATTTTGATCTACCTCACCAAGCGGCGCTACCAGCAGCCCCCCTATTGTGAGCTGTTGTAATAGCTTTTTGGGCAAATCCAGTCCCGCTGCCGCAACGATTATGGCAGGAAAAGGCGCATATTGAGGCAACCCCTCCAAGCCATCACCAAAAAATAATTGGATGCGTTCTGCCAGTGGTGCATGCTGTATATTGGCCTTGGCCATCTCATACAACCCTCGCACACGCTCGATCGCATAAACACGCGGTATCAGCTGAGCTAATACTGCCGCCTGATAACCACAACCCGCCCCTATTTCCAGTACCTTGGCAGGTACGCGTGTTCGACATATTAAAGATATCATACGCGCGACTATCCAGGGTTGCGAAATGGTTTGCTGAAAACCAATGGGCAAGGCAGCATTGTCGTAAGCATGACTGGCCAGACCCTCATCCACGAAGCGATGTCGCGGTACCTGCATTATCGCAGCCAGAACCCGCTCATCCTCGATCCCCTCGGCGCGCAACCCATCGATCATTTGTCGCCGATGCCCATCAGAGTTGAGCCCCAGGTTTTCATCAGAATAAAACGAACTCATCGCTGGCTGCTGTGGTCTGAATTCACCGGGCTGCAAAATGCGCGCATTGCTATTCAAAGTACGCAAGTCACTACCCAACCGCGACTGGCCGAAGCGGTTGACTGTGCCTTGGGCAAAGGTTGGACGGGGATACTTTTTTTTCATTCCGAATTCACCCACTGGGCGATAGTTTGTAACTGATCATGAGCGGTCAGATCAAAGCGCAACGGAGTCACGGAAACTGCCAAATCATCGATAGCCCCAAAATCTGTTCCCTGTGCTGAATCCAGCACTCCCCCTACAGGCCCTATCCAGTAAACTGGATCACCATAAGGAGTCGTGCTCTTGATCACCGGCTCGGACGGGTGCCTTTTGCCCAAGCGCGTTACCTGCGCGGGCTTTAAGGCATGCAGGGGTACATTAGGTATATTAACATTGAGTAAAGTTCCCGGGGCCAAGGGGCGCTGCCCAAACTCTGCTACCAGCTCATGCGCAACGTGCACTGCGGTGTCCAGGTAACGCCATCCTCTTTCTACCAGGGAAAAAGCAATGGCTGGGATACCAAACAAATGTCCTTCCATCGCTGCTGCCACCGTCCCGGAATACAGGGTATCATCGCCCAGGTTAGCACCATTATTGATGCCGGAAACAATGAGATCCGGCTTGAAATCAAGCATGCCGGTGAGAGCAATATGCACACAATCAGAGGGCGTCCCATCAACGAAATAGTACCCATTGTCAGCGCGCTCCACATGCAGGGGTCTATTAAGTGTCAAGGCATTTGATGTGCCGCTGCAGTTTGTCGACGGGGCAACAACCACCATTTTTGTAGCCAAAGGCGCTAACGCCTGTGCCAGGGCATTAATCCCCCGGGCATGATAACCATCATCATTCGATATTAAAATTTTCATTGCTGTTTCTTGCTGCTTGTTATATAGATTAAAATTGTACTGTAAATAATTTTTTCATTCAGACCCTACCGTAGCGGATAGTATTGTGAGTTTATTTATTTTGTTGATCGTCAGTCTTGGTGCATATCTACTGGGGTCCATCCCCTTTGCTGTTGTGATAAGCAAGCTCATGCGCCTGCCTGATCCACGACAGTTTGGCTCTAAAAACCCCGGCGCCACCAATGTTTTGCGCAGCGGCAACAAACTGGCTGCACTGTTCACCCTCGTCGGTGATGTGCTCAAGGGTGCGGTCGCGGTATTGATTGCCCGCGCTATCGGTCAACCCATGGAGGCCGCCAATCTCTTTGCTGCCTGCGCCGCAGTGGCAGTATTCCTGGGGCATCTGTACCCGGTGTTTTTGCATTTCAGGGGGGGCAAAGGAGTAGCGACTGCATTAGGGGTGCTGGCTGCGCTGCACCCGCTGCTGGCCCTTTTGGGCGCATTATGCTGGTTGCTGGTTGCTTATACAACACGTTACTCATCGCTTTCTGCCATTGTGACTGCCCTGCTGATTCCGGTAATTTATATCATGGGCGCACCGCAACTATGGAGTGACAGTCAGGCCCAAGGTCTGGCTATTATCATTATCGCCATTATGCTCTTGGTCAAACACAAAGATAATATCCGTCGCCTGCTCAAGGGAACCGAAACCAAAATCGGGCAAAAGTCCCAACCACAGAGACGCTAATTGCGCTCAAATTTCCTCCAAGGGCCAGCGCGCACGCACACTGAAGCTGTAGTTCTGTGTCTTGTCCAGGGTGGCAAGTCCGTGCTGCAAACGCATCGCTGCCGCAAAGGCAATCATGGCCCCATTATCAGTGCATAGCTCTACTGGCGGAAAATAAACCTTTATTTGTTGTTTTTCTGCTTGCTCCACCAACTGTTTGCGCAGCAATCGATTAGCGCCCACTCCGCCCGCTACCACCAGCCGATCAACCCCAGCATCCACTGTGGCTGCCAAGGTTTTGGAGCTGAGTACGTCCACAATTGCCTGCTCGGTTGCGGCAGCACAATCCGCCTTGAACTGCTCATCAACAGCACCTGCGGCCTCGGCCGCACGCATCCGGGTCAAAACCGCCGTTTTCAGACCACTGAAGCTGAAATCATAATCCTTGCTATGGAGCATGGGGCGTGGCAGTTTTATTTGATCCGCCTGCCCCTGCTGGGCCAATGCTGACAAAGCAGGTCCGCCAGGATAGGGCAACCCCAATAACATGGCTGTTTTATCAAAAGCCTCCCCCGCGGCGTCATCGAGAGTTTCACCCAATAACTCGTAATCCCCTACCCCGGAAACTCGCAGGATCTGGGTATGCCCACCTGATACCAACAGGGCGACAAAAGGGAAATCCGGTCTGGGTTCTACCATCAAGGGAGAAAGCAAATGCCCCTCCAGATGATGAATGGCCAGCGCCGGCTTTTGTATTGCCCAAGCCAGAGCATTACCCACACTCGCACCGACCAATAAGGCCCCAGCAAGCCCCGGGCCAGCCGTATAGGCAATACAGTCTATATCCTCAAGCCCGAGCCGCGCTTCTCGCAGACATTGGGCGGTTAGTGGCAGCAACCGCCGGATGTGATCCCGTGATGCCAATTCAGGCACAACCCCGCCATAATCACGATGCATTTCTATTTGACTATGCAATGCATGTGCCAATAATCCTTTTTTTGTATTGACTATGGCCACGCCTGTTTCATCACAAGAACTTTCTATCCCTAAAACATTCATCTCTATGTATTAACTTATGTACAATAATTGCCTATTTTGCCACTTTAACATGATTTAAGGACTCTCCCGATGCTGGAACGACTTTTTCGTTTGCAAGAACATCACACCAATGTCAGGACCGAGATACTGGCTGGCATTACAACATTTTTGACCATGTCCTATATTATCTTTGTCAACCCGGATATTCTGGCTTCAACAGGGATGGACAAAGGTGCTGTTTTCGTAGCCACCTGCCTGGCCGCTGTCGTAGGTACAGTAACCATGGCCCTGGTTGCCAACTGGCCCATTGGTCTGGCTCCAGGCATGGGGCTAAATGCCTTTTTTGCGTTTACAGTGGTCGGAGCCCTTGGCTTTACCTGGCAACAAGCATTAGGGGCTGTTTTCATTTCCGGGATTATTTTCATTTTGCTGACCGTCAGTGGGGCGCGTGGCTGGATCATCGCGGGCATCCCCAAATCCTTGCGCTCTGCAATTGCTGCCGGGATTGGCTTGTTCCTTGGCTTGATTGCCATGATTAATAGTGGTGTGGTGGTGGGCAATCCTGCAACGCACGTCGGCATCGGTAATCTCACTTCTCATCAGGCTCTTTTTGCCATTTTCGGCTTTTTCGTCATTGCGGTGCTGGACGCCTTAAAGATTCGAGGCGCTATCCTGATTGGCATTCTGGCAGTCACCATTCTCTCCATGCTGACGGGGCACACCAACTATCAAGGACTTATCTCCATGCCACCGAGCATTGCCCCCACCTTTATGCAGCTCGACATTCTGGGCGCATTAAATATGGGTATTGTCCACGTGGTGTTAGTTTTGGTACTTGTTGAGGTTTTCGATGCGACCGGAACTTTGTTGGGTGTTGCCAAGCGGGCCAATCTCATTGATGACAAAAACCCTGGCCGTTTGGGCAAAGCCCTGTTTGCAGATAGCACTGCGATTGTCGCCGGATCCATCATCGGTACCAGTAGTACCACCGCCTATGTAGAAAGCGCTTCGGGAGTACAAGCAGGCGGACGCACCGGTC
>Ga0209487_1004751_pt1 | contig 10333 bp, 9 predicted proteins | sample Poulit2012_FD_187524 | JGI IMG/M metagenome (GOLD analysis project Ga0209487, IMG submission 187524) | Agricultural soil microbial communities from Georgia to study Nitrogen management - Poultry litter 2012 (SPAdes) (version 2) | ecosystem: Environmental > Terrestrial > Soil > Agricultural land... | reverse complement strand
AAGATGCTGAGTATTACATTTACCGAGACGGAGCGTTAATTGAAGTGAGGAACTCAAATGAGTTCAATGATGAATTCGTCAATCGCGGTGAGACTTACCAATACAAAATTGAAGGTTATCATAAAAAATCTGGCAAACTTTTATTTGAAACAAAAAACAAAAAAGTAAAACTACGTTAATGTGAGGGGGAAACTTTTTGAAGAGATACGGTATTTTTCTTTTAGTCATTTTACTCGCTACCAATGGGTTCATTCTTGCCGACCAATGGGAAGGTAAGGAAGACAATCGAACCCCCGAAAATGAAGTGGCAGAAAATAACGAAGAAACGAATGGAGAAAACACAGAACAAGAAAATCAAATCTATGACACAGGGGAAGATTGGGTTGATATCTCAAATGAGCTTAGTGAAATATCCGAAGACATACTGAAAGGTGAGATCAACGGACGAACAGTGCTCGCCTACCAAGGCATTGATGATCATTTGTTTGTCGATGGTGAATTTACAAAAGTGGATATGACAGTTCAAGACGATCGAACAGGGCACAAGCTAAACATTGAAGAGTTTGAGAAGATTTTCGGATTGGAATATAAAGGTGTGGATGAGTTTGCCTCTGTCGAAGAACCTCAAGAAGCCTTCTGTCAAACAGATGTATCCGAAACAGAAGTTTTAAAATTACTAGAAAACATCTCACAACCAATCAACTACGCAACATTTCCTACTAACCCAGGGCAACACCCTGGGGCACCTAGGGAATACCGAAACGGAGTCCACGAGGGAATTGATTGGTTTTCTGGAGCTATTGGCCGTGAGGTGACAAAAGATACAGAAATATTCCCAATGTTTGAGGGCAAAGTTGTAAGAATTGACCACGATTACAGAGAAATGTCCCGAGCAGAACGAGAAGGGCTTCTTCTAGACGCTCAAAGAATCGGTTATACACCTCAATCCATATTAGAGAAAATGAGAGGGAGGCAAGTGTGGGTTGAGAACGAAGACAATGTACTCGTCCGTTACGCTCATTTAAATAGCGTGAATAAAGATTTAGAGGTGGGAGATGAAGTCGGTCTTCACACCGCTCTCGGTCGAGCAGGAAATAGCGGCGCTGACCAAGCATCAAGTAATCCAGATAATGACGTACACTTACATTCTGACATCTTGGTCTGCGGATTAAATTTTTGGGAGTATGGCGACACCGTCTCGATGGTCGAAGCTTTATCTGAATTATATATGAAAAACTTAAATGAGAACCCCGACATCCGGGAAGAAACAACTAGAACAGAGGAAGAAATTAAAGAAGATATAACCACTTCTGAAGGATTCTTCGAGGGTTGGTTAGATGATGAATCTATCTACATCAACTGGGGGAAAGAAGGGAAAATTAGGTTTTATCTAACGGAGGATGTAGTTAATGATATGCACAAAAACGATGTGAGGAAAGGTGAGAGAGTGGCCTTTAAATATTACGTCAAAGAAGAAACCTTATACATCGCGGAAATCAAAAGTATGGAATACTAAGTAAAAAAAACAATAAGAGCGGGAATCCCGCTCTTATTTTATTGTTCCTTTGCGAGAAACCTTAATTAGTTTCCTTGAAAAAAGAAGACATTTGCATATAATTTTTCAGTGTTTTTTTATAAATAGGAGTGAACATTTTGCGAAAAATAAGCAGATTTGAAGACTTATTAGAGATGATGTTTCAAAAAGGCGCCTCTGATTTACACTTAGCCCACAACAACCCGATCACTTTTAGAATTTCAGGACAAATTAAAAAGTTAGAGGCTTATGTAACAGGACGGAATATATTTAATTTATTAAATGAATCAAATGTATTATCTAAAGAGGCACTTAGACGTTTGAATGAAGAGAATGCTACAGACTTCGCAACAGAATATGGAGGAGCAAGGTTTAGAGGTGTTTTAACAAGGAGTAGAGGAAACTACACTTGCGCCATTAGAAGATTGAATGACCGAATATTAACAATGGAGGAGTTGGGATTACCAGAATTTATCAAAGATGAACTCAAAAGACTAGGGGGAATGATCCTCGTGACTGGACCTACAGGATCAGGGAAAACAACCACACTGAACTCAATCATCCACCACTTAAATAAAACTGAACCACTTCATATTACTACTGTTGAAGACCCCATTGAATACGTGCACCGTTCCGATAAAGCGATTGTCACGCAACAGGAAGTTGGGAAAGACATACCAACCTTTGAAGATAGTATGAAATCTATTTTACGTAGGGACCCCGATGTAATCTTAATTGGGGAAATGAGAGACTTAGAAAGCGTTAGTACCGCTTGTACCGCTGCGGAAACAGGACACCTCGTGTTCGGTACCCTGCATACAAATACAGCAGCAAGCACGATTAGTCGAATCACTTCCATTTTCCCTCATATGGAACAGGACTCAATTCGAGCACAAATTGCTTCTAGTTTAAGAATTATTATAAACCAAAGATTACTCCTTAAAAAAGGTGGGGGGCGTGTAGCTGCTTTTGAAATAATGGTAGTTAACGAAGAGATGAGAGGGGCTATTCGAATGAACGAACTAGAGAGACTCAACCAACTCGTGCGAGAAAGCAAAGACGACAGAAATGTCACAATGGAAGAGGCGGTAGAGGGGTTACGAAAGCAAGGAATCATCGAAGAGGAGCAAACTTATTAATATGTCCCACAAAGAGTGGAACTTCTTGTAAGATATTAGAAAAAAGGAGAGGTTTAAATGAGTTATTACAAGACGAAAAGTTACTCACTGAATGAGAAGGATCTCGTAGCTGAGGTTAACATCGCCTCAAATAATATCAGGCCTTTACATTTTTTCAAAGCAGAGATTAAGTATGGAGATATTGTTGAAGATTACTTCATTGTTAAAAGTGGAATGCTATCAAAGAAAGAGGGTTTCTATTTATTGGCCGTTTTTGACTTAATTAGTGGAAATTTCCAATTCTATAATAGTGTGTACCATAAATACAGATATGCCCTTGAGCAAACAAGAGAGGAAATCAAAAAACACTTTAAGGACTCTTATGAATTTTATAAGAAGTTCATTTACGCCAAATCTGGTCCACAAAAGGGAGGGGTTACTAACAAAGAGTTCACAGAGCTAATGATAAAATATAAAAAAATAACGGATTCTTTTATTTACTTTCTTGAAGAGACGAATGAAGCAGGAGACTTTATCATTAGAATTAATGGTTCTACCAATCGATACTTTATGAGGAGACTTAAAAGGGGTTACCGGTGCTCGACCTTTAGTGACCAAGCTCAAATCTTTCCAAGTAGAAAGGCTGCGGAAGCAGAGGCAAAAAGCATCTTTTCAAGAAGGAGTGACTATGACATCATCAGAATTTCTTAACTCTTGATAAAACAAAAACACCCAGGAGATTCCTAGGTGTTTTTCTTTCTTTAGTATTCAACTCTTTTATGTTCTGAAGCAGTTAGTGTCTTGGCAAACTCATCTAAGCATAAAGTAATTTCCTGAATAGTTAACTCACTTTTTCTTAAATCTCCATTAGATATCTTCTTATCAACAACTTCTCCGATATTCTTTCTCATCTCACGGTAGTTAGCACCTGGAAACAGTCTAGAGTATGCTTCACATACATCTGCTAACATAAGGATCGTTTCCTCTTTTGAAACAGGCGGATGAGTTTTATACTGAAAATCTTCTGGTAAAATATTTTTCACACCTTCCTTAAGTGCCCTCTGATAAAAGTGTTCCAGTGTAGAATCTCCGTGATGTCTCTCGATAAGTTGTAAAACTTCTTTCGGAAAGTTGTTTTCCTTGCCCAACTTTACGCTTATATGTGGATGAGCTAAAATTACTTTGGCAGCCTCTAGAGGATTTATTTGATTGTTAATGTTATCATCTGGATTTGAGTTCTCAATGAAGTGTTCGGGATGTTTGAGTTTTCCGACATCGTGATAAAGAGCTGCCACTCTAAGCAACAGTGTGTTTGTTCCTATTCTCTGGGATGCAACAGTAACTAAGTCAGCAACATTTCTCGAATGATCGAAAGTTCCTCGTGCTTCTTCATACAATCTAACCAACAAAGGGTGTTCTAGTGTATTTAATTCTGTGAGTCGATAAACTGTCACCTTCCCCAGGATTTTTTCTAAGAAAGGGATAGTTCCTGTGGCGATAACCCCAGCAAATATACCCGACAACGCCAAGGGAGTGAAGGAATCAAAGGCAACAAATTGCTCAAACATTAGGCTAAGAAATAAATTTGAAGAAGCAACAACAACACCAAGGATAAGCCCATTTCTTAAAGAGTCCGTGAATCCTGTAAATTGTTTATGTAGGATTGTCGAAAACAATCCAGCCACTAAGATAAGCATCAGAGTAATTACTTCACCACTACTGATTAACAAACTTAACAGGACTGTGACAACTAACACGAAACTTCTGGGCCAAAACATTGTAAGTATAATGAGAACGGACAATATAGGAATTAAATTCCAATCGGAGCCGATGGTAATATCTGACAATAGAATAACAATAAACAGCAACCCCAAAGTAACCGAATATGTGCGGATACTCTTCATATCTTCTAAAAGGTATTTAGAACAATAAAAATGGAAGAGGAGTGAAACTAAGAGAACAACTGGGAGACTCTTGAAAAGTTCCCCAACATCAATTTCTCGATCCATTAACCCAAGCTCCCTAAGCTTAAGTAAGTGTTCTTCGCTAATTTCTTCGTGCTTTCTGACAACAGCTTCGCCTTTTTTGATCTTTTTATAAACAGGCTCAAGATCCTCCTCAACTTTAATCTTAGCCTCTTCAGTCCCAACTACATCTAAACTCTGGTTGCTACGCATATTCATTGTAATAGCATCCAACACATCTTTTCTCATCACTTCCGGGAACATAAAAAGGTTTGAGTCTGATCGAATAATTTCGATCGTTCGCTTCAATTGATCTTCAGGGATTCCAGCGTCATAAATTTTATCTAGCTCATTACCTATATAATTGAAAAAATTTCTAATTGTTCCCTCGCTCAGCTCCGTGACCCTTTTGATGGACGACTCTTCCAATCCAAGAGGGTTTTTAATGTCACTTACCTTCATTTTTTCAATCTCTTTTTCTTCAACGTCGTCTTTGTCCAATTCTTTTTTGTCGGCATTCTTCCTTGCTTCACGAACTCTCTCTCTTTCATCTTTAATATCCTTTTTGTTCTCTTGGTAAGTAGCTACACTTACCTCAAATTCAGAAATATCATCCATAAGGTCCTCGAAAATCTCTAAATCTTTTTTATAAATATTGTCTACTTTGTCTAACTCACTTCTGAGAAGCTCTTTTGTTGCCTCTTCATCTTCATAAGTAATTGATTTATGGGCGATAACATCTTTTGTACTAATTTCACCCTCTTCGTAGTTTGAGACAAAAATAGGGCTTGGCTGGTAAACGAGCAATGTGGCCGCAACAAAGGCAACCAGCACAAGAAAATGTTTGTAATTGTTAATGTAAATCACCTCTCTCTGACTAGCACTCCTCACGAATAGATCTCGAGGTTTTTTTCTAGTTTTCGGTAAGGGTGTCTATCCTTCAAGCATTTATAGAAGAAAAGTATAATACCTACTTTATTATTTGGAAATATTGTTAGAAAAACAAGGGATTCGAAGGAACGGAAAAGGTTTGCGTGAAAAAGAAGAGAAAATATGCTGTAACAACACTATTCATTCAATAGGATGTGAACATTTTGACTATTGTCATCCAATTAATTGTGGTTACATTCGCCTTCATCGCTGTAAGAGGGGTGCAAACTTTAATAAGCGGGTTGGCGATAGATAACGATAAAATCCTCTTAAAAACAAGGGAAATTATCCAAGAAATTTACACAGATTACGAACAAGCTTTTGGAATTAAAAAAATGCCCCTAAACATATTAAGGGGAGTGTCTATCAGGCTACAGCTAGAAAACGAAAAAGTTCGAGATGAATTCTTGGAAACATTAGAGAAAGTTTTCTTTTATTTCTCACCAAGTATGCTTAAGTTTTTAGCCAAGAGGATCTTTGTCATTTTGATACATACAGCAACAATTGCTGCGATTACAATCACTACTTACGGACCTCAAACAAAACATCTAGCGTTAGTAATGATCGGATTCTCCGTTATCTATTCTATTCACTCAGGACACGGGCGTGTTCGGATGATCTTTACGACAATTATCTTTGCTTATGCTGGCTATTTTTTACCATATGCAACTGTCTACTACATTGTGATTTCACGCATCTTCAAAAGAGGAGTTTTTTCTAACATAAGAGAAAAAGGGGGTTAAAAAATGGAAGAGTATAAAGAAAAAAGTTTTTCTCGCGGTGTTTTTATTATGGCGGGGTCTTTACTTTTCGCTAAGTTCCTTGGGTTTATCTATGTGATGCCCTTTGTTAGATGGGTAGGTAATCAAGGGTATATACTGTACGAGTACGCATATAAACCTTATGCCATTATGATTATGGTCGCAACAATGGGAATACCTGGAGCTGTCTCGAAATATGTAGCCAAATACAATGAGTTAGAGAAGCGCGAGAATATAAGAGGTGTCTTTTGGATGGGCATATGCCTGGCGGTTATCTTTGGCTTCGTTTCTTTCTCTATCTTGTATTTTTCTTCAAGGTATTTGGCGGAGGTTCTTATCGGAGATGGGGAAGAAGGGAACACGGTCCAAGGAGTCACCACAGCGATTAAACTTATGAGCTTTTCTCTGTTAGTGGTTCCCATCGTAGCTTTCTTAAGAGGTTTTATGCAAGGGCACAAGAAAATGACACCTACATCCATATCACAAATCACTGAACAGATTGTCCGCGTGATTATTATACTAGTTTCATCTTTCTTTTTGGTTGTGGTATTACACAAGAAGGTGGAACTATCAATTTACGTCTCAATACTAGGAACTGCTGTTGCATCAATATCAGCCCTAACCATAATGATATACTTTTCAAGGAAGAAGAAAATCATCCCAAGTCGCAAAAAGAAAAGTGTGCCCAAAAAGAATGTATTAAAAGAGCTATCCGTATATGTGGTCCCATTTATATTTGTTGGTGCCAGCATAACTATTTTCCAGACAATTGATACCTTTATGATTAATTCAAATTTAATGTTAAAAGGGTTCACGTTACCTGAAGCAGAGAACGTAAATGCTACTGTGTCTCTTGTTCTCAAGTTAATATTCCTACCAGTTACACTGGCAACAGCTTTAAGCACTAGTTTAATTCCATACATCACTGCCAATTATGAATCCGGTGACATCAATTCGATCAGAGAGAACATATCGAAATCTCTATTCATTAACTTCTTTTTTGTGTTACCAGCGTCTGTAGGGTTCACTTTAGTTAGTAAACCAATATTTGTCACTGCCTTTGGGATGAATAATGAGTTTGTAGCGGGGGATATCCTATCTTGGTATGGGGCAATGCCAATATTTCTCTCCTTGTATACACTTACGTCTTCGATCCTACAAGGAATGAATCAAATTCGGTGGATCATTTTTTCTCTAGTCTTAGGTTTCGCCCTCAAGATTTTTACAAATAAGCCCCTAATACTAATGTATGACGGGGTAGGGACCGCCTTTTCTAACTACATAGGTTTTGGAGCAATGATTCTCCTACAAGGTTACATCATAAAAAAGGAAGCAAAATATAGCTGGTTAGATGGATTAGAAAACATAAAGAAGGCAATTGTCCCTTGCATCATCTTAGTTTTCGCACTAGCACCGATTGGCGTTATATCAATTACAATCGAAGTCTATTCAACACTTATATTTATCGCTTTAGGATCAATAGCTTTAAGCGGTGTTATATACTTTTTCCTCATTAGACAGAATGGTGCACTGGACTTATTATTAAAAGAAATAAAAAAGTAGAAGGGTTTTGATCACCCTTCTACTTTTTTATTGCATTCTTAAGTTGTTCCAGAACCAGAACTCCCTTTGAAGTTTTTATTAACCTGATATACCACAACGAAAAACATCGTCAGCAACACAGGATAGGGCATAGCCCGAAAAATAACTTAATGATCCGAAACACCAACAATACAGCAATCATCAAAAGTATTATTCCTGTCAATTGTCGAATTAAAATGTAAAAAAACTCCTTGTTTTCACTTTAAAAAATCCTTTGAGTAATCCGACTGTTCTCAAACAACTTCTCTATTGGTTTTAGATTCACTGAACACGCCCACAATCTCCAAATCGGGTTTTATAACATCTAGAACTAAGATGTCATTACCTTCTACCAAAAACTCAATCACGTGTTCCTCATCTAATTCTTCCGTGTATTGTCCATCTTGGTAGACTGTGCTCCCAAACTCAATAATTGATGGATTGAACACACTCTTTCGAATTTTACCAAAAACCTCTTCATTTAAATAAACACGGTTCCCATTATGATATTCTCTGAAATAAAAGGCCTCAATGCTGCCTTGAATGTTTGGTTTGCTGGAGCGAAACAACCTTCCATTACTTATATTGATTGCCTTGATATCGACCAAACGAATGGTTGTCTCATTACTTTTTATGAAAGTTAATACAATGTCACTGTTTCGATTAAGTATAGAATATTCACCTTCCGGGAACTTAACGGAAGAGATTTCACCAGCTGAGTATGTAATGTCAGCCATCGAGACCCCTAATTGGTATCGTAACCTAGAGGTTTTTTTGATTAGTATAATCCTAACTCCCTTATAAAATGTCTCGATGTCATCATCAAGTTCTCCCAACAAAACAATCACCACCTAAAAAATATTATATTAACTATTGGATAATTTATAGTCAAAAGCAGAAACACCTTTATTGACTGTTGCGAGGAGGGCCGTGCAAAAATTAATTAACAGTAAGTTTTTTTAAAAAAGAGCAACCCATTAAGAGGGCTGCTCTTGGTACTGCTTGCATCTACTTATATAATCTCGTAAACGAAAAGTGTCAGTTTCTATATAGTAAGTAAAAATACTCAACGCAGCCTCATCAGATGACTTGAACTCATAATCCTTATACATCTGATACCTAAAAGATAAGATTGGGTCTTCATCGATCATTTCGTTAATAATCGGGATTAAGATTTCAAAAGTTCGCGCCATTTAACATCATTCCTCCGGAGCAAGAATCTCCCAAAGCGATCAATTAATCGTGAAAAGAGCGGAAATTTTAATTTAAACTTCGTCTTCTTTCGATGCAAGTTATCTTTTGCTAATAAACAATCTTCAAGATCTTTTAAAACATCATCTTCAGAAAGTAAGATTCTTTGCAAGGTTTTGAGTAGTTCAGCAGAGGTATCAATGTCGGCGTAGCGAGCTTTTAGTGCTAAAATAATCTTTTCCAATGCCAGTCTAGGATACTTTTGGGTAATGGAGAAGAATTCGTAATGCGAGAGCACGTCCTCACCATTACTTACGATGAGAGTTGCATCAAAACAATGATTCACTTCATCAAAACTGTGATGCTCAACAACCACATTAGGTTCAGGTCTTTCCGGATGCAAATCATCCTGTCTGCGTTCATTAAATTCATCAAAAACGTCATTTATTAATGTATCAATTTCATAACTAATAGCTTTGATATCCTCGATGATATCATCAGCTGTTCGATATTTTAAATCCATAATTACACACCTTTCTGCCCGATCTTAGGGCTTTTTCAATCATACTTGAAAACAATCACTCTTCAATACACTAAAACTGAATTTCGGACACTAAATGATGCGATGACACCCTTGCTTGAAGAAATCCCCCTCGATTTATTCCTAGGGCAAGACCACAGGATTTTCTTGAGAAAAATTCGATAATAAAGCCTACTATTTTTGTGAACTGACCATACATCAAACATAAAGGCACACACTTTTTTCAAGAAAGAATTATAGCCGGTTCGAAAAGGATAACACTGTAAACAATATCGTAATCCCAAGAAAAGCATAGGGGACCCAGTTGTATTTCTTAGACGGCTCAAATAAAAAATCGATAATACCATTCACGTCTATGTTTTTAAAAATGTTTATTTTTTGCCAGAAGCCTTCTTCATTTACACCTTCGTAAGGATCGTCTTGTCGCTCTTCATAATCATTGTCAACGTTAACTGTTGAGAAAATCTTATTGAAATACTTATCACTTTGAAAAACGGAAACTTTTTCCCCCACCCGGTTAATCTCGACTTCCAATAGATCACCATCAGTAACTTTCGTCCATAAGATATTCTTTATGTTTTCTCCATCTTTATCTCCTCCTTTTAGTTCAAATATACCTCTATTCTTTTTATATTCAAACTCAACTAGTCCAACGCCAAACAATATCGGTATAGGTTTAAGCATTCGTTCTCTTTCTTTGGAACTGGCAAGAG
>Ga0209487_1004750_pt1 | contig 10334 bp, 10 predicted proteins | sample Poulit2012_FD_187524 | JGI IMG/M metagenome (GOLD analysis project Ga0209487, IMG submission 187524) | Agricultural soil microbial communities from Georgia to study Nitrogen management - Poultry litter 2012 (SPAdes) (version 2) | ecosystem: Environmental > Terrestrial > Soil > Agricultural land... | reverse complement strand
AAACCGGCGTGGTAGATAACTACGCCATCGGAAGGCAAGGATGAGCCACACCCAACCACTGGTTGAGCTGCGCGGCTTCACCGCCGTGGACCCGCGCAGCCAACGGGTGCTGTTAGACGACATCAACCTCACCGTCTATCCGGGTGAGCAAATCCTGCTGCTGGGAGCCTCGGGTGCGGGAAAATCTACCCTATTGGATGCGATCCGCGGGGTCGTACCGCACTCTGTGCCACTCAATATCAGTGGGGAATGCAACGTGGCCGGTGAACCGGTCATCACCCGCACGGTTGCTCAGCTGAGCGCACTGGTCGGCAACGTACCGCAAGATCCACACGCCAGCCTCACGTTGCCCTTGGTCGAAGACGAGATCGCACTGACGTTGGAAAACCACGGGGTCGACCCGGCCGAAATCGGACAACGAGTCCAGCAGCTCCTGCAGGCCGTGGACGCCGAACACCTGATCCATCAGCGCACTCAAACCCTGTCGGGTGGTTGGGTGCAACGCATAGCTACGGTCGCAGCCCTGGCAGCCAGGCCCCGAATCGTGCTCGCCGACGAACCCACGTCCATGCTCGATGGGGCAGGGGTCGCCTCGGTCATGCACATCCTGACCGAGCTCACCGGCACCGAGGGAGCACTCATCCTGGTCGAACACCGACTCGACGAGCTCGCCGACGGGCCGGGGCTACCCGAACGCACCGTGGTGATCGACGGTGGCCGCATCCAAGCTGACGGTGCCACCCACCAGGTCCTTGCCGAACACGCCGCTGAGTTGGAAGCCAACGGAGTCTGGACCCCCGGTGGGCAGATCCCGGATTTCCCACCTCCAACAACCCACAACACCGAGCCGCTGCTGTGCGCTCGCGGACTCAACGTCCGCCCTGTACCCCAAGCCGAGGTTGTCGTCTCCGACGTTAATCTTGAAGTGCACCCGGGCGAGCGCATCGCCCTGATGGGCGCAAACGGCACGGGCAAAACGACGCTGCTCATGGCGCTCGCAGGACTATTAGACGTAGAAGGAGAGCTGACCGGACGCCAACCCGTCATGGTCTTCCAAAACCCCGAGCACCAATTTTTGACCCACTCGGTTCACGACGAACTACGCTTTGGTCTTGATCGTGATGATGCGACAGAAACTGCAGTTCAAGAATTGACGGCCACCTTCGGACTCGAACACTTAACCGAGCTGAATCCGTTTCGGCTCTCCGGTGGTGAAAAACGCCGACTGTCGGTCGCAGCGGGACTGCTAGCCGCCCAACACCGCAGCGAACCCACGATCCTACTGGCCGATGAGCCCACCTTTGGGCTCGACCGAGCCAACACCATCGTGCTGCTCGAACAACTCGCCGAGCACGCGAAGAACGGGGGAGCGGTCGTGATCATCACCCATGATCAACGCGTCGCCCAGTCGTGGGCAACTCGGACGATCATCGTGAACCAGGGAGCCCTGGTATGAGTACTCTGACCATCCAGCATCCTTCAACACTGGTCGAACCCGGAGCGCTGACCCGGTGGAATCCGTCGATCAAACTTATCAGTCTGTTCGTACTGTCGGTGTCGCTGCTATTTATCTGGGACCCGATCCGCCCAGCAGCACTATGGGTTGTGCTCGTCACCATTGCGCTAACCATCGGGAACGTGCCGGGCAAATGGCTGGCAGCAGCCCACATTCCGTTCATTGCCTTCGGCTTTGGATTGTTCTTAGTCAATGTATTGGCTCGCGCCGAAGACGGCGTATGGATCGGCAGTGCACTAGCGGGTAGGACTCTGGTTATCGGAGTCGCCTCGATCCTGTTTCTGATGTCTACGGCACCCGTGGAGCTGATGCGGTCGTTGAACCAGAACCTGAAGTTACCGGCGTCCATCACATTCGCGGTGCTTGCCGGTTACCAGCTGCTCCTGGGCCTGCCCAGAGAGTGGCAGACCATCCGCGCTGCCCAACTCATGCGGCAAGGAGGGGCGAAGCTCAACCGCAAAGGCAAACCGAAGCTGACGATCAAAGAAGCGGGCCGCCTGGTATTTACCGTCTTGATTGTGGCACTACGTCGTGCCGAACGGATTGCGACATCATTAGAATCCCGTGGCTTCGGGCTCAAACCACGGACGGTGTATCGGCCGATCCAGGTGCGTGCCACTGATACTTTGGTGGGACTGGCGGTGTGCGCCTTCTCGATCGCCTACGCGCTACCGTGGATTTAACAAGGTGGAATCGAGCGGGATATCAACGGTTGTGGCAAAAGGGGCCTTCTGAGCCGGTTCTGATCGGACTTTGTGGTGGTTTCAAGTAAATTACCAGGAAGTGCTCTTAGACTGGTGAGTACCTCTTCAAGGTGTGAGTGATGAGAGTGTGAGGCCCCGGATGTAGTTCCGGGGCCTCATTTCTCTTAACTTCAGAGACGATGCTCTCCGGGAGCGGCCGCTTCCGTGCTTAGGACGAGAGCAATCTCCAAATGTTGCATCCAAGGACACATCGAGCAGTTCTGACGCCGCTCTTGTTGGTTGCCCGGGATATCATGAGAGAGTGACCACAGCTGACTCTCCGCATGCTCATGAGGACGATTCGAATCCTGCTCGCGCGCAGCAGGCGGTTGACCACGCCACCGAGGAAGCTAAGGACGTGGCAGCCGCGGGTCTCAACAAAACCAGCGACGAAAAGATTGAAGCGATTCAGGAACGCTGGGAAAACCGGTTGGCCTGGCCGGTACTTATTGCCGCGTTCCTCTCAGTGCCGGCTGTTTTTCTCACGCTGCTGGATGAGCCCTTCAAGATGATCGGGGATATTGGTATCTACCTGACCACCGCGGTGCTGGTCTTTGAAACGGTCATATTTTTTCTGATTTCACCAGAGAAAATCGCCTGGGTGCGCCGCAACTGGTGGCTTATTGGCCTGACGATTGTCGTCATCCTTGCGGTCATCTTCAGTATCGGACCGATGCAACTGTTCCGTGTGATGCGCAGCGTTGGCGCACTGCGGGTGCTGCGCGCCAAGCAGGTAGCCAAGGCTGGTGACTCCTTAGCCAAGAGGAGTAAGTCTCGATGGCGCAGGTGGCTAGGACAGGTCCTGGCCACGGTTGTAGTCAGCACCTTTGTGGTCTTAGCACTGGTGGTTCCCGAATCCGAAGCCCGTTCCCTGCTCGAAAACTATGTGGGTGAGGAGGGTGTGCCCATCGCAGCAGCGGTAGGAGGCCTCATCACCCTGATCGCCATGTATTTCTTGGTACGCACGCCTCGTAAAGAACGAAAGAGTGGCGGTGCCGAGCATCGTAGCTCAGCCACTCAGAACGGCTAGCTTAGCCCCGATTGACCACGAAGACGAAGTTGAATATCGAGACATATTCTACAAGCGGTAGAAAGATCCTTGTAGGGTGATGTTCATGGATTTTCTTTACACTTTTCTTGTCTTTCTTCATATTCTGGGCGCAGCTGCGTTACTTGGAGGCTGGTTAGCGTCCTTCAAGAACCCAACGGTTGGATTTTGGCAGCATGTCGGAGCTTGGACCCAGCTCATTACAGGACTCCTCCTTGTCGGGATCGCCGAAATGACGGCAGGTGACGATGGTTCAGGTGTCAATCACATGAAGATTGGTATCAAGCTCGTAATACTGATCGCAATTCTCATCGCAGCAGTAATTGGCCGTCGCAAGGTCAAACGAGATGAACCAGTATCGACCGGTCTGGCACACAGCGTGGGTGGTCTGACGCTCGTGAACATCGCCATCGCTGTGTTCTGGTGACATCCCGGTATTCTGCTCCGTCGGTCAGGGGTGTTACAGATACGCTTCAGCGAATCGGCAGACGGAGCGATCGGTTGAATGACATCTAGTAGGACGCCATCCGGAGCGGCGACAATAAAATGTCGCTGTCCAAAGTCCTCGTCGCGCAGACTCAGGACGGGTTCAACACCGAGCTCGTCCGTCAGGCGAGCGTGAACCGCATCGACGTCGTCTCGGAGCCGAGGGGTCACGATTCAGACCTACCGGCCGATAGGACAACCAGACTATGCCACGGGCAGTCCGCACCCTGTCGACTAGCCGTCCTGCTAAGAAGTGGCATCAGATCTGACAAATCTGAAGATAGTTTGCGTTTGCGGTATTGATGCGATCTACCTCAAGGTGCGGTTCGACCTCGGTGATGAGTTCAACTGCACCTAGGTGTGGATGCGTGGCAGCAACTTCGGCGATGGACCGATACATTTCTGCCAACGTTTCGGCGGTGGACTCTAGCTGAGCATTGCTCGCGGCAGTGCGGATCCGATCAAGTTCGTGAGCAAAACCTCGTACCGCCTCCACGCGCTGAGTAGGGTCTCCCGTCGGGAAGGTTTCAAATACCGCGATCTCTTCTTGGAGCGCGGTGAGGCGATGGCAGGTTTGCACGGTCGTGTCCTGAGGTCCACAGGATGTAAGCATGAGTAAGCCGAAGGCCAGTAAGGGAATGGTGGTAAACAGAGAACGGGACCGTGCCATGAGAAACCTCGATGCTGGGAAACATACAGGAATCTCCTACGGTATGACGTCAGCCGAATCTGCGCTGCAGTGTTGGCGTCAGCTGTGGACAACTTCCTGAACATGCCACAACATCGGCTTCTATTTGGTGTTGTGCCCGTTGAGGACCGTGAGCATCTGGACTGACGGGCAAGCCTAGCTACCTGCGGTATGCACGCGTGACAGCACCTGTCGCGCGAGGCGATGCTGGGTGAGGGGGTTCGTGTTGGCTAATAGCGCCAGTAGGCGTTGGCAGCAGCTATGGTTGCAAATTCCACAGCAACGACGTGCGCTGCCATCGTCAATGAGTCAGCGTCGTTGGCATATCCAGGACGTAGCGTCTGGCGCGTATCGCCATCAGGCTGAATGGCGCCGATGGTCTTACGTGCCAGCATGATTGCCAATTCACGGCCTTCTTCAGGTGTGTCAGTCAGTAATGAATTTCCAGGGACGAGTGCCATGTGAATCTCCAGGATGAAGGGGGTGGAGTGCATTTGAGCGGTGAATCCACATTAGAACAGGCCAAATTGAATGTCGATGGCTTCACCAGGGGCGGCCCGTCAGTAATGCTGAGATCGACGAAAGCTTCTCGTTTTTCGCTGTGTAGCTGCTAGTGTCCTGGCCCCAATCCTGTCGGCCGAACACCGTCTGGTGTAACCTACCTCGTCACTTGGAAAGTTAGCGGAAGCTGGGCGGGCTGACGGATAAATGACACTTAGGAAAGTGCCACTTCTGGACCCTCGAATCGCACAATTGAGCCCAAATGGTTGCTGCTGTTGAACATCTTGAAGTCTGTTTTGACCCACGATGCGTGATCGATCCTCGCAGGTTGGAGGCGTGGTAGCTGCCTTCACGAGGAGTCAAGCCGAAGGAAGGCTCTTAGAATTTCGGACGAAGGTTTGTACGCTGCAAGTAAGCGTATTGACGGCGTTGGCCGAGCACGCCCACACATCGCCTTGTAGTACCTGGTTTGCGACAAGATCGCCGCAGCGTCTTGCAGCGAGAGCTCGAAAGAGACCCTTTCACACCTCCTGCAGAACTCAGCCATACCTTTGATTCTTCAGAAGGTGTCGAGGTGCAAACCGGATATGACGACTTACGAATACACCCAGCGCCAACAGCGTGCGCAACCAAAGGTAGTGCCAGTTTCAAAAGGTCGGCTAGTCGTCAACTGGTTGACTACGACTGATCATAAGACTATTGGATACTTGTACCTCATCACGTCGTTTGTGTTTTTTAGTCTTGCTGGCGTTATGGCCCTGCTGATTCGTACTGAACTATTTTCTCCTGGGATGCAGGTCCTGCAAACCAAAGAACAATTCAACCAGCTATTTACCATGCACGGCACGCTGATGTTGCTCATGTTTGCAACCCCGCTATTTATCGGATTTGCCAACGTCATTATGCCACTACAAATCGGTGCGCCAGACGTGGCATTCCCGCGACTCAACGCGCTGGCCTATTGGTTCTTTTTATTTGGTTCACTGATCGCTATTTCAGGATTCCTGACGCCACAGGGTGCAGCATCCTTTGGATGGTTCGCTTATGCTCCGTTGTCGAATGCAACCTATACGCCGGGTATCGGTGGTGATCTGTGGGTATTTGGCCTTGGGCTGCAGGGCTTTGGCACAATTCTGGGCGGTGTCAATATCGCTACCACGATCATTACCATGCGTGCTCCGGGCATGACCATGTGGCGGATGCCGATTTTTACTTGGAACTCCCTCATTACGGCCATCATGGTGTTGATGGCATTCCCGCCGCTTGCCGCAGCACTATTCGGTTTAGGCCTGGATCGTCGCTTCGGTGGACACATCTTTGATCCAGAAAATGGGGGCGCCATTCTGTGGCAGCATTTGTTCTGGTTCTTTGGTCACCCTGAGGTCTATATTATTGCGCTGCCATTCTTTGGGATTGTCACCGAGATCATCCCTGTGTTCTCGCGGAAACCAATCTTCGGTTATAAGTCGCTGGTGTTTGCAACGGCGACGATCGCGGCGCTATCTATGTCAGTGTGGGCTCACCACATGTACGCGACTGGTTCAGTCCTCCTGCCGTTCTTCGCGCTGATGAGCATGCTCATTGCGGTACCAACCGGTATCAAGTTCGTCAACTGGATTGGCACGATGTTTCGAGGATCGATCACGTTTGAGACACCAATGCTGTGGACCCTGGGTTTCATGGTCACCTTCCTCTTCGGAGGAATGACTGGCATTATCCTCGCAGCGCCCCCACTGGACTTCCATGTCACAGACACCTATTTTGTCGTCGCTCACTTCCACTACGTCGTATTCGGTACCGTGGTATTCGCCATGTTCGCTGGCTTCTACTTCTGGTGGCCAAAGTTCACCGGCAAGATGCTCAACGAAACGTGGGGCAAGGTCCATTTCTGGATGCTATTTGTAGGTTTCCACGGGACGTTCCTGATCCAGCACTGGTTAGGGGTTATGGGAATGCCCCGGCGCTATGCAGACTATATGGTCGAAGACGGCTTCATCGCTATGAACCAGTTCTCCACCGTGTCATCTATGCTGTTAGGCGCTTCGACGATCGTGTTTTTATGGAACATTTACTACACGGGCCGCTACGGTAAGAAAATCACGGTTGATGATCCCTGGGGCTTCGGAGGGTCGCTGGAATGGGCGACCTCGTGTCCACCGCCACGCCATAACTTTCATGCGTTACCACGTATTCGTTCGGAGCGGCCGGCCCTGGATCTTCATCATCCAGAACTGATTCCGCGGGCGCGTCGTGCTGACATGATCAACAAAGCGCGTACCCAGCGTCAACACTAACGAGCCTTGGTCGGCACACTTGCGTGTTCCGGGACCGCCGCACTGTCTTATTCCTTGTGACTCGTCGATGAAGTACCTCGGACCAAATCACGGGCCCTCTTTTTATTCCTAGCATTGCAGCACAGTGCAAGCGAGTCCGGTGAGACATGTCGTCCGACTTGGCTTGGAACAACAACAATCTGGCGGTGTCGGTTGCCGTCAATGCAGAGGAGAGTCAGCAAGGTGTTGGCTAACTGCTGTTGTGGTAGACAGTGGTTAGAGCGGTCAGCAAATGATCAAGCACATCAGCCGCGACTGGTCCGTCGATTTCAACATTCGTATCCGGCATGTCAGGATCAGCTGAAGTGGGATCGAGCTGTTCGGAGGCCTCGGGCGCAGATTCACGAACGATTAATCGCGCGGAACCTTATCCTGTCCGCGGGGGAGCTTAGAATGTAAGATAATTACACGGCGAAAGGAGCGCAGAATGCAAGATGCAACAATCAAGGTTCTGACCCGTGAGGAAGCTACCAATCGTCGCCAGGAAATCCTATCCGTAGTTGGAAATGAAGAGAGATTCCGTGCTAGAGGGGAGTCGTTTGAATTAGATTCTGACGAACTCGTCCTGTATGACGAATTGCGGATGTTGGATTACTTGCTTGATGACTAATCAAGGGGCACTCGAAAAGCAGTCGAAAGATTTCGCCGAAAGGCTTTCGAAGACAGTCCGTGCAGTCTTTACAGAGTGCGGAGACTTCACAGCGAATATGTTCCCTGATGGCGCCAAGTCGGTCGTGAAGCAAGAAGAGGATTTCGGAATTCCTCTTTTAGTCAACGGGGTCCAAATACTGGCGCTCAAAGTTGAATACCGCTGTTGTTTAGACGGTCACGGTAAATATCTTGCCGTCGAAACTTCAACGATTTCTGTGTATGCGGGAGAGAAGCCCGACCGTGAGCCACTTTTCCGGTATGAATATGTTCGCTCTCCCCAAGGAACTTCGCCGGCCGCTCATATACACGTCCACGCGCACCGGGACGCGTTTACCGCTGCCATGGTCAGATCTGGCAAAGCTACAAGACGCGGAAACAGGCGTGCTAATAACACCGGCGTTCCGTCGATGAGCGAAATTCATTTCCCAGTGGGAGGCTCTCGGTTCAGACCGAGCCTGGAAGACGTGCTTGAGATGCTCATTGATGAATTCGGTGTAGATAGTCCCAGCGATTTCCGGGAGAAACTCAGGCGAGGTCGTACAGAGTGGCGCCAGATTCAACTTAAAGCTGCTACAAGAGACGACCCAGAATCAGCTATAGAAGCCCTCAGATCCTTGGGCTATGACATCCATCTGCCTCAGGGACGTACACGCCCCGTGATGAACTTAGACCGTCTGGAGGAACTGTAAGGTTCCCTGTCAAAGAGGTCTCTGGTCTTCTAGGGGCTGCAACACGGCGCTGCGGGGCCACGGGATTTTTATCGCAACCCACCAATCCGGACTGGACGACGAAGGTGACGGTCACGTCAAGCAGTGGGACCACAACGTCTACCCAGGTTGAGCGTTAGGGCGAGAGATCCCCGCCGCAGCAGCTTTAGGTTCCCGATTACAAAAGGAACCAACATTAAGTCGGTACTGAGTGCTGCGAGATGGATGGGACAAGTAGTTGTAGGTGCGTGGTCTTGACACATCTGAAGTCAATGGAACTTCGATTGACGCAAAACTGCCGGGTCGTCCCCGACGAGCGCAGCTTGAAGTAGCGCAGTCAGGTTTTCCTTGGTCACCGGTCGGGGGTTGTTAACCGGGACGGCGGGCAGCATAATCTCGACAGCTTCAGCAATTTCGTCGGACGTAAACCCGTAGTCGACCAGTTTTTCCGGGGCATCTAACTGGTGGCGCAGTCGTTGGAGTCCCTCAAGCGCATCCTCGGCACCGAGGGCACTGGCGATCCGATCCCGTGCATCGGGTGCGGCATCCATGTTGAACGCTAGAACGTATGCCAACACGGTCGCGTGTGTTTGCGCATGAGGCAGATCGTAGGTCCCGCCCAGCACGTGGCAGATTTTATGATGCAGGCCAGAACCGGCCGACGTGAATGCGACCGCGGAGAGGTAGGCGCCGTAGAGTAACTGCTCCCGACCGGCTAGATCTTCTGCATCTTGCACAATGGCGGGCAGGCCGGCGACCAGAGCTGAGATACCTTCGGCGGCGAGCGCCTGGTTGATCGGGTTGGCGCGGGGCCCCCACATCGAATCAATGCAGTGTGCCATCCCATTGAGTCCGGAGGCGACCGACAGCTTAACTGGCAGCGACATGGTCAGGTCGGCATCATAGATCACGGTGTTGGGCAGAACGACATCATCGATTCCGGTGGTCTTGCGCGCAGCTTCAGTCAGGCCCCAGACATTAGTGGCTTCTGATCCTGAATACGTAGTTGGTACCGCAATGATGGGCAGCTGGGTTTCTAACGCGATGGCTTTGGCCAGCCCGGTGGTTGAACCACCACCGACGCACACCAGCAGGTCCACGGCGTTCTCGCGTGCCACCTGGCGGGCATCCTGGGCCACTTCGATGGGCACGTGCATGACGACGTTGTCATAGTGCACCACTACATCAATCTCGGCGGCGACACGTTGTGCCAGCTCTCGTTGGGAGGCACTTGCAATCAACATGATCCGCTCTGCGCCCAAGCGTTGTACCTCTGCGGCTAGGTGACTAACAGCCTGACCGGCCCCAAACAGTACGCGCTGACCCAGCGTGATGTGTGAAAATTCGAGCGGCATAGTGTTCCTTCTTGTCCAATACGTCTCTAGGGTCCACACTACGACGAGGACGGATGCCTACCGAGCGTGAGGTGATGATGAGGCGTGTAACGGGGTTCGGTTGCCTGCTCGCTGGGCGAAGGCATCCAGTGCTTCGGTCAGATCGGTGACAGACCAGACCGACTGGCCGCAGATTTTTTGCTCTTTTCTTAAGATTCCGGCGTCGACCAGACGCTTGACGATGTTGTAGGCAGTAGAAACGGGCACACCAGTTTGTTCGACCATATGAGCAGTGAAAGCAGGTTCCGTGGTGCACAGCCCGGCCAC
>Ga0209487_1004749_pt1 | contig 10334 bp, 9 predicted proteins | sample Poulit2012_FD_187524 | JGI IMG/M metagenome (GOLD analysis project Ga0209487, IMG submission 187524) | Agricultural soil microbial communities from Georgia to study Nitrogen management - Poultry litter 2012 (SPAdes) (version 2) | ecosystem: Environmental > Terrestrial > Soil > Agricultural land... | reverse complement strand
TACTAAAGTGGGCTATTTGGACCAGCATAGACAGAAGCATAACGATTAATAATACGGGTTGTTGAATAATATGAGTAAGCACTTCCCTGCGGCTATAGGATCCCTTTTCACCGACATCCCTTACTTTCACCTGCACTTCCTTAATTCCAAATAGAACGATTAATGCAGATAAAAAGACAGTAACTGACACTCCTTTAAAGGTAGCCGCATATCCGTACATATCTGCTAAGCTACCACCTAGGATAGGTCCCATTAATGTACCAGTTATACTTCCAGTTTGTAGGGTACCGAGTACACGACCAGCTATTTCTGGGGGTGTTTGAACAGAAATGAGTGCCTGGGACATGGGAATAAAACCTGTAAAGACCCCCATTAAAAATCGTAACAAGAACAATTGCCAGACCGATGTGGCAAATCCCATTAGAAGAACAGAGAGTGCAAGCCCTGTCGCTGAGAAGATCAAAATTCTCTTTCTCCCATATTGATCACCAATTCGTCCCCAGACAGGAGAGAAGAAAAAGGCGGTAACAAAGGTAATACCAAAAATCCAGCCCGACCAACTTTGAACGTAGGATTCGGAGAAATTCCCAAAGCTTTGAATGTATAAAGAAATAAAGGGTAAAACCATCGTTAGGCTACCCGCAATAAAAAAGTTCGCAAACCACATGATTGTAACATTTCGTCTAACCACAGATGACTGATTAATAATAATAAAACCTCTTCTTTCATTAAAAAATTACTTCGGTACCCTAAGTATATCATACGTATATTGAAATTAAATTCATATGCTTGTCCGTAAATGAATATATATAAGAACAAAAATGAAAAAATATACTTTTTCTATTAAAAAAAAGGTATAATATGGTCAGGAAGGAAATATCAATAACAAAATTAATTATTTTTCTTAAAAAGGAGTTAGAAAATGAAAGGTAAATTAAGGACAATATTGCTAGTATTGTTGTCTGTAGCGGTTATATTTGGAATAGCTTCTCCCGCCTTAGCGGTTGAGGAGGAATTAGTAGGCGTACCGATTATTGTATACGGTGCAAATTTAACAGAAGCTGAAGTAGAAGAAGTTCGTAATCTATTAGAAGTTGAAGATTCAGAGGAAGCAAGGGAGTATTATGTAACCGGTGAGGATTATCACAATTATATTGGTGGTTCCGCCACATCGAACATGTTTTCATCGGCGAAAATTATCGGAGAGAAAAAGGGCAAAGGAATTACAATTCATATCGTTACTCCAGAAAATATTACAAAGGTAACGAGTGATATGTATGCAAATGCTCTCTTAACTGCGGGAGTAGAAAATGCCTCCGTATATGTTGCGTCACCCCGCCCGGTTACTGGACACTCTGCACTAACCGGAATTTATAAGGCCTATGACGCAGAAGGTGTACAACTTGATCAGGAACGTATGGAAGTAGCAAGTGAAGAACTTGATGTTGCGACGGAGTTAGCAGAAAAAGAAGGAATGACCCAGGAAAAGATAAGTGAGTTATTAGCCGAAATTAAAAAGGCAATCTCTGATCAAAACCCTGCTACAAAAGAAGACATTGAAAAGATTATTAAAGAACAATTAGAAAACCTAGAAATTAATTTAAGTGAAGCAGATTTACAAAAACTTATTGAATTATTTGAGAAAATGCGGTCACTAAACATTGATTTCGATAAAGTTAAGAAGCAATTAGAAGACTTAACTTCGACAATTACAGAGAAAATGGATGAATTAGGACTCGATGAAGGATTTTGGAAGAAAGTGGCTGTGTTTTTCCAAGATATATTTAAAGCAATTGGGAATTTATTTAAATCAATTTTTGATTAAGTTAGTAGCATGATTGCCATGATTAAGGCTAGACGAAGGACATATAAATAGCTAATTAGGTAAAGATGAACCTATGAAACAATCTTTACTAGCTTTTATCACTATCCGAGTCTAGCCTTAATTTATTTTATTTGGAGTTGATTTTATGAAAAACCAAAAAGCATCGCAATTATGGCCATTAATCCTATTTACAATCGGCGTCTTTATGGCTGGATTAGATAATGGAATAATCGGTACTGCATTAACGACAATTAATGAAAGCTTTGGAGTATCCCCATCCTGGGGAGCTTGGTCGATAACCCTGTATACCTTAGGGATTGCAATAAGTGTTCCCATTGTTGGGAAACTTGCTGATCGATATGGAAGAAGGCGAATGTTTCTTGCAGAAATAACGCTTTTTGGTTTAGGTTCTTTGTTCGTTGCATTAAGTCCAAACTTTATGAGTTTGTTAATAGCAAGATTTATTCAGGCAATCGGTGGTGGTGGGATTTTTATTATCGGAAGTTCCCACATATTAGCGACAATGCCTAAGGAAAAACAAGGGAAAGCCCTCGGCATGCTAGGAGGTATGCACGGTTTATCCGCCATTGTCGGACCTAATTTAGGGGCTCTTATTTTGCAAGTAACGGGTTCTTGGAAGTGGATGTTTTTGATAAATATCCCCATTGCTTTATTTTTAATTGTTTTTGGTGCTTTGAAAATACCTGAATCAAGACAGGAATCCAAAAAATCCCTTGATTTTACCGGGACGATCTTGTTGTCGATTAGTATATTATCCTTCATGCTAGGCATAACCCAACTAGAAGGAAAAGCTTGGCAATCCATTTATTCAGATTTTAAAATAAGTATATTATTTCTTAATAGTATCTTTTTACTCACTCTGTTGCTTTTTTACGAAAAAGGTTTAGAGAAATCTGGCGGGGACCCGATATTGTCCTTATCTTTACTATCGAATAGACTATTTCAAATAACCTTATTTATAGCTGTTTTATCTGGAGGCTTTTTAGCAACAATCGTTTTTATTCCCTCCTATGTCCAAGAAGTACTTCAAGTTCCGGTTGAGCAGGCAGGATTTTGGTTAACGCCCTTTGCCCTTATGTCTGGAGTAGGGGCGGGGGTTGGTGGGGTATTAACGGATCGAATCGGTCCAGCGAGGACAGTTATGATTTCTGGTCTTATAGCAGCAATCGGTTTTAGTCTATTCCCACTCTGGGTAACTTCAGGGACAAGCTTCATTATAGCTAGTATTACAGCTGGGGTAGGATTTGGATTTTTACTCGGGGCTCCTTTAAATGTTTTAGTCGGCATGGCCTCTCCCTCTAATGACCAGGGCTCTGCTCTTGGTTTATTATCCTTAAGCAGGCAAGTAGGATTAACAATCTTCCCAGCGGTTTTTGCCGGATTTTTAACTAGGGGAATGATTGACGTTCCCTTTTTAATGAATCGAATTTACGGCGATAACCGGATAATCTTCCCTAAGGAAGCGACGACAAGCAGGGAACAATATGAAGCAGTTATTAGTCAAGTTGAAACCTATGATTTACCAACGCAAAAGGAAATGTATGATACGATTGCCCACATTTTAAAAAATGGTTACGACTCAATGTTTTATATAGCTTCTCTATTATCCTTATTAGTCCTTTTAGGAGGATTATATTTATATAAAACTTATACACATGAATAAGGCCAGTTTGTAAATTTTAGTCCTTTGGTTATAAAATAAAAGTTATTGGTCATCCTTATAGTAGGCTTTTTAGTCTACAGGAAAGATTTTGAAGAGGAGGATGACTAATGACTAGATTAGTATTTATTCTTTTATCCGTTTTCTTAACACTGCTATTTGCTACACAAGTGGCAGCAGCAGAGATTGAACCAACTTATACGGTTAAAAAGAATAATACTTTACTAGAAGTTGCTCGAGAAAATCATACAACGATTGAAGACTTACTTACTTTAAATAAAATAGATCATAATATCGTTGTAGAGGAACTACCCAATTATGAAATTTATGAAGTGAAAAAAGGTGATACTTTATACTGGCTGGCAAAGGATTTTAATACTACGGTAGATTCCTTAATGGAAGCTAATGGCCTAGATTCCAGTTTAATATTAATTGGCCAAAAGCTTAAAGTTTATCAAAATAATTCGGAGGAACAAGTTGTACAAGCTGAGATTCCAAAAACTAAGGCTGTTACACAACAAGTAGAAACCGAGGAAGAGGCAGAGCAAATACAGGGTAGAACGATGACAGTCACGGCGACTGCTTATACCGCAGAATGTGATGGATGCTCGGGAATTACCTATACAGGTGTAAATTTACTAGAAAATCGCCAAGCCAAGGTAATTGCGGTAGATCCAAGTGTTATTCCCCTAGGTTCGAAAGTTTACGTTGAAGGATACGGTTATGCAACGGCTGAGGATATCGGTGGTGCCATAAAAGGAAATCGAATTGATATTCACCTTCCGACAAAAAAGGAAGCCTATGCCTGGGGCGTTAAAGAAGTAAGTATTACCATTCTCAATGATTAAAGGGTATATTGATTAATGAGGATCCGCCTTTATGGTGGATCCTTTATTGATTTAGCCTTAATTGGCTTTTATAATGCTCATCTTGTAGGAAATGTAATAAGGATCGCACAGCTAAAGATAAATATCGGTCTTTTTTTGTAATAATACCTAATTTCCACATTGGTGGAGAATGAATCTCTATAGTTTTTATTAAGCTTTTATCCACTTTATCTGAAGCGGATTTAGGTAGTATGGATATCCCTAAACCCTCAGCTACGAGGCCTGTAATAACGTCCCACTGGGAAGTTTTATAGGCTATTTTCGGATAAAATCCACCCCTGTTTTCACAAAGTTCAATAATTAAATGATGAAGGGAAAACTCTGGCGTAAAGAGAATGAAGTCCTCTTCCCTAAGGGAGGAAAACATAATCTCCTCCCTTTCCGCTAAGCGGTGATTCGTTGGAACAAGCAACTGGAATTTTTCCTCTATAAATGGAGTCACAGAAAACTTTGTCTCATCAACAGGTAAAACAACAATTCCGACATCAATTTGTCGCTTTTCAATAAGTCGTTCTACCTTTTTTGCGCCGGGTTCGATTAATTCTAGAGTTATTTTAGGATTAAGTTCATTAAAACCCTTCGCAATTTTAGGGAAAAAGGTCGCACCAATTAACGGTGGAACCCCAAAGGTAATGTTTCCTGTAGGTACTTTTAGGAAGTCTTCAAGGGAGCTTTGCAACTCCTTCGTCGAATCTATAATTTTAAGAGATTGCTTATAGGCGATTTCCCCCGCATCAGTTAATTCTAATTTTCGAGTAGATCTTTCAAATAAAACAACTCCTAATTGCTCTTCTAACTTTTTAACAGATTTACTTAAGGTCGGTTGTGAAATAAATATATTAGCTGCCGCTCGAGAAAATCCTTGATGTTCCACAACGGCGATAAAATGTTTTAACTCATTAAAATCCACCTTGAAAACCCTTTCAATCTTTACTTTATTCAAAAAACGAATATATCATATTCAATATATTCATTTTACATATAAATTACCAAGATGTAAAATGTTATTCACAACAGTTGGATTTGTCAGTAAACATTAAGGGGGTAATAAATATGAGTAAAAATGATGTAGTTGTTGTAAGCGCTACCAGAACGCCGATTGGAAGTTTTGGCGGAACACTATCTAATGTATCAGCTGTTGAATTAGGATCTATTGTCATTAAAGATGTTTTAAATAAAGCAGGAGTGAGTCCGGACCAGGTGGATGAGGTCATTATGGGACACGTACTCCAAGCAGGTCTAGGGCAGAACACTGCCCGTCAATCCGCGATTAAGGCAGGACTACCTAATTATGTACCTGCCATGACAATTAATAAGGTGTGTGGCTCAGGCTTGAAGTCTGTCCATTTAGCGGCTCAGGCAATTTTAACTGGGGATGCTGAAATTATCGTTGCTGGTGGAATGGAAAATATGAGCCAAGCCCCTTATTTATCAATGGATGCCCGGGATGGCTATCGAATGGGGCATAAAACGATGATAGACAGTATGGTTCACGATGGATTATGGTGTGCTTTTAATGATTATCATATGGGTATAACAGCAGAAAATCTCTGTGATCAATTCAATTTAACGAGGGAAGAGCAGGACGAGTTTGCAGCAAAAAGTCAGCAAAAGGCTGTTGAAGCAATAGAAGCTGGGAAGTTTAAAGAGGAAATTGTCCCTGTTGAAGTACCGCAGCGTAGGGGCGAAGCAATTTTATTTGATGAAGATGAATATGTTCGACCTGGAACGACGGCAGATACCCTCGGAAAGTTACGCCCAGCCTTCAAGAGTGATGGTAGTGTAACAGCGGGGAATGCTTCTGGAATTAATGATGGGGCCGCCGCTTTATTAGTAATGAGTCGTGAAAAGGCGGAGGAACTAGGCATCAAACCAATGGCAAGCCTAGTAGCGAATGCAAGTACTGCAATTGATCCCAGCCTTATGGGTCTTGGCCCGGTGTCAGCGACGAAGCGGGTTTTAGAAAAGGCTAATTTAACCTTAGCGGACATTAATTTAATAGAAGCAAATGAAGCCTTTGCCTCCCAGTCTTTAGCTGTTACTAAGGAATTGAACTTAAACCCGGACATCGTCAATGTAAATGGCGGTGCTATCGCACTAGGCCATCCTATTGGTGCAAGTGGGGCGAGAATTCTTGTTACATTACTCCATGAAATTAAACGCCGAAAAGAGACTTATGGTTTAGCAACTTTATGTATCGGTGGAGGTCAGGGAGTAGCGACAGTTATCAAAAACGAACTTTAAGGAGGTCTACACATGATAGATATATATACAGATTTTAAAGATGCAGTAGCGGAAATTGAAGATGGAATGACATTAATGGTGGGAGGATTCGGCCTCGTTGGAATTCCTGAGAACTTAATTATGGCTTTACGGGATAAGGGTGTGAAGGATTTAACGGTCATCTCTAACAATTGCGGGGTTGATGATTGGGGCCTAGGCTTACTCTTACAAGAGCGCCAAATCAATCATATGATTTCCTCTTATGTTGGAGAAAATAAAGAGTTTGAAAGACAATTTTTAAACAATGAACTAGAAGTTACTTTAGTTCCTCAAGGATCCTTAGCGGAGAAAATTCGGGCTGGAGGAGCTGGAATTCCCGCCTTTTATACCCCATCAGGCGTTGGAACCCCAATAGCTGAGGGAAGGGAAATTAGGGAATTTAACGGTAAAAAGTATATGTTGGAAGAGGCATTGACCGCTGATTTTAGTTTAATAAAGGCTTGGAAGGCAGATAAACACGGAAATTTAGTTTTCAGAAAAACTGCACGAAACTTCAATCCGATGATGGCTGCAGCGGGGAAAATTACAATAGCCGAAGTAGAGGAGATCGTTGAGGTTGGAGAATTAGATCCCGATCAAATTCATACACCAGGTATTTATGTTCAAGGAATTATAGAAGGTAAACAAGAGAAAAGAATTGAAAGATTAACTATACAACAAGGATAAACATACTAGCTGAGGGAGGAGTACATAAATGGCAAAAAACGTTCGTGTTCAAATCGCTAAACGTGCAGAAAAGGAAATAGAAGATGGTTTTTATGTAAACTTAGGTATCGGCATGCCGACAATGGTAGCCAATTACCTTTCCGATCATAAAAATGTAGTTTTACAATCAGAAAATGGCTTACTCGGGATTGGTCCCTATCCTACAGAAGAGGAGGTAGACCCAGATTTAATAAATGCTGGAAAAGAAACGGTAACAGCTATTCCAGGAGCTAGTTACTTTAGTAACGCAGAAGCCTTTGCCATGATTCGTGGAGGCCATATCGACTTGGCAATTCTAGGAGGTATGGAAGTTTCTGAAACCGGTGATTTAGCAAACTGGATGATTCCGGGGAAAATGGTGAAAGGAATGGGGGGCGCAATGGATTTAGTCCATGGTGCTAAACGAGTTATTGTTATTATGGAACACTTAACTCGAGACGGTAAGCCAAAGATTTTAAAGGAATGTTCCTTACCTTTAACAGGAGCTGGAGTCGTTGATCGTATTATTACCGAACGCGCTGTTATTGATGTGACTGATGAAGGCTTAGTCTTAGTCGAGGTAAGTGAAGGTTATACGGTAGAAGACATAAAAAACTCAACAGGAGCAGATTTGATTGTTGAAAAAAATTTAGTACAATAAAGAAATATCAGTATAAAAATCAAGCCTAGAATAATAGTTTTTCATTAAGGAGCATATTTTGATAATCAATATACTATTATTCTAGGTTTATGAAGGAGTTGGAAAGTATTGAGAGCAATTACAAACTTTTTTGATCGAATCGTTCGTAGGTATTTACCGGATGCGTTTTTATTTGCTATTATTCTTACACTGATTGTTTATTTAATGGGAGTCTTTATGACTGATAGTTCCCCAATCCAAATGGTAGAGCATTGGGGTTCTGGCTTTTGGGATTTACTAGCTTTTGCCATGCAGATGGCTTTAATTGTTGTGACGGGGTATGTGCTTGCGAATACACCCTTAGTAAAGGGGCTCTTGGAGAGGATTAGTAAGTTAGCAAAAAACCCTGCCCAAGCCGTTATATTAGTTACCTTCGTAGCTACCGTAGCATCTCTTATTAACTACGGTTTCGGTTTAGTCGTAGGAGCTTTAATCGCCATTCAGGTCGTTAAACGTGTACCTACAGCAGATTACAGACTACTTGTAGCTAGCGCTTATAGTGGGTTTATTATATGGCACGGGGGATTATCTGGCTCCATTCCATTGTTAATTGCAACGGATAACCACTTTTTACATGACCTCATGGGATCTATTCCCGTTGCAGAAACCTTATTTGGAACAGCGAACTTATTTATCGTAATTGTTATTTTATTAACTTTACCTGTCGTCAACTGGCTCTTACTTAAATCTAGAGAAGGTTTGGAAATAAATAATCCAACTAACTTTGGCGACCTATCCTTTGAAGATGAGGAAGAACAAAAGGATGAAGAGGAATTAACACCTTCTGATCGATTGGAAAATAGTAGGGTCATTTCTATCGTCATTAGTTTACTAGGCTTAACTTATGTCGTATACCATTTCTATCAAAGTAAAAGTTTTGATTTAAATATTAACTTAGTTAATTTAATTATGTTATTTTTAGGGATTTTATTACATGGTACACCACATCGCTTTTTACATAGCGTGAATAACGCGGTAAAAAATGTCGGTGGAATTGTCGTCCAATTCCCTTTTTATGCAGGGATTATGGGCATGATGGTCGATTCAGGCCTTTCTGAGCAAATGTCCTTATGGTTCGTAAATATTTCTAATGAGTTTACCTTCCCACTATTCGCCTTTATTAGTGGCGGAATTGTCAACTTCTTCGTTCCTTCCGGTGGTGGGCAGTGGGCAGTTCAAGGTCCAATTATGATTGAAGCGGGTATGCAGCTCGGTGTAGATAATGCGAAGACATCTATGGCTGTTGCCTGGGGAGATGCTTGGACGAATATGATTCAGCCGTTCTGGGCCTTGCCACTGCTAGCAATTGCGGGACTAAGAGTTCGAGATATTATGGGCTTTTTAGTAATTATATTAGTATACACCTTTTTCCCAATTGCAATTGGTCTACTATTCTTTTAAATAAGATTCAAGTTCAATCCCCCTTCCTAATCCTTAAATAATGGAGGGGGATTTTTTTATGATATAAAAACAGAAAACCCGACAAATGTCCTTGATAAGTAAACAATTTTAGAGGAATATGGTAAACTGTAAATAAAAGTTGTATACAAGTATTTTATATAAAATTATCGAAGGGAAGGATTTCATGAGTAAAGTATTAGACAAGTTTTTAGATGAAAATTTAGCGGATCTAAAAAGTAAAGGAATGTACAATGAAATTGATCCAGTAGATGGTGCCAACGGGCCAATAATTCATGTTAAAGGAAAGGAATTAATTAACCTATCCTCCAACAATTATTTGGGACTTGCAACAGATGAAGAATTAAAAGAATTAGCGAAAAAGGCTGTTGACTCCCATGGTGTCGGTGCTGGAGCTGTCCGAACAATTAACGGGACACTCGACCTTCACGTCAAATTAGAAGAAAAAATTGCTGAATTTAAAGGAACAGAAGCAGCAATTTCCTTTCAGTCAGGCTTTAATTGTAATATGGCAGCTATTCAAGCAGTAATGAACAGGGATGATGCTATTTTATCAGATGCCTTGAACCATGCGTCTATTATTGATGGATGCCGCCTCTCCCGAGCGAAGATCATCCCCTTTGAACATTCAAACATGGATGATTTACGCGCCAAGGCAAAGGAAGCGGTAGAGTCTGGTAAATATAAGAAAATTATGGTCATTACAGATGGTGTCTTCTCAATGGACGGGGATATTGCCAAACTCCCAGAAATTGTAGAGATTGCTGAAGAATTTGATCTAATTACTTATGTGGATGATGCTCACGGTTCCGGTGTTTTAGGTGAAGGAGCAGGAACGGTAAAGCACTTTGGCTT
>Ga0209487_1004748_pt1 | contig 10335 bp, 10 predicted proteins | sample Poulit2012_FD_187524 | JGI IMG/M metagenome (GOLD analysis project Ga0209487, IMG submission 187524) | Agricultural soil microbial communities from Georgia to study Nitrogen management - Poultry litter 2012 (SPAdes) (version 2) | ecosystem: Environmental > Terrestrial > Soil > Agricultural land... | reverse complement strand
GGTTGCCTGAACCGTTCATGCATAATGCGCTGGAAGGCGATGACTATGAACTGCTAGGTTACCCGAACCAAATTGTGTCCGGAATGCCTACCGTGGTCAGCTTTGTCACCGGAGAGCTCGTGGATGAAGACCCCGAGCTTGTGCGCCGTTATCAGGCAGCCATGGATGACGTGCTCACCGCCTTTGCCGCCGATGAAGAAGGCGCCATGGAAGCTGTCATCGAGTTCATGGACGTTCCGCAGGAAGTTGCCGAGATCGCGTCAGATCTGGAAACCCACGATGCGGCGATCCCAACGGAGGCTATTCAACAGCTGGCCGACTTGATGGTCAAATACGAATTCGTGGAAGAAGATCCCATTTCGGACGGCTTCTTCGTCGAATAATAGCTTATTTGCGGGCTGTGCACCTGCGACAAAGCCTGCTTCCCGCGGCGCCGAGTTCGGTAGTGTCTCGACGCCGCGGGAAATCACAGTTTCCATATGGCGCAGTTTTGTTCGTAGCGACGCGCCAAAATTTGACTACTCATGGGGAGCGTCTCACCTCGTATTTCAGGTGGTCTGAGAAAATGAGGTGCTGATGGGGGAGCCGAGCTGTCGGTAATGGCGAACCCTCAGTGAGGAACACAATATGTCCAGGAAGGAATCCACTAGTCGTGCCGCAGGCCTCGCGGAGCTGAGTGGAGTCGAACAACGCGCCGAAGCCCGGCGCGCAGTGCGAGCAACATTTATGGGCACCACGATTGAGTGGTACGACTTTTATCTATATGCCGTCTGCGCGGCACTGATTTTTGGTCCACAATTCTTCCCGTCCGATAGCTCCACAGCATCCTAACTGGGGGCTTTTGCTAGTTTTGCCTTCGGGTTTATTGCGCGACCGCTCGGTGGGGTCCTGGCTGGCCACTTTGGCGACAAGGTGGGACGCAAAAAGCTGCTGATTCTCTCGCTAACCGTCATGGGCATCGTTTCAACCTTCATTGGCCTATTGCCGTCCTATGAGCAGATCGGTGTCGCTGCCCCGATCTTGCTGGTCCTTTTGCGACTCGTACAGGGACTTGCGGTAGGCGCTGAATGGGGTGGCGCTGTCACGATGGCTGTGGAGCACGCTCCGGCGAATTGCAAGGCGCTGTACGGTGCGGCCCCCATGATGGGACTGCCTGCCGGATTATTGCTGAGCAGGCTGCTGCTCATCGTGCTCGGTGCGCTGACCGGCCCGGCCTTTGTTGAATGGGGCTGGAGAATCGCGTTTCTGTTCAGCATCCTGCTGGTTGTGCTGTCAATTTGGTACCGCCGACGTTTGACCGAAAGTCCTATCTCTGAGGCCTCGGTCGCCAATGAGCCAAAGGCATTACCACTCATGGAGGTGCTGCGCGGTTATAAAGCGCCACTGGGTTTTACGATGATCATCGCGGCGGTTCCGCCAGTGCTTGCCTATCTGGTGTGGACCTGGGCGCTATCCTATGGCGCCACCTCGTTGGACTACGACCGAAACCATCTACTATGAATTGGTATTTTGTGCTGCGTGATCCAGCTGATCATGATGCCATACTTGGCAGCCGTAGTTGACCGGAGCAACCCGAGGATTCTCGCCGGGGTAGGTGCCGTATTGATGCCCATTACCGCAATCATGTCCTTTCCGTTATTTGAGACCGGAAATCTGTTGTTGGCCGGTATTGCAACCGTTGCAGCGCACGCTTCAACAACCTTTGCCTTTGCGGCTATCCCACCGATTTTGACGCAGGCGTTCCAAAGCAGAATACGGTACACCGGCGTCTCGATGGCCTATCAGTTTGGGTCCATCCTGGGTGGCGGTTTCGCACCGATGATTGCCACCACTCTATTTGCTGCCACGGGGCAGACTTGGCCGATCGGGCTATGCGTTGTCACCGCAAGCATTTTGATGCTGTTCAGCATCGCAGGTTTGGGGATGTACTACCGGGCGAAAAACGCCACGAGTCGCACTACAACTTCGGAAGAGCACCAGGAGATGGCCTCAGCGCGATAACTTGATCTCGTCTGGACGCGGGTATTGTGCAAGCCCAATCGTAAACGGTCGGTGAGCACTTTGATATCGAAATTCCAGGGGTGTGGCTGTAAGGTACTGTCATTGCATACGCGTTGAGCGACGTTGAAGGCCGCTTGCCGAAGGACTGAGGGGTGACACCGAGTGACATCTGAAACAGATTCGTCCAGCTCTGCTGATGTGCTTCAGAGCCTTGATTCGGGTTGGTTTATTTACACCATTAAGCAAATCGAACTGGGTTTGCGCGTGCCGACGGAAGAAGTCGCTCAACAAGCCGGCCTGACGACGGCGCAATTCACCGCACTTGCCGTGCTGGAACGCTGGCCCGGGATTACTTCGTCTGAACTAGCCCGCAGGTCATTTGTGCGTGCCCAAACGATGGCCGAGAATGTTTCGGTGCTCTTGGAGTCCGGTTTCATTCAGCGTGAGCGCGACCCGGAAAATATGCGCCGATTTCACCTGTATATCACCGATGGTGGCCACGATACGTTGAGTTCTGCACGTTCTGCGATGGACGACCTCGAAGCTAAACTGCTCGCAGCGTTGACTCCGCGAGACCGCGAAGAATTTGCAAAACACCTACGAAATGTCAGACGAGCGCTGCGCGATCTCCCGCGTTAGGGTCGTAGCTTGACCGGGTTGTCGCCGATCGACTCGATCGGGATAGTTTTCCTTTTCAAGAATTGAACTTATCACTTGACAATGTGTGCTCCGTCGCACAGTATAGTTTCAGGTAGCCTGAAACTAAGGCTCGAAATTTCCTGACCTGAATTGAAAGACAGGATGAAAATGTCTTCGTCAACAACCGCTAATCAGCTTTCCATCGCCATTGATGATTTACCCAATCACGAGGGACAGTCTTTTGGACCATCGGCGTGGCAGCAACTGACGCAATCAGATGTCAGCGCATACGCGGATGTCTCCGGTGACCACAACCCGATTCACGTGGATCCGGTAGCTGCCGCAGACAGCCCCTTCGGGCGAACAGTTGCCCACGGCTATCTGACCTTGAGCCGCGTCGTGCCACTGATGGCAGAAGTCTTCACCGTGACGGGTTTCAAAACCGGCGTGAACTACGGGCTCAACCACCTGCGTTTCCCGGCACCGGTGCCAGTGGAAAGCAGCATCCGCCTGAGCGGCACCCTGCAAAAGGTCAAAGAAATTGACAGTGGCTATCAGCTCATCGTTGAAGTCGTTTTTGAAGTAGAAGATAATCTCAAGCCAGCATGCGTGGCAGAACTCGTTTTGAGGTACTACAAATGAGCAATATTGAAAATGGTTACGACCTGACTGGAAAAGTCGTTATCATCACCGGCAGTGGCCGCGGCCTCGGTAAGGCGTATGCACTGTGGCTCGCCAAACGTGGCGCCTCGATCGTGGTCAATGATCTCGACGAACAAGGAGCCAATGACACCACCCAGGAGATCCTGGCGGCCGGTGGGAAGGCAATTGCAGTTGTGGCTCCTGTGGGTGACACTGAGGCTGCAGAGCAGCTCGTTTCTGCCGCAGTATCCGAGTTTGGTCGACTGGACGCACTGGTCGCGAACGCCGGGGTGCTACGAGACCGGGTCTCATGGAAGATGAGCGATGAAGATTTCGACCTCGTGGTCAAAACCCATTTGCGCGGTACCTTCCTGTGTGGTCGTGAAGTGATCAAACATTTGCGTGAACAAGGAACGGGCGGTCGACTCATCGTCATCGGTTCTCCAGCCGGCCAGCTTGGCAGCTTTGGTCAGACCAACTATGCGGCAGCAAAAGCCGGCTTGGTGGCCATGGCCCGCACCTGGTCGATGGAACTGACGCGCGACAACATCACCGCAAATGCTGTGATCCCAACCGCCATGACCGCCATGACCGCAACCATTCCGATGTATAAGGGCTGGGCAGAACAATTCGAACAGGGCCAAGAACTGCCGCCGTTGGCGCGCCAGGAACACGCATTGGGCAGTCCAGAAGACGTCGCCCCACTGCTGGAGTGGCTGGTCTCTGACGACTCGGAAAACGTAACAGGCCAAGCCATCGGGATTGGCGGCGACCGGTTGACGCTTTACTCGCACCCAACCGAACTCGTCAATGAGATTCAGGACGGCGGCTGGTCAGCTCAAGGAATCAATGCCGCGTGGTCACAGAGCATGGAAACACAGGCTCAGCCAAGTGGACCAATTCCACGACCAGCACCTGAATTCCAAACTGCCCGATAAACCGCCCAGACACAGGAGCCATCATGCGTGGAAGTTACGCAGACCTTTGGAAGCTCGTTGCAGCTGCGGTGCCAGAGCGTACCGCGATCGTGGCTGGCGACCAACGCCTGAGCTATCAAGCATTTGAGGACCAAGCAGCACGCTTTGCTACTCTCTTGCGGCACCATGGTCTCGGTGCCGGCGATACGATCGCCTTCTATATGTATAACCGTGCCGAGTACCTGACCGCATTCTACGGAGCGTTGAAAATCGGTGCCGTACCGGTATCGATTAACTTCAGATACCGCGAAGGCGAAGTCTCTGCACTGTTAGATAACTGTGAGGCTGCGGCACTGATCTATCCGACGTCGCTGGCCGAGACCGTCCAACGCATTGACGCGTCGGTGATGCCCGAGCTGCTCGTCGAAGTGACTGACCAGCCACTGGGCATTCCCGGTGCGGTCTCATACGATTCGCTGGCAGAATTTGCGCCGCTGGACACCGAGACGCCAACCTCCGGTGGAACACTGATGGTCTACACCGGTGGGACAACGGGTCTACCCAAAGCCGTGGTGTGGGATGAACCGGATCTGTTAGAGATCCAAATGTTTCCCACCTACGGTGCCCTGGGTATTGCGAACCCGCAGAACCCCGAAGAGGTCGTGGCGATAGCGCAAGACCCTTCGCTGGACCCCACGGTGATGTTTGCGCTCGCGCCCTTTATCCACGCCACTGCCCTGTTCACTTCGATGAACACGTTCCTGCTTGGCGGAACCGTGGTGCTGTTGCCCTCAACGAGCCTGGATACCCGCCAGGCGGTGGCCACCATCGAACAAGAAAACGTCACCCGCATCATCGTCGCCGGTGATGCGGTGGCCATCCCCCTGATGGACGCCTGGGACAAATATGCCAGCTCGCCACAGTCGGCGAGTCTGACCTCCGCGATGAGCTCCGGGATGCGTTTCAGCGACGAAACCAAAACCAGGATTCATAACCTGGGTAACGTCGTCATCATTGATATCCTCGCCTCGACCGAGGGCGGACCCTATGCACTGGGGATTAGCCGGAGCGCACAAGACCTGCCCACGCGCTTCCAACTGACCCCTGATGCTGTGGTGCTTGACGATGCGATGCACGAGGTCCAAGACCAGCCCGGAGCCTACGGCATTCTGGGCTACCGGGGTGCGCTGCCACGTGGCTACTATAAAGACGACAAGAAGACCCAAGAGACCTATCCGGTGATCAACGGGACCAGGTATGTCATGCCCGGTGACTACGTCAAAGTCGAAGACGACCGCTACATCGAATTGCTGGGTCGTGGATCATCCGTGGTCAATACCGGAGGCGAAAAGGTCTTCCCGGCTGAAGTCGAAGAAGTGCTGCTGGAGCATCCCGCCGTCAACGACGCCGTGGTCTTTGGTGTTGCAGACCAGCGCTGGGGAGAACGTGTGGTCGCCATGGTGGCCGTCGAAGATACCGACGACGTCTCAGAAGACAACTTATTAGCATTCGTTGGTCAACGACTGGCCGGGTATAAGAAACCGCGACAGATCTTCTTACGCGAAAGCCTTGATCGAGGCCCGACAGGCAAACTCGATATGCGCTCCATCAAATCCGGTATCACTTCCACGACCTAGAAATGGTGCAGGTTGTATAAACCCAACATTGATCTTGATGCCGTCACCGCAATTGATACGCACGTGCATATCGAAGCCGATGACGACGGGCACGCAGCCCTTCCACAACCGTTGCTCGATGCCGCTGACGCGTATTTCAAACGCACCGGACCATCACCGACCATCGACCAGATCGCAGACTATTACCGCGAATTGTCGATGGCCGCGGTGGTGTTTACGGTCGATTCGGAAACTAACATGAAGACGCCACCGAACAGTAGCGAAGAGATCGCACTGGGTGCCGCACGCAATAACGATGTGCTGATTCCCTTTGGCAGCGTTGACCCGCTGCAAGGGCAACAGGCGGTGGACAAGGCGCGTACTCTGGTGGAGGACTTCGGGGTGCGAGGATTTAAATTTCATCCCAGCACCCAGGGCTTTGCCCCCAATGACGAACAATTTTCGCCGCTGTTCACCCAGCTCGAAGAATACGGGCTGCCAGTGGTCTTTCATACTGGTCAAACCGGTATCGGAGCGGGCATGCCGGGTGGTTTCGGTATCCGGCTTTCGCTGTCTAATCCAATGTATTTGGATGATCTGGCAGCCTGGCACCCGAATTTGCCGATCATCATGGCGCACCCGTCGGTCCCGTGGCAAGACGAAGCGATCGCTATCGCCACCCACAAAGCCAACGTGTGGATTGACTTATCAGGGTGGTCACCAAAATACTTCGAACCCAAACTCGTCCAAGCCGCTCGAACCTATCTGCAAGATAAAGTTCTGTTCGCATCAGATTATCCGGCCATCAAACCGGAACGCTGGATGCGTGATTATGCGGGGCTGGGTCTGCCTGATGCGGTTAGCCAGAAGCTATTCAAAACCAACGCGGCCCGAGTCCTGAAACTTGTGTGAGGCTGAAGATGCAAACCAATCTTGAATCCAAACTGTATGCAGCCGATTTCTGGGGTTATGAACAACAGCTCACCGGTGCTGAACGGACCGTGCTGCAACGCCTGCGCAGGTTCCTAGACGATGAGGCCGCTCCGGTGATTAATGATTACTGGGAGCGCGGCGAAACCCCGGTGCACCTGCGCGAGGGCCTTGCCGGGCTCGACCTCGCCGACCCGGCCGAACTACGTGCTGCCGGAGAAACCCCGCGAGGCCTATTCGTAGGATTCCGCAACTACGAACTGTCCCGAACAGATAGCTCGCTTGCCATTTTATTCGGCGGTCAGGCGGGCATGTTCCGCACCGTCGTCCGCGATGGCGGAAGCCCCGAGCAGGTCGCGAAGTGGGATGCGGCCATCAAGGATTTCTCGATGACCGGCTGCTTCGCACTGACCGAACCAGCCCACGGATCCGACGTCGCACGCGGGTTGGAAACCACAGCACGTTTTGACAATGGCACGTGGATTCTTAACGGTGCCAAACGCTGGATTGGTAACGCGGCACTGTCTGAGTACGTCGCCGTGGTCGCCAAGGATGTGGCAGACGGGCAAGCCAAAATCTTCTTGGCAAGAACCGATGATCCAGGAGTACGCCTGACAAAGATTACGGGCAAGACCTCGGTTCGGATGGTCAACAACTCCAACATCAAGCTGACCGACGTTGTGGTGCCCGACGCTTACCGATTGAAACGTGTGAATTCCTTTGACGATATCAACCGCATTTTCCGAACCCTTCGTCCCGACGTCGTCTGGAATGCTGCCGGACTGCAAGCTGGCGTGTATGAGGCTGCACTGGCGTATGCCAAGCAACGAGAGCAGTTCGGCAAACCGATCGCTAGCTTCCAACTCATCCAAGAAAAACTGACTCGTATCCTGGGTAACGCTTCGGCCTCCCTGGGTGTTGCGGTGCGTATCACTGAACTCCAAGAGCGCGGCGAATGCCGGGATGAGGACGCCGCGCTGGCGAAAATGTGGGTCTGTGACAGGATGCGGGAATCTGTGGCGCTCGGTCGTGAAATCGCTGGCGGCAACGGCATTGTGTTGGATTACAACCTGGCGCGGTTCTTCGCCGACGCTGAGTCACTGTACACGTTTGAGGGCACCCGTGAGGTCAACGCCCTCATTGTGGGCCGCGCGATCACCGGGATCTCAGCCTTCGTCTAATATCGTCAACGACGGCGGCCCACCGTGGTGAGTCGCCGTCGTTGAGATCGATCGGTTATTCGTTTTCGGTAAAACTGTGGGCCAAGACCCACGACGGGAATGACGTGATCTTGGCATCGATGACCAACGGGCGATCTCGTGGGCCATCGACCCAGTCTCGCACCGCATCCAGGTCGGCGGCTTGCCGGACGGTGATGGCCTCGCAACCATAGCCTCGGGCGACCGCAGCGATATCGGTTTCTGGGAAAACTACCGTGTCGAGATTGTTGGTTTCGTGAATGAAGTGATGAACTTCTGCGCTGTAGGCGTCGTCGTTATAGACCACGACCACCAGCGGGATTTTGTGGCGGACAGCGGTATCGAGTTCGACGTGTGACATCATAAAGCCGCCGTCACCCACGCCGGCAATCGCGATGCGATCAGGCAGCGCGAATGCTGCCCCAATCACTGTCGACAGCGCCAATCCGATGGACTGGAAGCCCAACGACAGGCTGTAACCGAGGTTATCGGGCACCCGGAAGTGCATGGCCGGGTAGGCATTGAAGTTTCCGCCGTCGGGTGCCACCACGCGGTTCATTGGCAGCACATCGTCAAGGATATTCGTCAGGGTGCGCGGGTCGATCTTGCCCTGATGGGATGGGCTTGCCGGTTCCGAATTATCCTCATATTCCTGGTCGCGCCAGTGCAATGATGCGGCAAGGCGCTCTTTGACCTGAGAGGTTCGGTACCCGGTTCGTGGGGTGCCGCCGAGGCATTGCTCCAGTTCGTCGCGGATCGCTTGGGCGGTCAGTGCGGTATCGCCCAGAATCGTGACGTTCACTGGATAGTGCTTGCCGAATGCGGTGGCATCGTCGTCGATTTGAATGACGGTCTTGTTTTGTAGCAAGGTGCCATCGCGGGTGGTCCAGCGGTTCAGCGCTGCACCGAAGACGACCAGCAGATCGGCTTCGTCTACCAGTTCTGCGGCCCCGTCGGTGGCGAATCCACCCATGGCGTCCATATGCCATGGATCCTCGTTGAACAAGCCGCGCCCGACAGCCGAGGTGGTCAGCAGCGCGCCAGAGAGTTCGGCGATCTCACGCAGCGGCGTTACGGCATGCGCCCCGCCACGTCCAGCTAGGATCACGGGACGCCGCGCCTCAGCCAACAACTTGGTCACCGAGGTAACCGAATCTGGCGATGCCACAGCTGGCGCGGGCAGCTGCGGTGGAGCGATGCTGGCCAGCAGTTCTTCCTGGTCCCTGGAAAGTTCAGACTCCTGAATATCTAGTGGCATCGACAACACCACCGGTACGCGATTCATTTTTGCTCGAGTGATGGCTCGCATCGTATCGGTGACGGCGCGTGTGGGTGAGTGCAACCGTTCAGCGATCGCACCCATGCCTTCAATTACGGTGTCTTGATCGATCCAGAAGTTCGAGGCATGTTCACCACCCGGAGTGTCGCCGGAGATGACCAACAGCGGAGTGTGGGCTTTGACCGCTTCGCCAATGCCAGTGAGCGCATTCGACAGACCACAGCCCTGATGCACGGTGACCACCGCGAGTTTGCCGGTGGCGCGCGTGTACGCATCGGCCATACATGCGGCACCCATTTCGTGTCGGGTCGCGGTGAATTGTGGGTGTTGGCCATCGGGACCGGTGGCTTCCAAGAGCGCATTCGTTGCCCGGAAATTACCAGACCCGACGACGCCGAAGACGTGGGCAGCCCCCATTCGGGCGATGGTTTGTCCTACTGCCTGACTGACTTTCATGATTCCCTCTGTTAATAAGCTTTCGTTGTGTTGCGTGTGGAATTGGATTTACTGTTCTGGCAGCAGTGCATCCAGGTCTGGTTCCTCAGTGATGTAGCCGTGTTCTTTGGCGGACCGACCCAGATCCTCAAGACCTTCGCGAGTGAATTCCGCTTTGAATCGTGGCAGCTGGATGCGCTGTAGGATTTCTTCGTCAATCTCGGTGTAGGTCGCGACGATCTCACGGACCTCGTCCGGATTTTCATCAGCAAATTCCAGTGCCCGGTTGATGGCATTGCGGAAGCTTTCGACCATCTCTGGGTTGTCCTCCACAGTTTCGGATCGTGTGAAGTAGCCACCGGTGTCAAGTTCTGGATGGGCCTCGGCGTACGGCGAGGAGACGACCTTCAGTCCGGCATCCTGGGCCTGGGTGAGGTAGGGTTCGGCGAGCAGTGCGGCTTCAACATTGCCGTTTTCGACTGCTGCTTGGGCTTCGCCGAACGCGAGTTCGAGGAATTCGATATTGCTGCCATCGCCACCGGCGTTGTCCACGGCCAGTCGGGTTGCGATGTCACCAATATTATTCAACTGGTTTGACGTAGATTGGGTCAGATCAGCAGTGGATTCCACTTCGGAGTCTTCGGCAACGACGATGCCAATATTATCGGCACCGGCTT
>Ga0209487_1004747_pt1 | contig 10335 bp, 10 predicted proteins | sample Poulit2012_FD_187524 | JGI IMG/M metagenome (GOLD analysis project Ga0209487, IMG submission 187524) | Agricultural soil microbial communities from Georgia to study Nitrogen management - Poultry litter 2012 (SPAdes) (version 2) | ecosystem: Environmental > Terrestrial > Soil > Agricultural land... | reverse complement strand
CAGCAGGTCCTCGCGCACCCGGCGCTCGATGTCCAGGCCGTGGTCCATCAACTCGCAGTAGTAGTTCTCCGCACCGAAGATGTCGCGGAACTCCGCGGCAGCCTCGAGGGCGCGGTCGAACTGGCCGAGACGCAGCAGCGTCTGCACCTCGCCGCTGGGACAGCCGGTGGTGGCGATGAGCCCCCCGGCATAGTGCTGCAGCAACTCGCGATCCATCCGCGGTTTGAAGTAGAAACCTTCCATGCTGGCCAGCGACGACAACCGGAACAGGTTGTGCATCCCGCCGGTGTTCTCGGCGAGCATGGTCAAGTGGGTGTAGGCGCCACCTCCGGAGACGTCGTCGCCGCCGCCGTTACCCCAGCGGACCCGGGTCCTGTCGAAGCGGCTGGTGCCCGGGGTGAGGTAGGCCTCGGTGCCGATGATCGGCTTGATGCCGTGTGCCTTGGCCTTGGTGTAGAAGTCGTACGCGCCGAAGACGTTGCCGTGGTCGGTCATGGCAAGCGAGGTCATGCCCTGCTTGCTTGCCTCGGCGAACAGATCGTCCAGCCGGGCGGCACCGTCCAGCATGGAGTACTCGGTATGGACGTGGAGGTGGGTGAAGTCAGCGGCAGGCACGGGCCCGAGTCTAGGTGGACGATCCGACGGCGTCCTGCTCCCATGCCGCAGTACCCAGGACCGCGTCGAACAGTTCCACCATCGCCTCGCGAAGCGGCACTAACGGGGTCGAGAACGTCACCTTCGCCACGCCGTCGGCGGACGGGTTCTGGACCCAGTAGTCAGCCACGAGCATGGGCTGCTCATCGTCACCAGCGTCCTCGGATGGCTGCCGCTCGACCACCCGACGCAGGACGGGACCGGCGTTCACCTCAGCGGTGTCCCGATCTTCGGAGGGGCCGGCCCCGGTGTCGTCGCGGGCGGCCAGGTGCCCCTGCACCATCTCCAGCGGCGTCATGCCCACCCCGGGTGGGGACATGCCGGTACGGACGTCGTAGATCGTCATCGTGGCCGGTACCGGTATGTCGCCGACCCGATGCAGCGAGATTGCCATGACCCGGCCCTGACCCTGGAACGCCGAGGTGGTGGCCTCGAGCAGTTGGTCCCTCAGGTGGCGTTTGAGGATCGGCTGGTCGTCCACGCCCTTGAACTGGGTGTCGACCAACTTGTCGACGGCGCGAACGCGGGCGTCGTCGGGCGCCAGCGGGATCCACCACCAGGTGGGGGGAAGGACCACGCTGAGTGCGGTGGTCTTCGCCACGCTCACGACTCGCTCCCCAGTGTGACCTCCACCTCGGCCGTGATCGCGTCCGCGTCCGCATCCAGCTCGTCCGAGAGGGACAGATTCGCCGTGCAAAAGGTCAGCTCGAGGGCATCCCGTGAGCCGGGCGGGAAGATCGTATAGATGACGTGGAACTCGGTCACCCAACCCGACGACGACGTCTCGTCTCCTGGACGGTCGACGACCTCGCTGACCCGAATAGCCGGCCCTGCGGGTGTTCCTGCGCGTTCCATCTCGCGCGAGCGCACTCTGATGCCCGTGCGCTGGTCAGGATCGATCGCGTCGAGGTAGTCCTCGAGCGTGACCGGCGCGCCGTCGTCGCCAGGCACTATCCGGTCAACAGCGAGGAATCCCGCCACGCCAGGGAGGTCAGGCCGGGGGACCCAGGCCGCAAGCGCAGCGTGCGGTTCGCTCGCGAGGCGCTGATGCAGGGTGCGCAGCTGGTCGACAACGGACGACGCGGTCTCAGGAGATGACTCCGGCGCGGAGAGGAGCTCGCCGATCTCGTGCTCCCACCCGGTCGTGTCCGGATCGGTGGGGAGGGCGGCCCAGGTATGTGGAGCGGCCAAATCGAGGTCCACCAAATCGAGCAGTCCCGTCACCGTCATCCTCTCTGCGCGGCTTCGAGGTCCCCGAGGTGCTCTGGGAAGCCGCCACTACTGAAGTCGACGTTTCCCTCGAAGGATGCCGGGCCGGTCAGGTTCAACGCGTCAGCATTCGAGTCGCTGGACGGCATCCCGGTGAACGCGGAGTAGGCGCCCCAGGCGCCTTGGAGGTTCGCCACACCCAGTTGCGTATAGGCGCTTCGTACGTGCGGGGTCACCTCCGGCAGGTTGCGCAGTGCTGGACTGATGTTCCTCAACTCGGCGAGCATGTCGGCTTCTCCGTGCTTGCCGACGAGCCTGAGGCCCAGGTTGTACGGATCCTTCAGGCCGTCAATCGACGGCGAGCCGCCACGTGCTCTGGCCAGGATGCGGACGTTGTCGGCAAACTCGTTCGCCAAGGCGCTGGGCTTCAGATCGGACCACATCGAGCGCGCCGACGGAATCATTCCCTGCCTCGTGGAAGGCTTGGCCATTCGGCGTGCCGCGCTCTTCGACATATTGGCGGGTGTGCCGCCCAAGAGGCTGCGCATCCCGGCGCTCGAGCTCCCCGTGGGAATGCCCGGAGCGCGAAGCCCTGGGGCTTTCGCAAGCTGGCGCCCGGCCGCAAGCCGGGATGCCCCCTTGACACCCGCTGCGCTGACCTTGAGCCCGGTCATGGCGGCCTTACCGACCCCGAAAGTCACAACACCGATGGCGGCCATGGCCACGTCACCCCAACTGCCGTCGCCGGTCAGGGCGAGCGTCAATTTGCCCGCTAGCGAGACAATCGAGGCGACCAGCGCGATGGTGCCGAGTATGCCGGCGAGTGCCTGGCCAATGACGGGGATCCAACCAACCACGAGCGCCGCGATGCCGGCGATGGCCGCGACGGCGTCGGCGATCTTGGTAATGGTCTCGACCACGCTCTTGCCCCAGTTTTCCCACCATCCGTCGTTCAGGTCCCCGGAGTCCTTGACGTCGTCGATCGCTGAGATCGCCCGATCGGCAGCGTCATCGCGATCCTGGACGGCCTCTGCTGCCTTCGCGAGCGCGGCTGTCATCGCCTCTTGGGACGGCGGGCCGTCGTCTCCGTAATCCGGCGGATCCTCACCGGCCTCCTCGGCATCGTCCGCCTCGGCCTGCTCGCCGCGTTCGAGCTCCTTGGCGTCCTCAGCATCTTGATGAGCTTGCCGGGTGCGCTCCTGGGCGTGTTCGAGGACCGGCGCGTACGCGGTCAGAGCGTCACCGACACCGGCGTACCGCTCCTTGGCCTTCTCGATGTTCTCGGCGACCTCGAGGGCGTTCTCACGCAGTGCGTCGACGCTGTCGGCCTTCATTGCATCGGATTCAACGAGCTTGCGCAGGTTGGCCGCTGCCTCCTGGATCGCGTCGGCCACCTCACTGTAGTCGCGCCCGGCGATGGCGACCGTGTCTGGGTCTCCGGGCACGGGGTCGCTGTCGTAGTTGAGAACGGACCAGTCGGATGGGCGACCCATCACTCCCCCTTCAACGCCGCAACCAGCTCGGTCTCGATCTCCTCGAATGCCTCGCCGACGCCAGTGGCCGAGTCCGCCAGCACCCCGATGCCCTCGACCATGTCGCCGCGGGTGTCGTCCCAGTTGTGCGCGAACTCCCGTACCCGGTCAGCCAGGCGAGAGTGACCCACGGCATCCGCGGCAGTGTCGCTGTTCGCATTCGCGTTCTCGAACTCGGTGGCGATGACACGCAGTGCACTGCCGGTTTCCCTCAACTCCCCGGTGTCCAGCTTCAGGTCACCACTCATCGTGCTCCTTCCAACGCTCGAGTCCGGAGGTCACGGTACGACACGGTGCCGGTGCGTGCATGTTGAATCCGCACGGTGCACCTCCGCACCAGATACTCGATGTACGGTGCTGCCGGTGTCATCGACCGAAAGCCGTACAAGCCTCGGAGCCGGCAGGATCGTCGGTGGCCTGGCATTCCTCGCCATTCCCGTACTCGCCATCCCCAGAATCAGCAGTGACCTCGACGAGGGAAACGTGCGCGAACTGGTGCTCGGGCTTACCGTCGTTGGCGCGTTCGTGCTGGGCGGCATCGCTTTGCTCGGTGCCACGCGGATCACCCATGTCCTCGCCTTCCTGCCCTTCGCCGTGTGCCTGCTCCACGGCGCCGGCATGATCATCGACCCGGACAGAGCGATCATCGCCAACCTGATACAGCCGTCTACGTACAGCGTTGACAGCACCGGAGATGCCCGGGTTCAAGGCGCGATCTTCACGATCGCCGGCGTAGTAGGTCTTAGCGTTTGGTACCGCACACTCCGTCGCCGTTTCCGGAGTGGCTGATGGACGACAGGGGCCCGGCAAGCTTGCCCTCGATCGCACGGGCACACGAACCCGGCCAGTGATCAGTCGGTGACGGTGGTCTGGATCTCCGCGACCGGGATGTCGAAGGTCTGGCTCGTGGTCTGAGGGTCCAGCTCACCTTGAGGTTCACCGTTGTACGACCAGTCGATCGACCAAGCGGTCTCCGCGGTGACCGGAGTGACCTGGCCGGGCAGATGCGCACTGGCGCGTTCGAAAACCAGCGAGCACTCATCGGAGTCCTGCGCGCTGAACCCGGAACACTCCACCGTGTCCGCTGTGGGCGCGCTGTAGGTGATGGTGTCCACCTCTGCGGCCACCGTGGCCTGGTTACCACCCGCCTCGGCGTGGATCTCCACCTCCACCGGGCCATCGTCGACCCAGACCCAGGTATCCATGTTCACGAACGAGGCGCCGTCACCATCGCGCTGCGGGTTCCACGCGTAGTCCGCCTCCGGCAGGTCCATCGAGTCATAGGCCGCATCCATCAAGGTCTCGGGCGGGATGTCCGGCGTCGGCGGCTCCTCGTCGGCTTCGTAGAACGTGGCCGGGTTGTCCTCCAACCACTGCGTCGCGTAGTCGCCGAAGTCGTCACCTTCATAGTGCTTTTCCCTGCACCTACCCGTGTACCACTGCCCTTCGTCGTCGTCCTTGTGCTCTTCGTAGTCGGGGAACGGCTCGAACGGTCCCGGCTCGCCCATCTCGTTCCATGCCTGCTGCGGCTCACCGCTCTGGACCCAGTCGTAGTACTCCTTGCCGGTCATGAACGCCCGGGACCAGCAGATCGCCGGTACCGAGACCGTCACCGTCTCCAGCGAGCCGTCGCTGCCGTCCTCGCCCGGCGACGAGTAACTGCCCCACACCCGGACCTCGATCTGCGCGCCGTCGCTGCTGCTGTCGCCTCCACCGTCGCCCGAATCGCCACAGCCGCTCATGTCGTGGCACGGGCTGCCGCTGGCTTGCGGCTCGTCCGCAACTGTCGGCATAGCCAGCGCCATCAGTGCGCCGGTCGTGACGAGGCTACATACCAGCGCGATACGGCCCTTCATCGCTAACACGGATCCCCCGAGTAGTAGTCGACAACGTGCCATCCTTCTTGGAAGACCAAGTCGACGGTGAACTCTTCCTGTCCGATGCCGTCGCTGCCCTGATCAACCTCACCGTCGACCTCCACGGTGACACCGGAACCGTCGTAGCAGAGATTGACCTGGGCATTCTGGTCACTCAGTCGGTCAACGGTCATGCTGTCCGCGGTGGCCTCTCCGGTATAGAGAACGTTGTTCTCGCGTTGGTGCTCCAAGCCGTCCGCCGTCTTCTCGAGAGCGTCTCCGGTGGCGACGGCTTCCAATTCGGCGCTGACTTCACGGGTGTCGCGCTGGGCAATCCAACGTTCGGACTCGAACTGCAAGAACGCCTCGAGGATCGCGGTCTCGGGGCCTTGCACCTCGGGCAACTCGAAACTCAGCCCAGCCTCCGGGTACTCCGACACGAGTTCGCCGGACCGGTCATCCGGACTGCTTCCGCTGCCCGGGCCCTCCGTCGGCGAAGCCTCGCTCGGTGATGGCGGCTGGCTCGTCGGTTGGTCGTCTGGCGACTCACCCCCGGCCTCCGGGAGATCGGTCTGTGCCGACTCTGCTCCGTCTCCACCGCACCCGCCAAGGGCCACCACCAGTGCTGCCGCGCCCACAGCCGCTCGCCGCACGTGCCAGAGATGCACCCTTGAACTACTCCCCATCCCAGTCGATCCAGTCGATCCATCTCGCGTCGGTCGTGAGCCCCACGGATCCTCTCAAACCGAGAGTCCACGTGCATCCTGATTGTCGACCACCGGCGCGTTGTCGTCAGTCGCGCAGCCGGTCCAGCGCACATGCCAGATCCTCCGGGTGGGTGGACTCGAACTCCGCCTGCTCCCCACTACCAGGGTGCTCGAAAACCAACCGCTGGGCGTGCAGCCATTGCCGCGTCAGTCCCAGCCGCTCGGCCAGCACCGGGTCGGCGCCGTAGGTCAGGTCGCCGACGCACGGATGACGTAATGCGCTCATGTGCACCCGGATCTGGTGCGTACGCCCGGTCTCGAGGTGGATCTCCAGCAGAGAGGCCGCCCGGAACGCCTCGAGGGTGTCGTAGTGCGTGACGCTGTCCCTGCCATGGGCAACCACGGCCCATTTGTAGTCATGCTGTGGGTGCCGGTCGATGGGCGCGTCGATCGTGCCACGGCTCGGGTCCGGGTGTCCCTGCACCACGGCGTGGTAGACCTTGTCCACCGTCCGGTCTCGAAACTGCCGCTTCAGCGAGGTGTAGGCGCGCTCCGACTTGGCCACCACCATCAACCCGCTCGTACCCACATCAAGACGGTGCACCACGCCCTGCCGCTCGGCCGCCCCACTCGTCGAGACCCGGAACCCCGCAGCCGCGAGCCCTCCGACCACGGTCGGGCCGCTCCACCCGGGGCTGGGGTGTGCGGCCACCCCGACAGGTTTGTCGACGACGACGACGTCGGGGTCGTCGTGCACGATCCCCATCCCCTGCACGACCTCAGGCACGACCTGTTCCACAGCCGGCGGGTCAGGCAGTTCCACCTCCAAGAAAAGATCGGCCTGCACGCGGGTCGACTTACCCGCCGGGTTTCCGTCCAGCCGAATCGCGCCGGCTAGCGCCAGATCCGCGGCCTGGGACCGGGTGAGCCCGAACATACGCGCCACAGCGCTGTCCACCCGCTCACCTTCCAGGCCGTTCGGCACCGGAAGGCAGCGCAACTCACTCATTCTGCGCCTCGCGGGGCTCGTCCTCGGGCGGTGTCCCCACGCGGGGCGCCTCGTAGGGAATACCCCGTAGGCTCAGCAGGACGACCAGCACTGCGGCGCAGACCACAGCGCTGTCGGCAAGGTTGAACACCGGCCAGTTCGGTAGCTCGAGGAAGTCGACGACGTGGCCGCGCAGCGGACCCGGCTGACGGAAGAGCCGGTCGGTCAGATTGCCCAGGACACCACCCAGCAGTAGCCCGAGGGCCACGGCCCATCCGGTGCTGGTCACGCGTCGACTGACCCACAGGATCACGACCGCCACCACTGCCGAGACACCGGTCAGCAGCACCGTGAGGTCGGTGAACAGGCTGAACGCCGCGCCGGGGTTGCGGATCAGTCGCAGTTGAAGGACGTCGCCCACCAGGGGCACCACGGCATCACCCAACCGGCTGACGGCCAGGTGCTTGGTCACCTGGTCGAGGATGAGCAACAGCACGGCTATTCCGAGCAGCAGCCTGCTGCGATGGCGCGGCCGATCGCCCGGCTCTAGTCGTGCGGTGTCGTTCAGCGCCGTTCCTCCCGCTGCTTGCAGTCCACGCACAGGCTGGCGCGGGGGAACGCCTGCAGCCGGGCCTTGCCGATCGGCTTACCGCAGTTCTCGCACACACCGTAGGTGCCGTCCTCGATCCGGTGCAGAGCGCGTGCGGTCTGGCTGAGCATGTCTCGGTGGCTTGCGGCCAACGACATCTCGTGCTCGCGGGAGAACGTCTTGGACCCGGTATCGGCCTGGTCGTCGCCGGCGACGTCGTTACCCTCGCGCAGCAGGTCGGCGATGTCGGAGTCGAGCTCGTTGATCTCTGAGTAGAGGCGCTGCGTCTCCTCACGCAACCGGCCGCGAACCTCGTCGACCTCCTCGGGGGTCCACGGTTCCTCGTCCGGACGAACGTCCAGCTGTGGCGCGATCTCCTCTGCCGGTGTGGCCGTCTCGGGCGTGGTGTTGACGTTCTCAGAGCCTGACATCGATGTCCCCTGTGCGACGAGTGACAACCAATCGAAGGACCCGAAACCGGCTCCTGCGTTCGTGCAGAGTAGTCCGCGAACGGTGTCGGAACCAAACGAGCCGCCAGATCCCTGTGCGCGCGTGTCGTGTGCACGCCCTATGATGTGTCTCGGCGTGCGACGGCGACGACGGGGCCATCACCTCCGAGCCGCCGGAAGAACGGTCCGATTCTCTCGGGCTCAGTAGAACCGGCCGCGCCGAGAAGCAAGTGGGGGCACCCGGGGCCGCAGGCACCCGGCACGCCCAAGAAGGGTGGTACCGCGGGGCGGGTGAGCGCCTCGTCCCTTCGTCGAGAACCGGTCACGACGAAGGAGCATCTGTGAGCCCCGCCTACCGCCCCGTTCCCACGCAGGTCGATCTGCCGGCGATGGAACGCGACATCTTGGCGCTGTGGGCCGAACGCGATGTGTTCGCCCGCTCACTACAGTCCACGACGGGCCGATCCGAGTGGACCTTTTACGAAGGGCCGCCCACCGCCAACGGCATGCCCGGCACCCACCACATCGAGGCGCGGGTCTTCAAGGACATCTTTCCCCGATACCGGACCATGAAGGGTTATCACGTCACCCGCAAGGCAGGCTGGGACTGTCACGGCCTGCCCGTGGAGATCGCCGTGGAGCAGGAGTTGGGCTTCAACGGCAAACCGGACATCGAGGCGTTCGGGATCGCCGCGTTCAACGAACGGTGCCGGGAATCGGTTCAGCGCTACGTCGGCGCGTTCTCCGAGCTCACCACGAGGATGGGCTACTGGGTGGACATGTCCCAGGCCTATTGGACCATGAACCCGGAGTACGTGCAGAGCGTGTGGTGGTCCCTGAAACAGATCTTCGACGCCGGGCTGCTGGTCGAGGATCACCGGGTGGCACCGTACTGCCCGCGGTGCGGCACCAGCCTGTCCTCGCACGAGCTCGCCCAGGGGTACGAGACGGTCAGCGATCCCTCCGTGTACGCCCGGCTTCCGCTGACCTCCGGCCCGTTGGCCGGACGCGCGAGCCTGCTGGTGTGGACCACCACACCGTGGACCCTGGTCTCGAACACGGCCGTGGCCGTCCACCCGGATGTCACCTACGTCGCGGCTCGACCGGCCGGCGCCGACGAGATCGTCATCGTCGCCGAACCACTGCTCACCGAGGTCTTGGGCGAGCACGCCGCGGTCATCGAACGATACGCCGGCACCGAACTGGAGCGCTGGACCTACCGTCGTCCGTTCGAACTGGTCGAGTTCCCCGCCCCCACCGAGGACCACACCGCGGCGACGCCGAACATCGTCGTCGTCGACAGTTATGTCACCACCGAGGACGGCACCGGACTGGTGCACCAGGCGCCCGCTTTCGGCGCGGACGACCTTCGGGTCGCGCGCGGCTACGGTCTGCCGGTGGTCAACCCGGTGCGCGCCGATGGCACCTTCGAACCAGAACTGGCCCTGGTGGGTGGCCAGTTCTTCAAGACGGCCGACTCCGCACTGGTCGACGACCTGAGCGCGCGAGACCTGTTGTTCCGGGCGGAGACCTACGAGCACGACTACCCGCACTGCTGGCGATGCCACACGCCGTTGATGTACTACGCCCAGCCGGCCTGGTACATCCGCACCACCGCGGCCCACGACGCATTGATGCGGGAGAACGAACGCACCAACTGGTACCCGGAGACGGTCAAATGGGGCCGTTACGGGGAATGGTTACGCGGCAACGTGGACTGGGCGCTGTCCCGCAGCCGCTACTGGGGCACCCCGCTTCCCATCTGGCGCAACGACGCCGATCCCGACCATCTGGTGTGCGTGGGCTCGTTCGGTGAGCTCTCCGAGCTCACCGGCACGGACTACTCCGACATCGACCCGCACCGTCCGTTTGTCGACGACATCACCTTCACCCTGCCCGGCGTTCCCGGCACTTTCTACCGCGAGCCGTACACGATCGACGCCTGGTACGACTCGGGCTCGATGCCCTTCGCCCAGTGGGGCTACCCGTACACACCTGGCAGCGTGGAGACCTTCGAGCACGCCTACCCCGCCCAGTTCATCTGTGAGGCACTCGACCAGACCCGCGGTTGGTTCTACAGCCTCATGGCGGTCGGAACCCTCACGTTCGACCGCTCCTCCTACGAGAACGTGCTCTGCCTGGGCCACATCCTGGCCGAGGACGGGCGCAAGATGTCCAAGCACCTGGGCAACATCATCGAGCCGATGCCGCTGCTGGAAACGCACGGGGCCGACGCGGTGCGCTGGTTCATGGCTGCGAGCGGCTCACCGTGGAACGCGCGAAGCATCGGCCCGTCGGTACTGAACGAGATCACCCGCAAGGTGCTGCTGACCTATTGGAATGTGGCATCT
>Ga0209487_1004746_pt1 | contig 10337 bp, 14 predicted proteins | sample Poulit2012_FD_187524 | JGI IMG/M metagenome (GOLD analysis project Ga0209487, IMG submission 187524) | Agricultural soil microbial communities from Georgia to study Nitrogen management - Poultry litter 2012 (SPAdes) (version 2) | ecosystem: Environmental > Terrestrial > Soil > Agricultural land... | reverse complement strand
GTCGGCACCCCACGAATTAGCCATGTTTGTACGCTGTGTTAACGTCAAATAAACGTCTGACGACCGAGAGTATTTAATCGTATGACCCATTTTTTTAAGATAGTCGCCCAACTTTAGAGCGACTTTAAGTACGTTATTTTTTTCGTATGAACGACTGCCGACTGCGCCCGAATCATGTCCACCGTGGCCTGGATCTAAGAATATTTTAGCCATTAAACATCAACCATCCTCATCATCCTCTTCTGTTTCCTTTTTTACTTTTTAAAGCTAACATATGCTTATGGGCTTGCTGTGCCTCTTTCGTAATATTATTGTTTTTCCACCAAGAATAAATAGCCATTATAACGACAGCTACACTAGATACACCTTCGTATATTTGCTCCTCTGAAAATGGTAGCGGATTCCAACCAAGTGTAATCAGTATTTGATTAAGTAATAGAACCGCTAACACTACTAATCTAACGATTGCTTGCTTCATTTTAAATGCCTCCTATGATTAATCCTAGAACAGCCGTAATAAACGCACCTATAATTAAGCGTAATATCCAAGTCGTATTTGATTCTATTCTGTCTAACTTTTGTTCCAAATGGTCTGTTCTCGTTTCAGTTCTTGTTTGCCTAACTTCAAGGTTGCCAACACGACTGTCTAATTGGTTAAATTCCTTTCTTGTCACATAATTTTTATCACTCACTTGACAGCCTCCAATTTTTTAACATAAAAAATACGCCTACTTTTTGGCGCTCTTCAATTCATCTAATTCTTTTTTATATTCAGCATTTAACGCTACTGCTATCGCTTTTTCTTTACTTAGTTGCGCTATTTGATTGAGTAAATCATTTATAACGAGTTCTGCGTTTGCTCCTTTATTCATTGACTACACCTACCGGCATAATACTAACGATACTATGTTTTTGCACAATCGCATTTCCTAAAGCAACTAAATATTTTTCGTGATTATTTAACTTATCTTCCAACTCAACCGGATCATAATTTTCAATTTCAATAATAAAGTTAGTTCCGTTATTTAGTTCAACTTTTAATTCAGCCAAGGTCTTACACTCCTTTTATTCATAATAAACATTCCCTAACACCGATCCGTTTCTTTTTATAACTATTCCGGAACTAGTTACTACTAATGAAATGTTTTCGTTGTTTTGAGAATTATCGAAATCACTACTACTTGCCGTGGCGACAGAACTGCCATTATTTAATTTGATTTGTAATTCCTCCATTTTTACACCTCCCTAATCGTAATAAATACTACCCATCACCGTTCCATTTCTTCTCACTACTATACCCGCACTTGTAACGGCTATTGTTATGTTTTCATTGTTTTGTGATCTGATTACAGGAGTACCTTCTACAGATAAACTTCCTTCAACCCGAAGACTTCCTTCAACCCTCGTTAAACTATTAATGCTATTACCTATATAAATGTCTGCAGAGCCAAGATAAATCTCACTAGCTTCTAAATCAATTCCCGCTCCATAAAAACCAGTATTCCCTACAATTTCCGCACCGCTACTAAATACAAGTCTTTTTCTTGCGCTCCCTGAACCTAAAAACAAATTGTTAGTCACCGTCAAGTCGGATCCAACGAAGGTAGTATCTGCCGAATAAATCCTTGCCCCGATCAAATCTCCAACAAAAGTACCATCTACACCCGACAATGTTCCGGTTATTTGAGCATCTTGAATATTAGCGTTTAATATATTCGCTTGATGTAAATTTAGATTATGAGCGTTCAAAGTGCCTCGAATAGTTGCGCCCGATCCGCCGATTATCGTACCCGCCACGTGTAATTCGCCCGTAATTCCGACATCACCCTCGAAGTATCCTTTATAATTCTGTGGGTTTAGGATCTTATTATCGAACACATCATCGGCAATACGCATAGCATCGTCTAAGTCAATCATCGCTTGTTCGAGTTCTTCTTTGGCTTGGTCAATTCGTTCCTGCGCTTCTTCAATCGCTTCATTCACCATTTCGAGCGTAGCATTCTCGACATCTTCGTGCGTAGCTTTCTCATCCCAGTTCCCTTGCCGGTCATTTACCGTTTGCTCCGTCCGATTAAATCGACTGCTTATATCGTACACATTCCGGAAACTGCCTAGCGTTACTTCTGATTCGCTACGATTATTTAAGTTCTGCCTATACTCGATTATGGACGCTTCAACTTCGACTGCCGGATATATACGTCTATTTATCGCAAATATAATATCGCCTAAACGCACTTTTTCGTGAGCGAATCCCGTCAATTCTTCTAGCAATAAAACGTCAAAATCATACGTTTCATTAGCGTTATTAACAGTCTGTAATTCTCGCCACGTATTTAATAATAATTCGCCCGCATCCTCTTCTTGACCGTCATAAATGCCGAATCTATGCCGAGTACCCTGCGCATATCCCCACTTATTTAACGCTTCGGGATCGCCTATCCACGTTTGACCAAGCGGTTTATCGGCAGGGTCGCCGTTTGCCTTGCTCCATTCGACATCGGCAAATGTTAGACGTGGTTTATCGTTTTCGCCCGATTTTCCATAGGCATAAAGTGCTGTCTTAATTCCGCTAGTATCAACCGTTCGATTAGCCGATACAATATCCTTGCCTGCTTCAAATCGTTTGCCCGTTCGTATGCCACGATGTTTAAATACGTCAATATAACGCTTTACGATACGATTTCCGTCTATTTCAACTCGATAGCGTACCTCGCCATTAAATAAATTGAGCAATTCATATACCGCATTTTTAACGGTTATGCGTTGTAAATCGACTGACTGCGTGCCTAAATCGTCAATAATGCCGACTCGCCATCGACTGCCCTGTATGACGGATGTTAATGCCGTTCGTAAATTTACGTTGCTCGCTTTATACTGCGTTACGATGTGGTCTATTAATTCGTATTCTCCGCCTTCTGCCTCGACTCGCTTAAAAGTACCGTTGCTATCGTCTATGTCATCGACTATCCGTATAATAAATTCGGCATATTCGCCATCAACGTTTTTGACGACAGCTCTACCGTCCTCCATAATTCGATCCACTTTCGGATCGTCTGCGAATACCTCGAATTCAAGCGTTACCCCACCGTTCAATTGCTCGACAAACCAACCGTCACGATAGGGTATAGTATCGTCTGATAATATCAGTTGCAAGCGTTCGTCTTTATCGTATATAAAGATCGGTTCGGATTTAACGTACTTTTTAGGCTCGCTTTTATACGAACGAATGTACAGTGAAGCACTTGAACGTGATGTAGTAATGGATTCGGCCCTCAAAGGTACTAATATATCCGCTAGTGCATACGAATAAGAGTGCGTATGTGATTCTGCCGATAGCGGTACTAAGTTTGTTATATCGACGACTGAATCGGATAGTGTCAACGAATGAACGCTTATCGAATACTTCATCCTTAAATCAGCGTTAGAATATGACGTTGTTACGGATTTTACTCGAATGGATTCTGATACGTCGATAATAGCGGTAGATTTACTGTGTGTTACGGATACTGCGCTTAAAGATACCTCGTTTGAACTTGGTTCGTTAAATAGACCTTCGTTGAATAATTTAGTGTTAAATATCGGAGTTCACCTCCTTTTTTTAAGGTGTTATCGTTGTTGCGCATAATGATCCTGCTGTGACGTTAAATGCCTTCAGTATTCAATAATATATAATCCTCAACTGCTAGTCGATAAACCTCGTTTACAATGTCATCCAAAACATAAACTTCGTTTGTTTTTGGATTAATCCCCTCACTCAGAATTCTCTCTGCAGCAATTCTAACAACAATCTCGTTTACCACTATAATATTCCTCCTTCGTATTTATTGACGGTTAACAGTAATTGGTTCTCTAATTCGTTGACCTCGCCATTCAAGGACTCTAATTCCATCTCTAAATCTCCCATCATCGTTAACAAATTAATAGATTGTATTGATTTAATCATATCAGACAACTCGTAAAAACTGTTATTTGTCGAAGGATTTAGTGTCGGGTCAACATAGTTTATTGCGTCAACTATTTTTTGTTTTATATCTGCATAATACTCTTCTAAATCTTGCGACCCTTTTACCGCTTGACGCAAACTATCTTCAATACTTAAAATTTTCCTGAACGTATATAGCCTTGAATTAGACGCTCCCTTATTGTCAGTAGCTGTTATTGTTACGACGTGTTCCCCGAGTGTCAAATCCCCCCAAATGTCGGTTGTATCAAAAATATAATTCGCTCCATCTTCTGCGGGGTCGATTGTACGAATTACGAAATCATCCACCTTTTCGACGATTGAAAACGGGTCTCCCTCTGCATCGGTGACGGAATACACTTTTTGCAAAGGTGTAGCTTGTGACCCTAAGTTTTCATCCTCGCCAGTGATCAACGGGGCAGAATTCAGAACTTCAAGGACGGGGCGCCAACCGGTGTTGACACTGCCATTCGCCCGACCATTGTAGATCCAGCGACGAGCCGAACCGTACCCGCGAACAGCACAGCGCGAGCCACTATGCAAGTACGTCTCTTGCATCCAAGAGTACATATAGTACCAATTCCAAAATTGGTTATGTGCGCCGTCACGGGCTGCGTTGTTTAAATTCGTGTCCAGATCGCTTGCTGTTGGATTAGGAAGTCCAGCGTAGCCACCCTCATTGACGATGATGTCGTCCCATTCATTGGGTAACTTCCCGCCTTCATAAGAACTTCCAGTTCCGCCCTCACGACGTTCTTCACCGCCCGTTAACACACGAAGTTTATACTGTTGACCGTCAATTGTGACATTTTTACCGAAAATTAGATTTTGGGCGTTTAAGTCATCCCACGACACTTGTTCGAGAATGTTTCGGTCGGCTATTAAAAGTTTTTTAGACCCGATATTAACTTCACGCCATCTTAACTGATAAGCGCTGTCTGGATCGGTGTCTCTGATTTCTAATGATTGGCCAGCCGAAAACACAGGAATGTTTCCGCCACCTGGTGTACTTCCGCTACGCCATGGGTTTGTTGGTACTAATTGCTTCACGTTAGCTTTATAAAACGTACCTAGTAAATGCAAATCACCGTTCGCCAAAATATACTCACCTCACATTTCCACTAAATTATTAACCGAGTTTATCAAATCAATTCTAGCACCGCTTATCTCCTGTTCAATGTCATTTCTAAACTGCACATAATCCGCCATATGCGCATCAACCTTCTGTTCCACACCGTCCAATTCATCCGTACTAACTAATTCCTCGTAAGTACCCGCTGTCAACCTATTTTCAACTTTAGAACCACTCGCATGACTTGACTCATTCGTATCTTCCAATCCTCGTACAACAGTCATTGTATTCCCGCTTACTTCCGTGACTTCCATAATTTCGTCATTTACGCTTATCCGGAATGGAGCGACAGGGAATACGCTTGCATCTTCGACCGTGATTGACGTGTTGCTGTCGTTAACTGATTCCGTTAATACTGATTCAGCGTTATTGCTTGCATTTAAACGTGCCAATCATATCACCTCAATTCGACTTTATAATCGCCAACGCCAACGATAGGCTGGTCGTTTTCTCTAACAATTCTTTGTGACTCCGCTTCAATTTCCGCTAAATCTAGCATGTTACCGCCTGTCTCCGAATCAAATATCGCTAAATGAGTTATCGTACCCCAATCCGACATAGCTATCGGAAATCGTACTTCTTCATCGTTTGCTATTTCGTTATTTATCGGTGCTGAAAACGTAATTTGTTTGCGCTCATATCCATCACCGCTTACTTCCGTATTAGAGGACGTAAAAAGAGCCACATAAACGCTCGATGGCGGTGTATATGGCTCATTTCTAAATACGTGATTCAGTATCGAATTATTTAATTGACTTGTAAATGCCATTGTATTCCTCCTATAAATATCTATTTCGCCACGTTACTTCCATGCCAAAGTTACTACTCAATCTGTTCAGTCCTTCGATTAATCCGAAAAACTCCGTGCCTAATTCAATTAAATCCGTTCTTTCTTCGCCATTTACCGTGACTAGTCCGTTTGAGCAATCGACTTCAACCTCGTCGCCTTCTTTAAAGCTTAGAGGAACTTCTGTTGCCGAATCTTCGACGTTGTTAACTCTGTATAATTTAATCTCTTTTATCGCCATATCCGCTTCATCCGTACCTGGATATTTACGTATAGCGACTTGCACGTGTGTTATCGGTGCTGTCGCTCTGTTTGCGTTATCGGTATAGCGTAAATTGCCTCGAACCCAACTATGACGACCGCCATCACGAATTTGAGCAAAATACGGTCGCCAAATATTGCCTACCCTTTCAATACGGATGATTCCGTCAAAGTCGTTCCATCCAATCGGATTATCCGCTTTAGTATAAATATCGTGGTAATTACTTCCTGGGCCAATTCTCGCTTTGCCTTGGTTCTCGACAGCATTTACCCAGCCGTCCTCGAATCCTATTTTAGCGACTCTATTGCCGTTTGCATCACGGAAATAAACCTCAATCATGCCTGTTTCATAATCGGTATTCATGAGACGAATAAATATATCCGCCCTAAAGTCCTGCAAAGACTCGCCGATTGCTCGAATTAAGGACGGGCCTTGCCAACGTTTATAATCGACAGGCGAATCGTATAATCTAGCGTAAAAGCCGTGTTGATTAACGTCCATTTCTCCGGTAATAAATCCGTTATCTATTTCCGTAGCTGTTTGCCATGACTGTGTACTGCGCATAGTATCGTGCATGACTAATTCGAGTGGCTCTACCTGCTCTTGCATTGGTGACGTAGGTACGCCTAATCGGATATATCTCGGCGTTCCTTGAGGCGTTAAATAGCTATGGTTTCCGTAAACAACCCTTGAAGTATCAAACGGTACAATCGTTCTAAACTTCGGGTACGTTATCGCTGTGCCTTCGTTTGCTATCGTGACAGATCCCGCAACGTCTGTGGTTTGCTCTTCTCCGTACTTGAACGGGTCGGGGCATATGAACACTAGTTCACCTTGCCCTGTTCGTCCGATTTTCTCAACGTCTGTTTGGTCGCTTAAAATGACATAGTATGTCCTGTTTGGTTCTAAATCGAAAATTAATGGCTCTGGTTCGCTCCCAGGTGATAACCATTCTGTTAATAAGTTCATTCGTGATTGATAGTCTGATAGTTTTTTCCACACGAAAGCAATGGGTACAACTAATTCACGAATACCATAACGATTGCCAAACATATAAGCTCCATGCCCACCAGGAATATCTACTAATTTATTTTCGATTGGAGGAAATAAAGAAGAAGGTGTTTGTGATACTATGCCATAGTCATTTCTAGAATGTCGTTCTCTATAAGTGAAACTCATGTGACAATCCCCCTTCCTCTCAATTTCTTAATTTGTGAGCGTTCTAAATACTGTTTAACGGGTTCAGCTACACCTCTGCCTACACGTTCTTTATCTAAATAAACATCAATATCTTTTTCTAGCAATTTCATGAGTATTTCATTTTGTTCTAAAACAGCATTCAATAACCTGTCATCACTTTCAGTGTTTACGTTAGGTAATTGGCTTGGGCGTTTGTTGCCTATTTCTTTACCTGCCAAAGCTAATAACTTCATAGCATCTGTTCGTCTACGTGGGTCTGTCGGTATAACAAATTCCGGATAACCACCTTCAGCTAACCGGTATAAGCCATCATTTTTGATTAATCCGCCTGTTGCATAACCAACATAACGCTTACCTCTTGCCATATTCCTAATTCCAGGAACATTAAATACATTACCGTAACGTGATTTTATATAATTTATTGCAGCCAAAATGTTATGAACAGGATTCCAAATATCATTAAATCCAGCCCTTTTGTGAGCGTTAAAAGTAGGTCTGATCGTTTGCATTAAACCCATTGACGGTGTGCCACGTTTAGCATTAATGTCCCACAAGTTTATTGCTCTTGGATTCCCGCCGGATTCTTTCATGGCAATTGTCGCTAGTGGTCCTGCCCAACTCGCCGGAACTCCTGATATACCAATCGCTTGGGCTATCCATTTTTTCACGTTGCCACTCACGTTCCCGCCAAAAGAGAATAAGTCTTTGGTTTTATCTTTAATAAATGTTATAGCTTTTTCTTTAATTAAATTGAAAGCACCTCTAGCCACTTTGCCTGCAGTAGTGCTGTTGTCTGGTCTTTTTATACCAAGTGCGCTAAATGCTAAATTTAATAACTTGCTAGGGTCTGACACGTTGGCCCAAACTTCAGATGCCCAGTCCTTCACTTTTTGAACCCCTGCTCTTACGCCTTTACCAATTTTCTTGGACACATTTTTTATCGTTCCAAACGCATAATGAGGTATATCATTCAACAAATTACGTGTATCGGTTGCTGATAAAACATGAGTTCCTTTCGGTAGATAAGTCATTGTAGGTTTGGCAGGACTTAAGAATGATTCTCCGTTTGGTGTAGTTACTAATTCTCTACCGGCATTGCTACCTTTACCGTCACCACAGTTTTGTTATCGCAAAGGAGTTTAACCTTTACTTCTTATAGTTTCCTATAAGCTCAGACTATATCTTCACCTACAACTTAACTTGTTTAGGTGGTGGGCGCTCGTGGAAGGGTTATTGGTTTCAATGTCCTCACCTTCTAGTCGTTGCACCTTCAGTAGTACAATAAAATTGATTCCTACTGCTTGGCTCAGAGTTGCCATAGAATCAAATGGTTATTAAATGGTATACAAAAAAGCCACTCATAAATGAGTAGCTAATATTTCCTCTATATTTTCATATTTGGTATATGGTATTCTTAATAATTTAATATTGTTTTCTTCACAATATTCGTTTTTAATGGAGTCTCGCAATTTAGTAAGTTTGTATTTTTCTTCTCCTCCATAAAAATCATAAGGCTTAAAGTGTTGTTTTCCATCATATTCTATCAAGCTAACAACGTTATCTTTTTTGTCCAAGATTGCAAAATCAAATCTCAAAGGTAGTATATGCTTGCAGTCCTCAAAAGTGTATTCCTCTGCATAGTTAATGTTGTTTTTGATTAAATACGACCTGATCTTTTTTTCTCCTTTGGATTCTTGGCATTTCGGACATCTTTGTTCGGCACTTATGAATTTATAAGGAGTTACTTCATACTCATTACCGCAAACATTATGGATAACCTTTAGTTTTTTGTCTACATGTTTATATTTCTCAAGGAAAGTGTATTCGTTACCCACAAGATTTGCTATCTCTTCCAAAAATTCCTCGTGTGTTCGTTTATACACCTTAGAACACCTAGCACACCTTTTCCCGCTTTGGAAGTCCGCCCAGTTCATATAAAAGATGTGACCGACATCGCACTTCCATTTAAGTTTTCCTTGACTGTTATTATATACATTAGATAGTAAGTTATAGTCCTGTTCATTTTTCTTTAAGAACGTTTTTATGTTTTCCACAGTCCAGGGATTGAATTTAGAAAAAGAATCTGGTATTCTTCCGACTCTCAACTTATCTACACATATCCAAACCTTGTATCCATCCTCGTTTAGGGCTGGGAGCTTCTCTTTTGCGTTTACCCTTCCTTCAAATTCACTAAAAGTAGGAGTTAGTCCATTTTTTGCAAAGAGTTGTTTAACATCAGCATAATACCAATGTTTGCCCGCAGGTTTTGTTTTTCGCTTTCTGTCGTTCGTGCATACCTTGCAATTTTTCCTGAAGTTATTCGTATCATTTCTAAAATAAAAAAACTCTATTGTTTTGGGTTTTTCAATTTTACAAGTAGTGCAAATCGCAGTCTCCATATTAACAACCTCCCACAGTTGTTCCCATAAAGTTTTACGGACAAGGAAGTGGGTACTTCCTGTTCGCTCCGTCGAGCTAGTCCGCATCTTAATTATACCATGTATACCATTTAATAACCATTTGATTCCGTAGGTTTCCTCTGAATTCACCCACTTATTTATGCTACCAATTTCTTGATAGTGTGGCTGTGTAACTCAACCACTGCTAATCCGCCTGGATGACCGTCTGTTCCGTGTGCGTATTGCGGTACTGTCCATTCGCTAAGACGATTCTTTTTAGGGACGTTTAACTTTTTGAGCACCCAATTTATACCACTAATTATACCGTTAATCGGCTTTCCAATAGTTTCTAACATGCTATTACCAAGAGACTTCATAGCGTTTACCGCTTTGCTTGCAGCGTTTTTAATACCATCTGCCATCTTACCAGGTAATGCCTTAGCACCATCGACGATGTCATCAAATATTTTCAGTCCTCTATCCAATAAATCCTTAAACCAATCTTTTGCTTTACTGACAAAACCCTTTATTCCATCAATAGCTTTATTCCAACCATTCCTAAGTGTACTGACTAGGTTTTTAGAAAAACCGCTTAC
>Ga0209487_1004745_pt1 | contig 10337 bp, 4 predicted proteins | sample Poulit2012_FD_187524 | JGI IMG/M metagenome (GOLD analysis project Ga0209487, IMG submission 187524) | Agricultural soil microbial communities from Georgia to study Nitrogen management - Poultry litter 2012 (SPAdes) (version 2) | ecosystem: Environmental > Terrestrial > Soil > Agricultural land... | reverse complement strand
AGTAACAATGTCTCACTGGATGAAAGGAAAACATAAACCATCAAAGAAAAATCTGCAGAAAATAGCAGAAGTGTTGAATATCGAATATGAATTACTCAACGATGCCATCTACGAAATATAGTATGTCTTATACGGCCGCTTCTCTTCGCATCCACGATACTCTGATGGTGGCGGAAGCGATGATTCATGATGATTATGATGGTCTGGAGACAAAATTGGGCAGGGGGAAAACAGCCACCGGCAAACGAATCCGACGGGAGCTTGTCAAAAGACTTAAAAACTTAACTCCGGCGCAACTCCACTATATGCTCGATGCCGGTCTGGATGAAGCACGAAAATTAGCGTTTCTGGCTATATGCAAGACCTATGATTTTATTCATGAATTTATGGTAGAAGTGCTGCACCAAAAAATGATCCAAATGGACTTTCAAATCACCGAAGGGGAGTACATCGCCTTCTTTCAGCGAAAATCTGAACTGCATCCCGAACTACAGGAACTGTCAGATTCCACAAAAACAAAACTCATGACAGTTTTATTCCGAATTTTAGCAGAGGTGAGAATCATTGATTCCGCCCAAAACAAATTTCTGCAACCACAATTTTTATCGCAGCCCTTGCAAAAAATCATCCGGGCGGATGACCCACTACTGTTACGTATCTTTTTTATGATCAGTAAAGACATCGAAGGATAAAATGGGAAAATTAACAAGATCTATCAACGAAGCATTCGAGAAAATAAAATCACCAAAATTCCTGCAAAAGAAAGGACTGGGTGGTGAAATACCATTTTTCATATTCCCCTACCATATCCGGTATGAACCCCGGATCGAAGATGAAATCAATGGATTGATCCATCGACTGAAGAAAGAAGGCGTCATAGTTCTTCCCCTCAATCTATTTGATATAACAGTGGACATTCTGGAACAAAAAGGAGGTATAGAAAAGATGTTTCAATTGGAGGAACGTCGTAAAAACAAGCCGCAATACTTCATGAAAGCGCTCCAATCCGCCTTGAATATTCAAGAAGTATTCATGCCTTACATTCGTGAAAAAACAGAAAACACCCCCCATGATCTTGTTTTCATTACTGGCGTGGCAGGTGTTTATCCATATATTCGATCTCACGTCATCTTGAACAACCTTCAAAGCATCACCGGTGATGTCCCCACCGTCCTATTTTATCCGGGCGAATACACCGGAAAAAGTCTTCGGCTTTTCAACACCCTAAAAGGAAACAATTACTATCGTGCTTTCAATTTAAACCTATATCAGAAATAAACCGATCATGATCAAAAATTTATTCACGCAAGATGTCAACCGGGAAATCGAAACCGTCGTCAAAGCAGACGACTCCCGTCATATCGACACCGAAATCAAAGAATATGTCATCACCAAAGAAATTTCGCAAAAAATAGGAACTTTATTTGCGGAATATGGTCAAAGCAACACCATCAACGGCGTCTGGATCCACGGCTTCTTCGGTTCAGGAAAGTCACATTTATTGAAAATGCTTTCCTATGTTTTTTCCGACAGGAAATTGAAAGATGGATCTACCGCAACTGAAATTTTCGCATCGAAAGCAAACGATGAATTCCTCAAAGGTGATATCCTCAAAACAGCTAATATCCCGGCAGAATCTATTCTGTTCAATATCGACCAACAAGCCACTCTCTCTTCCAAGGAAAAAGGAGAGTCTGTCTTATCCGTATTTTACAAGGTGTTCTACGATCATCTGGGGTTCTATGGAACGCAGGCTCATATCGCAGAGTTTGAATGGTGGTTAAAGTTCCGCCGGAAAAATATTTATCCAAAATTCAAAGAAAAATTCCAGGAAATTTCAGGGAAAAAGTGGACCGAAGCTCGCCGGGATTATTATGATTTGGATGTTACCGATGCGATTTCCAAAACTCTGGGACATCTCCTGGATCGAGGGGAAAACGACTATGAAATGATCCTCGAAAACCTGGAGGAAAAACAAAACTTATCTGTCGAAGACTTTGCAAACAGAGTCGCCAAATATATCCAGTCAAAACCTCAAAATTTTCGATTGAATTTCTTCATTGATGAGGTAGGTCAATTTATCGCAGGAGATGTGAACCTCATGCTCAATCTTCAAACCATCACGGAAAGTCTGAGCTCAATCACAAACAATAAATCATGGGTATTTGCCACCGCTCAATCCGCCATCGAAGGTCTGGGGGAAGATTTGAAAAAAACCCAGGACTACTCCAAGATTCTGGGTCGTTTTCGCATGCAAATCAATCTGACTTCAGCCAACGTCGATGAAGTCATTGAAAAACGGCTCCTGGAAAAAAGAGAAGGATCCCTTGGAACACTCAGAGAAACCTACGGCAAAAACCAATCCTTGATCAACACCCTTATTTCCTCCTCAGGAAAAGGTTTGCCGATTACAGCTTATCAGGATGAAGACGACTTTATAAAAAAATACCCTTTCCTTTATTATCAGTTTTCACTGTTCCAGGAATGCCGGATCTCCCTGGCTAATCATGATGTTTTCCAGGGAGAACATGCTTCCGTGGGTGAACGGAGTATGTTAGGAGTTTTTCAGGAAGTACTGAAAAGTATAGGCAATGAAGAAATCCAGACGCTCGTCAGCTTCGACAAAATGTACAATGGTATCGAAAATGACTTGCGAGCCGAATTTTTGAATAGCATCAACAATGCCGAACGAAACCTCGGGGATCCCTTCGCCATGAAAGTGTTGAAAACCTTGTTTTTAGTAAAATACTATAAGCAATTCGTGGCTACCCGTGAAAACATTGCGATGCTCCTGATCGATCATATTCATATCGACCTGACCGAACACCAGAATAAAGTCAACAAAGCACTCGCCAGCCTCGAAAATCACACCTACATCGAGAGAAACGGGGATTTGTATGAGTTCCTGACCAACAAAGAAAAGGATATCGAAACCGAAATCCGGAACACGAAGATCGAAGAAAGCGAAGTGAATCGTGTCCTCAAAGAATTATTCTATGATGAAATCCTGGGGCGCCACGGCCAACGCATCCGGTATGAAGAAAACAAACAAGAATATACCTTTACACAAAAGTTGGACGAAGGTACATTTGGCCGGGAAAAAGAGCTGACGGTAGAAATCATCACCCCCAACTATGACGGGATAAATAACCTGGATCATCTAAAAAGTCAAACGATGGGTCTCCCGATTCTGCGCCTGGTCACCGAAGCAGATAGCCAATTTGTAGAAGATGTGCGCATGTACTTAAAAGTACAGCGGTATCATGCCTTACAACAATCAGAATCCAATAACGATGAAGTTCGTAGTATTCTCTATCAAAAACTGAGTGACAATACCAAACGAAAAGAAAGTTTGATACATCGAGCTGATACTTTACTTGGCAAAGCCCGTGCTTTTGTGAGCGGAGCAGAACTCGAAGTATTGCCCAAATCATCAGGACAAACTTATGTAATCGAATGTTTTCAGGATCTTATCAAGAGAACCTACCCTCATTTGAGGATGCTGGGCAAAACGACCTATACCGAAGATTCTTTGAAACAAATTCTTCAGGGGATTCCGGTGCCGGGTCTCTTCGACAGCGGTGATGTAACCGTCTCCGAAGCAGAAACTCAAATTATCAACTTTATCCAGCGGCGGAAAAATCAGAAAGACCGTACTTCTATATATGATTTGAAAAATTATTTTGACAAAAAACCTTACGGCTGGTACGAGAATGCCACTTTTTGCATTTTGGCCAAACTATATAAAAAAAATAAAATCGAAATAACCATCGGTGAGAGCCCCTTGAATGACCAACAGATTCTGGATGCTTTGCTCAATTCATCCCAACATACAAGAGCTTTTATCCATACCCAGACCGTTTACTCTTCTGCTCAGATCAAAAGAGCAAAAGAACTATTCAGGGATCTCTTTGATCAAAATACAACATACAATGATGCCCGGGACATCGGAATGGATTTCAAAGAAAAACTCCAAGCCTTGCACCAGGATGTGACCAATTTACTGGCACAAAAAACAGATTTCCCTTTTGTCCGACGACTTCAATCCTTTGCGGACCAGCTCCACAACTGGAAAAACAGAAGTTACAAGGACATCTTGGACAATATTGGAGAAATAGAGGATCAGCTACTGGACATAAAAGAAGATGATTATGATCCGATCAAGGCCTTCATCAATGGGCCACAAGCGAATATATATAAGAACATAGTCACAGCAGTTCATAGTGAATCCGCCAACTTGGATTATGTAGAAGGGGATGAAATCGAACATTTGAGAGCATTCCTGGAGGAGGAAAAGCCGTATTTAGACAATGCACTTCAACGAGCAGAGTCATATCGAAAATCTCTGAAGGATAAAGTATTAAAACTGATCGAAGAGGAAAAGAAAAAAACCAAAGATCAATTCCAGCAAGAATTAGAACAACTCCGTGCCCATCCCGAAATGATCAAATTGGATTCAACAGATTTGGATCGGATTACTCGGCCGATCGTCAATCGAATGGAAAAAATTGACGCACAGCGATTTATCGGAAACTTACGTGCCGATCAAGTAGCTTTACAATCGATGGTAGAACGAGCGCTCAACGAGGCAGTCCGGCTTAATATCCCGGTTGAAGTGGAGGAGGAAGAAGGAGAACATTCACCGTCCGTACAAGAACCTCGCGTCAAATATATCAATAAAGTCCAGGTCAAGGTTCCCTTTGAAAAAAATGAACTGACCACAGAAGAGGATGTACGGCAATACATTCAAGTGCTGGAAGCAGCCTATTTACAAAAGATCAAAGAGCGGAAAAGAATAAGACTTTAGGCGCGGGCGCCTAAAGTCGGTGGATAGTGGGGCGCGGTGCGCCAGTGGATGGTGAATAGTGGATGGTGGGGCGCGGAGCGCCGGTGGATGGTGAATGGTGGGTAGTGGTTAGTGGCTCAAGGCGAGATTCAAGGGGTGATTTGAAATATCGCTGTAAAGCATATTTCATAACACCACCTAATCTCGTCACAGAATGTCTCTGACAATCCATTCTGTGACGAGACGAGAATTGAGATGTTCGAAAGGCACATCTCTCAGTTTTCCCGGAGAGACCTGCGTGAGAACGAGAGGTACGAAACGAGATGGTGGTTGGATTAAAAGAAGAAACAAACGATGAATACAAACTTACTGAGAAAATTCGCACAAGAAACGAGGATACGGCTGCTGGAAGCAGTGAAGGACAAACTAAACTATATCCTCAATGGAGATTCAGCCGGCCTACGGGATTATGCTGATGCGATACAGACTCTGAAAAAGGACATCAAGTCGATGGGCGAAGAAGCCCTGATCGACAAAGTCGCCTACACCTGGTTCAACCGGCTGATGGCGCTCCGATTCATGGATGTCAATGACTATCAGCCCCTGGGACTAAAAGTGATTTCCCCCAAACCCGGACATACACAACCCGAACTTCTGGATGAGGCAACGCAGGGACATATCCCGGAAGATCTGGAGGTAGACCGGGAAAGGATCCATGATCTTTTAGATGGAAACATCGACGTCCTTCATCCTCAAAACGAAGTGTACCGGATGCTGCTGATCGCCTCCTGCAATTATTTGCACGGACTCTTTCCTTTTCTCTTTGAGAAGATCGGGAATTATACCGAGCTTCTCCTGCCCGATGACCTGATCTCCGAGTTGTCCATTCTTCAGGATTTTGTAAAGGGAATGACGGAGGAGGATTGTCAGGAAACAGAGATGATCGGCTGGCTCTATCAGTTTTATATATCAGACAAAAAAGATGAGGTCTTCGCAAAAAGAGGCAGAGTGGAAAAAGACGAAATCCCGGCGGCCACCCAACTCTTCACCCCCAGATGGATCGTGGAATATATGGTGCAAAATACGGTCGGAAAACTATGGCTGCAGAACCATCCCGATTCTGCCCTGCGGGATAAAATGCCCTATTATATCGAAACCGAATCTTCAAAGGGAGACGAATATCTGAAAATCGACTCGCCGGAAGAGATCACGCTTCTGGATCAGGCATGCGGATCCGGCCATATCTTAGTCTATGGATTTGAATTACTGTATCAGATCTATGAAGAGGCGGGCTATACCGCTTCTCAAATTCCACAGCTGATCATCGAAAAGAACTTAGTCGGATATGAAATCGATGAGCGGGCAGCCCAGCTGGCATCATTCTCCATTCTGATGAAGGCACGATCTTATTATCGAAGATTATTCCGCAAATCGATCCAGCCGCACATTCTTTGTTTTCAGGATTTACGATTAACCGCGGATGAAATCGAAGCAGCATTTGCAGCGCTGGATCATGAAATCAACGATGATCTGAAGCATGACTTACAGTGTATGCAGCAAGCGACCAACTTCGGCAGTCTGATTCAGCCGAGGACCTCATCATCCGAGCTGAAAACGCTCAAAGAAATCCTTCAAGAGAAAAAAGAAACCGATGATCTGTTTTTAAGTGAGTCTTTCAGGGAGCTCTATACCGCAATCTCCCAACTGATCCAACTGAGTGAGAAATTTCATTGTGTTGTCCAAAATCCGCCCTACATGGGAAGTGGAAAAATGAATAAAGATTTATCTCATTTTGTAGGAACTAATTATCCTAAAGCAAAATCAGATTTATTCAGTTGTTTTATAGAAAGATCTATATCTAAATCATTTTCCGATGGAATCATCGGAAATGTAACCATGGAATCTTGGATGTTTTTAAGTTCATTTGAAAAATTCCGAAAAAGCCTTCTGCAAAATGTATCTATAGATAGTTTATCCCACTTTGGGTGGCACATAATGCGAATCGCTTTTGGAACTGTATCTTTTATTTTAAGAAACTCTATTCCCAAAAACACTGATTTTGGAGTATATAATTACTTGGAAATTGACGATATAGACAAAGAAAACGAACGTCCAAGAGATTTTCCAAATAAAATTAGAAGGTATGCCATTAGAAACCAAGAAGACTTTGCGAAAATACCGGGAAATAACATTGGGTATTGGTTGAGCGATAATTTGATGAAATTACTAATGAAACAAACATTATCTGACCACGGCAAACCTAGGGAAGGGATGGCTACAGGGAACAATAATAAATATGTCAGATATTGGCCTTCTGTTAACTACGTTAGTATTAAATTCAATACTGTAAATCCTGATGAAAACATGAAATGGTTTCCATACAATAAAGATGGACAATATAGAAAATGGTATGGAAATCAATACGAGATAATAAATTGGTTTAATAATGGATATGAATTACAGAATACACTTCATCCAAGTGGAAAAAGAATTTGGGCACATAACTTCAATCTCAATTTTATTTTCAAACCATTTATTAGTTGGTCAAGTTTTGGTGCCAAAGAAATAACGGCAAGATACTTTCCTCCTGGGTTTTTATTTGACTCTTCTGGTTTAAGCTATTTTCCGAATGACAAAAATGATTATAAAATCGTCTTAGCTTTTGTAAATTCGAAAATAACACCTTTACTATCGAAAATTATTAATTCCGGTTTATCCTTTAAACCAGGTTATTTTGGAAAAATTCCTTATCCAGACAATGCTAGAAAACATATAATTTTTAAAGAACATTCATTAATTAATATTCGTATTTCGAAACAAGAATGGAACTCCCGCGAAACCTCCTGGGATTTCAAGCAAAATGAATTGATCCGGATGAAGGCGCAGGGCATCAAAGAAGCCATCGAGTTGTATAAAGCGTTTTGGACTAAGAAATTCATCCAGCTTCACCGAAATGAGGAAGAGCTCAATGCTCGCTTTATTGAGATTTATGGATTGCAGGAAGAGCTGACTCCGGATGTCCCTTTGGATGAGATCACGATTCTGAGGGAAGAATTGGATCAGAGAAAACTGAAGAAAATTTCGAAGAAATTTTCGAGTGGATGGAATTTAGAGGATGGCGATCAGTGGATAGTGGATGGTGGGGGGAGCGAGGCGCCAATGGATGGTGATCAGTGGATGGTGGACGGTATCTCGGCCACAAGACGAGATGGTGAGAGGCGCGAGGAAGAGTCAGTCATCAGTCACCCATCACAAGTAGCTAATCCCTACCCACTATTACCTTTTGATGAGAAGGAGTTGGTGAAGCAATTTATATCATACGCCGTCGGATGTATGATGGGGCGGTATTCTCTGGAGAAACCGGGGTTAATCTTGGCGAATCAGGGGGAGACGATTTCTGACTACGTCAGAATCGTGGATGGTGGACAGTGGACTGTGTCTCGGCCACAAGACGAGATGGTGGATGGGGAAGACGAAAACAAAAATAAGAGTTATGATACGGGACTACAAGGATCTGCGGATATGGCAGCAGAGCATGGATTTGGTGAAGATGGTTTATCAGGTGACGGAAAAGATGCCGAGGGAAGAGCTGTACAGTCTGAAGAATTCTCTAAAAAAGAAATCCAGCCACTAATCACTAAAAACCAATCACCGTTCTTGCCAGATGATGATGGCATTATTCCTGTGCTGGACAGCGAGTGGTTTGAAGATGATATCGTGACTCAGTTCCGGGATTTCGTAAGAGCCGTATGGGGGGAGCAGAACCTGAAACGCAATATGGAATATATCGAAAAGACCCTGGGGAAACCGGTGCGGGATTATTTCTACCGTGATTTTTATGACGATCACCTACGTCGATACAAAAAAAGACCGATCTACTGGTTGTTCACATCGCCGAACAGAAGCTTCCAGGCATTGGTTTACCTACATCGCTATAATCGGGACACCCTGAATATTCTCCTGAATGACTATCTGCGACCTTATATCCATAAACTGGAAAACCACATCAAACATCTCAACCACCTGGTGGTGGAAGGATCAGCACGGGAACAAACCCGGGCCCGTAAAGAAATCGTACGGACGGAGAAAATGATCGAAGAAGCAAGAAAATATGACAGAAATGTGGTTTATCCCCTGGCTCTTCGACGGATAGAAATCGATCTGGATGACGGGGTGTTGGTGAATTACAATAAATTTGGCGAGGCCGTCAAAAGAGTACAAAGCCTCAACGATCCGAAGAAAAAGGCACAAGTGAAAAAATTTGACTGGATCGATGGGAGTGAGATAGTTTGATGGTGAATGGTGAATGGTAGTTGGTGAATGGTGGTTAGTGGTTGGTGGGTAATGGGTAGTGGTTGGTGGTTAGTGGTTGGTGGTTGGTGGGTAGTGCAAGTTTTAACTAGAGATAAAATGAAAATCAATTTAGATACTTTTTTATCGGCAAAAACAGAAAATGAAGTTCTGGAATTTAAAGAAGCTAAGCAATCCTTTTCCAAGGATAGATTGGGGAAGTACTTTTCCGCATTAGGGAATGAAGCTAATTTGAATGGAAAAGAAAAAGCTTACTTGCTTTTTGGTGTGAACGATAAGCGCAATATCGTAGGTACATCTATTTCTGACAAGACATTGAATGAATATAAAAAAGAAATAGCTGACCACACTTCACCTTCATTAAGTTTTTTGAATATCCATCGGATAAAAACTGCAGAGGGAGATGTGATTATTTTTGAAATACCTCCTGCACCACAAGGTATGCCTATCATGTGGAAGCAGCATCGATATGGGCGGGATGGAGAAAGCTTGGGAGGGTTGAATGATCATAAACTTCGGCAAATTACTTCTCAAAATACTGATTGGAGCGGTCAGATTATACCCGATGCAACCATCGATGACTTGGACGAGGAGGCTATCGATTTTGCCAGAAAACAATATATATTAAAACACCCTAAGCTCATCAACGAAATACAGAATTGGGACAATGAAAAGTTTTTAGACAAAGCTAAAGTGACAATCAAGGGTAAAATAACCCATACATCTATTCTCTTATTGGGAAAGCCAGAATCTGAACCATATATCAGTCCTGCGACAGCTCGCATTTCCTGGATTCTAAAAGGCAAGGATAATATCGAAAAAGATTATGAGCATTTTTATAATCCTTTTTTACTGGCTGTTGATAAGGTAGCCGCAAAAATCCGCAATCTGAAATATCGCTATATTAAAAAGGATTCTCTGTTTCCAGAAGAGGTAGATCAGTACGATCCATATATAATCCGCGAATCCTTACATAATTGTATTGCACATCAGGACTATACTATGGGAGGCTATATAATTGTAGTTGAAAATGAAGATAGTTGGATATCTTTTACCAATACCGGAAGATTTATACCAGAAAGTGTGGAAGAAGTGGTCATCAGCGACACTCCTGAACCCAGGTATAGAAATCCTTTCTTGGTCAACGCCATGATCAATTTGAATATGATTGATTCGATTGGTAGTGGGATCCGTCGTATGTATAATATCCAACGAAAGAAGTATTTTCCCCTCCCGGACT
>Ga0209487_1004744_pt1 | contig 10339 bp, 18 predicted proteins | sample Poulit2012_FD_187524 | JGI IMG/M metagenome (GOLD analysis project Ga0209487, IMG submission 187524) | Agricultural soil microbial communities from Georgia to study Nitrogen management - Poultry litter 2012 (SPAdes) (version 2) | ecosystem: Environmental > Terrestrial > Soil > Agricultural land... | reverse complement strand
ATTGATAAAGTGCTAGATGTTATCAAAATGATAATGCTTATATGTTATCAAAATGATAACACCTATACCATAGACTACACATAGACTACTTACCATAGAAAAGATAGCGACTCATGCTTACGCATTCATCGCTGTCGAGCCAAAACAATCTATGTCGGTATTTAGGCTAAGGACATATAGACGGCAAAGTATTTCCTTTCAAAAATTAATAATAAAAAGTTTCCCGCGCCGGGCGGCGACACCGTCAAAAGCCTTTAAATATCGTTTTTAAGGCGCTTATACTCTTATACGACCAATTTATCTAGTCGCAATCTAAAACACCTAGAAACCGCCTTAAATCAACGAATAACGGCATATAGACGAAAGAGAGGCGAAGCGTTACGCCTCCCTCTCAATCTCGTTGCCATCTTCGTCAACTCTCACGAACTCGACGACGTCTTGGATCGGTACGTCGAAGTGATCGCAGATTCTTTTAAGTACATCTAAAGATACAACTTCGTTTTTAGATATTCTCGATATTGTCGAAGGGGAAACCTTAACAACCTCCCTAAGGTATTGCTTATTCCGACCTTTCTTTAGTAAAAGAATCTCTAACGGAAGATAACTTATTTTACTATTACGCATGTCACTCACCTCCTGCTAAAAGTATATCATAAGTACGATAAGTACGCAATGATTAACGTAAATAACCTTAAAAGATAAAAAAGTGTCGGAAAAGGGTTGACAAATAATTTATCATGTAGTAAAGTGATAATCAACGTAGTTGAAACATACGAAAAGTACACAAGGAGGACAACGGAAATGGAAAGAAGATTTTTAGTTTTAGAGAAAGGTATTCTAGTATTTTCCAAAGATGAGGCGAGCTTGGAGGCGGAAGGAACGCCGATCATCGCAGGCACATTCAAAGAAACAACGTCCACATGGACGGGAACATTTACGGCTGATGACGGTAGGACATACGAGATTATCGACGGCTACATATTAAAGGAGGCGGTGTAATGGGAAACGTAATAGAGTTTAAGAAAAACGACGAACAGATAACGGAAGTTGTCGAAGTCGCGACGTCTCAATTAACGGAACATAGTAAGCAGGCGGAATACTCTCCGCCGATGAACAAAAAGAAATGGGCGGAATTTGTCGCCAATATAAAGGAAAACGGAATTAGGCAGCCGTTAACAGTAACGAAAGGTTTCCGAGTTATTGACGGAAAACACCGACTGAAAGCGGCTAAGGAATTAGGCATCGAGAGCGTCCGAGTAATTATAGAGGACATCGACGAAAATTCAATACCTTCATATATAACGGACACGAAGCTACAGAGGGATGATTTGAAACGAGGACAGAAAGCAGCGATAGTCATACGGTTGTTTTACGAGGAAGAACGACAGAAAGCGAGGGAGCGGGAGGCACGTACGCAGTTCGGAAATACGGGATATCCAAATCTGGACACCCCAGAAGAGACAGGAGCAACAAACGAAATACTCGCGAAGAAAGCCGGGCTAGGTAAGTCATCAATGGCGTACCTCCTAGCAGTCTACCGCAACCGTCCCGACCTATTCGAGCTAGTATTCGACGGCACTTATACAATAAACAAGGCATATACGCAAATGAAAGCCGACGAAGAGCCGGAGCAGGAAGAAGTAGAACATCCGATTGAAGTAGAAAAGAAAATAATCGAGCAGTTAAAAGAAAAAGAGGCGAAACTTCCGCAGATTGACGAAAGCCAGCCGACGCACTCGTTAAATAATAGACTCATACAAATGCGTAAGAATCTGTTATTAAATGCGGTTGAGGTAATCGACGAGGCTAGTAAGATAAGCGAGGCCCCAAAAGAGATAAAAGACAGCGCCCTTACGCAGATTAGAACAATGGCAATAACCTGCGTTATAGCTTTAGGGCAAAACAGCGAGAGCGATAAGGAAAAAGAAACTTGGGCTTTAATTTATGAATTAATGAAAAAATTAGAGGAGGAAAATTAATGATGAATAAATCGTATCAAGTTAGGAAGAAAAAAGTAGGCGAAGAGGTTTTCGATAATTTTAGCAAGAAAGTAACGAACGATCATTTCAAGAAAGGCGAGCACATTCAAAAAATCATACTGGCGGGCGACCTAGCCGAAGAAATGCCTTTCGTAACTATGCCGTTAGTAGAAAACGGATTTATTAAGAAAGGAGAGTCGTTTACGCATTTATTAAATATGTACCAACCGAATTTGTGGGCGCAGGACTTCGCCCATGACGTGGGCGAGCTTGGAAAAATGACGGTAAGCACAGCCATAGAAAGGGCTAATGCGTCAGTAGAGTATATACTACGAAACCTAAATAAAGTCCACGAAGTTATGAAGAATAAAGGACTCAAGGAATACGACTTATATCTAGCAATGCGACAAGCGGCGTTAATTGAGTCCGGGTACTATACGCGACTAGGAGACGGCGAGATGCCGGAAAGTACGCGTAAGAAAATAGACTCAGCCTTACTTCGTAGGACATACCGCAATATGCCTTTATTTAAAGCAGTGATCGACGCAGTGGGAGTTAACGGTATAGACGGTAAGGAATTACTTGACTTCTCGGACGACATAGAGTTGACGGATGCGTTGCAGGTATTCGTTAAAAACGACCCTTACTACAACCGACGCTCAGGAATCATTAAGCAATTCGGCGAAATGAACGCGGAGGCAAGCGCGTCATTAAAGAAGATTGATACGGCTAAGTTTTTTGACGAGATGATTGCACGCGCCATTAAACGTTTCCCATCCGTTAGAAATAGTTTAAGAAGGGCGTTAGATGAACTGGATTCTGATATAGCTTAATAACGGGAGGAGCTAACAAATGATCGATTACGCAAGCATAACGCCAATGATGACGTTGTCTACATTTATTATCGGATTTATATCCGTATTAATTATCGGAGTCGCCATCGTCGAGATAATCGAGGGTATGGCGAAGAATAAGCGCAAAAAGGCCGGCGAGAAAGAAAGGCTAACGCTGAGCCAGCGCGCGGTAAAACGCTATTACGACGAAAGGGGAGCGAGTTAAAGATGTTAAAACAGTTATTTTGCAAACATGAGTGGGAAGTGATTGATACCGAATCGTTTGCCAAAGAAATCGCAATCTACTTTTACGGATGTCAGAAGTGTGGTAAGACGGAGATGGTCTCACAAACTAAGCGCAAAGTATGGGAGTTTGAACAGGGACATAAAGGAGCGACATTTCGTAATAAAAAGGAGGGTAAACAGTGGTAACAAAAGAACAATTACGAGATTGGTTAGACGCAAATACACGTCGAGAGCGTATAGCTAAAATAGAGGCGACGCTCGACCGCAAGATAAAAGAGCACGCTCTCGCCGGAGAGACTACTTTTTATGTAAGCACAGGCGAGTCGCTTCATCGGAGTCATCAAAAGTCGTATTTTTACGATATATGGCACAACGAGGATTTATCCGAGGAAAGCAGAGAAATAATAAAGAAAGAAGTGCTGGCTAAATATCGTGAGGCAGGATTTAATGTCGACGTAGTATGCGTTGATCATGGATGGGATACGCGCTACGAGGCGGTCAGATTCCGTGATATACACAAACTCGTGGAGGAGGACGATTCGGATGACTAAAAAAGCTACGCGCAAACTACCGCCAGCAAACGATTGGCAGGCGAGGGATATTGACGATTGGAACACGACTACATTTCACGCCTATTTGGCGGACAAGCATAAAGAGATGTTCGGATGCGAGTACGTCCCGTTTCGAGGCTGGCAAGCAGAAAAAGGCATGATCGGTAGGCTTATCGGAACGCAGACGAAAAAGGGTACGCATGATAAGGCGATTATAAAGCGATTTATTGACGAGGGATTTAAGTCGTACAAGCCAACGCCCCAATATCCCGGCACTAACTTCGGTTTTTTATACTCGTACCGGCGCAATATTTTACAGCGATTAGAGGCGGAGGATGCGACGAAAGAGAGGCGAAAGGAAAGCGCTAAGCGGTCGGAAATGACTGCGGAGGATTACGATAGATTGAGCGATTGGTTATAAGGAGGAATAGGAATGGGCAAAGAACAATTGGAGAAAGCAAAGAAAATACTAAATCACATAAAGGGATACGGTGTATATGACGGTAACGATGATATAGAGATTTTTGAATGGCTTATCCAACAAGCCGAACGAGTGCGGGAGTTGGAAAACGTTAATCGATTGTTGAAGAAATCAAGCGAAGGTTCGGAAATAGCTAAAGAGCGACTGCGTAATTGGATAGATGAACTGGAGATAGAGAATGAGCGCTATCGTGAAGCGTTAGAGTTATTAGTCAAACAAGAAAAGCTAGGAAAGGACGTTAAAACAGGAAAAACTGCAATTAGTCATAACGGCATGATAGCCCTAAAAGGTTTAGGGGTTTTTAATGATGATAACTATATCGTCTATGGTGTGGATGAAATAATCGAAAGTGTATTGGAGGAATTGAAATGATTAAAAATATCGATGAGAGAATTATCGCAGAGGGTTTTCACACGGGTCGTGAGGTGGATGTTGTAACTATACAGAAAAGTGATTACGAACAGTTAAAAGAACAAGCCGAACGAGCGCTGGGGATAGAGTTAGAGTTACTCAACATGGAATTAACTGGCGTTTTAAAACAAAACAAACACTATCGTGAAGCGTTGGAGTTTTATGCAGAACCTAAAAATTGGTTGCCACAAAACGAAGATATGCTTAGCCTTATCACAATGGATTACGGAAATAAAGCACGTGAAGCATTGGAGGGTGGGGAATGATCGAATATATGTTTTTAGGAGCATGAATCTTAACGCTGATAATACTTGGGATTATCGTCATATCGACGGGACTGCCGGACGATGGAGCGGGCAATAACGGGGATGAAGTGATGGTAGCGTGGGCGGGAAAGTTGCTTTATTTATTTCTCCTAGCCATCACATTTTATAAAATGGGCGAACATTTCGCCGGACTATAAAGGAGTTGACGATTAATTGACGGCATGCATAACTTCGTGCATATTACAAAACTACCGAAAGGACAAATGCGCTAATTGCGATAATTTATGCGCCCACCGCATCGCTCTACACGGTTTAGACGGCAATTCGGGGCGACTAGGCAACGCAGGACTGCCCGCAGACTATCGAGGCATAACGCTCGCCAACTCGCCAGCACGCGAGGGGCAGGCGAAGGCTTACCTCCTTCTAGAGCAGTATGTAGCGACATTTAAGCGCCATTTAGCGGGCGGCGAGCGAGCTAAATCGTTATACCTTTGGAGCGAATCGCCCGGCACGGGCAAGACGACGACGGCAAGCGCCTTGCTTGCGGAATATATAGCGCATGATTATCTCGGCGCATTAAAGGCGGGCAAGCAACCGCAGCAGACGCCCGCCCTCTTCCTTGACGTGAACGAATGGCAGACGCAATATAACATCGCCACAATGACGAGCGATGAGGACGCAATTAAAAGGATTGGCGCGGACATAAAACGTCTACAAAGCGTTGATTTTGCCGTTTTAGACGATATAGGAGTCCGTGGGGCGAGCGAAGCATTTAGATCGTATTTGCACGCAATAATCAACCACCGAACTACTAACGGGCTACCTACTGTGTTTACGTCAAATTTACCTATCGAGGATATGGCGCAGGTATTTGACGACAGGCTATACGATCGTATGCGCGATATGTGCGCAGTCATACACTTTGAGGGCGGTAGCAAAAGGGGGATGAGATAATATGACGGCATTAAATAGGGACAATAACGACAATATTAACGTAGGCGACATCGTACATATCGACGGATATGGCAAGCGTAGATTCGAGGTAATTTCGATAACACGTACGCATTATATCGACTTAGAGATGGAGTACGAGGTTGTCGAGATAGAGGCGCTAGATTTGCGGGATAAACGCAATTATTATGCCGAATTAGAGGATATTACCGTAATAGAGAGTGCAAAGCCGTCTAAACATCCGGACCATAATCTCATAACAGCCGACATAGTCGATGACCTACTCGACGAGATGCGCTCTTGCCGGGCGGTGTTACAAGTATACGGCAAGGATAGCGGTAAGGGACGCGATATTATTAAGCGTATGGACGGGATTAAAAAGCAGTTAAGCAGGGCGGTGAATAAATAAATGCGAACATTATTACGTTATCCGGGCGGAAAGAGTCGCGCGGTCAAGTATTTAACGAATTATATACCGGAAGGGCTGGGCGAAATATGCTCGCCTTTTTTCGGGGGCGGAGCGCTAGAAATATCATTAGCTCGAAAAGGGGTTCGAGTAAATGCATATGACTCATTTGACGAACTCGTAATCTTTTGGCAGCAGACGTTTAATAAGCCGACAGAATTAGCCGAAACAGTTCGTAAATACCATCCGCTAACAAAGGAACGATTTTATCTAATGCAGGCGGAAATATCAACAGAAACTGACGAGACAGAAGTAGCGGCAATGTTTTACGCATTAAATCGGAGTAGTTTTTCGGGAACGACATTATCAGGCGGTATGTCGCCGGGGCATCCGAGATTTAATGAAAATTCTATTGAAAGACTTGCGAGTAGTACATTCGAGAATATAACGATAGAGAAAGCAGATTTTTCCGAGTCCATACCGAAAAATAGCGGAACATTTATGTATTGTGACCCACCATATCTTGTCGAGTCAGAACTATATGGTGTTAAAGGCGATAAGCACAAAGGATTTAATCACAATCTACTCCGCGAATTACTCGGCGAAGCAGATGGATGGGTGCTATCGTATAACAATCACGAATATATACGCAAGCTATACGACGGCTATAAGATAGTTGAGGCGGAGTGGGCTTACGGCATGAATAAGAGTAAAGCGAGCAACGAGATTGTGATAATAAATGAATAGGAGGCGGACAGATAGGTGCATTACGCTAAGCTGTTTTTAAATAAAGTGATAGATAGCGGAGACGCAAGCGCATTAGCCCGTTATAACATCGACTATCAAGATATGCATACGGATATTGATAGGCGCATATATCGATTTATCGAGCAATATGCCGAGCAAAACGGAGGGCAGGCGCCGAGCTATGCGACGGTTGCCGCCGAGATCGAGGGCTACGAATATATTCCGGACGTTAGCGACTCTTACGATTATCTAGCCCGACAAATCAAGGACTATTCCGCCAAGCAGGCGATTATTGACGTCCATAATTCGGGTGAGTTTGAGCGAAGGCTTAACGAGATGCCGGCAACGGAGTTTAATAACTGGTTGACAAATTTTGTCGACGATATTAAAATGAGAACAAGCGTTCGTAATAAAACGGGAACAGACGTCAAAAAAGACGTTGATAAGTTTCTCGACGAATACGAGCGACGCAAGCTCGGCAAGTCTTTTAAAGTATGGAAGTCGAAGTACAGCGCCGTGGGCAATTACATAAGCGGAAACCTATATACGGTCTATGGCGAGAGTGGTCGAGGCAAGTCCGTACTAACGCTAGAGGACGCTATATACGCCGCCCAGCAAGGCGCTAATGTCCTTATTTATGCAGAGGAGATGGGCTGGTTCGAGGTAATGGTGCGGATATATACGAGCGTATCGGGCGATCAAGGCATTACGCGGATTACCTACGAGGGCGTCGATATGGACGCAGGCTTTGACGCTAATAGCATACGAATAGGTAAACTAGGCGACGAGTTCGAGCAGGCTTTCCGAGATTTTGTCCGTAATATCGACAAGTATATCGCGGGCAATATTATCGTGAGAGCCGTCGACGACGAGGACGCGGAGCGTAAGAGCCTACGAACGTTGGAGGCGGATATTAAGCAACATGATATAGATTTTGTTGTAATTGACCCGTTTTACTACCTCGAATACGAGCGCAATACGAGCCGAACAACGGGCGGGGATGCCGCTAATACGTCCAATAAATTACGGCTGATGACGGGCAGGCTTGGCGTTGTTACCGTCGCTATTACGCAATCCGACGTCAAAAAGTCGGAGACATCGGACGAGGGGACGAGGGAATTACGATTGCCGGAGCGTGAGGACGTAAAGAAAACTAAGGCATTGCTTGAGGATGCCGCAGTATTGATCGGCATTGACTCCGATTATAAGCAAGGGCTTGCGATTGTCGGCAACATGAAAGGCAGAGATGGTGGGGAGGGCGACGTATCTAACGTGCTTTATCTGCCACAATACGGAATCATAAAAGAATTAGAAACGGGCGAGGAAGCCTTGGAAGGGTTTGATTTTTGATGAGAGAAATTAAGTTTAGAGTATGGGACGTAAGTGACGAACGTATGTATTACGGAATAACAAACCTAGCCGATATTAATGGATATGTGATGCAGTACACGGGAATAAAGGACGTACACGGAAAGGATATTTATGAAGGAGACATAGTCAACTGCTTCCGACACGAAGGCTTTGAGTTTGTTACAACAAGACTTGGGGCGCACGGAATAGAGACTCAGCTAGGCTTCTATCCGTTCATAGAAGTGTACGGGTATGCGGAAGTCCTTGGGAATATATACGAAAATCCGGAGTTATTAGACAATGCAAGCAATTAAAATCCGCGGCCAAGACCTTTTAATCGACATCGAGGAGGAGCTTTCCGCCTATCAATTTGACAACGCTCGCTGGCAAGCCGATAAATTAATCGCAAACAGTCCGTTCCGGGACGAGAGCCGACCGAGCTTTTTCGTTAATTTATCGGGAGAGTTCGCGGGTACGTGGGCGGATTCCGGTGCATTAAATGACGACATGGCAAGCGGTAATTTCGCAAAGCTTATCGCATTGCTTGACGGTATACCGATCGAGGACGCTGAGCGTTATTTAATCGACAAATACGGCATAGGGCAGGCGCATAAGCCCGACGAGCCTATACGACTTAAAAAGCCCGCCCTGCGCTTAAATGAGAGATTTAAAACGCTGGCAAATCCCGTTAAACAAGCCGTCAGTCCGTATTTAATAAGGCGGGGCATTAGCGCACAGGTCCAGGAACTTTACGGCATAGGCTACGATAGTCAATATAAGGGATTTACGGCATTTCCGATATTTACCGCCGAGGACAAGCTAGCAAGCGTATTTTATCGACGCAGTAGCTTTACTGATAAGCGTTTTTTCTACCATCGCGAAGGCTTGTCTAAAAACCAGCTACTTTACGGCATACATTTAGCGGAGGACTACGCAATCTTAAACGAGGGCTTTATTGACGCTCTAAGTTGGGAAACGCTAGGCTATCCGGCTCTAGCCGTAAATGGCGCACGCATAAGCCGTGAGCAAGTCGAGATGATAAAGCGTAGCCCGATTAAGACGATTTATCTAGCGGGCGATAATGACGAGGCGGGGCGCAGGCTAAATAAGCAGGCTTACGAGGCTTTGCGAGGCTATGTCGATTTGTACTTGATAGATTACGGCAATAAAAAAGATGCCAACGAGGCATTACTTAGCCCCGACGGCATCCAAAGATTGAATAGCGCGTTTGATAACGCTAAGCGAGTTAATCTAATCAATTGTCCGAGTTTAGCAAATTAATAAATAAACAAACAAAAATATTTTTTGAAATATGTGTCCCATAAATAGAAACTAAATGGGGGATATGTAGTAGGGAGGTAGAAATATGATAAATACTAGTTTAATAGTTTACGAGAACGATTGGATCATTCGAAGGATTTACGAAGTGGCTGACGGGCTTAGAACCGTAATAGTCGACCAGACCAAGTTCGAGGAGCGCTGCATAAATAGGGTAGCGCGTTATCTCAACGAAGATAAAAGTCGGACAAGCCACCGAAATTATATCGAGCTACTTATCCAGCAAGAGGCGTCAGATTATCGGCGCCGAGGCAAGAAAGAGGATGCCGAATTGTTTACGACCCTAGCCACGTTTGGCGACGATGGCGAGGAAATAGAGTACGAGCCTGAGGACGTTTTGGCGGACGTCGAAGGCGAGGTAATAACAAAAGAAATGGCCGCCCTGTTGGCGCAGGACGACCGTCGCAAAGAATTAATAGTCGGAAGTTGGGCGATAGGCATCGATAATAACTCGGAGATTTCCAGATTGTTGGCGCAATCGATTGGAGGAAATCCAGAGTCACATCGTAAATTTATCCAACGTTTCCGAGCTGATTGCCGCGAAGCTCTCGCGACAGCTATTTAACTATTCGGGACTATTGTCCCTTACATACATTATAACACAATTAAACGCAAAATACACTAGGAGGATTTAAAATGCTTACGACAATTTTTGACATAAACGAATTAACGGACTTGGAGCGAACTTACTACGAATATCATGGCAAGCTAGATGACGGAATTTGTATCGTCGAATTAGCGAGCTTAGAAGGGAGGCTTATCGCATGAGTGGCGCAGTTG
>Ga0209487_1004743_pt1 | contig 10339 bp, 9 predicted proteins | sample Poulit2012_FD_187524 | JGI IMG/M metagenome (GOLD analysis project Ga0209487, IMG submission 187524) | Agricultural soil microbial communities from Georgia to study Nitrogen management - Poultry litter 2012 (SPAdes) (version 2) | ecosystem: Environmental > Terrestrial > Soil > Agricultural land... | reverse complement strand
AAGCGTTGCCGCTGACCTGACCGCTGCGGCCCGCCTGATTCAGGTGCACGACCAGCACATGCGGCTCGTGCGAATCGCGATGAGCGGCGGGTGAGGAGGCCGTGGGCGAAAGCGCGCGCGTCGACGAACTGCACATCACCCCAGAGCTGTGCGCCGCCGTCATCGTCGACCCGGGCGAATTGCACGCGAATTCCCACCGGCTGCGCCGCCTCGCCGAGCACCTACGTGGCCAACTCCATCTTCTCGAGCACGTCGGAGACGCGCTCGCGGGCGCCCATTCTGTGCCCGGTGGTGCTGTGAGCGCCGCGCCCGCGCGGGCCGCGCTTGGGGTGGGCGTCTTTCGGCTACGCCGCCTCTGCGCCACGATCGAGTATCTCGCGACATCCCTCGGCGAAGTCGCCCACCGGTACGAGGAAGCGGAACGCAACATCAGCGACCGGTTCCGCGCCGGCCTCAGCGGCGGGTACCAATGGTGGCGGGACACCTTCGGCACCTGGTTCCCCAGCCCCATGGACCCGTTGCTCTATCCCGTCAACCGATTCTTCACGGCCGGGGCGGAGGCGCAGATGCAGGCGCTGACCGACCGCCCGCTGGAGACCCTTGCGAGCCCCCGCATGCGCATCGCGGCGATCTTTTCCGCCGGGGTCATCCGTTACAACCAGCTCCGAGCGCTGAGCCCCCTCGGCTGGTTCCGCCTCCTGCCCGACTCGATCGGCACTGCCACCGGGTTGCGCCGTGCCCTCAGCCCGATCTGGGATCCGAACTCCCCCGGGATCGACCGCGCGGAAGGGGCAGCCCTCGCCCACGCGCTCTCGGGAGTCATCGCTCCCGGCGGCGATGTCGGCGATGGTGCCGCCGTAGGAGCCCGAGTGGTTGCCGCCGTCCACGCGGGTCTGGGGCACCAGCGCATCAAGATGGAACGAATCGGTCCGAAGCATGACGACGGCGATCCCACCCGGGCACCGGTACGCACCTTCGCTGATTCGATCGCCGTGATGAAGGAGTTGGAGATCGCCTCGGGGGCGCAGTCGGGGGAACTGCGCATCGACCGGGTCACCTCAGCGCAGGGGGAGCATTCCTGGCAGGTCTTCATTCCCGGCGGGCAGGGTTTCGACCCGAGGGATGTGCACGCGCTGCTGCACACGGTGAGCTCCGTGGATTCCAACCCGACCCCCAGCACCGCGATGGTGATTTCAGCGCTCCGGGAGGTTGGAGTGAAGAAAGGGGAGCCGGTCGTCATGATCGGTCACTCCCATGGCGGCATCACCGGCAGCATGCTCGCGAACGACCCGCGGGTGCGAGCGGAGTTCGACATCCCACTCGTCATCACCGCGGGGAGCCCCGTCGACCGGCACGACATCCGCCCCGACACCCACGTCGTCTCCTTCGAACACACCGAAGACTTCGTTACTGGCCTCGACGGCGTGGAATGGCGGGCGAAACCGGGAATGACCCGGGTGGATCGCACCCTCGGAGAGTCCAGTGATCCAGAGACCGCCAGCGGGGTCGGCCCCGTGCACAGCCACGACTACCCGAACTATATCGAAACGGCAGAACTCGCCGATCAGCATCCCGATCTTGCGCACACCCGTTCCCGGCTCGCCGCGGTGATTCCCGAGGGAGAGGTGGAGACCTTTCGGTTCCGAGCAGAGATCACCCCGTAGCGGGCGGAGGGGAGCTTAGCGCCGGCGGTTGCGTTGATCGGGAAGGATGGCGATGACGATGGTGGAGATGAGGGAGACGACGAGCGATCCCAGCACCGCGGCTCCGAATCCGTCGATATGCAACCCATAGTTGAACGAGTCGGTGACCTTGCTCGTGAGGAGCAGCATCAGCGCGTTGACAACGATGAAGAACAACCCGAGGGTGATGATATAGAGCGGGAAGGTGAGAACCTTCACGATCGGGCGGATGATCATGTTCACGAGAGTGAACACGAGCGCGATCACCGCGACGACGATCAGCGTGTTCTGCCATGTGCCATCGGTCTCGAGGGTGATGCCGCCGACGAGTTCGGCGGCGAGCCATAACCCGATGGCGTTCGCGATGACACGGAAAACAAACTGCATGCTCCCATCTTGCCACGCGCCCGCCCTGCGCGGGAGTGTGAGATCAGGCATCATTTACACATGACATCGGATTCAAAGGAGATGCCAATGGCGGGAGAGTTCACGCTTCGCCCCTCCGTCAGCGGACTGCCGGCGTATGTGCCGGGAGCCTCGGGAGACAACCCCAGTATTTACAAGCTTTCGTCGAACGAGGTTCCTAGCCCGCCCGCGCCGGCGGTGATCGCTGCGATCTCTGATGTCGCCGCGGACGCGAACCGTTACCCGGAAATGTACGGGGACACCCTGTGCCATACCCTCGCCAAGCGACTCAGGCTGAGTGAAGGCAACCTCATCATCGGCAACGGCTCGGTCTCCTTGTTGGAACTGATTCTGCGTGCAGCGGTGACCACCGGGGACGAAGTGGTGTACTCCTGGCGATCATTCGAGGCCTACCCGATCCTCGTGCAGGTCACCGGAGCGACCTCTGTGCAGGTGCCGAACACGCCGGCCGGTGGCCACGACTTCGAGGCAATGGCCCGCGCGATCACCGAGCGGACGAAGGTCGTGATGGTCTGCACGCCGAACAACCCCACGAGTCAGGCGGCAACTCACTCACAGGTCGAAGCATTCCTCGACCGCGTACCGTCGAACGTGCTTGTGCTCCTGGATGAGGCGTACGTCCACTTCGACCGCACCGACGAGAAAGTGGACTCCCTCGCCCTGCTGGGGGGCGGGAAGGCCCGGGGTAACCTCATCGTGCTGCGCACCTTTTCCAAGGCCTACGGGATGGCCGGTCTGCGCGTGGGGTACGCGATGGGTCCGAGCGGCCTCATGAGCCAACTCCGGAGCGCCTCGACCCCCTTCGGCGTCAACGCGGTCGCGGGGCGCGCAGCCCTCGCGGCCCTGGAAAGCGCTGACTACACCGACGAAGTTGTCGAGGCCGTCATCGCCGAACGCACGCGGGTCACCACTGAATTGCGGGCGCAGGGCTGGGATGTGGGGGAGCCGCAGGGGAACTTCTATTGGCTACCGATCGGGGAGCGTTCCCAGGCGTACGCCTCGGAGGCGCTCGCGAACGGCTTCACCGCCCGGCCCTTCCCCGAAGGGGTGCGGGTGACGATCGGGAAACCCGAGGCGAATGACCTCGCGCTCACACTCGCCGCGAAGTGGGCCCGCGACCTCGGACTAACCCCCGCCCGCGCCCATTAGCGTGGCCCCTTCTCATAGGTTGAGACGCGCATTAGGGTGGAGGGGCAGCTTTTGTGGCGCAGGCAACTTGCCGAAACCCACAACTGCGCACTGATAACTCCATACCGTCACCTTCAGAGGGAAGCGAGTTTCCGCTGAAATGCTGCGGTTCGCGGGAGGCGTTCCCGGGAGCCGACCGCGCCGCGTCCTCGACTTGTTGTGTGAACAGCACAAAAAGCTCGAAGAGGTCGGTAGGTTTCCTACGGATATAAGTTACGCTCCCGTAGCCTACGCTGGCGTAGGTTGCAGTCGCGGCTTGTGCCCCTCTCACCAAAGGAGCTTGTGTGATGACCACCGACACCTACCGGGAGACCCCCGCCGTCGGGGAGCAGGACACCACCCCCGTCCAATTGCTCTCACCACAGGGCACCCGCGCGCACCATGATCACTATGCGAAGCGGGTCGCCCACCTAGATCGAGATGCCCTCGAGGGCTTCTACCGGGACATGGCGCTGGTGCGCCGGTTCGACCGAGAAGCCACAGCCCTGCAGCGCCACGGCGAGCTCGGCCTGTGGGCCCCGAGTTTCGGGCAGGAAGCCGCCCAAGTCGGCTCGGCACACGCCATCGCCCGGCGCGACTTCATCTTCCCGTCCTACCGGGAACACGGGGTCGCCCACGTCCGGGGTCTGGACCTGCCCGAACTGCTTCCCCTCTACCGCGGCGTGGCGCACGGCGGCTACGACCCGCACGCCCACGACTTCACCACCGCCTCCCTCGTCATCGGCTCCCACACGTTGCATGCGGTCGGCTACGCGATGGGGATCCAGCGGGACGGCGACGTCGGTACCGGGGATCCCGGTCGCGACCGGGCCGTCGTCACCTATTTCGGGGACGGCGCGACCTCTCAGGGTGACGTGAATGAGGCGCTGGTGTTCGCGGCGTCCAATAATGCACCCGTCGTATTCTTCGTTCAAAATAACCAGTGGGCGATATCCGTGCCCGCCGAGACCCAGTCCCCCGGCCCGATCGCGTGGCGGGGGCGTGGGTTCGCGATCCCGAGCGTCAGGGTCGATGGCAACGATGTACTCGCCTGTTACGCCGTCACCGATGAGGCCCTCCAGCGCGCGCGAAGCGGCGGCGGCCCCACCTTCATCGAAGCGATCACCTACCGCCGCGGCGCGCACACGACCTCGGACGACCCGACCCGGTACCGCAGCCAGGAGGAGGAGAACCACTGGGCGGAGCGGGACCCGATCGACCGGCTGCGCGCCCACTTGGAATCACTGGGCACCCCCGCAGAGTTTTTCGACAAGGTCGAGCAGCTCGCCGATGAGTTCGGCGCGCACACCCGCGAGCACTGCCGCGCCCTTGCTGCGCCCGCCCCGGAAACGATGTTTGACCACGTATACGCGAGCGAGCACTCCCAAGTCGCCTACGAGCGGGACTGGTTCGCCAACTACCAGGCCGGGTTCGAGGAGACCGCATGAGCACCGTTGAGAAACTCCCCTTTGGCCGGGCGATCAATGCCGGGCTGCGCCGCGCGATGGAACGCGACGACAAGGTGCTCCTCATGGGTGAGGACATCGGCCATCTCGGCGGCGTCTTCCGGATCACCGACGGCCTCATCGACACCTTCGGCCCGGATCGGGTCGTCGACACCCCCCTCGCGGAATCGGGGATCGTCGGCACCGCGATCGGCCTCACCTACGCCGGCTACCGGCCCGTGTGCGAGATCCAGTTCGACGGGTTCATCTTCCCTGCCTACGACCAAATCACGACCCAACTCGCGAAACTGCACTACCGCACCGCGGGCAGCCACACCGCACCGGTCGTCATCCGCGTGCCCTACGGCGGCGGCATCGGCGCGATCGAGCACCACAGCGAATCGCCCGAGGCGCTTTTCGCCCACACCGCCGGCCTGCGCGTCATCACTCCATCGAACCCCGCCGACGCCTACGTGATGATCCAGCAGGCGATCGCCTCACCCGATCCGGTGCTGTTCTTCGAACCCAAAGCCCGGTACTGGGACCGCGGGGAGGTACCTACCGGAGCCTCCGACGCCGATCTCGGGATCTCGGAGCGGGTCACCACCCAGTGGGGTACAGCGCAGATGCAATCTGCGCGGGTTCTGCGCACCGGCACCGACCTGACGATCGCCGCCTACGGGCCAACTGTGCGAACGGCGCTCATGGTCGCCGACGTCGCCGCGGAGGACGGCACCGATATCGAGGTGATCGACCTGCGCTCGATCTCCCCGATCGACTTCGCCACCGTCACCGCTTCCGTGCGGAAAACGGGGCGGCTCGTCGTCGCCCACGAAGCCCCGGTGTTCTTCGGAGCAGGCGCGGAGATCGCCGCCCGGGTGAGCCAGGAGTGCTTCTATCATCTCGAGGCGCCCGTCGCCCGGGTGGGCGGGTTCCACACTCCCTACCCCGTCTCCAAAGTTGAAGAGGAATACCTGCCCGGGCTCGACCGGGTGCTCCACGCCGTCGAAGAATCGATGGCGTACTAGGTTGAGGAGTCCACGTGCCTAAATTCATTGATTTCCCGCTCCCCGACGTCGGGGAAGGTCTCACCGAGGCGGACATCGTCGACTGGAAGGTCGCCGTCGGAGACACGGTCGAGGTCAACGACGTGCTCGTTGAGATCGAAACGGCGAAGTCCCTCGTCGAGCTCCCCAGCCCCCACGCCGGCCTCATCACTGCGATCCTCGCCGAGGTGGGTGCGACGGTGGATGTGGGCGCGCCGATCATCACGATCGATGTCGATCCGAGCGGCGAGCCGAGAGAAACTCCGCCCGCGCCTGCGCAGGCGGAGCCCGAGGATCAGCAGGTCGCCCCAGCGCCGGAAGGAAACCTCGCGGAGGACGACGCCACGGAGGAAGGCGGCAGCGGCGGCGTGCTCGTGGGCTACGGCACGAAGGTGCCCGCCGCGACCCGCCGCGCCCGAAAGGCCGCGCCCGCGCAGTCGGCGCCGCGCCGCTCCGAGGCGGTCGTCCTCGCCAAGCCCCCCGTGCGAAAGCTCGCCAAGGATCTCGGGATCGACCTCGCCCGCGTGCCGGGCACCGGCCCGGGCGGGATCATCACCCGCGACGACGTGCGGGAGGCGGCCAAGAGCTCGCAGGTGGAGAACCTCGTTGTCTACCCCGGCGATGACCGGCCCTGGCTCGATGGCGGGACCGTCTCCGCTGATGGGCGCCAGACCCGGGTGCCGGTGCGTTCGGTGCGCCGGCGCACCGCGGAGGCGATGGTCACGAGCGCGTTCACCGCACCGCACGTCACCGTGTTCACGACGATCGACGTCACCCGGACGATGAAGCTCGTGGAACGCCTCCGGGAGGACAAAGAATTCGACGGCGTCCGAGTCACGCCCCTACTCATCGCCGCGAAAGCGCTCATCCTCGCGATCCGCCGCCACCCGCAGATCAGCGCGGCGTGGGACGGCGATGCCCAGGAGATCGTGTACAAGCACTACATCAACCTCGGCATCGCGGCAGCGACGGACCGGGGCCTGGTCGTTCCGAACATCAAGAACGCGCACCGGATGGGCCTGCGCGACCTTGCCGATGCCATCGCTGACCTCACCCGCACCGCTCGGGCGGGAAAGACCCCGGTCGCGGCGATGCAGGACGGCACCGTGACGATCACCAACGTGGGAGTCTTCGGAATCGACACCGGCACCCCGATCCTCAACCCCGGTGAATCGGCGATCCTCGCCTTCGGCGCGATCTCGCAGCGCCCGTGGGTGCACAAGGGGAAGATCAAACCCCGCTGGGTCACCCAACTCGCGTTGAGTTTCGATCACCGCCTCGTCGACGGCGAGCTCGGTTCCCGGGTTCTCGCGGACGTCGCAGCGGTGCTCGAGCGCCCCTCGCGCGCCCTCGTGTGGGGCTGACCCGCACCGTAACCCCGCGCTACCAGTTCTCGCCGGAGCCGTCGCCGACGCCGTGACCCTCCTCGTCGTCGCCGTCTTCTTCGTTGGCGCGCTGGTTGCGTTCCTCGAGCTCTTGCTGTTGGGGATCCTCGGGTTCCTGCGTCTCATCGGGAGAGTCCGGCTTACCTGAATCCGGAGAGTCCGGCTCGCCGGAGTCCGGGTCGCCGCCCGTTCCGTCGTCCGGGTCCTGCCCCTCGGGATCCTGCTGCTCCTGAGCCTCCTGTTGGCCCTGTTCCTGGCGCTCCTGAGCGTCCTCAGCAGTGTCGCCGCCTTCACCGGAATCGGCGCAGTCGGCGAGCGTTTCCAGCGCCTGGGTGTAGTACTGTTCCGCCATTTCCGCGTCACCGACGGATAGCGTCTCGTCGGCGGTGCCTTCCAGGGCGAGGGAGTAGTTCACCCGTACCGCGCATTCCTCCGGTCCGCGCGGCTGGTCTTCGGGGTTCTTCGGGACCTTCTCTAGGGCGATCTCGAGCCGCTGCCCCGCGGTGAAGAACTTCCCGGCGGAGTAGTGGGCGGTCCCCTCGTTGTAGTACGCCTTCCACGGTTGAATGACGTTGACGAATTGGGTGTTCTCGTACCGCGCCGCGGCCGTGGAGTAGTTCGCCCGGTCGTAGGAGGCGGTGCCGATGAGGTTGAGCCCGACGGCGGAAAGGAGTTTCAGCGCGACGAGGGCGGCGAGGATCACTACGGGCAGGGACCACCGCAGAAGCCGGGTGCGGCGCCGAGCGAGCTTGTCTGCGAACGCCGCATCCCGCAGCTCGGTGTCGGTAGCAAAGGTGATGGGGGGCAGGCTCACGCGGTCACCTCCGTTTCCGGGTCACCGGTGGGAATATCTGGGCCGTCGGACGGCGATTCCTCCGGCGAGCCTGTTCCGGCGAGCGGGTCCTGCTCGCCCCGGCTGGTTCCGCGCCTGCTCGGCACCTGTCGCAGCAGATCCCACCCTTCCCACGCGAGCAACCCGGCGAGGAGGAACCCGCCGATCCAGTACACGCCTCGGTACACAATCGCGTCCCGCCGGCCATCAGAGGCGGCATCGTCGATGTCGATATCGTCGATGAGTTCTTGCAGGGAGGAGGGTTCGAACCGGTGCTGGTAGGGCAGACCGAGGTCATCGGCGACCTGTCGAAGCTCGCTTTCATCGAGCTTCGAAATCGCCGGTTCTTGGGTGCGGGAATCGATGATCCAATCGCCCTCCTCAGGCTCGCCGACCCCGGTGTACCGCAGCATCTGGCCCCCCTCTGCGGTGCCGTAACCGAAGATGGCACCGCCGTCGACGAGCGGGTCGAGCGGCGCATACGACTCGATGTTCTCGGGATCGGAAGCCGACCCGCGAGTGTTCTCGCCGTCGGAGAAAAGGAACACGAGGCGAACATTTTCCGGGTTGCGTTCCTTTGCACGGTTGAGCACGTCATCGAGCATTTCCAGGGGCCGGTCGATCGCCGAACCGGCGGAATAATTCGTCACCTCTTGGCGCATCGTCGCGGCCCAGGAGCGCACGGCGCGGGCATCAGAGGTGAGGGGGAGTTGCCGGGAGGCTTGGGAGTCGAAAGCGATGATCGAGTACTGCGCCGCGGGGATGATCCGCGTGAGCTGGTCGATGTCGGCGCTCACCCCTGACAGGCGGGTCTCGTCGTCGGCCCCGTAATCCTGGGCAGCCATCGATCCGGTGCGGTCGACGACGAAGTACACCTCGGCGTTCGTCAACAGCGCATCCGAGACCCGATCCTCGATCGAGGGGCCGAGCCCGATGATCGTCATCAGGGCAACGATCCCGAGCCGGCGCGCCCAGCCGAGCCGGTTCGTGCCCGTGCGCAACAGTTGCCATACACACAGCGCGCCGAGCGCCACGGCGAAGATCGCGATGAGCCACAGCGGCCAAATCGGTTGCAGACTCATGAACGCAACCTCCAGACCAGGAGGAGGTAGAAGCCGGCGAGCACCATCATCGTCCCGTACGGACCGCGCGCGGAATCGGAGATGAGCACGGTCGGGCTCGCCTCGATAATCGTCGACTGCGAATCGTTGATGCGGTCGAGCACGCCATCAACGAGGTCGGGGCTCGAGGCCTCATAGAACAGCCCGTCGTGCTCGAGCACGATCTCGCGGTATTCGTCCTTCTGCTCCTGGGTCGACTCCCCCGCGTGAATGCCGAAAAGGTCGATATCCCGCTCCTCGACGAGATCCGCTGCTTCGCCGAGAGTGTAGATCGGTTCGCCCTGGATGTCGTTGTCGGTGGCGAAGATGATCGAACGGGAACGCTCGGGATCGGCTTCGTCGAACATGAGCGCACACGTGGCGAGGCCGTCTCCGATGAGGGAGGCCGAATCATCGTCGGGAAGAACGGTGCCTTGAATGAATTCGACGAGCCGGTCGTACTTCTCGTAGTCCATTGACCAGCCGAAGGAGTCGAGGTCGAAGGAGAGCACGTATTGTGCCTCTTCGAGTTCGCGGGCGATCATGTCGTAATCATTCGTCAGCGGGAATACGGTACGGGAGGTGGTGTTCCAGATCGACAGGGCGATGCGTTCACCGTGGAAGGAGGGGAGGAGTTCGCGGAAACGTTCGACGATCTCCTCGTCATAACCGATCATCGAGCCGGACACGTCGAGGCACAGCACGATGTCGCGGGAGGTGAGTTCTTCGGAGTAGTCCTGCTTCTCCACGGGGCGGGCGGCGAGCACCCCGGTGGCGACGCTGGCGCCCAGCAGCAGCACGAGCCCGGCGATGATTCCCGTGTTGTAGACCCGCAACTGGTTCTTGAAGGACGGCAATGTGCGCACGTACGCGGAGTTCGCGAGCCACATCGTCTTCTCCCGGGCCACGGGGGGCCGTTTCGCCCACCACCCGAGGATGAGCGCGGTGATGACGATGGCGATCACCGCCGCGACTGCCCACGGATACATCAGGAGGGTGGTCACCACGTGCTGATCACCTCCCGGGCGCGGGCGGTTGCCGCCATCGCTTGGGCGTCGGTGTCATAGGAGAATGCGGGTTCCTCGTAGTCCGCGAGCAGGTGCGAAACCCGGTCCGTCCCTTCGAACTCCGCCAACTCTCCGGCGGTCATCCACATTGCGTCCCGGCCGAGCCGTTCAGTAGCGAATTCCCGCAGGATCGTGTTGAGCTCCAGGTGCAGGGCCCGGAGATCGACGTTACCGCTACGGTACTGTTCC
>Ga0209487_1004742_pt1 | contig 10339 bp, 12 predicted proteins | sample Poulit2012_FD_187524 | JGI IMG/M metagenome (GOLD analysis project Ga0209487, IMG submission 187524) | Agricultural soil microbial communities from Georgia to study Nitrogen management - Poultry litter 2012 (SPAdes) (version 2) | ecosystem: Environmental > Terrestrial > Soil > Agricultural land... | reverse complement strand
AATTGGATTTCTTGAAAGCCCATTTCTGCAGCTTCTTTAGCAACGGCAAGATTATAATCCCACACGTCTTTGTCAAATGGGTTAACAAACGCATCGCCACTACCGTTTTTCCAAACCTGGCCATTTTCTAAAAAGGACATATCAGGATCGTTTTCAGCCATGACGGAATCTTTGAAAACAACAATACGAGCAATCGGATAAATCTCTTTTTCTTGCAATGTCTCTAGTATCTCTTCTGGATCATCTATGTAAGGTTGTCCGGCATCTGCGAACTCTGAATCTTCATCTGGCTCATAAGTAATATAACCTTCATCATCTTTAATATCGATAACCATCGAATTTAAATCAGTATCATCAATTAAATCTGTCAACGTTTCAAAACGCTCACCACCAGTTACATGACCTGTAGAATAAATGCCACGAACTGTCTCTGGTCGTTCAAATTCGTATTTTCCTGTTGTTTTTTCATCTTCTTTTTGTTTACTATCTTCATCAGACTCTGCCTGATTGTTATTTGCTTCTTCATTATTCTCATTATTTTCATTAGCATTGTTTTGCTCATCAGCAGAGTCTGCCGAACAAGCACCAAGAGCAAGTGCAACAATCAATCCTGCTAGAATTAAAAATATTTTCCTCATATATTCTTCCTACTTTCTTATTTTTTAATTATTTACTTTACTAATACTACAGAAACTCATTTTAAAAGAGTTATGTGTTATCGATTATTATAATACTATCACAACATGCTTTTAACATGGAAGTTAAATCACATATTAGATGAGGATAACTCAATATTTCAATATTGTGATAAAATTAAAAATAAATATATAAAGTGATTTGTAATGTTAAACAGTAAGCTATAAAACTAATATATTTTATCTTGTGAATTAGGGAGACACGTCTTATGTCTAGCAAAAGTAATCTCATTAAACATTTTTTGTTTAAATTCCAGCACGCCAAAGTCTTTTTACTTGGTTCGTCACAAGCTTTTTATTACTTGCTGTCCCTTTTCCCAATACTAGTGATAGGCTTGGCTATTATTCCCTACTTAAATATCGATCCTGACCAAGCTATTGGCTTTTTGAAAAAAACATTGCCTGGTGATATGGCGGGTGTATTTCAGAAGGAAATTTTGAATTTAATTAACAATCCACGTGGATCGTTGCTTATTTTAGGGATTATCGGTGCCTTATGGTCAACCTCCAACGCCATCCATGCGCTAATTACCTCCATCAATCAAGCCTATGACATTGAAGAAACCCGCTCGATTATGTTCGTACGTGCAATTGCTCTAATGTTTGCGGCTGGCATGATCATTACAATTATTATTACTATGGTGTTTCCTGTATTTGGAAACATAATGCTTGAGTATTTAAAAAACATATTTGATATTGATACGACGCTCTCAGGCTTGCTTCAAGTTCTGCGTTGGTTATTTGCTTGGTTATTTATAATTGTATTTTTAAGTTTACTTTACCGGTTTGCTCCTAATTTGAATTTGCCCTTTTCCTATATACTTCCCGGAACCATTACGGTTTCTGTTCTTTGGCAAATCATTACTTTTGGCTTGTACATTTATGTTAATAACTTTGGAGCTTTCTCTGCTATTTACGGAAGTGTTGGCGTTTTTATGATCATTATGATCTGGTTCTTTTTAACTGGTATCATTCTCATGGTTGGTGCGATTATCAACGTGATGTATGATGACTACAAACAAACATCTTAGCACATATCCGGTTAAATGCAGGAATATCATCAGGTGTTAAGCTTATTTCATTAAAATGTTTTAGTAGAACATAAAAAGGTTATATGTAAGTATATTATTTATTGTCCGAAAAGGATGATAATAGACGATTAAGTTTCCAAAACCGACTGTCGAACAATTTTTTCAAACGTATGCTATTTCAAATTTTACGATAAGTCATGATGAGCAAAAATTAATATTTAATACTAATTTAAATGGAAAAATGAACGTTTGGGCTATGGATCTGCCAGATCAATTCGCTTATTTATTTGCTCATCAAGATCAGACGGCTCATTTTTTAAAATTCGATCCTAATAATCGCTTTGCATTAGCCGGATTTGATAATGAAGGTGATGAAAATGTGTAAATTTATACAGTTCCGTATGAAGGAGGACTGCCACAGCCACTTATTACTGGTGAATCATCTGAGAAATATCTTTTTACCGAGTTAAGTGAAGATGGCAAACGAATTTACTACATGACGTCGAAAGATAATCAGTCATATTTAAACGCACATGTTCGTGATCTAGAGACAGGTGGAGATACCCTGTTAAATATTGGAGAAAACTCACCAACTGTCCTAGCAGCAGTCTCACCAAATGAAGAAGTTTTTGTTTATATTCGTCAATATGCTAATACATATGCAACTGGATATGTGAAAATTGGAAGTGAAGAGTATCCCTTAACGCCAGACGACAAAAAAGTTCATATTTCGTATAATCCAATATTTATAGATAATCATACAGTTTATTTTACGACAGATTATGAAGTGAAGTATGCTTATCTGGCCAAATATGGTCTTTTGTCAAAGCAATTTTCAGAAGTGCTGAAAATTAATGAGGAAAGTATTGAAGATCTTAAATGGAATAAACATATGCAAAAATTTTATCTCGTTACTGAAAAAGGAGTGACAGACTTTTTATATACGTACGATTTAGCGACAAAGAATTTAGAAAAAATAAAAACACCAGTAGATGTGATTAATAAAATAGAAGTGACAGAACGAGGTACAGTCTATCTTTTAGGTTTAAGCGCAAAACTGCCAACTAATATTTTTGAATTAACGGATGAGTGGAAACAATTAACGAATAATGGCGTACTTGGTGTTAATGAAGTTGAGATGGTCGAACCTGATGTCGTGTCTTATAAATCATTTGATAATCTGGAAATTGAAGCACTTTTATTTAAAGCTCTTCCAGAAAATGATAATGGACATACGATTTTTTGGCCTCATGGGGGTCCACAAGCAGCTGAGAGAAAGACATTCCGTTCGATGTTTCAATCTTTTCTAAATCGTGGTTATACAATTTTTGCACCTAATTTTCGGGGGAGCACTGGTTATGGTTCGGAATTCGTTAAATTAGTCGAACATGACTGGGGACATGGGCCTCGGTTAGATTGTATAGAAGGAATCGATTGGTTAATTGATCAAGTAATAACTGATAAAGAGCGATTGTTTTTAGTTGGTGATAGCTATGGAGGATATATGGCCTTACTTCTTCATGGACGTCATCCGGAATATTTTAAAGCAGTTGTTGATATTTTGGACCATCTGACTTATTTACATTTGTTGACTCTGTGCCAGCGCACTGGAAACCGATTATGCAACGTTGGTTAGGTGATCCTAAAAAAGATAAAGAACGATTTATTAGGGACTCGCCAGTAACTTATTTAGCTGACATGACAAAGCCAATGCTCGTGATTCAAGGAGCAAAAGATCCTCGGATAGTTAAAGAAGAATTAGATCAAATTGTTGCCAAGCTTAAAGAAGAGGGGCGCGATGTTGAGTATCTTGTCTTAGAAGAAGAAGGCCATGGATTTTCGAAAAAAGAAAATGAAATCAAAGTGTATCAATTAATGCTAGATTTTCTTGAAAAGCAGCAAAGTTAATTAACAGATAAACGCTCAAACAAGTAATTCTTTTAAAATTAGGTTATGTCTAATTTTTAAGAAATACAATTCTTGTTTGAGCGCTTTTTTAAATTATTGTTTAATCCAATTTGCTTCGACATTAACACCTGCATTAATTAAGATGTTTAAGACGGGACATCTTTTCTCTACTGCAGCTTTTAAAGCAGAAAGTTTTTCGTCTGTTTCTGATGTCTCTATGTACACTGTATACTTAACTGTTTGAAAGTATGTTGAAACGCCTTCAACGCCCATAAGACCTTCGAGATCTATTGATCCTTCATTTTCAAAAGAGACAGCTTCAAAAGTAAAGTTTTGTTCTTTAGCAATTAAAGCAATCATGACTGATGTACAACTGCTTAAACCAGCTAATACATATTCAAGTGGGTTAGGGCCTTCATCAGTACCGCCTAAGTTAGCAGGTTCATCGACAATTACCGGTGCAAAATCACGAATGGAAATTGATGTTTTCAAACCACTTTCCCATTTACCACTTGTGTTCATTTTTGTTAATTCTTTCGTTGACATATTATTACTCTCCTTTTAATTCGTAGTATTAAGATATGATTAATTGTACATGTAGGAGATAATAATGTCAATATTCTAATTATTCATATCGAAATTGTTTAGAAATGCATTTCTAACTAGATTAATTATTAATAATTTTTGGAGTCTTAACATTTTCCTGTATATAGCGGGAGAGAAAATTAAATAGACGGATTAAAACTCCCTTAAGCATTGACTTAAGGGAATCTTTTCGTTTAATTAGAGTTTATCTTAAATTTAATCCGATTTGTCGAGGTATTATTAAGAAGATAAATTTTTATTATTTTTAAGCAATTGTGCGTAATTTTTTCGAATTTCTTTATCGTAAATTCAGTCCACCCTAATTGTTTAAGGTGTATTGGTGTATGCTCTTTTGTTATATTAATAAAATTCATATGAAAAATGTAATCAGGGATAGCATATACTTGGTTATTATTTAACTGACGTAATAAAAAATCTGATCTTGCTGAATTTCCAAGAAATACCTTCTTCTAATAAAAGAAAAAAGTTATTTTTATAATCATAAAAAATTTTTGTATTTACTTTTAACATCTTATCAATGTTCTGTAAGTTTTGTATTTCTTTGGTTTCTAAGATGAAATATAGGCGATTATATAGAATTTATCAAAATGAGAAGAGCTTAGCAAAGAAATATATTTTATTTTAAATAAATACCTTTCACTTTAAAAGGATAAAGATAGGTTTTCTGCGAAGCAGCTAGCTGAACAAGTAGTTCTTTATTACATGGAATAACTTTATCTAAATTCTGATAATTGATCTTGTAATCCGCGTCTTGGAGTTTCCAAGGTTTGTGATCAATTGGTGCTTGGATGATACGCTTTCCTTTAATATCATAAAAATTAGTACGTTCTGTTAACCAGTATGCTAACGAATCTTTTTTTGCATAATACAAGTCAGATGAAGCTGTCACATCCATAGAAAAACGTGTATCTTCAGACTTATTAGGTAGCGTCATCAGACAAGCTATATTATCCTCTGTACTAAATGAATCAAATTGTGCAGCATAAAAAGGTAATGATAATAAAGTATGTGCACCTATGCGCGAGATATTACTATCTGTATATACCTTTAAGAAATAAACACCCGGTTTACCATTAAAACGGATATACGTCCGAATATTTAATTGCCAAAGAGGTCCAAGTGACAATAATTTAGAACCAAAACGAGGATAAGTTGCTGTTGCTTGAAAAGGAACAACACTCATCCAAGCTTGTCCGTTAAATGTATCTAATTCAAAAGGTTCTGGGACAAGTTTTCTTAAAGTATCATATGGTACAGGCCAATGAAAAAATGTAGGTGTCTCCCAATATTGAACCCCAATCCATGACATATCACATATCTCCTTTTCCTTTGTTACATTTTCAATGATTTTGTGTTTAATAAATCTATTATAACAAATAAAAGTTTTTGTGATTAAAGCTAATGATTTATGATAAGATAGTCAAAAGGAAAATTATTACAATAAATTCATGTAAATAGGAGTATCTATATGATATAAGGGTTCTAAAGTTTATTTTATATTTAGTTATAGTTCTAATTTAAAAGTCAAAACTCTTCTAAGTACTATAATAAATCAAGAGGTCTACTTATTATTTTGAAAGCAATAAGCTTCTTTAGTTTGCATATAAGAATAGAAAATTAAGTCTATTTACTTTATGGTTCAAATCTTTAAAGAACTGTTTGAAGTTATAAACGTAATTTATAATTTGTTTCATAGCTTTGAAAATAGAATATTATATTTTTTAATACTTTTATTAAAATAAAAAAGTAATATATCAAAGTTTGCTATTTATTGTTAGTTAAATGTACTAATTCAAGCTATAGAATTAAAGTTTTGTACTATTCATTATAATTTCTTGATTGAAATTATTGTACTTATCTAACTTGTCTATAAAAAATAATGGAGTGAGTTCATGAATATTTCAGATTATATTGCGTTTTTTGCACTTATTATATCTATTATTGGTATTTATTTAAGTTATAAAAATCATAAAACAACGATAGAATGGGATTATTATAAAGAGAACATGAGAAAAACAGAAGAAGTTAGGAAAGATTATTATACTAAAAACATTAATAGAATAAATTTAATGCCACATTTTCATTTAGTTATGGACAAGGAGATTAGTGTAAGTAAAAATTCTTTTGAAGAATTTTTTATAATTCCAATATCATTAATAAATATCGGTAAAGAAAACGGAACAAACATACGACTTGAACCAATCTCTGAAGATAAAAAAAATACTTATTATTTTGAAACAAATAATCAAGAAGGAGAAGTTCATTATATTCGTAATTATATAGATAAAAAATATGCATTAATAGGAGAAGTAATAAATTTTAGTATAAGTTGTAAAAAGCATGATCAAGCATTAAATGTTTACTTTAAAATTAGATTTGATGATATAGCAGGACGAATATATGAACAAGAGTTTAGGTTTTTGTACGATTTTAATATAATGAAACAAATTACGATGAACCATGAATCTAAATTACCGAAGTGTATAAATGAAAATGATCCTATGATAGACCCTAAAAAAAATAAATCATAAATGTAAAAGAATTTATAAAGCTAAAGCTTTAAAGGTGGTATATTGAATTTTAAATAGTAGTTATAGAATAAAACTTATTAAAAGAATAGATTATTACATAGCGCAATATAGTCTGAATTTGTTCAACAATTGGTTGTAAAGTTAAATCACACCATCCAAGGGTTAAGAACTTAGAATTCGTGTTTTAGGTAAAGTAACTGGAGAAAATAACGATTGTCAGAGAAGAAGATGTATTTTTTCCTGACAATAGAAGTGTTGGAATAACAGATGATGCACGTTCATATGACCATACTGTTGGATTACGTGCTGTTCATTAATTTGACGAAACAACTTCTGAATTTGTGAAGAATCTTTGAGATATTTTACAACTTATCTCAGAAAAAATCACACGTGAAGTTAAACAAGTAAATAGAGTAATTTATGGGATTACAAGTAAGCCATCAAGTACAATTGAGTAGGTATGTGAAGGTATATATCATAAATAATAATAATGGAGGTAATTGTATGTCTTATCATAATTATGCTAATTCAAAATATGTTTTTCTATTAGGAAATGGAATAAATAACAAGTCAAATGTAAGAATTAATTGGGAGTCAATTTTAAAAAACATAGGTGAAGAATATGGTGTGAAATATGTAAATGGTTTTCCTTTAACAGCTTTTATGGAGCTTTTAACAATCTACACTCTAGACAATACAGACCATAAATTGAAGGATACCTTTATAAAAAAAGTTGAAATGATATCAGGATCATCTGATCACAGAGAAATATATGAGTTTTGTAACAAAAATCATATAGATATATTAACTACTAATTTTGATCATGCAATCCAAAAAACAAACAATCTAGAAAAAACAAGTACAAGAAGTCTAAAAAAAGGTTTCACAGATTTCTATCCTTGGCAAATATATTATAAGAGAGCAGGAAGCAATATAAAATTATTTCATATAAATGGGGATATTGAATACAAACGTTCAATAAAATTATCTGTTAAAGATTATGCTGGAAATATAACAAGGTTTAATAATTTGTATAGGCCCAGTGCTGCTAAATCTAAATATAAGATAGATAAAACCTGGATCAATGTAATGTTTGAAAAAGAGTTAGTAATTTTAGGATTAGGTCTTGGGGAAGATGAATTATTTTTAAGGCATTTACTCATTGAGAGACAAATTTATAGAAAAAAAAATAAACTTAACAAAAATGATGGGATTAATGGATACTATTTATATCGTAAAAAATCATTACCACGATATAGTAATAAATACGCCCGATATGAGTTTTTCTTTAAGTCTGTAGGTATAGAGATGAAAGATTATGATGATTATTCTTTAATGTATAAAATGCAATGATAATCCACCGTATATAGAATAAATAAAAGAATGTGAGTTTAGCTGTTGCACTTTTTTTGAAAAAGCAGAGAGGGATGTGAAAATGACAAGAATATTTTACTTAGTTTACTTATATTAATTGTTTTAATAGGCTGTAGTAACGATGATGTTTATAATAATTCAATACAAAAAGGTCTGGATTACATGGCAAGTGAAGAATACAAGAAAGCAGAGAGTGCATTTGAATTAGCATTAGATGAAAAACCTGATGATGAAAAAGCAACAGCATTGCTCGGGCAAACTGTTAACAATCAAGAAAGTTTAAAAGAATCAATGTTTACACCAATACTAGAAAAATCGAAAAGTTAGAAAAAGATATAAAATCAGATTAACTGATGAAAAACAAGATGAAGAATCCCAAGCTAATAATGAAAAAGAAGATAAAGAGACCGCTACAGATGAAAAACCTGATAAGCATGATATGGAATTGAATCCAAGTCAAGAGGGATTTTATAATGGTGAAAGATATTCAAGTGAAACTGGGATGGCAAGACCTGATGAGACTCATACAGTGGAAGATGCTCGTGCAATGGGTTATGAAGTGATACCAATTACTCGTAACGAGTATGGTGAGGCTAAAGTAGATAGTTTAGATAAACCTTATCTTTATGATCGTTGGCTTGGTCAATATGAATTTAATCATATAGAAGGGAATAAATTCGAATTTGATGGGGAAAATTATAAATTTCTATATACTGAAATAAGTGATCAGTCAGATGAGCATAGAGCTTGGTTTGAAAATGAATCCGGCACATCTATTGATTTTGGTTTTTGATTGTTAACATATTAAAACCCATCTTAATTAAAAACTTTAAGATGATAAAATAATAATGAATACATACTCATCCACTGCAAAAGTAGAAAAAAGGTAAATTTAAAACTTAATATTTTTACATTATGAGAACAAAAGAGGTGATTAATATCTTTACAACATCATTACTTTATTTTATTTCGTTTATTGATTTTAAATCTATTCCTATAGGAGAGTTACTAACATTTTTTTCTTCTGTTATTTTATTAATTATAACTTGGAAATCTGTTTCTAGTGCAAAAAAAGCAAATATTACTACTCAAAAATCACTTGAAATTCAAGAGCAGCAATTTTATTCTAGCATAAAACCAAATTTTATTTTTAATATTCCCAACAGTAATTCTATCAACTTTGAAGAAATTAAACCTTATCTTGGATTTGATAAAAGTAACAAGGAAGTCAATAGTTTTTCTATAGAAAATCCGACAGAAAATATTGCCTACAATATAAAAGTAAACACTTATACATATATGGATAGAGATAGTTTAGTAAATTATTGGAAGCATTATTGGGATTTTACTAGTCTTTATATACCGAGCTTGTATACTTATAAAGATTCATATTCTTTAAAATCAAAAGATACAATGGAAGTTTTTATTCCTGATCATTTTTCTAGAATGTATAAAACATCTAATCAATCATATTATGAAAAATATTGGGTTTCGCCTCCAAAATTATTTGTACATCTTATATATAAAGATAAATTAAATAATAGCTATGAAGAATATATAGAATTTAAAACACAGGAAGTGGCTTCATCTGGTATGAGAATAGATTCCTATGAAATAAAATTTGAACCATTTTCAGTAGACAACGAAACTACAGTAAAAAAATTAAATGAACAAAGAAATAACCTAATAGGAAATATTATTTTAGATGAAGGTGAAGAATTTGGTTATATTTTATATGAAAAACTAAAAACATTAAAATAAAATTATAACTTATAAGTATTCTAGTCATGATTAGATTCAAATTTCATACAAGATATCATATACTAACCCTTTTATCTGGAGCAATTACTAGCGGTTATGTTTTTAATTTTTCATTTGTTCTAGGTATATATAGGCAGATGAAAATGTTGATGTTGAAAGATTTACTTCGTTTTGACCTTAATGTTAATTTTATTAGCATTAGGGATTGTAGCGACATGATTATATTTTCATATAAATTTTGATTCACAACTTACAAGAAAGAGTCAAGTGAGATCCCTTCGTTCAATGCTCGTAGATATAATTATTATAAAAGATTTGTAATTCTTAATTAGTAAGATAAATTGATGAACTTTTAAAGCTCTTTTAACTAAAAAATACTACATCAAGTTTTACTTTTTAAAATGATGATTAAAAAAGTTATCTAGAGAGTGAT
>Ga0209487_1004741_pt1 | contig 10341 bp, 10 predicted proteins | sample Poulit2012_FD_187524 | JGI IMG/M metagenome (GOLD analysis project Ga0209487, IMG submission 187524) | Agricultural soil microbial communities from Georgia to study Nitrogen management - Poultry litter 2012 (SPAdes) (version 2) | ecosystem: Environmental > Terrestrial > Soil > Agricultural land... | reverse complement strand
GATCAAGGCCGGCGAGGGCGACGTGTTCGTCTCCGCCGGGGTGGAGACCGTGTCGCGGTTCGGTGTCGGCGCCGCCGACGGCGCCCCGAACAGCAAGAACCCGCTGTTCGACGAGGCGCAGGCCCGCACCGCCAAGCAGGCCGAGGGCGCCACCGAGTGGCACGACCCGCGCGACGACGGCACCCTTCCCGACGTCTACATCGCGATGGGGCAGACCGCCGAGAACGTGGTGCTGCACACCGGGATCAGCCGCGAGGACCAGGACCGCTGGGGAGTGCGCAGCCAGAACCGCGCCGAGGAGGCCATCAACAGCGGTTTCTTCGCCCGCGAGATCACCCCGGTGACCCTGCCGGACGGCACCGTGGTCAGCACCGACGACGGCCCGCGGGCGGGCACCACCTACGAGAAGGTCTCGCAGCTCAAGCCGGTGTTCCGCCCGAACGGGACGATCACCGCCGGCAACGCCTGCCCCCTCAACGACGGTGCGGCGGCGCTGGTGATCATGAGCGACACCAAGGCCAAGGCGCTGGGGCTGACCCCGCTGGCCCGGATCGTGTCCACCGGGGTCAGTGGGCTGTCGCCGGAGATCATGGGCCTGGGCCCCATCGAGGCGGTGCGCAAAGCGCTGCGGATCGCGGGCATGGCGATCTCCGACATCGACCTGTACGAGATCAACGAGGCGTTCGCGGTGCAGGTGCTCGGCTCGGCCCGGGAACTGGGCATGGATCTGGACAAGCTCAACGTCTCCGGCGGCGCGATCGCCCTGGGCCACCCGTTCGGGATGACCGGGGCGCGCATCACCACCACGCTGCTGAACAACCTGACCGCGAACGACAAGACGCTGGGCATCGAGTCCATGTGCGTCGGCGGCGGTCAGGGCATGGCGATGGTGCTCGAGCGGCTCTCCTGAGGCGCTGCGGCGCGCCGTCCCGACCCCTTTGTGCGTCCACGGCGCTGTCCCGACCCCTTTGTGCGTCCACGGCGGAGGGTTGTGCGCCCACGGCGCAGGGTTGTGCGTGCGCAGCAGGGGTTGTGCATCCACGGCGGAGGGTTGTGCATCCACGGCGGCGACACGCCGACGCCGACCGCCGCCAGCGCACAACCCACCCCAGTCAGCGCCGCCGGCGGCGCTGACGACCGACCGCTGACGACGTTGCCGCCGAGACCCCCGAGAGCACACCGACGACGAGACCACACCGACGACACGGGCCCGGCTCCCTCACTGAGGGCCGGGCCCGTGTCGTCGGCGGGAAAAGCTAATCGCTTTGCAGGTAGCTCAGCAGCCGCAGGATCTCGATGTAGAGCCAGACCAGCGTGACCGTGAGCCCCAGGGCGATCCCCCAGGCGGCCTTCGCCGGGGCGCCGGCGCGCACCATCTGGTCGGCGGCATCGAAGTCGATGAGGAAGCTGAACGCCGCGATCCCGATGCAGACCAGCGAGAAGATGATCGCCAGCGGGCCGCCGCTACGCAGCCCCATGCCCTCGCCGCCGCCGACACCGAACATCCCCAGCACCAGGTTGCCCAGCATCAACACCAGCACCCCGAACATGCCGGCGATGATCATCCGGGTGAACTTCGGCGTGACCCGGATCGCCCCGGTCTTGTAGACCACCAACATCCCGAAGAACACCCCGAAGGTGCCCAGGATCGCCTGCCCGATCAGGGTGCCCGCACTGGCCCCCTGCACCTGGAACGCCAGCAGGAACGAGATCGCACCGAGGAACAACCCCTCCAACGCGGCGTAGCTCAACACGATCGCGGGGTTGTCCTGCTTCCGCCCGAACGTGGCGACCAGCACCAATGCCAGCCCCCCGAACGCACCGACCATGACGAACGGGCCGGCCAGCCCGAGGTTGGCCTGCACCAGGAAGTAGGAGACCACCGCCACCGCGGTGAGCACCGCCAAGGTCACCCCGGTCTTGGCGACGACGTCGTCGATCGTCAGCGGCCGCGATACCTCGGTCTGCGGCGGGGTGTAGGGGGCCTGCTGGTTGCCGAACTGCTGGCCCATCTGGACCTGTCGGGCTGCACCGGCTGTGGACGCGCCAAAGCCGGTGCCGAACTGCGCGTACCCGCCCTGCTGCTTGGGCAGCGAACGAAATACCGGGTTACTGGTCTCCCGCACCGTACGGATTCCTCTCCTAATGAAGCCAAGCACCGTGGTTCACGGGTGTGAACACCTGGTCAACGATCGTCGGCCGAGGCAGGTTCCCCGGCCGTTCACAGTTAAACCTTACCCGCGAGTGACCGGCGGTCGGTAGCCATCTACATTGCGAAGGTGTGACGACTACCAATGACGAGATCCTCACCAGGGTGGACAACGGGGTCGGGTTCCTCACACTCAATCGCCCCAAAGCGCTCAACTCGCTGAACCAGACCATGGTCGAGGCGATGACCACCGTGCTGCGCGAGTGGGAGACCGACGACGGGGTGCGGGCGGTGGTGCTCGACGGCGCCGGGAAGCGTGGCCTGTGCGCCGGCGGTGATGTGGTGGCGATCTACCACAGCGCCCGCGCCGACGGTGCCGCCGCGCGTCGGTTCTGGCACGACGAATACCTGCTCAACGCCCACATCGGCCGGTTCGCCAAGCCGTACGTGGCGCTGATGGACGGCATCGTGATGGGCGGTGGTGTGGGGGTGGGCGCGCACGCGAACACCCGGGTGGTCACCGACACCTCCAAGATCGGCATGCCGGAGGTCGGTATCGGCTTCATCCCCGACGTCGGCGGCACCTACCTGCTCTCGCGCAGCCCGGGGGCGCTCGGGCTGCACGCCGCACTGACCGGCGCGCCGTTCTCCGGCGCCGACGCGATCGCGCTCGGCTTCGCCGACCACTACGTGCCCCACGAGGATCTCGCGGCGTTCACCGCGACCATCGTCGCCGACGGCGTGGATGTGGCGCTGGAGCGGCATGCGGTGGCCCCGCCGGCCAGTCCCCTGGCGGCCCAGCAGGATTGGATCGACCACTGCTACGCGCACGACACGGTCGCCGAGATCGTCACCGCCCTGGGGAATCACCCGGCGGCCGAGGCGCAGGAGGCGGCGCGGCTGATCGCCACCCGCTCCCCGATCGCGCTGTCGGTGACCCTGGCCGCGGTGCGCCGGGCCGCCGAGCTGACCGGCCTTCCGGAGGTGCTCACCCAGGAGTACCGGGTCTCGTGCGCCTCGCTGCGCTCCCACGACCTGGTCGAGGGCATCCGGGCGCAGCTGGTGGACAAGGACCGCAACCCGCGCTGGGCGCCGGCGGAGCTGGCCGAGGTCAGCGCCGCCGACGTCGACGCCTACTTCGCCCCCGCCGACCCCGACCTGACGTTTCCGTCCTGACCTGTGAGGAGAGACACCGTGAGCAGCTACGAGACCATCCTGGCGGACCGCGACGACCGGGTCGCCACGATCACGTTGAACCGACCCCAGGCCCTCAACGCGCTCAACAGCCAGGTGATGCACGAGGTCACCACCGCCGCAGCCGAATTCGACGCCGACCCGGGGATCGGGGCGATCGTCATCACCGGCAGCGCGAAGGCGTTCGCCGCCGGCGCCGACATCAAGGAGATGGCGGACAAGAGTTTCGCCGAGGTGTTCGCCGCCGACTTCTTCGCCGCCTGGGGGCGGCTGGCGGCGGTGCGCACCCCGCTGATCGCCGCGGTCGCCGGCCACGCGCTCGGCGGCGGGTGCGAGCTGGCGATGATGTGCGATGTGCTGATCGCCGCCGACACCGCGAAATTCGGCCAGCCCGAGATCAAACTCGGGGTGCTGCCCGGCATGGGCGGCTCGCAGCGGTTGACCCGGGCGATCGGCAAAGCCAAGGCGATGGATCTGATCCTGACCGGGCGCACCATCGACGCCGCCGAGGCCGACCGCGCCGGGCTGGTGTCGCGTGTGGTGCCCGCCGACGATCTGCTCGGCGAGGCCGCCAAGGTGGCCGCCACCATCGCCGGGATGTCGCTGTCGGCGTCGATGATGGCCAAGGAGGCGGTGAACCGGGCGTTCGAGTCGACGCTGGCCGAGGGGCTGCTCTACGAGCGGCGGCTGTTCCACTCGGCGTTCGCCACCGACGACCAGACCGAGGGGATGGCCGCGTTCACCGAGAAGCGGCCGCCGAACTTCACCCACCGTTAGTCTGCCTTCGGTGACCGAGACCGCTGTGGCCGACGACGCCACCCCCGAGCCCGAGGTTCCGGCGACGAAACCGTGGTGGGTCCGGCACTACACGTTCACCGGCACCGCGGTCGGCCTGGTGTTCATCGGCTTGTCGCTGACCCCGTCGCTGCTGCCCCGCGGACCGCTGTTTCAGGCGTTGGTCAGCGGCGGCTCCGGGGCGATCGGCTACGGGCTCGGGGTGTTCGCGGTGTGGCTGGTGCGCTACCTGCGCTCCAAGCGGGTCAGTCCCGCACCACCGGGCTGGGCGTGGGCGGTGCTGGTCGTGCTCGGCGGGGCCGGGCTGGCCGCGATGATCGTGTGGTTCCACGTCTGGCAGGACCGGGTCCGCGACCTGATCGGGGTGCCGCACCTGACGTGGTTCAGTTACCCGCTCACCGGGGTGCTGGCGGTGGTGGTGCTGTTCGCCCTGGTCGAGGTCGGCCAGCTGACCCGGCGGCTGTATCGGCTTCTGGTGGCCAAACTCAACCGGGTCGCCCCGCCGCGGGTGTCGCGGGTGGTGGCGGCGGCGTTGCTGGTGGCGTTGGTGATCGCGCTGCTCAACGGGGTCGTCGTCAAGTTCGCCATGCACACCATGAACACCACGTTCGCGTCGGTCAACGACGAGCTGGACCCCAACACCGCCGCCCCGACCACCCGGCTGCGCTCCGGCGGCCCGGACTCGCTGGTGTCGTGGGAGTCGCTGGGCCACCAGGGACGCATCTTCGTCGGCGGCGGGCCCACCGTCGCCCAACTCAGCGAGTTCAACGCCGCCCCGGCCACCGAACCGATCCGGGCCTACGCGGGGCTGAACTCCGCCGACGGGATCGCCGAGACGGCCACGCTGGCGGCCCGGGAGTTGCAGCGCACCGGCGGGCTGGACCGCGCGGTGGTGGCGGTGGCCACCACCACCGGCACCGGCTGGATCAACGAGGCGGAGGCCTCGGCGCTGGAGTACCTGTACAACGGGGACACCGCGATCGTGAGCATGCAGTACTCGTTTCTGCCCAGCTGGCTGTCGTTTCTGGTCGACAAGGAGAACGCGCGGCAGGCCGGCACCGCGTTGTTCGAGGCGGTCGACGAGCTGGTGCGCGCCATGCCGGAGGCCGACCGGCCCAAACTGGTGGTGTTCGGGGAGAGCCTGGGGTCGTTCGGCGGGGAGGCGCCGTTTATGAACCTCAACAACGTGCTGGCCCGCACCGACGGCGCGTTGTTCTCCGGGCCGACGTTTCAGAACACGATCTGGAACGATCTGACCATCAACCGCGACGCGGGGTCCCCACAGTGGCTGCCCATCTATCACCAGGGCAGCAATGTCCGGTTCGTCGCCGAACCGCAAGACCTGCACCGCCCCGACGCGCGGTGGCGGTTCCCCCGGGTGGTGTATCTGCAGCACGCCTCCGATCCGATCGCCTGGTGGCGTCCGGACCTGTTGTTCCACAAACCGGAGTGGCTCAAGGAGGCCCGCGGCGACGACGTGCTGCCGGAGATGCGGTGGATCCCGGTGATCACGTTTTTGCAGGTCTCGGCGGACATGGCGGTCGCCGTCGACGTGCCCGCCGGCCACGGACATCACTACGGCCCGGATGCCGCCGACGCGTGGGCGGCGATCCTGGGTCCGCCGGGCTGGAGCCCGCAGAAGACTGCGCGGCTGCGCCCGTTGCTGCATAGTGATGAGAAGTCCTAGCCGAGAAAGAGGATCTGATGCCTCCAGGTGCCCGCCCCGCAGCCGCCGGTGCTCTGGCCGCCCTGCTCGCTGTCGGAATGCTGGCCGGCCCGCCGGTGAGCGCCGTCGGCGTGGGCCCGCCCGCCGCCGTGGCCGATCCCGACGACCCGGTGGACCCGGGTGCCCCGGGCGATCCCGACGCGCCGCTGGACCCCGACGCGCCGCTGGACCCCGACGCCCCGATGGAGCCCCCGGCGCCGGAGGACACCCACCGGCACGTGCCCAAGATCACCAAGATGCCGCACGTGCCCACGGTGCCCACGGTGCCCAAGTTGCCGAAGGTGCCGCACGTCCCGAAGGTGCCCACCCACCGGTCGGCGAGCTGACCGGCTACCCGGCGCCCAACTGGGTGAGCACCCCGGCCTCGGCCAACGCCTGATAGCCGCCGGCGACGTCGGTGGCGCGGTGCAACCCCAGATCGGTCAGCGCGGCCGCGGCCAGGCTGGAGGTGTAGCCCTGCGAGCACAGGATGACCCACCACACGTCGTCGTCGACCGCCTGCGGCAGGCGGGCCGCGCTGGTCGGATCGCAGCGCCACTCCAGCACGTTGCGTTCGATGATCACCGCGCCGGGCACCGTCCCTTCGGCGGCCCGCTGGGCGGCCGGCCGGATGTCGACCAGGTGGGCGCCGTCGCGCACCGCCGCGGGCACCTCGGTGGCCGTCAACCGGCGCAGCCGGCAACGCGCGGCGGCCAGCATCGCATCGATACGGCTGGCGGTGTCGGTCATGACGCCTCCGGCTGGGCGGTGCGCTCGGTGCGGGTGCGGTGCAGCTGCCCCCCGGCCACCTCGTAGTAGGACATCGTGGTCAGCGGCGGAGAGTAGGCGTGCACGCTCAGCGTCGGCGCCGGCGTGGGATCCGGCGCCCAGACGACGTCGTGCACCCAGCCCTGGGGGAACGCGGCCTGGTCCCCGGCGCCGAGCCGCCGGTGTTTGAGCCGGTCCCGATCCCAGCGGTGCTCGGCGAGGGCGCCCGAGAGCACCGTCAACGCCCCCAGCGAGTCGGCGTGGTCGTGCAGTTCGGTGGCGTGGCCGGGCACCCAGCTGATCAGCCACAGGTCCAGGTCGGTGTCGCTGTGCAGCCGGGTGAACCACCGGACGTCGGTGGGCAGCCCGCCGGCCGGCAGCAGGTGGTCGTGGCGGCCGCGCAGCACCTCGTCGGCGGCGCGGTCGGTGGCGTGCAGCAGTTCGGGCAGCCGCAACGCGGAGACAACGGAAATCATGCGGAGAACTCCAGAGAACGAAACAGGGACGGGGCGACGGTGCGGCTAGGCCCGACAGCTCCGCAGCAACCCGGTCTGTTTCGTCATGGCGGCCATATTACCTACATTGTCAGGATGCACAGCAGCCCAGTTCTGCCCCGCTGGCGGGGCGCGGCCCTCGCGGTGGCCGCTTTGTTGACTGCCGGGGGGTGTTCGTTGGGTCACAACGACGCCGCGGACGCCGACCCGGCGGAACTGGCCCCCGGTGACGTCGCGGTCTCCCCCGACGGGGTCACCACGGAGGTCAACGCCCCCGCGCAATCCACCGAGGCGGAGTACATCCAGGCGTGCCTGCAGGCCCGGTCCTGGATGGATGATCACGCCGGTGACCAGCACTCTCCGGTGGAGGCCTACCTGGGTTCGGTGCAGCGGTCCGGGACCGCCGACGCCGGCACCTGGGACACCCCGTGGCCGGAGATGAGCCCGCAGCGCCAAGCCGCACTGATCGTGGCGGTCCGCGCCGCCGCCGATGAGGCCTGCGGGTAGCGACCGCATCGGGTTTGAATCGGGGTGAGAAAAACCCGATGATGGCGAGCGATGACGAGTGTCCCCACCGACTCCGACACCGACGCCGACACCGCCTCGCCCTCACCGCCCACACGGGTCGCGGTGGCGCTGGGCAGCGGCGGTGCCCGCGGCTACGCGCACATCGGGGTGCTCGCCGAGCTGCAGCGGCGCGGCTACGAGGTGGTCGCGGTCTCCGGGTCGTCGATGGGTGCGCTGGTCGGGGGGCTCTACGCCGCCGGCGCCCTCGAGGAGTTCACCGACTGGGCCGGTGAGCTGACCCAGGGTGCGGTGCTGCGCCTGCTGGACCCGACGTTCTCCGCGCCCGGCATCCTGCGGGCGGGCAAGATCTTGGACAAGGTCCGCGACATCGTCGGGGAGGTCGCGATCGAGGATCTGCCGATCCCGTTCACCGCGGTCTCCACCGATCTGGTCACCGGCCGCTCGGTGTGGCTGCAGCACGGCCCGCTCGACGAGGCGATCCGGGCGTCGATCGCGATCCCCGGCGTGATCGCGCCGCACATTCTCGACGGCCGGTTGCTGGCCGACGGCGGGGTCCTCGATCCGCTGCCGTTGGCACCGCTGGCCGCCGCCCACGCCGATCTGACCATCGGAGTGAGCCTCGGCGGTGGCGGCGCAGAATTCACCGACGACGACGCTGACCACTCCGACGCCGATCCGTCGACCGGGGCGGACTGGCTCAACCGGATCGTGCGCAGCACCGCCAGCCTGTTGGACACCGACGCGGTCCGCTCGGTGTTGGACCGTCCGACCGCCCGGGCGTTGCTGGACCGCTTCGGTGCCAGCCTGCCCGGCGACGCCGACACCGAGGATCATGGCGCGGATGGCGCGGATGCCTCCCGGGACGACGATGCCGACGCCGAGGCCGCCGACGAGGCCCCGGCCAGCGAGGCGCCGATGGTGCCCAAGCTGGGCAGCTTCGACGTGATGAACCGCAGCATCGATATCGCCCAGGCCGCGCTGGCCCGCCACCTGCTGGCCGCCTACCCGCCGGATCTGCTCATCGAGGTGCCCCGATCGTCGTGCCGCAGCCTCGATTTTCACCGCGCCGGCGAGTTGATCGAGGTCGGGCGGCGCTACACCGCCCGGGCCCTCGACATCCGCAACGGCGATCCGCTCGGCGTGACCGTGATCGACCCCTGAGCGCTCAGCCGCGCAGGAACGCCTCCAGCTCGGCGGCCACCCGGCGGCCCTGGGCCCGGCCGGCGCGCGCCGACCCGATCCGCGAAGCCGGGTCCAACAGGTTCGAGCCGAACGCGGCCAACGACTCCGCGTCGGCGAACACCCCGAACGCGCGACCACCGAACGCCGCGATCTCGGCGGCCGGGCCGGGTCCGAACGGGCTCGGCGCCGACTCGCCGGTGGGCACCAGCGCCACCGCCACCGTGCACCCGTCGGCGACATCGAGGTTGACGGTGCTGCCCACCCCGCCGTCCATGTAGCGACGGTCGCCGATCGTCACCGGCGGCCAGACCCCCGGCACCGCGCAGCTGGCGGCCACCGCGTCGACCAACGGGACCCCGCTGTGGCGATCGAAGACCACCCGGGCACCGGTGGCGACATCGATCGCGGTGATCCGCAGGTCCCGCTCGCCCCAGGAGTGCGCGGGCAGCCGCGCGGCGATCACCGCGCGGCGCACCGGCTCCGAGACCGTCTGGGAACCCACCGCGACCTCCCCGATGCCCTGCAGCTTCTGCACGACGCTGGTGTCCGGTTTGGCCATGGCGGCCAGGAACATTTCGGCGACCTGCGCACCGCTGACGCCCGGATCGATCTCGGCGGACTCGGCGCCGACCTGACGCTCGAAGAGTTCGGCCGGTGGACAACCCGAGCCCAGTTGCGCGCCGACCGCCGCACCTGCGGAGGTGCCCACCAGCACATCGGCGCCCGTCAGCTCCTCGGCCAGCTCGGGCGACTCATCGGCGATCCCACGCAATACCCCGGTCTCCCAGGCGATTCCGGCGACACCGCCACCGCCGAGCACCAACGCGCTGCTCACCGCACCGACTCCTCGACCTGTCGAGACATACGCGCGGCCGCCTCAGCGCGCCAGATCGGTTGCGGCCCTGCCGGTGATCAACGGCAGGTCGAAGAAGCTCTGCACGCCGGGTTCGGCGGCGCAGGTCGCCGGGATCGCGTTGACGCAGTGCGCCGCGGTGGCCACGATGCCGGGGTTGCTCACCAGCCCCTCCTCGACGGTCTCCGGCTGCCAGCCCTTGACGGTGACGAGGGTGTTGGGGTTGCCGCGGACCTCCATCTCGTAGCGTTCGCCGGCGGGACCGAACGACCAGGGCGGATCCAGGTTGTCCTCACCCATCAGCCAGTTCACCGTGATCCGCACGACGACGGTGTCGCCGACCAGTGCCTCCCAGTGGAAGCGGCGCGCCGCGACCTGCCCGGCCTCGATCGTCCCGATCGGTGAGTCGATCGGCGCGGTGGCCACCGCCACCTCCTGGGAGGTGCGCACCGTGGGGTCCGCGGCGAAGCCGAGACGGTCGACGCACAACCGCACCGACTGGATGAACCCGCCGTCGAGCAGCTTCTGCATCGGCCCGCTCAACGCGGTCTGCGGGGTGCCGCCGAAACCCATCACATGGCGCAGCACGTCGGGGGCGCCATAGGTACGTAAATCTGAGAACTCTTCGGCGCGAACGAATGTCACGCCGGTGGACATCACCGACAACAGCAGC
>Ga0209487_1004740_pt1 | contig 10341 bp, 9 predicted proteins | sample Poulit2012_FD_187524 | JGI IMG/M metagenome (GOLD analysis project Ga0209487, IMG submission 187524) | Agricultural soil microbial communities from Georgia to study Nitrogen management - Poultry litter 2012 (SPAdes) (version 2) | ecosystem: Environmental > Terrestrial > Soil > Agricultural land... | reverse complement strand
AGTGATGTGCAAAAGCAATTTTTCTTAAAACAAATTAAAGGACGGGGCTATGTCGATAAAGGGGATAATGTCATTTCTGAATTTTACACACCACTTGTCCCTAAAGAATATGATTTTTTAAATGAGATTGCTAAACTAGCCCAATAAAGGCTGCACAGTGCGGCGGCGTGCGAAGCGAAAGCCGACGTGCTGGGCTAAGCCTGCGTGGCGATAGCCACGCCTTAACCCCCCATTTCTAACAGGGGGGTAGAAAAACAATAAGAAACTGTTCAAAAAGCCTATAACACTTGATGGCACAACGGTTTGGAGCATATGGAGAAGATGTCAGCTTTTAACCTTTAGTTGACATCTTTTTTAGTTTGGAGGAATGCACATGAATCAAGTACCTTGGTATCAACAATTAAGAGAAAAACGATTGGAATATGGTGTATCGCAAAATAAACTGGCTGTTCATATTGGGATTTCAAGACAATATATTAGTGAAATTGAGACAGGAAAAGTAACTCCGACTCAAACATTACAAAATGCTATGTTCGATATTTTAGAGCAATTTAATCCAGATGCACCACTGGAAATCTTGTTTGATTATGTACGGATTCGATTTTTAACGACAAACCCGAAGCCTGTCATTGAAGAGATTTTAAAACTCAAAATGGAGTACATGTTACATGAAGATTATGCGTTTTACTCTTATATGGAACAATACGTTTTTGGTGATATAGTCGTCATGGTTTCACCCGATGAAGACAAAGGCTGTTTACTTGAACTCAAAGGAAAAGGGTGTAGGCAATTTGAAAACTTCTTATTAGCCCAACAAAGAACATGGTTCGATTTTTTTATGCACGTGTTCCGTGTTGGTGGCGTTTTTAAACGAATTGATCTTGCGATAAACGATAAGACAAGCATATTGGATATTCCGTTTCTAACAGAAAAATGCCGTCATGAAGAATGTATCTCTGTTTTTCGTAGTTTCAAAAGTTATCGTTCTGGTGAACTTGTACAGAATGAAGAAAAGCCCGATATGGGAAATACGTTATATATCGGTTCATTAAAAAGTGATGTGTACTTTTGTGCGTATGAAAAGGATTACGAACAATACGTGAAACATGGCACTTCCCTCGAAGATACGGATGTGAAAAACCGTTTTGAAATTCGTTTAAAAAATGATCGTGCTTATCACGCAATCGTTGATTTAATGACGTATGAAGATGCTGGTCGCACCGCCTTTTCAATTATTAATCGGTATATTCGCTTTGTCGATAAAGACGAGGAAAAACGTCGAAGTAGTTGGAAAATGAATAAGGAATGGCAACGGTTTATTGATTTAGGCGTGAATAGAAAAATTTCTTTAACAACTAAGCCTGAACCATATACGTTTGAAAAATCACTAAGATGGCTTGCTCGACAAGTTGCACCTACTTGGAAACTAGCGACAAAGATAGATGAACTCAACCAAACGAGTGTCATCAAGGATATGCTGGAGCAAGTAGAATTATCTGATCGTCACCAAAAGATACTCATGCAACAAACCATTCCCATAGAGAAAGTGATTCAACCATTGTCAAGCAACGATTGATTAACTTATGAAGGGAGGAATTCAAATGAATTTTGGGCAAAATTTGTACAATTGGTTTCTTAGTAATGCACAATCTTTAGTATTAATGGCAATCGTCGTAATTGGAATTTATTTAGGTTTTAAACGAGAGTTTTCTAAACTAATCGGCTTTCTAATTATTGCTTTGGTTGCGGTTGGATTAGTCTTTAATGCGGCTGGAGTGAAAGATGTGTTATTAAACCTATTTAACCGAATCATAGGGGCTTAATTGTAACGTTTGTTTGTGGAAGATAAGTGGTTTTCTTATGTTCTGCAAACAAATGTTGATCCAAACGGTAGTGCGGAAGGGATTAACAAGTCTATTTTGTGTGTCAGCAGATAAAACACTGCTGCTTTTTTTATGGCTATTTTTAATGAAAAGGATGTGAATATTTATGGAAATGCAAGTTTTTATAACGAATCTTGGTAAATACAATGAAGGGGAAGTTAATGGTGCTTGGTTTACACCACCCATTGACTTTGAGGAAGTAAAAGAACGTATCGGTTTGAATGGAGAGTATGAAGAATACGCTATTTTTGATTATGATCTCCCCTTTGAAATCGGTGAATATACACCTATTTCGGAAGTAAACCGATTATGTGCGATGGTGGAAGAAATTGCAGGTACACCACTTTATGATTCTCTTTCTGAAGTGCAAAGCTATTGGTTTAACAGTATAGAAGAATTGCTGGAACACCAAGATGACATTATGTATTATCCTGATTGTGAGAGCATGGCAGACGTTGCAAGGTATTTTGTGGAGGAAACAGGAATATTGGGAGAAGTTCCTGCTAATCTACAAAACTATATTGATTATGAAGCCTTTGGACGTGATCTAGAAATTGAGGGTAGTTTTCTTGTTACGTCAAATGGTGTATTTGAATATACGCAGTAAATGGAGATGCAGCTTGTTTTTGTACAGGCTGCTTTTTCTTTTGGAAAGGAAGATGAAATATGAAGAAATTAAAAAGCTATACTCGTATTTGGTCAGTGGAAAAAGTGATTTATGCGATTAACGACTTTCGTTTACCTTTTCCTGTCACATTTAATCAAATGTCATGGTTTGTACTATCACTCTTAATTGTCATGTTGTTAGGGAATCTTCCCCCACTTTCTTTGATCAATGGAGCTTTATTAAAATATGTCGGAATTCCAGTTGGTTTGACATGGTTTATGAGTCAAAAAACATTCGATGGCAAAAAGCCGTATAGCTTTCTCAAGTCTGCATTAACGTACTGGTTTCGACCTAAAGTCACTTATGCGGGAAAACCTATCAAACTACAACGTATGAAGATAAATGAATCCATTACTGTCGTTAGGAGTGAAGTACATGCGTTATCCGATTAAATATATTGAAAACAACCTTGTTTTCAACCATGATGGAGAATGTTTCGCCTACTATGAACTGTTGCCATATAATTATTCGTTTCTTTCACCAGACGAAAAAATACAAGTACACGATCACTTCCGTCAATTAATTGCACAAAATCAAGATGGTAAAATTCATGCTTTACAGATTAGTACGGCAAGCAGTATCCGATCGGTACAGGAAAGAAGTAAAGAGTTAGTGACAGGACGATTAAAAGAAGTTGCTTATGAGCGTATCGATGACCAAACGGAAGCCCTTGTTTCCATGATTGGCGAACATCAAGTAGATTATCGTTTCTTTATAGGTTTTAAACTATTGCTGAATGAAGAAGAGGTCAGTATGAAATCAATGGGGGAAAACATCAGAAATTCACTTTCTTCATTTGTCCGTGATGTAAACTATCACCTGATGGGAGATTTTGTTTCCATGCCTCATGAAGAAATTAGACGTTTCTCTAAAATGGAATCTTTATTACAAAACAAAATTTCTAGACGTTTTAAAGTACGTCCCCTAGATAAAAATGACTTTGGTTATCTGATTGAACATCTTCATGGCCAAACTGGAATTGCTTATGACGAATATGATTATGCCCTCCCTCTAAAGAAATTAAAAAGGGAAACTTTAGTGAAGCGTTATGATCTGATTAAACCATCTCGTTCTCTAATAGAGGAAAACCAACGTTATTTAAAAATCGAACAGGAAGAACAAACCACGTATGTGGCCTACTTTACGATTAATTCCATTGTCGGTGATCTTGAGTTTCCATCTGACGAGATTTTTTATTATCAACAACAACAATTCGATTTTCCAATTGATACCTCCATGAATGTAGAAATTGTCACCAACAAAAAGGCATTATCTACCGTACGAAATAAGAAAAAAGAACTGAAAGACTTGGACAATCATGCTTGGGAATCCGATAACGAAACAGGCAGTAATGTCATCGACGCATTGGAACAAGTGAATGAATTAGAAGATGTGCTCGAGCAAAGTAAAGAATCGATGTACAAGTTAAGCTATGTGATTCGAGTGTCTGCTTCTAATTCGGACGAACTTAAACAGCGTTGTAATGAGGTCAAAGATTTTTACGATGATTTGAACGTAAAACTTGTTCGTCCGTTTGGAGATATGATTGGTTTACACAGTGAATTTATCCCAGCCAGTAAGCGATATATGAATGATTATATTCAGTATGGTGCGACTCGTTTCCCTATAAGTGCATAGGCACGAAATGGGAGAATTATCAAGAGCTAAAGATAATTACAACTAGTTATTTCACAGTTGAAATGAAAACCGTCAAGTTGGTTGAAGCAACTGGTCTGATACTCCTACATGCGAATATTCATAACAGTGAATATTCGTGTGAAGCTAGGTAAAGTCGGCAGAACAATACCTAAGTAATAACTTATATGGTAAAGGATATGCCGGGACGCCACAAACTATCTATGGTGAGAATGTTCCTACGGAACTGACGAACTTGCGAATGTACGGGTCTAAAGGATAACTTTTATCGAAAGATAATTGGGTTGCAAAAGCAACGAATATTACCGAAAAGTAAGAGTCGTATTTATGAAATTCGGGATAAGGAACAATGACCTTATATAATATTCAGGCTCAAAGTAAGCACCTAAGGATAGATGTATGGCTAGAATAACTGGAACGAGGAAAACAGAAAACACTTATTCAACAACTGTTATTGGAGTGTTGGATATAAGACTTATAGTCGAAAATCCTTAATTTCTGTGAGAGTAGGGGCACAGTACCTGTGAAGCGTCTAATCAACGTGGAGGGATAGCCCCAAGACTTGTTCTTTGAAAAGTGAATACAGTTAAATGAAACTCACAAGGTCTGGTAAGAGGATGGGACTAATTTTAAAGTTAGGAGAAATAATCCATCAGTGAGTACAGAATTACGATATTATGAATACTATCAAATGCAAGAGACTTTTGATTGGCTATATGAAAGAAGTAACAAACAAGCAACAAAAGGTGTTGACCTTTATAAAATAATTATGTCAGAGGAAAATATCCTACTAGCATATAGAATTATTAAATCAAATACTGGTTCTAAAACATCTGGGGTAGATAATCAAACAATCAGTGATTTCAAATTTCAAAACAAACAAAAGTTTGTAAAAGATATTCGAAAAACAATTGAAAATTATCAACCGCAGCCAGTTAGACGAGTCAACATTCCAAAAAGCAATGGAAAAACTCGTCCTCTAGGAATTCCCACTATGAAAGACCGTTTGATACAACAAATGTTTAAACAAGTGTTAGAACCCATATGTGAAGCAAGATTTTTCAAACATTCTTATGGGTTCCGACCTAATCGTTCTACAAAACATGCAATAGCAAGATGTAATTTTATTGCACATAAATGCAAATGTCATCACGTAGTAGATGTCGACATTAAGGGATTCTTTGATAACGTTCATCATGGAAAGCTAATCAAACAGCTTTATACCATCGGTATAAAAGATCGACGCGTATTAGCAATAATCTCTAAAATGTTAAAAGCGACAGTAGCAGGACAAGGCATTTCCACTTCTGGCGTACCACAAGGTGGCGTGTTATCTACATTATTATCGAATGTTGTTCTAAATGACTTAGATTGGTGGATTGCCAATCAATGGGAAACATTTCAAACAAAAAGAAAATATAGCAATGTAGATAATATGCACCATGCTTTGGAAAAGTCGAAATTAAAGAAAATGTACATTGTACGCTATTGTGATGACTTTAAAATCTTTACAACAAATCATAAACATGCAATAAAAATCTATCATGCGGTCAAGGGATATATTAAACAACGGTTGAACCTAGATATTTCACCAGATAAATCAAACATTACAAATCTTAGAAGAAATTATTCAGAATTTCTAGGATTCGAGTTAAAGGTCATAAAACAAAAGAAACAACAATATGTTACTGTTTCAAGAGTCTCAAAGAAAGCAAAAAGTAGAATTAAGAAGGAAATCAGAGAAAAGATAAAAGCAATTCAGAAATCTCCTACTAGAAAAACTGTTAACCAATACAACCAGTATGTACGAGGTATTCAGAATTACTATCAAAAAGCCACCATGGTTAACTATGATTTTTCTTCTATCTACTATTCCTGCTTACCAGCACTATATAATCGTTTAAAACCATTCGGAAAGTATGAAATCCCTAGAAGCCCACCCATTACGTATAAAAAGTTTTATCCTCTCACAAGAAGAACGTTTTGTGTTAGGAAGAATTATTTATTTCCATTAGATAGTGTGAAATGGAAAAGGTTGGAATTTTTCAAACCTCACATCAACAACTATACGCAAAATGGACGATTGGCTAAACTTAGGAGATTAAAACCTTCGGTTTATTCCGAATTGGTTACCCTTAGTACGATGGAAACAGATGAAAGTCTTGAATACTTAGACAACCGTCTGTCAAGATATTCTATGCAAAATGGAAAATGTTCTGTTACAGGGATTTTTCTAAGAGCACAAGATGTTCATTGTCATCATATTATTCCTCGTAACTTTGGGGGTACAGATAAGTTTGACAACCTAGTCATTATCCATAAATGGGTACACAGACTTATCCATGCCAAAACAAAAGAAACGATTAACGAGTATCTACAACTTCTTCAATTATCAAATAAGCAAATGAAGAAGTTAAATAAATATCGTTTAGAATGTAATTTAACTGAATTTCACTAAAGAAATAAGAACAAGTTGGAACGCCGTATGCGATGAAAGTTGCACGTACGGTGTGGAGCGGGGGAAAACCTAGAGATAACTTCAAAGGGTTACCTATCGCTATTCACATCTGATTTTTTAGCGGGACTTGGATTTGGTGCAACGCAAATGCTTGGGGAAACAGAAGGGATTTATTTTGGCTACAATTTGGATACAGGAAGAAATGTATATTTGAATCCTAGCTTAGCCAGTCAAGGTGTCAAAGGTTCTGTAACAAATGCTCTTGCTTCCGCCTTTTTAGGATCACTTGGTGGCGGAAAATCATTCTCAAATAATTTACTCGTTTATTACGCTGTTCTCTTTGGTGGTCAAGCCTTAATTGTCGATCCGAAAGCCGAACGAGGAAACTGGCAGGAAACGTTACCTGATATGGCACATGAAATTAATATGGTTAATCTAACAAGCGAAGAAAAAAATAAGGGTTTGCTTGATCCTTACGTCATTATGAAAAAGAAAAAGGATTCAGAAAGCCTTGCAATTGATATTCTCACCTTTCTTACAGGGATATCGAGTCGGGATGGAGATAAATTCCCTGTATTACGACGAGCTATTCGGGCTGTCAGCCAACAAGAAGAACGGGGATTACAGCTAGTGATACAGGAACTTCGCAGTGATCCCAACCCACTAGCTGCACCTATTGCGGAACATATTGAAAGTTTTACGGACTATGATTTCGCTCATCTCCTTTTTTCAGATGGTACCGTCAAAAACTCGATTAGTTTAGAGAAACAATTAAACATTATTCAAGTGGCGGATTTAGTATTGCCAGATGCAGAGACCAGTTTTGAGGAATATACCACGATGGAACTGCTTAGTGTCGCCATGTTAATTGTGATTTCTACTTTCGCGTTGGACTTTATCCATTCCGATCGCAGTGTCTTTAAAATTGTGGATTTAGATGAAGCATGGTCCGTCCTGCAAGTCGCACAAGGAAAAACATTATCCAATAAATTGGTGCGTGCAGGTCGTGCGATGAATGCAGGTGTCTATTTTGTCACGCAAAATGCAGACGATTTAACGGATGAAAAACTAAAAAATAATATCGGCGTAAAGTTTGCCTTTCGCTCCAGAGATATAAATGAAATCAAAAAGACACTTGCTTTTTTTGGTGTAGATGCGGAAGATGAAGGTAATCAGAGACGTCTCCGAGAATTAGAAAATGGGCAATGCATTATGCAGGATTTATATGGTCGTGTAGGGATTATTCAAGTGCATCCTGTTTTTGAAGATTTATTCCATGCTTTTGATACGCGTCCACCTACCAGTGAAAAAGAAACGAGGTGATGATGTGAAGAAACGAAAACTAAAAAAGATCATGTTAACGGTAGTACTGATTGGTGCTGCCGTTTTACTATGTCTTTTTTTATTAGGTGCATTTGCACAAGCTGCAGGATTAGTCGATGATACGGTGTCAGAAGACAACCTGTATTCTGAATATCCGCTAGATCATTACCAATTAGACTTTTATGTCGATACGGGTTGGGATTGGTTGCCGTGGAACTGGAATGACGGGATTGGAAAACAAGTCATGTATGGGCTCTATACCATTACGAATTTTATTTGGATTATTAGTTTATATTTGTCTAATGCGACTGGCTACTTGATCCAACAAGCTTATTCGCTTGATTTTATTTCACAAACCTCCGATGCCATCGGGGAAAATATGCAAACATTGGCAGGGATTACCGAAAGTGGGTTCAGTAGCTCAGGTTTTTATGTGGGATTCCTGCTTATCTTCATTTTAGTAATTGGTATTTACGTGGCTTATACAGGTTTAATGAAACGAGAAACAACGAAGGCATTTCGGGCAATTCTTAACTTTTTAATTGTATTCATCTTGTCCGCATCCTTTATTGCCTATGCACCAACATACATTACGAAAATTAATGATTTTTCAGCAGATATTAGTGAAGCAAGCTTAGATTTAGGGACAAAAATCTTGATGCCAAATTCTTCAAGTCAGGGAAAAGATAGCGTGGATATGATACGGAATAACCTCTTCTCTATTCAAGTCGAACAGCCTTGGATGTTATTGCAATTTGATGATTCAGATAAAGAAACGATTGGCGAAGACCGCGTAGATAATATTGTCTCTATTAGCCCTGATGCAAACAATGGGAAAGATCGTGAAAGTGCGGTGAAAACAGAAATTGAAGACAATGACAATAAAAACTTAACGATTACGAAGACCACAACACGCTTGGGGATGGTCTTCTTTTTATTTCTGTTTAACATTGGCATTTCCATTTTTGTTTTCTTATTATCAGGTATTATGATTTTCTCACAAATCTTGTTTATTATTTATGCGATGTTCTTACCGATTAGTTTTTTATTAGCGATGATACCGACCTTTGAAAACATGGGAAAACAAGCAATTATGAAATTGTTTAATGTAATCATGCTTCGTGCTGGGATTACATTAATCATTACCGTTGCTTTCAGTATTTCCTCCATGCTTTATAGTTTAACATCCAGCTATCCATTTTTCTTAATTGCCTTCTTACAGATTGTGACGTTCGCAGGCATTTACATGAAGCTTGGTGACATTATGAGCATGTTCAAACTGCAAAGTAATGATTCGCAACATGTTGGGCGTCAGGTGATGCGTCGTCCTTATCGTATGTTTAATCGTGGCAGTCGTCGCTTACAACGTACGCTTGGACGCACGCTTGCCGGCGCAACAGCTGGAGCTGCCGCTGGTAAGTTCTATTCGGATAAAAAGCATAAAAGTCAGAAAACAGCCTCCCATAACCGTGCCAACAAAAGCATCACTGGTACAAAGGAAAATAAACAAGAACAGTCTCCAAAATCCATGTCTATGGGGCATAAAATTGGGCAAATGACTGGAAAAGCGGTGGATACAAAAAATAGAATCCGTGAAAACATTGGGCATCGGAAACAGCAAGTACGTGATTTACCCGTATCTACCCAATATGCGGTGGAACAAGGGAAAGAACGTTTAACACGTCCGATCAAGGACTTTAAAGAAGGCGTGTCACAGGCAAAAGAAAAACGAGATCAAGCAAGTAAGCAACGATCCATGGCTCACCGTCAAACCATTGCCCAAAAACGGCTGGAAATGGAACGAAAAAGACAAGCAGAGCCGACTTCTCAAAAGACGTACAAACAAAATCGATCGCTCACACATGGAAAAACAAACACCAAACAAACGGAGCAAAAACAGCCTTTTGTAAACCAGCGACAACAGACCATACCAGAAAAAAGGAATCAAACACACCAACAAACACGTTCAACATTTTCTAAAAGAGATTTCGAGCAGAAGCATCAACAAGCATCCAAACAAAATGTACTGCGTAAAAATAAAAGAAATAGATACACCATAAAGCGTCCGTTACGTTCAAGTAAGGGGAAGCGCCTATGAAACTGATTAAGCTAAAAGGGATGCTTATTGCTTGGGGATTAGGCTTTCTTGTTCTGTTTGGATTGTTGGTGTTTGTAGCATTATTTATTTCGGATGAAGAAGATTTTTCTGATGATGATACGCCATTTGAAGACATAGATAATGTGAGTGTATCCTCTAAAGTTTTAAAACACCAACCTACGGTGGAAAAGTATGCGAAAGAATACGGCGTAAGTGATCATGTACCGACATTACTTGCGATTATGGAAGTAGAAAG
>Ga0209487_1004739_pt1 | contig 10342 bp, 8 predicted proteins | sample Poulit2012_FD_187524 | JGI IMG/M metagenome (GOLD analysis project Ga0209487, IMG submission 187524) | Agricultural soil microbial communities from Georgia to study Nitrogen management - Poultry litter 2012 (SPAdes) (version 2) | ecosystem: Environmental > Terrestrial > Soil > Agricultural land... | reverse complement strand
CGACGGTTATGCTTTGTTCGAGCATTTAATATACTGCACATGAGCATAAGGGGGTCAGCGGGTCGCCTGGAGTGGGGGCGGGGCTTTCAGGAGGTGGGCGCAGCGGGGCGCCCGAAACCTGCCCAGCGGGCTGTCAAAAGCTCTGACGCTGGCGGGAGGGCCGCTAGATTAGCGAGATTTTATGAGGGGAACGTGCGTTCCCGCGATGTGGCGCTCCAGCAGCACTTCGCGGCGGAAGCGATACATGCGCGCGGGCCGCCCGCCCGTTGCATGCGAGGTACCGCCGGTTTCTTCCACCAAATTTTGCTGGGAAATGAAGCGCCGAAAGTTTTGTTTATGGGCGCGCTGGCCCGTGATCGCCTCGACGACGGTCTGCAGTTGACCCAGGGTGAATTCCTCGGGCATGAGTTCAAAAACGACCGGCCGGTACTGACTTTTTGCGCGCAGCCGGGCGATGCCGGTGGCGACAATGCGCCGGTGATCAAAAGTCATCGCCCGCCCCAGGCGCCCACTCGGGCCTTTTCCGCCAGCCTCAGATTCGGCGACAAGTCCCGCCTCATAGAGCAGTTCATAGCGCTGCAAGATCAGATCGGGCACCCATGGGAAGTCTTGGAAGCCAAAATCAGCCTCGCAGCGCTGGCGGCGCGCCTCGCGGGCTTCCGCATCGGATTCGATCCACGCGGTGAGCGCCGGAGTAATTTCTTCGTCCATGAGCTGGGTGGAAAAGCGCCGATCCTCCCACGGGAACAGCTCGTACCACGGCACCCAGTGGCCCTGCCCAATTGTGGCGCGGGTGAGCCCCAAATAGGACACCGAAATAATGCGCCCCCCGGCCTTGGTGCGGCTGGGATCAGCGAAGGTGTAGAGCTGTTCGACGTACTTCAGGTGATAGCCAGTTTGCTGCTCCACCCACGACCTCAGGCCTGCCTGCATCGTGCGGTGCTGCGTTTGCAGGGGTCCGGAGGGCAAGCGCGGGGTGGCGTGACTTTCGGGCGCGGTCAAAACATGCGGGGTATCGCCCAGCATGGCGACGACTACGGCGACGAGTTCGGTTGACATCACTTCATCGTGACTTGCCGTTTCTGTCGCCATATTGCCTCCTACTCTTCGGTTGACTCTCCAACCTTAGTCGCTGCCGAGGACGATGCAGCCGCGCTAGGGGAGGCGGCGCCGTCCTTACCTATTTGGGTGCCGGCTTTGCGGTCATGACGCCGCTTCCTGCCCCGCCACAACACAATGAGGACCACGGCTACTGGCACGAGCACAATCAGCCAGGGCGTGAGCACGCCGAAGACCGTCACGAGCGATAAGAACGTTGCGACCAGGCCGTTCCAGCCCTTTTCGACTCCGCCCATGAAGCCGTCTGGGGGCGAGGTGTAAACGCGTTCCGCATCGATAGAAATGTGCAGGGTTGCCAGCGAAACCTGATCCGAGAGATCGCGTTGGATGCCCTTCAAGCTGTCGAGTTCGGCTTGTCGTTGCGTGAGCGCCCCCTCCGCTTCGAACAGCGCCTCGCTCGACTTCGCCTCGGACAACAGCGTTTTCAATCGTTCGACAGAGGCCTCGAGCGCCTCAATGCGCGCTGCCACGTCGATAACGTCGGAGGTGACGTCCTCTTTTTGGGTTTCTATTTCATAAACCTCAGCGGATTCTTCGAGATCCGCGATCGTCTGGCTCGCCTTATCTGCCGGCACCCGGACCTTTAAGAAAGCGTGCGCGCTGCCGTCGTCGAGACTGCCGCGCTGCGACCGTTCCTCAATAAAACCGCCGGAATCGGTAACTAGGTCAAGGATTTCGTCGGCCGTCTCAAAGGGGTCTTTCGCCCGGATATAGACGCTTCCCGTGGTGACGATCTGCCGTTCGATACTCGCCTGCTCGGCCGCCGCCTCTGAGGAGGCTTGCCAATCCCCGGCAAAACCCGCGTCAGCGTCGCCGGGGACCGCCTGGCTCTCGGTAGCCCCCACTTCATCGCGGGCAAAATCGGGCGCCGCGCCGGAGTCGCTGCCCGCCGACGAACACGAAGCCACCAGGCCGGCGAGCAGCAAAAGTGCCCCACCCCGCAAAGGTTTTCTCATATTTGCAGGTTAGGGCACTTCGGAAAACTTTATTTTTCCGCTGGTCGCAACGTTATGGAAGTGTGATCTGGCTGCGCCGCGTGGCACGTAAAACTAGTTGCGCGTAAAACGCAGCTTCCAAATCTCGGGGCCTTCTTCCACATACGCCACCTCGAACTGGTCGGGGGAGCGTTCCGCGAGCTGGTTCACCAGCGGAACGGGGGCGTGATCCGCTTTCAAAACCAGCGAAGCCCCGGGCTTGAGCGAGTTCAGAGCGCCGAAAATCGTGGCGTGCCGAATGGCATGCGGAATCGTTGTGGCGTCCAGTTCGGGTTCGGTGGCTGCGTCCTGATTGCCGCAAGCGCAGTTGCCGCCACAACCGCCGCCCCCGGAGGCGGGCGCCGTGAGTTCGGCCTGCTTATCGGCCAGGTTCTGCAGCCCCTCAGCAAACTCGATTTCGGAGTCTGCAGCCAAAGCGGGCGCTAAAATCTCGGCGTCCTTCTCGTGGTGGACGGTAACCAGCGCGACGAAAGCGCGTGCTGCGGCTGCCGCCCGCACCGGAGAGGCTGATTCGCGCACCTCTTGAATGAGGCTTTCGAGCATGCGGTGCTCGGCGACCAGGCCCTCAACCAGGGCGCGCGTGGCCGGCGAAGTAATGGCGGCCCGGTAAATCGTGGCCTCTTCGGCGCGCGAGCGCATCAAAATATCGGTGGTGGCGAATTCCACAAAGTCCAGGCGGGCGCGAGAAACTTCCTCGACACCGCCGCCCGCGACGGCTGATTCGGCCCCGGCCACAAAACTGGCATGCAAAGTCGTGATCGCGCCGGTTAGTTCGGCGAGGTCGGTGCGTAAGGAATTAATTGCGTCGGCGTCGGCGGCGCTGGTCGCCACCACGAGTTGCTCACTGGACGTGCTCACGTCTGACCTCTTTCGGACAAGTTCGGATGGTCCTAGCTGGACTGGGAATCAATTTACTACGATAGGGACCGTGGAAATAAAAGGACCCCGCCCTAACCTCGCTGATACCCCGCATCACGAGGTGTCAGCCGCGCGCCTAGCGATGTGGAACCTGGTGGCTCAAACACCAGAACCACTGACCGCGGCCCGCGCCGCCGAACTGGCAAACACGCACGTCAACACCGCGCGCGAACATCTCGACGGCCTGCACCGGTCCGGGGTAGTGCGCCGGGTCCGCCACCACGCGGGTGGACGGGGGCGTCCCTCTTGGGCTTATGAACTTATTACGCCACCGGGGGTGGTGGACTCAGAATACGCGGGCCTGGCCACCGCGCTCGCCCGGCAGTTGATTCGCAGCAGCGACAACCCGCAGCAGGCGGCACGGGAAGCCGGCGAAGAATGGGGACGCGAACTGGCGGCCCAGCACACCGATGCCGATAAATACGCCCCCAAGAACGGGACATCCGTAATCCCGGAAGCGACGCCATCCGAAATTTCTGCCGCCGTAATTCATGTGCTGACCACGATGGGTTTTGCGCCCGTTGCGGATCCGGAGGCGCCCGAAATTACGCGCCTGACGCGCTGCCCGCTGCTCGACGCGTCCTTGAAATACCCGCAGGTCGTGTGCCAGGTGCACGCCGGGCTCATGGTCGGAATCATGAAAGGCTTCGGCTCCACGGGCGCTGGCATGACTCTTACGCCCTTCGCCGAACCGGGCGCCTGCCTGGTGCAATTCGAGCAGGAGGGCGCGTGATCACCCGCACGCCCTTCCGGCTAACGCTCCTAATTCCCGGCGGGCTGGGCCTCCTTGCCGGTTTAGACGCCGCCCTGCTGCTCCTCGGGTTGCCCGCGCCCATAACGACCGATCGGCTCCCCGATATTCACGGCCCGCTCATGGTATTCGCGTTCTTGGGAACGCTCATCGCACTTGAACGCGCCGTGGCGCGTGGCCGGGGATGGGCGTACTTGGCGCCCGGCGCGCTCGGTCTGGGAGGGATCGCAGCCCTGAGCCCGCTGCCGCTAATAATTGGGCAGGGACTGATCACGGTGGGGTTTGCCCTCCAAATAGTCATCTACCGCTCCGTGTGGCGCCGCCATCAGCAGATCTACCTCGCGGTGCAAACCCTGGGCGCTGTGAGCGCCTTCGCTGCTGCGCTGCTGTGGCTCGCCGGGGTGCCCGTTCCCCACCTCACGCCGTGGATGGCGGCCTACCTGATTTTGACGATCGCGGGGGAGCGCATCGAACTCTCGCGCCTCGCGCGCACCTCAGAGCGCCCCGAGCAGATCGCCTACTGGATTTCCCTCGTGATCTTCGCTGCCCCCGTCCTGGCCCTGCTGCACCTCGAAGCGGGCCAAATGCTGCTGGGCGCGGCGCTAGTCGCCCTCGTGATTTGGTTATGGAACAACGACATCGCGCGCGGTACGATCCACGCCAAGGGCCTGCCCCGCTTCACGGCTGCCTGTCTACTGGCGGGCTATGGATGGCTCGCGGTCGCCGGTTTCATGTGGATTTTGCAGGCACCGATCCTGGATGGGCGCGCCTATGACGCCGTGCTGCACGCGGTGTTCCTCGGCTTTGTGATGTCAATGATTTTTGCCCACGCGGCGATCATCCTGCCCGCCGTAATTCGCAAACCTCTGCCGTACCGCGCGGTGTTCTGGGTGCCGGCCGCCCTGCTGCACGCCTCGCTCCTCCTCCGGGTTGCCGTCGGCGACTTGCGCGACCAGGTGTGGGCCGTATCGCTGGGCGGAGCGCTCAACATCGCCGCCGTTTTGCTTTTCGTGATCTGCGCCGCGACCTCCGCTGCGCTGGAGGCCAAAAATGCTCCGGGGAGCCTGCACGGATCTTCCAGGCGAAGCGATCCGACGGCACCGAGCGTCTCTTCCGGGACAAGCACCCGGATCGACTTAAGTAAAGGAAAATGATGAAGCGTTCGGCCTGGCACATCCGCGCAAACGCGGTAGTCGGATTCTGGCTCGTAGCCGCCGCCGTAATAGCGGTCATCCACCGCTTCGTGCCCGAAGACATGTGGCTGATGATCCACCTCGTCCTGCTGGGCGCGGTCAGCACCGCAATCCTGATTTGGTCCCAGCACTTCGCGCAAACTCTCCTGCGCAGCCCCAATTTGGCGGGCCGCCGCGGCGAGGGCATCCGACTCGCCCTGCACACGATCGGCGCGCTATTCGTCGTGGCGGGAATGGTCACCGCGATTTGGCCCCTCGTCGTCGTGGGCGGCGTAATCGTCGGCGGAAATGCGATCTGGCACGCGCTGGCGATATTTGCCCGTAAACACCGCGCCCTGCCCGCCCGCTTCTCCCACCTGGTGCGCTACTACCTCGTGGCAACGCTGATCCTGCCCGTCGGAGTGAGCATGGGGGTGTGGTTGGCCCGCGGCGGGCTTTCCGCCGCCGACCACTCTCGCTTCTACATCTCGCACGTGAGCCTGAACCTGCTGGGTTGGGTGGGAATCACCGTGCTGGGAACTCTAGTCACCCTGTGGCCCACCGCGCTGCGCACCCAATTGCATGAACGCGCCGAAAAGCAGGCGCGCCGGGCCCTGCCCATTCTCGCCGGCGGGATCGCCGTCATCCAGGTTGCCGCCCTCACCGCGCTGCAGTGGATTGTGCCCATTGGCGTCGCGATCTACGTCATCGGCATGGCCCTGATTTACGTGCCGGCGCTCGCAACCGGCTGGCGCAAACGCCCCGGAAACTTCGCCACCCTCTCGCTCGCAGCATCCGGATTTTGGCTGGCCGGCTGCGTCGTAACCTTCGCGATCTCCAGCATCTTGAGCGGCAGTTGGGGTGAAATTGCCGATCACCTCAGCTCATTGGCGGCCCCCTTTGTGGTCGGGTTCGGTGCGCAAGTTCTCCTGGGAGCCCTCAGCTACCTGCTGCCAGTGGTCCTGGGCGGCGGCCCCAAAATGTCCCGCCGTACGACCGAGATTTTGGACGGCGCCGGTCCCGCCCGCGTAGTTCTGGTCAATATTGGGCTGGCGATATGTTTGCTGCCCGTTCCCTCCCTCGTGCGTGTGACCGTTTCGCTCGTCGTATTTGGGGCGCTAGTGGCCTTTTTGCCCAAGGCACTACGAGCAGTACGCACGGCGCGCCGCGGTGTGGAAGCGCTACCCGCAGATGAGGCCGCAACTGATGTTGTGCCCGCCGGTGTGGGCAATGCGGGCGTTAAATCGCCGCTGGGGAGTTTCACCGCTGCCGCCGCAACTCTAGTGCTGGCGGTCGTATTGGGGGTGGCCGGTGATCCGGCTGCCGTCGGACTTGGGGCGAGCGCGGCGGATGACTCCGTGGTTGCCACCGGGGAAGTGACCGAGGTCGAAGTCGAGATGCGCGATATGCGTTTTTGGCCCGCCAGCATCGACGTTCCGGTGGGCAATCAGCTCATCATCACCGCCGTAAACACCGATGACGACGTGCACGATCTCGTCCTCGATACCGGCGATTCGACCGGCCGTGTGGCGCCCGGTGCGCAGCAAGTTCTTGATGTGGGCGTCGTGGGGCGCTCAATTGACGGCTGGTGCTCGGTCGCGGGACACCGGCAAATGGGCATGGTTTTCGACATCAACGTCATCGGCGGCGACTCAAGCCCCAGCGGGGAGCAGGACAATACCGCTGCGGGCGATGGCGCGAATAATGACGGCGGCATGCACCACGGCATGGACGGCATGGGGCATGGAAACAGCTCGGGCACGGGTGCGGCCTCAGCAGCCGATGACCTCGACCTGATGGCCGAGCCGGGTGTCGATTTTGAACGCTTCGATCCGGCCTTAGCGCCAGCTGAAGACAGCGACGGGCCGGTGACCCATAAAGTCACCCTCGAAGTGACCGAAGAGGTGGAAGAGGTCGCGCCCGGGATCGAGCAGACCGTCTGGAAGTTCGGCGACACCGCGCCAGGACCGACCCTGCGCGGCAAAGTGGGCGATATCTTCGAAATCACCCTCGTCAACGACGGCTCTTTGGGGCACTCGATCGACTTTCACGCCGGAATGTTGGCTCCCAACGAGCCCATGCGCACCATCGCGCCCGGCGAGACCCTGACCTACATATTTACCGCCGAACACTCCGGGATCTGGATGTATCACTGTTCGACCGTGCCGATGTCTCTCCACATCGCCAACGGCATGTTTGGGGCCGTGATCATCGATCCGCCCGATCTAGATGAAGTGGATCACGAATTCATCATGATCCAGTCCGAGCTGTATCTCGGGCCACAGGGCGAGGTGGGCGACCTAGCCAAGATTCAAGCCGATGAACCAGACCTGGTGGTCTTCAATGGCTACGCAAACCAGTACGCCTATGAGCCGATCGAGGTCGGCGTTGAAGATCGCGTGCGTATTTGGGTCATGCCCGTCGGTCCCAATCGGGGCACCTCATTCCACGTAATCGGGGGTCAATTCGACACCGTCTTCCACGAGGGCAGATACCTGCTGCGCGCGGGCGAGACCACGGGCGCTTCGCAAGCTCTGGGGCTGACAACCGCCCAGGGAGGCTTCGTAGAACTGACATTTCCCGAAATTGGTGACTATCCATTTGTGGATCACGTCATGATTAACGCGGAGCGGGGTGCCAAGGGGCTGTTCTCCGTACGCTGACCTGCGCAAACGCATATTTTGGGCGACCGTGTTTTTGGGTCTGGGAGGCGGGATTTGGTGCTAAATTCCGCGGCAAAAGTCCGACTCGCCGAGAGCGAAACGCCCTAAAAGTACGCAAAAGTTGTGATTTCACCGTATTCTCGCCAAGTGCACGTCCTTACTGGCGTGTTTTAAGACCCTGACGAGAGGAACTTTCGTGTCCGTCAACCGTACTGAGCTCGTTGCACAGATTGCCGAGCGTGCCGAACTGAACAAGACCCAGGCTGATGCAGCTCTGTCTGCACTGCAGGATGTCCTGATTGAAAGCGTGTCCAAGGGCGAGTCCGTGCGTATCACGGGCCTGTTCGCGGTAGAGCGCACCGAACGCGCCGCACGTACCGGACGCAACCCCCGTACCGGTGAAGAAATCCAGATTCCCGCTGGCTACGGCGTGAAGATTACTGCTGGAAGCACCCTGAAGAACGCAGTGAAGAAGTAGTTTTTTCTACTCACTTCGAAAGGGCCCGGTGACTTATGTGTCACCGGGCCCTTTCGCATTTTGTGCCGGGCGTAAGGCCGCGGGACCGGTAGCTCTGGTCGGCAGCCGTATGGAAGGAGCGCGCGCGAATTAACCGCGCGCGCTATGTAAGAACCCGTACGACTTCAGGCATGCCAGCGCCGTTTGGTTGGAATTTGGGGTATTCAGGGGTTTGCTGCCGATTTTTTCTGCACTGTAAGGCGACTCGCGTGCCCGAAAATTTCGCCGTGGTATCGGACAGAAACCCAATTACCCGCACCAAAACTCGAATTTGGCAGGAACTTAGACATATTCGCCGTAACGATATGGGCGCGTCAATTGACTGAAATAAGTAAGGATGGTTTGCTAATTGACATGAACAGGGCCGTCCCCACCGAAGAGCATCGGGCGCAAAGCCTTGGACGTGCGCTGCGCCCATCGGCGAAAGTGCTTCCCGAGCACGCACGCGCACACAATCGTTCCCTCGTGCTCCAGCAACTGTTCCGGTCCGGCCCGGGGAGTCGCGCCGATCTTGCCCGCATCACGGGGCTCACCCGCGTGACAGTCTCCGATTTGGTGAGCAATCTCGAAGCCGAAGGCCTCGTAGAGGATCTGGGCCCGCGCCCCGGAACCCGCGTTGGGAAACCAGCGACCCTCGTTGGCTTACGCAAAACGGCTTTTCACATCATCAGCATCGAAGTCAGCGACGATGTGCTCGTGCGCGGCGCGGTCATGGACCTGGCTGGCACAATTCACCAGCGCCAAGACGAAGAACTAAAGGGGCGCCGCGGGGGCGAAGCAGTTGAAGCGATTGCTCAGTTGTGCCACGAATTAGTAGCGCGTTCTGACCGCCCCATCTTGGGCGTGGGAGTGGGTGCCCCCGGCGTGATCAGCCCCGCTGGCGTTGTGCTCGAAGCTCCGAAGTTGCGCTGGAATCAACTCCCGCTGGCTGATGTTTTATCGAAGCGGCTAGACCTGCCCGTTCACGTCGATAACGACGCGAACGCTGCTGCGTTGGGCGAACACACCTTCGCCAACGCGGACTCCACCGGAATGATGCTGCTGCGCTTTGGAACGGGTATCGGTGCCGGCATCTTGATCGACGACGCGCTCCTGCTGGGACACCGCTTTGCGGCCGGTGAAATTGGGCACGTCATTGTGATGGAGAACCCCGAGAACGGCGAAATGTGTGACTGCGGTCGGCGCGGGTGCTTAGAAACAATTTTTGGGGTACCGGCACTGCGTCGAGACACCGAGGGTCTTGGCCCAAAGGAAACTAATGTCGCTCTGGCATCAGCAGGGCAGCGGCTGGGAATCGCATTAGCCCCCATTGTCAGTGCGCTGAACCTGCGAGAGATTCGGGTGAGCGGACCAGCGCAGTTATTCGATGGCGCTCTTCTGGAAGCGACACTGCACACAATAAGAGAGCGAACAATCGCATCAGTTAGCGAGCATCTAGAAATTCGCATGGCCACGCTCGGTGACGACGTGGCGCTGATGGGGGCAGCCGTTCTCGTACTTTCAGGGCAGTTAGGGGTGTCGTGACTTTAAGATTCGCCGATTACCTCTACCCAAAAGGGTGAGGAATCGCAGTATCGGTGGTTCGTAACAGGGCGACCATCTCGTGAATATAGAGAGGATGACGATGAAGATTACGCGTTCTGCGGCCCTCGAGCTCGCAGCGTCCCTCACGAGCGCCCCCCTCAATACTGAGACACGTCTACGGGTAGGCCTAGACGTTGGTGGAACCAAAATCGCAGCGGTACTTCTCGACGAGGACGCAAAGATTATCGCTCGGGTGAGCAGATCCACTCGGCACGGCGCCGCCGGGCTGTTACATAGCGTGGTGAGCGCCATTGAGGAACTGCTCGAAAGTGCCAACGCTTATGCCTCACAACTCAAATCCATAGGGGTGGGCATTCCCGGGCTCGTAGACCCCAAAGCGGGCATCGTCCAACACGCCGTGAACCTCGGCCTGGAGGAAGACAGCCTCAACCTGCGAGCGGCGCTGCATGAACGTTTCCCAGCGGCCCGCATCTCAATTGACAACGACCTCAATGTTGGTGCGCTCGGCGCCGCGGCACTGCTGGACCTCGGCGATGTTGACCTCGCATATTTGGCAATCGGTACGGGCCTGGCAGCTGGTTTCATTTTGCGCGGTGAACCGCGAGCGGGTGCCTACGGCGCTGCGGGAGAAATCGGGCATATCCCGGTTGATCCATTCGGGG
>Ga0209487_1004738_pt1 | contig 10344 bp, 9 predicted proteins | sample Poulit2012_FD_187524 | JGI IMG/M metagenome (GOLD analysis project Ga0209487, IMG submission 187524) | Agricultural soil microbial communities from Georgia to study Nitrogen management - Poultry litter 2012 (SPAdes) (version 2) | ecosystem: Environmental > Terrestrial > Soil > Agricultural land... | reverse complement strand
GCGTAGCGTTTCAGGAAGAACATTATCTGTGAAACGTCCTGGTCACTCAGTACTGCAGGTTCTCGTGACAGGAACGGCCCGAACGCCTTCGGCTCAAGCACCCACACCGGTGATCGCTTCGCGGCTTCGGTCCGTTCGACGAACCAGCCCGGGAACAGCAACACTGGCCTCACGGCGTAGTACCGCCCTAATGCCTCTTTCAGCAGGCGTCGGACCCAGGTTGCTGCCGCCTCGACCTGCACGACCGGATCGCGTGGCGGTACGTAACCTCCCAGGCTGACCTGCTGACCATCAAACACAACCCGTACGTCACTGCGCGCCGGCTTCGATATGGTCTTGGTCTCCAGCACGAACACGCCCTGGGGACTTACCACCACGTGATCAACGTTGAAGCCTTCACCGACCAGATCATGCAGCGCCCGGATGCCATGGCCGGCCAGCGTATCCAGATACTCCGCGACCGCACGCTCCCCCGCATGGGCTTGCCTCAGACGTCTCGTCTGTTCCCGTGCTCGCCGGACACGGGGAAGGACGTAAGCGACACTGCCGATCAGGAACGCCAGCGAAACGAAGAACGTCACGTTGGGCGGAGTGCCAAACCACCACTGAAAGCCTGACACCAGAGTCAGCGCCAGAGCAACGGTCACCAGAACCAGGTTGTCGCCCAGCGCACCGTCGCGCAGCTTTTCAAGGTCCTCGGCGACTGACTGGCCCGGAAGGCGCACCGGCGGCGCCTTGAGCGGCAACCGCTTCTCAGTTTTGCTGATGCCGTGAGTATAGGGAATCGGCGCCTTCAGTTATGGTGCTTTTTCGACATCGTCGAAAACGAAGCCCAGATAACGTGGCGCTTCATGCCAGCATCTGCCTACGGGTGTGTGGCAGCAGTGGGCATGAAGCGCAACCTGGTTCGTTGAGAAGTCCTGTTGGGCGTCCCGAGGCATCCCGTGTCCAGCCGCGCCGCTTCGGCTATGCAGCCAATCCGACCGCACTCTCCGGACACGGCCCCAACACCTCAGACGGGAATGACCAGCTCTTCCAACTCCCGCGGATAAAACGTCATGACCTCACACCCATCCTCGGTCACCAGTATCGTGTCCGAATGCCGGAAACCCCCGAGCCCCGGTACGTAAAGCCCCGGCTCGATGCTGAACACCATGCCTGCCTGCAGCTCGGTGTCGTCGCCCAGGTCCAGGAACGGGCTTTCGTGAATGCGCTGACCGAGGCTGTGACCAACGTGGTGACGCCAGTGCGGCCACAGGTTGTGCTCGTCGATGTACTCCCGCACAGCGATATCCACTGCTGAGGCCGGTACCCCGGCGCGGATGGTGGCGAATGAGATGTCCTGCATCCGCATCATGTGATCGAAGAAATGGCGCTGCTCGGCGGTTGGCTCGCCGATGAACATGGTGCGTTCCAGTTCACTCAGGTATCCGAACACGTCGGCGCCGGCGCCGGTCACCAGGGTCTGCCCTGCTTCGAACATGGCGTTGTTGGCGAGTGCGTGGGGCAGGGCGCTCGCGGGGCCGATCTGGCCGCGGTAGATGGCCAGGGCGCCGTGGATCCAGCGGTTCCAGTTGCGGTCGCCGGTGCCGAGTTCGGCGTTCATCGCTTCGGTGGCTTCGCGGCAGGCGCGGGCGACCACCTCGTTCTCACGCAGGCCGGGGCGGGTGTACTCCTGCAACAGCCGGTGGGCGTGGTCTCCCCAGCGGATGCTTTCGCGGACCAGCGTGAGTTCGGCAGGCGACTTCACGGCCATCTGCAGGTCCAACAGCGCAGACACTTGCCGGACGCGAGCATGATCAGACAAAGGAAACGGCCGGTAACCCATCACGGGCGGGTAGCCGTCGAAGTCGACACCTATGACACCGCCAGCCAGGCCCTGCTGCTCAAGGAAGTCAAGCAACAGCAGGATGGGGTGGCGTTCACCAGGGTACTCGGGGTAGGAAACTACCCTGTCGGCGTCACTCAGCTGCCCGGCATGCTCCAGCTCGAGGCGGGGAACGAACAGCACGCGTTCACCGTCGCGGGTGATGACGACCGCCATGGGGCGTTCGGTCGGCGTGAACACGAAACCGGTGTAGTAATGCACGTACTGGTCGTCGAACAGGACGAGCACGTCGATGTCCGCGGGGAGGCGCGTGAACGCGGCTGCTGCCCGGTTCACGCGCTCCTCCCGGGTTATCGGGCTGACGGTAATCAACGCGGAACGTGCTTGCTCAGGAAGGTCCGCACGGTCTGGATCCAGAGGTCGTGCTCCTCCACCTGCGGTGAGTGGCCGGAGTTCTCGAAGATGACCAGCTCGCTGTCGGGCAGCCCCGCATGGATCTCCTCGGAGGCGGGCAGCGGCGTCACCCAGTCGTGCCGGCCGACCGTGATCAGCACCGGCACTTCCAGGTATGGCAGCAGCGGCCTCAGGTCGTAGTTGTAGTTGTTGATCTTGAACGCGTAGTTGTGCGTCTCGTGGTGGATCTGCATGGCCGCCACGGCTTCGGCGTCGCGCTGCGGGTCCTTGATGACGTTGTAGAGCGGCATGATCTGCCGGATGAGCTCACGGAAGTCATCGTCGCTCGTGGTCTCACCCGCGAACATGCGTTCCAGGCCTTCGTGATCGGTCACGTACTCGCTGTTCAGGGCGTTGTCACGCGCCAGGTGCTCGAAGTCGTTGCTGGCTGCGGTGTCGCGAAGGACGACGGCGTGCAGGTTGTGCTGGAAGCGCGTCGCGTACTGCAGGGCGATCATGCCACCGTACGAGCCGCCGGCGATGGTGATCTTGCCCAGGTCAAGCTTGCGGCGCAGTTCCTCTAAGTCAGCGACGAACTGTTCGAACGAGAACGGCGGGGTCAGGTCGGACGAGCCGCTGCCGCGCTGGTCGTAACTGATGATGCGGTACTGGTCGGCGAGGCTGCTGAACACGCGCCAGTCGCCGGCGCTGCTGCTCATGCCGGGGGCGCCGTGCAGGGTGACGATGGCCGGCAGGTCCGTCTCGGTGTCGTTGTAGTTCAGGCTGGCGCCGTTGATGGTGATGCGTTTGCTCACTTGTGCCAGACCTCTTTCAGCACGCGCATGATGTTGCCGCCCACGGCCTTGGCGATGTCTTCGTCGCTGTATCCGTGAGTGACGAGCCAGCGGATGATGTTGGGGAACGACTCCGCGGGGTTCTCGAGGCCGTCGACGAACTCGACCTTGGGGTACTCGGCGGTGCCGCGTGACTCGCCGATGGACAGCGCTTCGCTGAGCGTGTCGTGCAGTGCGACGTGGTCGCCGAACAGCAAGTCGGGGCCGAAGGCGACGTGGTCGATGCCGACGAGGTCGACGCAGTACTCGAAGTGCTCCATGAACGACTCGAGGCTGTGGCGGGGGTTGTTCTTGGTGATGGTGGTGTGGGGTGCGGCTTCAATGCCGATGACTCCGCCTTTGGCGGCGCACGCCTTGATGGTCTCGTCATCCTTCAGGCGGCGCGAGTTCCACAGTGCGCGGGCGCCGGCGTGGGTGATGAAGACAGGCTTGTCGCTGTACTCGATGGTATCGAGGCCGGTGCGGTCACCGGAGTGACTGATGTCGATCGCGATGCCGAGTTTGTTCATGCGCCTGACCGCTTGGCGGCCGAACATGGTGAGGCCACCGTCGTGCGGTTCGCGCAGGCCGGCACCAAGGGCGTTGCCTTCGCTGTAGGCGATGCCGAGTGAGCGGACACCCAGGCCGTAAAGGATGTCTATGCGGTCGAGTTCGTTCTCGATCATCGCCGCGCCTTCGAGCGAAACGATGAAGGCGATCTTGCCGTTCTTCTTGGCGTTGATGATGTCCTCGGTGGTGGTGGCGAGGACGACCAGGTCCTGGTGGGCGATATCCGACAGGCGCATGCCGATGTCGTAGATGATGTCGTCCCACTTCCAGCCCCATTTGCTGGTGATCATGGCGGTGCCGTTCATCATGTTGTCGAACACGGCGTCCATACCGCTGGCGGCCAGACCTTCGTAGCCGGTCCAGTCGCGGCCCTGCCTGCGCCATTCCCAGAAGTCGTCCAGGTTCTTGGGCGCGACGAAAGCGTGGTCGTGCAGCGAGATGACCAGGTGGTCACGGAAGATGGCTTCCACCCGCTTCTCCTGCTCCGGGGTGGTCTGAACCTGGGTGCTGTTCGGCACGCGGTTGAGCTCGGGAACCAGTTCGTAGTCCTTGTAGTCGACGCCTGCTTCCAGGTACTGGAATGAGCGGTAGCCGTCGTATTTCTTTCTCCACATGGTGATACTCCTTCAGTTGCGGGGATCAAGCAGATCCCGCAGTGCGTTGCCGAACATGTTGAAAGCGAGCACGGTCAGGGCGATGAACAGCCCCGGCCAGATCGCCAGGATCGGTTTGGACCACAGGTACGCCTGAGCGTTCTGCAGCATGTTGCCCCAGGAAGCCAGGGGCGGCTGGATGCCGAGACCCAGGTAGCTGAGCGATGCTTCGGTGAGGATGGCCCAGCCGATGCCGAGCGTTCCGAGCACGATCATCTGGGGCAGCACCTGGGGCAGGATGTGCCTGATGATCACCCGCGGGTCGCGCGCGCCCAGCGCCTGGCTGGCTTCGACGAACTCGCGGTGGCGGTACTTGTTGAACTCTGCGTGGACGACCCGGGCCATCTGCGACCAGAAGCCCAGGGCCACGGTCAGGACGACGACGGTGGGGCTGCTGCCGAAGGCAGTGACGATGGCCAGGATGAGGAAGAAGTTGGGGATCGCCATGAACACGTCCACCAGGCGCATGACGATCGTCTCGATGAACCCGCCGAAGTAGCCGGCCAGCGCCCCGGCGGCGGTGCCGACGAACAGCCCGATCAGCATGGACAGCACGCCCACGCTGAGTGAGATGCGGCCGCCGGCGAGGATGCGGGCCAGCACGTCGCGGCCCAGTTCATCGGTTCCCAGCCAGTGCTCGGCCGATGGTTCCTGCATGATGGCCAGGGCGTTGTTGCGCTGGGGTGACTGCGTGTAGAAGTAGGGGCCGGCGATCGAAGCGAACGCCAGCAGGATGATCAGTATCAGGCCGATGATCCCGGCGGGATTGCGACGCAATCGTCCGAAGAAGCCTCTCCTGCGCACCGGCGTCACGGGGTTGGCGACGGTCGAGTTAACCATGGCGCACCCGTGGATCCACGACCGCGTAGAGGATGTCGACGATGATGTTGATCGCCACGACGAGTGCTCCGGCCAGCAGGGTGACGCCCAGGACGACCGGATAATCGCGGCCGTTGGCGGCCTCGATGGCCAGCCGGCCCAGGCCAGCCCAGCCGAACACGCTTTCGATCACTACCGAGCCCGAGAACAGGACGGTGGTGATGAGGCCGAGCATCGCGAGGATGGGCACCAGCGCGTTGCGGAATGTGTGTTTGAACAGGATGACGCGCTGGGCCAGCCCTTTGGCGCGGGCGGTGCGGATGAAGTCGGAGCTGAGCACATCCAGCAGGGCGGCGCGGGTCACCTGCACCACGTTGGGCAGCAGCGTGAACGCCAGTACCGAGGCTGGCATGACCAGGTAGCGGAGGCGGTCAAGCCAGTTGTCCTGCTTGCCGATGGTGAACATGCCGGCTGAGGGCAGCAAGCCGAGCTGCACCGAGAAGACGATGATGGCGATTATGCCGAGCCAGAAGCCGGGGATGGACATGCCGAGGGTGGCGATGCCGCTGGCAAGGTGATCAGGCCAGCGGTTGCGGTTGATGGCCGCCACGACACCAAGGGTGATCCCGAACACGGTAGCCAGCAGCATGGCGGCCAGCCCGAGGCTGACGGTGTTGCCTATGCGCTGCTGCAGCAGCGTGACGACCGGCAGGCCTTGGTTGAGGGAATTGCCCAGGTCGCCGCTGACGGCGCTGGTAAGCCAGTCCCAGAAGCGTTCGGTCACCGGCCGATCCAGTCCGAACTGCCTCATCATCGCCTCGCGCTCGGCAGCCGTCCGCTCGAAACCGACCGCTGCGGACGGGCCGCCGGGCGCCAGGTTGATGAGGAAAAAGGTGACGACTGCTATCAGGAAGATGACCAGCACTCCCTGAAGCAGCCGTCTGATGATGAAACTCGTCAAGACGCTCCGCTTACCGGACTACGAACCATTCAGCGGCGTACTGGAAGGCGGTGGCCTGGTTGATGTCCGCGATGCCCTGCAGGCGGTTGTTGCGGACGGTGATCATGTCGGGGTACCAGAGGTAACCGTAGGGCAGGTCTTCAGCGACGAGCTCCTGCACGCGGCCGTACACTTGCTGCTGCTCCTCGAGCGTGCGGGCGGCGCGGCCTTCGTCAAGCAGGGCGTCGAGTTCCTCGCTGCTGTAAGCGGGGATGTTGTTGCCACCACCAGCGGAAGGCGTCGCGTGGTACGGGGCGATATCGGGAGTGGGCGGGGTGCTCCACCAGGCGAGGGACGCTTCGAAGTCGCGTTCGATGATCACCTGCTGGATGTAGGCGTTCCACTCCATCACTTCGACGTTGACCCTGATGCCAAGGTCTTCCCAGTACTGCTGGGCGAGCAGGGTGGCGGGGACGAGGTAACCGTACTGGCCGGTGGGCATGTCGATCTCGAACACCTGGCCGTCCTTGCGGAGCAGGCCGTCGTCGCCGCGTTCCCAGCCGGCTTCGGCCAGCAGCTCGAGGGCGCGCTCGGGGTCGTACGGATACAGATCCGCGAGGTCCTCACGGTAGAAGGCCTGCTGGATCGGAGCGATCGGACCGTTGGCGACGGTGCCGTAACCCTCAAGGATCGCGCTGATCATTGCGGGGCGGTCAAGGGCGTAGGTGAGCGCCTGGCGGACCCGCACGTCCTGGAACTTCTCGTTCTCGTGGTTGAGCACGGTGAAGTAGTAGAGGTTCTGGCTCTGGCGGATGACGCTCAGGTTCTGGTTGCGCTCGAGGCCGGCCAGCAGGGCCGGGTTGGTAATGGTCGCCATGTCGAGTTCACCGGACATGAGCTGGGCCACCTGGGTGTTCACGTCAGCGATGATGCGGAAGACGATCCCACCGACTTTGGGCGTCTCGCCCCAGTAGTTCTCGTTGGGCTCCAGGTGGATGTAGGCACCCGGTACGAACTCGCGCACCTTGTAGGGGCCGGTGACCACGGGTGAGCTCTTGTTGAAGCTGGCGACGTTTAGCGGGTTCTCGGCTTCACCGAGCACGTGCTCGGGCAGGATGCCGGCGTAGTACGCCAGGTAGATGGGCAGCGCGGAGAACGGTTCGTTCAGGTTGAAACGCACCGTGTGGTCATCGATTACTTCCACGTTGTCCACCGGCGCGAACACCGAGGAGTTGTTGGCACCCAGATCAGGGTTCAGGACGGCGTCGTTGAAGGTGAAGGCGACGTCTTCGGCAGTGAACGGTTCACCGTCGCTCCACAGCACACCTTCGCGCAGCTGGAACGTCCAGGAGAGCGAGTCCTCAGCAGCTTCCCAGCCAACAGCCAGACCGGGTGACGGCGAGAGATCTTCCTTGTCGTAGCGGGTGAGCTGGTCGAACAGGATCGTGTTGATCAGGTTCGATTCGATGACGGCACCCGGGGTCCAGGGGTTCAGCGTGGGGTCAGCGTTGGTGGCGAAGTTCAGGATCGCGTTCGGATCGTAATCCTCCTGCGCCAGGGCCGTTGTGGAAACGGCAAGGACGGTCGCTGCTGCCAGCGCCTGCTTGAGAACTGCCTTTGCTTTCATCTGTTACCTCCGGGGCTGTAAGACGTGGCCAAGCCTGAATGAGATTAGCGAGGCCACAGAAGAGATCTGTTGGGAGTAATCAGCTAACAGCTCATCGTCGATGCGGCTGGATGGCCCACCGACGCTGATGCCGCCGATCACGCTGCCGGCAGCGTCGAAGATCGCGGCGCCGACACCACGGGCGTCAGCGTCGAAGTCTTCATCGCTCAAGGAGAAGCCCTGCTTCCGGATCACCTCGAGTTCCGCGCGCAGCTTCCCCGGGTCCATCAGCGTCCGGTCCGTGTAGCGCGTGGCACCGGGCATCTTCGCCAGGTACTCCTCGCGCTCAGCCTCAGGCAGGTTCGCGAGGATCGCCTTGGGAACCGCGCCAGCGTTAAGGGCGATCGACGAGCCGAGGATGCTGCCCACCCGGACCGTGTGGCGGCTCTCCCTGGTGTCGATGCAGACCGCGTAATCACCGGAACGGATGAACAGGTGCAGGGTCTCCTCCGTGTCGGCATGCAGCTGGTCCATATAGGTGCGGCTGGCTTCCGTCAGCGAGGGGGTCTGCAGCTGCAACACAGCGCGACTCAGGCCGACGATCTTCGCGGTAAGCGAGTACGTCGCCTGATCGGAGCTCAGGAAGCCCGCTTCCTCGAGCGTTTTCAGCGAGCGGAACGCCTGGCCCTTGTCGATCCCGGTGAGCGCAACGATGTCTGCGAGTGAGAAGCTGTGCGGTGGGGTGGCGAAGGCTTCCAGGATCTTTAGCGTGCGGAAGGCGGAAACGATGACGTAGTTGGCGGTTGGAGGCGGGTCGGGTGGTGTCGTTTCCGGGGGGTCAGGGGGGTCTGGGGTGGTGTTACGCATAGCGAGATTGTTGTGCACAATAGAACGCGAGTGGGGTGGTGTCAAGGGGTCGTGGGCACGGCCGTCTATGCGCTTGGCAGAAAGGCTTAACCAGAGCCGCCCCCGACAACATTCGCGTCATGTACAGCATGGGGCACACCGTGCCGCGTCACCATCGCACTAGAGAACTCGCCTTCATCACCGAACCATTCATCGGTCCAAGCGATGATCCGGCTCGCCGAGCAGGTCGGCCGCAGCAATTTCGGCTACACGTTCGACGTGGTCCACAGCTCCGGGATGCGACAGGAGCCATGGCCGCACTTTGTAGGTCTGCCTCCGATCGCCCTCGTTCACGCATCCGACCTCAAACTCGCCAGCAAACGCCGGCACACCGCACGGGGCGACGGTGACGTGGACTGGCCAATGGATAACGGCAAGCTCGCTTACCGCGAGTTCAGCGGCCATTTTATCTTAGAGCTGACTACCGAAACGCTCAGCGATAGCCCAACCAAAACTGCGAGGCGGAGCGCAGAATTGCCTGACCCGATGTTTGCTGCTGCTTACGAGAGTCCGTCGTGAAATCGGAGGTTCCTACAGCCCTGAAGTCCCGCAATCGAGTAGGTCGACCGTCTGGTTCTTCAGGACGGTGGTGTACTCCTGCGAATGGCACCATTCGGAGTCTGCGGCACTGACCTGTAAACGCACCTACGTGGTTACACCCACATCCAACCCGGCAGCGTGACTGACTACAAGGTCACTAGAGTCGTAGCTGAATCCACGAACCCTGACGTCCAGACCGGACAACGCGTCCCGGTAGCCCAGTACGCACCTTGTGGCGAATGCAGGAGCTGCAGACGAGGTGATCCCAGCCCGGGCCAGGATCGGGGCGGAGCGTGCGCCAGCCTAGCGGCTTCGCTGAGTACATCCGCATCCCCCGAGCACCTGGTGACGCTGGGACTGCGGCAAATCGCTGCCGGCATGAGCTTCGCACTCGGCCGCGCTGGCCGGGCCACTCGCCTGTTGCATCCCATAGCTGAACGGCCTGCGTCTGCCGCCGCGCAGCACGCCGCCGATCATCGGTGACTGGAGGCAGGCCGCGATCGTAAGGGTTTACGACGCAGCCAGAGTGATCGTGGGTCGACATGACCCCTTACCGCCTGATTAGGCCCAGGAAGTCACCGATGTGGTGATCGACCCCTCTCAGCAGGCTGTGCATGTGGCTGAAGAGATGGAAGCTGCCGGCGAGGTGGACGGCGTGATGATGTGATCAGTGGACAGCACCGGTGCGCTGGATAAAGCCATGCACGTGTGGCCAACGGCGAAACCATCAACGTGTTCGCCGGCATGCCCCGCGACACCACTTACCCCTTCGACCTGAAACGCATCCACTACGACGAGGTCAGCGCCGTGGGCAAGTTCAGATTCGGCCCGGACGATTTCGATTCGGCGCTGGTGCTACTCGCGGAGCGGCAGGACAGCTCGGCAGAATGATCACGTAAACAGCTCCGCATGAAGATATCGAGGCTGCGCTCAAGGCTGCCGGTAGGCAGATAAGCATAAAGACCGTCATCCAGGGCGGCCTGCCTGGGTAGCCACTGAGTTGTTAACCTGCAGAAGCTTTAACCCGAATTATTCATGTGGCATGAGAAAAGAAGGCTTCAGAACTTGTAGAATGTGTGTGTGAGACAACAAAACTACGAGACCAAAACCTTCTTATGAGCAAGAATAGCACTTCGCAGTCTGCGCTGTTTTCAGGGCCCAACAATAAACCCGTAACCATGATGTTTGACCAGCCTGCCAGCAGCAGTGATGCCGGGGCTATTTTGCTTGGCCGGATAGAAGCGCGGCATGGACTC
>Ga0209487_1004737_pt1 | contig 10345 bp, 12 predicted proteins | sample Poulit2012_FD_187524 | JGI IMG/M metagenome (GOLD analysis project Ga0209487, IMG submission 187524) | Agricultural soil microbial communities from Georgia to study Nitrogen management - Poultry litter 2012 (SPAdes) (version 2) | ecosystem: Environmental > Terrestrial > Soil > Agricultural land... | reverse complement strand
ATAGAATTATATTCATGTAATTGGCAAGAACAACTACAGACCGATTCATACAGATTAAAGATACAAATTCTATTCTGTAGAAAATATTAAAGGACATTAAGCACTGTAATTTAACAGTACTAATGTCCCCATAAGTACGATACTTGATTATTCCATTTGTCAAGTTGTTATAGCACCTTAGAAAACTCGTTATTATGCCATTAAATGGCCCGTTTGTTGAGCATTTTTTAACTGTATAAATACTATTTATTTCTTCAAATGATTGATTACTTATACTTATTTCTTATAATATATTCTTTCAAAAAAACTACTCAATATCAAATTCCTTTTTTAAATATTCTTCAAAACGATCATCTACATATTTTTTTACAAAACAATCACGTTTATCAGTATCTTCCCTTTTTCGAAACCAACCTTCTTTTATTAATCGTTCTTCCTCTGATTTTTCTCTCCATAATTCCAAAGCTTCTTCTTCCAATATACGTGAAACCTTACGTTCAGCCATGATTTGCTCTAATCTCTCTATACGTTTTTCTTCATGCGAAGTTAATTGTTTCAATTCATCCGTATTTTCATTCTTACTCTTAATTAACTCCTCTATGTACTTTTGTTGTTCATCTAGTTGTTTTAATAACATCTTGTTAAAATCATCTTGCTTTTGTTGAAAACTATCTAATTTTCCTGATATATCATAGTGTGGTGGTTGAGTGGTGGTTTCATCACTTACATCCTCTATTATAAAAGCATATTCATCAGCTAATATTTTTTTGATATCTATCGTTTCATGATCCGTATCATATAATCCTACAATCCTACGCAAAAGTTCTATAGAATCAGGATGATATTTTTTCCTCTCCCTATTTTTTGTGAACGAAAATACTCTTCAAAATTCATTAAATGTCGACGAGTTGTAGTTTCTGGAATCTCTAATACCTTACTTAATTCTGTCACCGAAAGCCATTCCACGTAATTACCTCCTTTTCACTATCTTAATATAACCACCACCCAACCACCAACTACCAACCATCCACCACCGAAGGGAGTGTATTTTTTTAATTTAACTTTCATTTTCTAACCAATTAAAATATACAGAAGTATCTCGTTTTTTTCCATCTTGTTCAAGCAAGTTTTCTAGTTGTAAGTAATGCTGTTTCGCTTCTTGAATAACCTCACTTGCTTCTGAAGATGATAATCCCTTGCTTACTTTGTTGTTAATTTCTTTAATAGCGATAATATAACGCCTTGCTTGATCAAGACCTTGGACATCTTTAAGTGATAAATAATCAAACATGTTCTTTTCTACTTCATCCTGAATCTCACGTAATAAAGTTAATTGCTTTTCAGTTGCAACACTAACTTTTTTTCCAGTAGACCAGTGAAGCACAAAACCAATAATTTTATTCCCAACTTTCTTTTCTTCGTACCTAATTTCAAGTTCCGTATATTCATTTATCTCTTTTATAGCCACGTCAAGAACAGACCTTTTAAACTCCGCCGTGCTTCTTTGATAAGATTTCCTATCCTCTACATTGAATAAACTCATTAATTCATTTTTTGATAATTCTTTATACCAATTACCGTAGTGAGCCTTAATATAATCATATAAAATCCAACTAAACCCACTTTTAAATTTAGATGTAATAGCCAAATCAGATATTACATATTTCTCTCTCAACTCAAGGATATGCGGTAAAAAACTCTCATTCCATTTAAACGTAAATTGACCTCTATCATAATAGTAGTCAGTAAAAACATTATGCCCTCTGCCTTTTTCTTGCTCTGAATTTCTTATTTGTATTTTTAAATCCAACAGACGATATGCATCATCCATGGCATCATCAGGTCTAAACTGGGAGATAGAAAACTTATTTTCAAATTCATATTTACGAAACTCTGTTTTTCCATCTTGTTGTGTAGAAAAAATAGCATAGGCGAATAATTGCATTTGATTTAAAGAAAGACCTTGATTCATTTTAGCCATTGAAAGTTCGTTACTTTTTTTAATACTATTTTTATAACCAATTAACTTTTCCTTATTGTTTTTTCTAATTATTAATCTCCCCTTTCACTATGACTTTTAATCACCTATTACTATGTTTAAACAATAACACAAAACATAGATATATGTAAACCGATTTTTAAAAAACACACATAAAAGTGTGTAAAAACCACAGTAGAAGTGAGTAAAACCCACAATAGAAGTGAGTAAAAATCATAGTAAATTCCTCTAACCCTTGATTTTATGCCTTAAAAAATGACAACAAAGGTATAAAGGTATTAAGTAATTAAAAGATAATATATATAAAGGACATTTTTTCAAAAATTTAAAAATCAAACACCCTTTACCCTAAATATATTTTTGTCACATCATCTCTTCCATGACCTAAAAGCTTAGAAACTTCTAATCTAGCTTTTTTCTCGTTTTAAAGCGCCTTTTAAAGATGTTGATAGTTTTCCTTTTAGCCCACCAAACGTCAAATTTGGACGTTCTGGCTCTATTGGTAGGTAGTTGTTGATAAATAGAATCGTTTTTTTTTGACGCTCTTGTTTAAAAACATACCAATGGTGTTCTTTCATAAATATAAACACAACATTTGTTGTAATAAGTTCTCTGTTGATTTTTTCACCATAAAATATTGACCGCCTTCAAAAAGACAGTCAATTATTTTTTTTAGATTAAATTGTCTCCATATTCATCTAAAATATCTTTTAATTCCCACCAATCATTATCATCAAACACATTGGTCACATTCAATAATTTCATTTTGATCTTTTCAGTAAATAGATAAATATCATTCGCAAAGTCAATTAAGCTTTCTTCATTTAAACCATATAAAAGGCCATCATACATATATTCATAAACATAATCAGCAATTCCCTCCTCTTGCTCTGGGGAAGACTCAATCGCTTGACAAATATACAAAATATTATTTCTTATTTGTTCATAAACTTCGTCTAAAATTACTTCTTTCGGCACTTCTATTTCATGTTTATTAAGTTCTTTTATGAGCCTTTCTTTGTCTTTTAAAGACATATTACTTTCATCATACTTTCTTTTTATTTTTAATAAATAGTCATATTCTTTATTTACTCTCTTAAAAATTTCATTTTGCAATCGTTGTATTTCTTTTAAATCATAATCCGAATAATAACCAGTTGAAAAGATATGATGAACTAAATTATTGATATTTTTACCGATGTAATTTATTTCGTTTGCTACTTCATCAAAGTGTGATAAATCTAAATCAATCATAAAATGATTTTCTGCACTATTAACCATAAATGGTGTGACATATCGATAGCCTAATTTCCTTGCTTTATTTTTAATTAATTCTTTATCTTCTTTAGTCACTCTCAATTCAATTCTTTCTGTTTTTTTACTCATTTTCCCCACTCCTTTTTCACAAAAGTTCGAGCGCAGCGACAACTAATATACGATACTTTTCTTTAGAAAAGCGAGTAAATATTAGTAAAGGTATTAGGATTTATCCTAACAAGTCAAAAACAGCGTTTTTGGGGTTTGTCCGTACAAACCCGTAGCTTGCCTTACTCAAATTATTTATTTCCAACAAGTTCAATTGAAGTGAATAGTTAACTAGATAACCATTTTTTAAGCAAACTATTTCATTATTGGTTATACACCGATGTCTTGAAAATTAAATGTTTTACTTATTCATTAATCATTAATGTTATCATTGATATCCTTTATTTGTTAAGATTGTTCAAATCAAAAGTAGACATGCTCATCTTGACATTGAGATGAGGTATGCTATGTTTATTCATAAATGTTAACTAAAGGATGAACACACAAATGAAAAAAACACCTATTCTTTTATTTATCGTTGCATTATTATTGATGTTTAGTGCATGTGGTGCAAAGGAAGGATCAAGAATTTTTGTACATGAAGAAGGTGGTATTAACAATGAAATAGAATACATTTATAAAGGCGATAAAGTGACGCAGGTGAACGTTATCACTGAAATGGATTATGACGTGTTAGGTTATAATGATAAGGAAGAAGCTGAAGAAGATTTGTCTGATTTCATGGAATTCTACCAAGGGATAGATGGTATGACACAGGAAATGGAATTCGCTGAAGATAAATTAACTGAGCTATTATCGGTGAATTATAATGAAGTTGACTTAAGTGACACTGAAGGAATTCCAGGGCTTGAGGGTGTTGAAGATGGTAAGAATGGTATTAGTATGAAAAAAACAGCGGATCAATTGATTGATAGCGGGTATACCGAAGAATAGAATTTACTTTTAAATTTTTGTGAAATAGTTGTTGGTTTATAACCAATGACGAGTTTTTGGGAGTGTGATATTACACTCCCTCCCCCTATGTTTAATTAAAACTAAAAGTCTTTACTAGAAAATGAAACATCATTAATTTTTCTAGTATTTATTTTTTTCTCATTACTTGAGTTAATTGTTTTGTTGTAATTTTTAGTAATTTGCTGTGTTTCCATTTCATTTTTGTACATTTTTAAAACTTGCTTGATAAAACCTGCTCTTGTTGACCCAAATTTATCAATGAACTCAATCATATCTCTATCTTTATTTTCATCAAGTCGAATTTCAATCCTTACTTTTTTACTCATTATCATCATTCCTTATAGTAGCTAGTCCAAATTTATAAAAACCATTCACATTAGCTGATTGACTATTTTCGACAAAAATCGCTCTTTTAAATCTATTTAAGACTAAATCTTTGTCAATGATGTTTGCACCACCACCAGTGAAGAATAATGTATCAATGTGGGAAGTTCCCTTAAAAGTAGAATCAACAATACTTAATAAAGTATTTGTATATTTTAAAATATTCCTCTTGACTATTTTAGTTATATCAAGGCTTTCATTTTTATTCGGTTGATAAATGTACTCGCCTTTTTGTTGTTTAATAATTCTTTCAATTTCATTTTTATTAATTGATATACCGTTATTTTGACAATCTAATATGATTTCATCATATAAAGCATGAGCACCATATTCCTCTTGAGTTCTTCCTGTTTCTGATAAGTTCATATCGTTTAAAGTATCAATTAATATCGTACCACCACCACAATCAACAATAGAAATAGTTTCATTTTCATATTCTTCTTTTAAAATAGTTCCTTCACTACCTAGCATTTCATTATAAACCGTACCTGTTGGTTGTGGTAAGACCTTAACCTCATTAACCCTAACTGCAAGACGTTCGCCATTAATGGTTATGTTGTGATCGGACTTTAATACTTTCATAATTGATTTAACAGCTACCTCATTAAATTCATCAGTTGGAACACCAGTAACAATATTTACATCTAATATTCCGTTTTTAGCTTCTTCAAAGTCTTTGGCAAGTTCACCAATTGCAAATGTGGAAAGCAATTTAAAGTTATTGGAACTGTATCGTTCTTCAAACCCGATTGTATCTAAGAAAGTTCTAACCTTTGCTTGTCCTATATCAGAACCCCAAGCGTACGAAAAATCATCATCAAAAATCGTTGAGTATTCATTAATGTCTGATTTTTTGTCGCTAATTGATGTGCTTTGATTACCTAAATCGCTATAATAAGCGAACTTACTAGGCAACACCTTTTCTTTCTTACTAGATTTAATTTTCGTTTGATGATTCCCTAAATCCAATGCAAACAATTCCATTTTTCATCACCTCTTGATTTTTTTAACGGTATTATACCGTTTCTTAATTACTATTATACCGTTATTTTACCGAATGTCAATAATACTAATCGTTATTTTACCGTTATTTTATCGATTGTAAACAAACTAAAATTACTATTATACCGTTATAGCGATGTAACGTAAACTTCTATTCTTCTAACCAGTTAAAATAAACTGAAGTATCCCGTTTCTTTCCATCCCTTTCAAGCAATCCTTCAAGTTGCATATAATTTTTTTTGCTTTTTGAATAACTTCACTTGCCTCCCCTGATGACAATCCTTTATTTATTCTTCTATCAATCTCTTTAATAGCCACAATATAACGTCTTGCTTGATTAAGTAATTGAACATCTTTTATAGATAAATAATCAAACATGTTCTTTTCTACTTCATCATGAATTTCACGCAATAAAGTTAGTTGTTTTTCAGTTGCAACACTAACCTTTTTTCCAGTAGACCAGTGAAGCACAAAACCAGTAATTTTATTCCCAACTTTCTTTTCTTCGTACCTAATTTCAAGTTCCGTATATTCATTTATCTCTTTAATAGCGACATCAAGCACACCACGTTTGAATTGACCCGTACTTTTTTGATAAGTAATTCTATCTTCTACGTTAAATAATTTCATGAGTGATTCTTTTGATAATTCATTATGCCAATGAGCATAATGAGCTTTTAAATACTCATATAAAGTCCAACTAAAATTACTTCTAAATTTAGATGCAATTGTTAAATCGATTAAAGAATAAGTTTTTAACTCTAAAATATGAGGAATCATATCGTCAGTCCATCTAAAACTAAATTTCCCTTTACTATAGCTAATTCTTTGAAAAACCCTTAAATAATCAAAAGAATTATTTTTCAAATCAACAAGTGAAAAACCTAAACCATAAAGCTTTTTAACATCTTCATTAGCATGTTCGGTTCTATACTCATCCAAATTAAATGCTTTTTCAAAGTTTGCTTTAATGAACCCTGTTTCCCCATCTTGTTGAGTGGAATAAATAGTATAAGCTAACAACTGCATTTGGTTCAAAGATAGACCACTATTAAGTTTAACCATCGAAATTTCATTACTTTTTTTTATGCTATTTTCATAGTTGACTAACTTTCCCTTTTTGTTTTTTCTTCCCAAATATCACACCACCTTTTTTTAACCCTCATTGTGTATAACGATATAACCTATACACATATATTTGTAAATACATACAACCTTTACAAAGATAAACCCGACTAAAATACACAGCAAATCTCCCTAACCCTTGATACTAAGCCTTTAAAATCAACGACAAAGGTATAAAGGTATTAAGTAATTAAAAGATAATATATATAAAGGACATTTTTTTCAAAAAATTAAAAATCAAACACCCTTTACCCTAAATATATTTTTGTCACATCATCTCTCCCATGCCCTAAAAGCTTAGAAACTTCTAATCTAGCTTTTTTCTCGTTTTTAAGCGCCTTTAAAAACTTTTGATAGTTTTCCCTTGCATAAGCATGTCTTAGCCCGTGAAACGTCAAATTTGGCCTCTCTACGTCTATTTTTAATTGTTGTTGGTAAACGTGATCCCTTTTCACATCATTTTGTTGAAAGACATGGTGGTGATTTCCAATCCAGTTTTGAATTCTTTTCATCGCTTGTGTGTGCGTTCGCCCATGTTTGACGAAAATCTTCTCCGACGGACTTTGGTGCAACATTTGTTGTAATACTCTCGTTGATTGTGCATTTAAAGGAACATCACGTTTCACACCACCTTTTGTTTTGGTTAGATGTAAATAACCATTGGTTAAGGCATTCCGTATTTGAGTTTTTGTTAATGCAGTCGCCTCTTCCATTCTTAACCCTAGTGTCCTCGCAAGCCCTAGCCCCCAAATCACATCATTTCTTTCCATGACTTGCGCATGTTCATACGCTTTGGTGACCTCTTGATTGGTCCAGGCACGATCTATTCCGGTTAATCTCCTTTTCTCCAATTGAAAAGCTTTATTATCTTGGGGTAAATCGTGACGTTTCTTTGGCAACAGTTGATGTAATTTTCGAATCGCCGAAAGATCGGTTTTAATCGTACTTGTGCCTATATTCGCTTCTTTTGACACCTCCACAAACGACCTTAAATGTTGATCACTAATATTTCTAAAATGCTTCGATCCATACTCAATGGCTAAATGTTTCGAAAAAGCACGTAAGCCTTCTCGGTATCGTTCGTTCCCTCGCTTCCCCTGGTGGTGGGTTCGCCAGTCAAAGGTTTTGTGTACTTGGTTCCACAAATTTTGATACATATTGGCTTGCTTTTCTGTCATTGGCCAATCTCTTTTTCCCTGTTTTTTCATCTTTCTTTTCCTCCTCTTTAAAATTGGGCGTACTTTCCTTAGGGACTATGAAACGTGCGTTTCATGACTGTTTCAGCTCATTTCTTCGCTGAAACGGTAACGAATCATCGTTTCCTCTGATTCGTCTCATTCTCATTTCGCTTTTTTAAAAAAGCTCAAATCAGAATGAGACGAATCGATATGCAGTTGTATGATGTTAAGTAGCAAATGACATATGCTCGCATGCGAGTTGCCTCTTTAGAGGCAAATGTCGAATGGCACCTACTCGAAATCGAGCTTCACTGGTGTGAAAGTGCCAAGTAGAAATGGATACAAAATCAGGCTACTACCTCTGACTTCGCTCTACTTAATGCTTAAAATGAACCCTTACTTTTTTAATATCACCTCCTTTTATTTTTATTTAAATTACAGACACATTGTAGAGAAACGTATCTTCAACACATGATTGTGCTTTCCTTTTTTCATTTTCATCAGCTCCCTTTTTTAGTCTTTTATCTATATAAAAAAAGCCGACAGATCTCCTGTTTAGAGAAACCATCGGCTTTTAAATTTTTCTATTTTTAAGCACAAAAATATCGACTGTCTTAAAGACACCCGATTGCTTTTTTTAACTTTGCTATTAAATTAGCACACCATTTCATTTAGGGTATTTATAAAAAATACCTACACCACGCTCAAAGTGATGTTCCTTTCTTCCAGGCACTTCCTTTTCTCTTTAAAAACTGCGACACCAACCACTTCGAGAAAACATAATGCTTCTGTTCATTTAATGAACAGCGTTCTTAGACAAGGTGCTTATGAACTCATCATACCACACCTTTTAATGGTGAGTACATAAAAAAGCCCCTTTTTTAAAAAATCTTTTAAAATCATTTTATGATCCGTTAAGAATCGCACACAAATAAGTGTGTCAATAAAATTTAGGTAAGTCCGATTGAAACCAATCCTCTTACTTCTCAATCACAATATATATGTGAAAGAGCCAAAGGTTAAATAACTTATATACCTATTATAACAAAGCTCCCCATTACATTTCAATAGGTTGGGAACGCTTTGGTTTATTTTTCTAAACAATCGAAACAAATAAATTGTTCCTCACGTAATCCACCATCATCCGCCAACCTACCACATTGATGACAAGGACGATAATTTTCATCTGCATGATGATGCATCATTAAACCTCCTTATTAATTTTAATAATAATCGGGATTTATTTGTTCTAATACTAATTCGGCATCTTGTGGTGATAATTCATCAATGATTTGTTCAAGTTCTTCCTGATCAATTTCATCCCAATATTTATAAGCTTTTATAAGTTTTTTATAATACGCTGGTTGTTCATAGCTCATAATTTCTAAATATTCACTCGTGGTAATATTGTCTCTTTCTTCAGTGATACGCATCAATTCCCTATAACGTTCTTGTGTCATTTAAATACATCTCCTTTTATAATTATAATTTTAAGAATTATATGTAAACCAAAGAGTATTACTCTAAGAAAATATATTCAACTATCCTAACCTGAAATCAACGAGTGAGGCGTTAATTTCATCCTGCCTGATGCCGATATAACGCATCGTGATATTCGGTGCGGAATGATTAAAAATCTCCTGTAAAATCGCCACATCTTTAAACTGCTGATAATGATGATACCCAAACGTTTTTCGCATGGTGTGTGTGCCGATGTCCTTTCTCCCAATATAATCGCCTGCATCCGTTAAAATGCGATACACTTGAGTGGTGGAAACGTGGTGGTTGCCTTTTTGACTTTCAAACAAATAATGATCTTCATGTTTTCCTTCGATAAATGAAGCAATGTCATCTCGCAACATGCCGATATAGATCTCTCGGCGTTTATGTGTCTTGCCTTCTCGAATCGTTAACACCTCTTGATCTTTCACGGCTTGTATCTTTAATCGCACTAAATCATTCACTCTTAAGCCTGTATTAATGCCGAATAAAAACATGAGCACATCTCGTTCAGCCAGGCTTTTATTTTTTGGTGTACCTTTATTCCCTCGCTTGATGGCCAATTTCATTTCTTCGATTTCCTCTTTTGATCGGAGTGGTTCAACAAGGTAATGGTTGGTTCGTTTGGTCATGTCATCCCCCTTTTTTTATGTATGAATGGTTATCATTATAATTGATAATCATACATTTAACAACCTAAAAAAGAGATGACCGTTGTCATCTCTTGTTTTTTAATGTACGATTATAACCATTTTCATACATTATTGTATTATGTGATTAATTAAAAAGTTACTTTTTCTTAGTCAATGTAATTTGAACAGAAGTACCTTCATCATTGTCTTTTATTCGTGAAGCTGAGGTAGAGACAGAGAGTTTT